>PPYE01454066.1_pt1 | contig 27953 bp, 20 predicted proteins | sample 1559881 | NCBI WGS metagenome assembly PPYE01 (sample SAMN08240022, study PRJNA423297) | Human gut metagenome, whole genome shotgun sequencing project. | reverse complement strand
TGGAGAATGGTTTTATATTATCATCCGGCATTAAGGCAAACCGATAGAATACTTTTCGGTATTTATCATACATCAAGTGGTGGTAATGGGGCTGTAATCCTCTGTCATGTATGGTTTTGAATAAATCAATTTGTAAATTTTGGGAGACTGGACGCACGTGGGGCAGATAATGGCTTTTAGCATTATACGCTTTTTTATGTTTGAAATCAGAAGATACAAATATGCTGTCATATTGTCCCAGTGAAACAACAACTTCTTTACCTGTATATGTGTAACTGATTTCAGGGTCATACAGAATGTAGTCTATCTCATCTTTGTTAAAAATAGATGGGTATCGTAGTTCTGTCCACCCTAGTTTTTTTTTATGAAGGTCTGCATAAGCAAATATGGGTATTTTATCCCATTCATCTTTTTTACGGGGATATTTTAATAATGATTGACTGAAATATAAAATAGAATCCTTAATTATGGCAGGTCGATATGTATAACTCATGCAACAAATGTGGTCGAAAGCATGAAAGTTTACGCTGTCTTTCCAAAAGCTATTCTTATTTTCCACTTCTCCTTTTTCATTGATAATTCCAAAAACTCCATTCCAAGTTGTAATTAAAAAATGCTTTGAGCTAAGTGGAAAACAGCCATTAGTTGATGGCATTGCATTTCTCCCCTCTTTTTGTAGATGAATTGTTTTAATAACTTGTTTGGTATCCAAATCATAGATATGAACTTTATAGCTTGCTTTTTCATTCAAAAAGGAAAGATACTCATGTCCGTTTTCTTCAAATTGGAATATAGATTTGCTTTCATAATGTGTATGTTCATCTATAGACAGGCAGATGGAGTCTGTAGCTGTTAATTCTGTACCATAGTCTATTGGACGAGAAGGAGATGAACATGATGCTCCTAGAAGCAGATAAGTGAAGATATACAAAAAATATTTCATACACTATAGATTAAATATAGGGTATTTAATTATCTTCAGTTTGTAGATTGGATCAACTAATTATGAATAGGAAAGATCTTAAATACCCTATGGAATGATTTGCTAGTCGGTTAAATTAATTGGGAGCTCCTTCATCTCTTCCGCACCTTTGGTTTGGGTCTTCATAACAATTATTGAATGAAAAATTTACACAAGAAGACGCTCCATCGAAATACCAGCATTTATCTCCTTCACCGGGAGGTCCGTAATCACTGCGAGCATTTCCGTTTTCTGTGTTGCTCGGAAGAGGTGCATCAAACTTTAATTCTTGTCGGGAAGAATAGATCTCTACGCTAGTCAAACAAAGAATGACTAGGACTAAAAAAAGTGATTTGTTTTTCATAAGATCTGCTTTTAAAGGTTAGTATATAGTTAACTTCACAAATGTACATTAGAATTTTATTATATCAAATATATTTTGGAATATTTTTCAGAATATATTGTTGGGTAACTGGTTTATATGCAGTGATATAATTGAATGTGACTTATATGATGTGCTAAATTTATGCTTTTTATTATGAAGAAAATAAACCTATTTAGTTCTAAAACTATTAATAAAGTTCTTTATGTACCAACTCTTCAAACAGCAATGCATATTTTGCAACGACTGCTTCGGCGTATTTCTTCCCTTTTCCGGCACTTGCTTTTTTGGGATTGCCTATACAAAGGCAAACCATTCGCTGCTGGCTATCAGGAAGTCGGGATAGTCCAGTGACAAGTCACGTATCATACTTTTGAATGTATTGCCGCCATGTCCGTTGATAATGACCATTTTGCGGTATCCCTGGGCGTATAGAGAGGCAACTAGGTCGCTTAAAATCGCTTTTTGCGTTTCATAGCGATAATGGATGCAGAAATCCAGCTCGCGTTGTCCCGGATTCTGTGAACCGGCAGTGACGTAAGGCATGACCATGCAACGAATACCGTAATGTGTTTTTGCCAGTTTTGCAGCATCTAGTGCGATGTCGTGGCTCAGAATGCAGTCTGTCAGATAAGGCAGGTGCAGATTATGCGGTTCGGTAGCTCCCCAAGGGAGGAGGACCAAATCATATTTCAATGGTTTTACCTTGCCGTAACAGGTTACGGCAAGGTCTAGTTCTTTATCCATTATTTATAAGAATTTTTAAAGATATGCAGGATTTCTTCGTCTGTAATCGGGCGTGGGTCGAGAGTGAACAGTCCTCCCATCGTATCTCTTGCATTTTGCAGGAATTTGGGGAAATCTTCGGATTGGATACCAAATTCGCTCAGTTTGATAGAATGTACTTTACATTCTTTTTGCAGTGTAATCAATGCATCAATGAAATCGGACGGACGGTTGCTCTTTTTCTGGGTCATCATTTCAGCCATTTTCATGTAACGTTTTGTACAGTCATGCCGGAAAGTTTCGAAGTATGCCTCAGACAAGGCAATGAGTCCTGCTCCATGAGGAAGTTGTGGATAATAAGCACTCATGGCATGTTCTAATGAATGTTCGGAAGTGCAGCTTGAAGTGGCTTCCACCATGCCTGCCAAGGTGCTGGCCCAAGCAATTTTGGCACGCGCTTTCAAATTCTTTCCGTCGGCTACGGCTACTGGCAGATATTTGTAGATCAGACTCGTTGCAGGCCATAACAGCTATACTTTTGGCGGAGTCGATGGAACTTCCGCCTCCCAGTCCTACTACAAAGTCGCACTTTTCCTCCCGGCAGATGGCGGCTGCTTCCATGACGTGTTCTTTGATGGGGTTGGGAAGGATTTTATCGTAAACCAGTGTTTCTACATTATTCAGTCTTAATTGGGCAAGTACTCTCTCCAAATATCCATATTTTCGCATGGAAGTTCCGGATGAGATGACGACCAGTGCCTTTTTTCCCGGTAATTTTTCACTGGATAATTTCTTGATTTCTCCGCAGCCAAATACTAATTTGGTAGGGATGTATAAACTAAATACAGGATTTGCTTTCATGTTCTTTCGTATTTAAAGTTTCACTGGTAACAAATGTAGGAAAATAATAGTTTGCTTGTTTAAGTAATTTGTTAAATTTTACATACTGCCGGATTGTATTCGTTTTCTTTAATTCAGTTTGAGATAGATACGTTTTTTCGATTATACTCGAAAAAAGAAATAAACAGTGCTTTTTTTTCGATTATACTCGAAAAAAACTATCTTTGTGGGAAAAGATTCGAGTATGGACGATAAATGGAAAGCTTTAGAAAAGTATAACCTTTGGGGTGGAAATACGTATCAATTGGGACTGGAACGGAAATCTTATACCGACAAGATTGGCAATTTTGTGGGGAATAACTTGGTGAAGGTACTTATAGGACAACGTCGTTCGGGCAAAAGTTATATTCTCAGGCAAATTGCTTCAAGTCTTGTCTCGGAACGAGGAGTAAATCCGGCTAATATCCTATATATAAATAAGGAGTATCTGGAATTTGATTTTATTGATGATTATAAAGCATTGGAAAGTCTGTATCGTTTTTATCGGGAAAAGCTTAAACCGCAAGGAAAAGTATATTTGTTTTTCGATGAAATTCAAAATGTGGATGGCTGGGAAAGGTTTGTAAACTCCCATTCGCAAGACTTTGTCGAAGAGAGTGAATTGTTTATCAGCGGTTCTAACTCTAAAATGCTTTCCAGTGAACTTGCCACTCTTTTGTCGGGACGTTATGTAGAATTTCATATATTCCCCTATAGTTATGCTGAATATTTACAGTTGATGCAGCAACCTGCCGGTCGGGCTTCTTATTTGGCCTATTTACAGAAAGGCGGTTTGCCCGAATTGTACAACCTGCCCACTGTCGAGTCAGAAAAACAGTACGTCGCTTCTGTGAAAGATACGATTTTGTTGCGTGATATAGTGAAGCGTAAACCCGTTCGTGATGTAAGGTTATTGGATGATATTTTTATTTATTTGGTGAATAATGCGTCCAATCTGTTTTCCGTTCAGCATATTGTTAATTTCTTTAAATCCAAGAACCGGAAGGTGAGTTATGATACCTTATCTAATTATCTAGGTTATATAGAAGAAGCTTTTCTTGCTTATAAAACAGAACGTTACAATATAAAAGGAAAGGATGTGGTGGCAGGTAATTGCAAGTATTATCTGAATGACTTGTCCTTTAAGAATTTTCTTTATCCGGGCTTTGCTTATGGAGTCGGGTATTTGTTGGAGAATGCAGTATATTTGGAACTTCGTCGTTTAGGCTATATTGTATATACAGGTTCTTTTCGGGATAAAGAAGTTGATTTTGTTGCTATGAAGGACGATAGAGTGATTTATCTTCAAGCAACTTACATGTTGGAAACGGCACAAACCATGGAACGGGAATATGCTCCTTTGCTGACGATAGGTGATAATTATGAAAAATATGTCGTTTCCATGGATGAGGTACAATTCCCTTCCAATGAAGGGGTCAGGCATATACAGGCTTGGAATTTAAAGGAAATATTGTAGGAAATCAGTTTCTCTTTTTAATATACAGTTTTTGGTAAGAGTTGTCAAAACTCTGATGATATTGTCTGTAGTCTATTATCCAATGTTGCTCACCGCTCCCCCGGATATGTAGAGCAGGAAAAGCACCGAAGAGGAGAGTATAGTGGATATTATTTGCTTATGTGCAGTTGGCGCAAACATACGATTGGCATATCAGTCTGTATATCAGTATTCCGCTTATCTTTGCAGTCACTATCGGGCTGAGTCTGCTTTCTTATTATTATTTTGAGAAACCGGGCAACCGCTGGGTAAAACGAATTTTAAATAAACAATAATAACTAGTTCATGGAAAAACAATTATCAGAAAAACTGCCACGCGTTGAGGTGGTGGATGCTTTACGGGGATTTGCAGTCATGGCAATTCTTTTAGTGCATAGTTTGGAGCATTTCATCTTTCCGGTTTATCCGGTAGACCAGCCTGCATGGTTGAATATACTGAATGACGGGGTATTCAATGTTACATTTACTTTATTGGCTGGAAAATCGTATGCCATTTTTGCTTTGCTGTTTGGATTTACATTTTATATTCAGTCGGCTAACCAACAGCGTAAAGGAAAAGATTTTGGTTATCGTTTTCTGTGGCGTTTGCTGTTATTGGTAGCTTTTGCTACGCTGAATGCAGCTTTTTTTCCGGCAGGAGATGTGCTGTTGCTGTTCTCGGTAGTGGGAATCGTATTGTTTGTGGTGCGCAAGTGGAGTGACTGTGCCATACTTGTTACGGCTATTTTGTTTTTATTGCAGCCCGTTGAGTGGTATCATTATATAGTAGGTCTGTTTGATCCTTCTCATACTTTGCCCGATTGGGGAGTGGGCGCGATGTATAAAGAAGTAGCGGAATATACCAAAGAGGGGAATTTGTGGGAGTTTTTGGGTAAGAATATGACCTTTGGTCAGAAAGCTAGTCTATATTGGGCTCTGGGAGCAGGGCGTTTCTGGCAGACTGCCGGCTTGTTCTTGATGGGGTTGTATATCGGACGCAAACAATTATTTGTAACTTCCGAAAAACATACTCGTTTTTGGGTGAAGGCTCTTATCATTTCCGCTATCTCTTTTGCTCCGCTTTTCCAACTGAAAGAGTTGATTATGGCTAGTGACAGTGAACTCATTCGCCAGACTGCCGGAACTGCTTTTGATATGTGGCAAAAGTTCGCTTTTACATTTGTACTGGTTGCTTCTTTTGTATTGCTTTATCAACGGGATAGGTTCAAGAATTTTGTATCAAATCTTCGTTATTATGGTAGGATGAGTCTGACTAATTATATCACCCAATCTATTGCCGGAGCTATTATTTATTTCCCTTTCGGACTTTATCTGGCTCCGTACTGTGGATATACGTTGAGTTTGTTGGTTGGTTTTGTACTCTTTTTGTTGCAAGTACAGTTCTGCAAGTGGTGGTTGAAAGGACATAAGCAGGGACCGTTAGAGAGTCTTTGGCATAAATGGACCTGGATGTATTCCAAAAAATAAGGAACTCTGGGCAGGAGTTGCATATGCTATACGGAAGAGAGGAAAAGGCAAATTACTTTTTGCCTTTTCCTCTCTTCCGTATAGGGACTGATTCTTGTTTCCCAAGTTTCCCGAATATCATAAAAAGGATATCAGTTCAGGATTATAATCAATTGTTTTTGCCTTCTATCTGAATTTGAATTGCTTGTCCTGTACGTTGCAGACATTCTATAAAAATAGAAAGATGATTGGTCTTTTGCATCAACTCACATATAATTTCCTTTTCTTCTGTGCACCAAGGTTCATAAGCACGTGGGAAAGTTTCACGTTGTTTATGGATATAAGGTGGAAGGACTGTTTTCTGAATGCCTAACTCTTGGACTTTTTGTTTTATACGGCAAATATCTTCTTCTGTACAATCATTAAAAGATTCTTTTGTAAAGAACCCCGGATATTTTTGGTCAATGTCAAGATTGATTGTAGGCTTAGATAGGGATTGAAAGGTTTTTTCTCTGCTTTCTAGTTCCTTTATCAGATTGTTGATGTACTCATCGGCTTGAACAGATGATACAACTATGGAACATTCGTGGCGGGAGTATTCTTTATGGCGGTTGGCGGATAACCAGTTGAAAGAACCCTCTATAAGTGTATGGTTATCAATGGCCAATGATTTATTGTGGATACCTTTTACTTCAATGAGGGTTGCGCCATTTTCTATTAATATGTTCCGTCCCTCTTCGGCACGGCTGAGCAACTGATTGGTTTTCGTATCATAATCTAGAGACGAATCGGTGTAGACTGTGACATCCACTCCTCGTTGTACCGTGTGGCGTATCAGCGGAACCAACTGGTCGTTTTCTATGGCGTGGATAGATATGAATGGAGATACAATCAGCAGACGGTGTCTTGCTTTTTCAAAAGCTTGGTGCAGAACCTGGATATGCTCTTCTGTGGTGGACAGACGAAGGGTGGGGTGGTAGGTGCACAGCGGAACTTCCTGTTGGTAAATAAAGTTGTTGGAAATCTCGTTGGATGGATCATCGAAAAGCCATTTAGCCATATTTCCTACCGGGGTGTTTTCTTCCGGATGGAAAATATTCATGTTGCCAAAAACAATGAAATGATGCTGAGCGCGCGATATCGCTACATTGAGCATATTGTATTTTCCATCACGCTCCATAAAAAGAGAATAGTCTTCGGGAGAGTTGACTGTTGAAAAAAGAACAATCGGACATTGGGCACCTTGCAGGGAATGTACTGTGCCGATGATCATATCTTTATATTTCTCATTTCCTGATATTTTTTGTATTTGATGCCGTATTTCGGCTTCTTGGGCTTTAAAAGGAGTTACTACGGCTACAATTTCATGAATAGGCTTTTTATAGGTCTTTTCCAGATTATCTTTTTCCAGTTCCAGCCAACAGACAATGGCTTCCGCTTCAGCCCGGTTGAGGCGACTTCCTGTTTTTCCAGGGCTGCTGTAACTGTTGATGTGTACATATCCTTTGGAAGGGAGGGACTTGTATTTTACTTCGTTACCTTTTTTAGGAAGTAACCTGCCGTGGTAAACATAATCATTGCAATAGGCAATAATGGAATCTACGCATCGTCTGTGTTCGGTCAGAAAAGCTCCTTTTTCACCTTTTACTGTAAAATTACAGCTTTTACGTGCCAGTTTCATTATACTTCCGGAAGAAGAAAGGAAACCATTGTTTTCTAAAAAACGGTATTTTTCCGAGGACTGGTTGGAAACAATGCCCAGATTCTTTAAATTAATGAATGAATATTCATCAGAAATGGACCATACAGGCTCTATTTGTTGAATATCACCTACTAAAATGCTTAACCGGTGAATAAACTCGGCTTCCCGATAATGTATGGCATACCAGAACATTTGATACCGATAGCTGATATCCAGCCTTACTGCCATGTCTTCTGTATAAGGCAAGTTGCCATACTCAGGGTTGGAACTTATTTTTTCGTAACGTCCTTTGAATTCTTCTGTCAAAGTCCACTGTTCTATTACTTTGTCGTAGGAGGGTAATGGCTCATGGAATTTGCGGATAAACTTCTGTAATATATTGTTTTCCTTCCGGTTTCCGTATTCTGTTGTTTCGGCAGCTTGGATACAGAGAATAATCTTTTTTTGGAGGGCTTGCATTTCTTTACGGAGAAATTGCCGGCATTTTGTTTCGTCTTGATAGTTTTTCTTGAAAAAGTTATTGAAGCATTGCAGATAGAATTGTTTGTACTCTTCTTGACGTTCAGGTGTATCGTATGCTGCCGGAAATCCATCCCCTTTGGGGTTGAACATCATTTTGTACTGTTGTTGCAGCTCTTTTTTCCCTGACAGATATAGGCCTAATGTATCCAGTTCGGGTAGCCAGCGGTTGGACAACCGGGGATGTGTTGTGTCATTGGTTGTTTCCGCTTTGAAATCCTTCAGGATATTGGTGATTGCCTGATTATTAGCTGAACTTGCAACTATAATTTCCGGCTCTTCCGGATTGTTTAGAATGTTATGAGCAAGTCTGTTTGCGATGACAGTTTGCAGAAAAGTGGTTTTTCCTGTTCCCGGAGGACCGTTGACGACAAAAATATCAGCACATTCCGGTGTTGTGTACATTGCTAGTGTTTCGCGTTGAGATATGGACAAAGGAAAGTCGCTGCTCATTTGTGCCCAGTGTTCTTGGTTGCAATATACTTTCCGGTTAGTTGGAATAGGAAGAGCGTTAGCAGATTTTGTTTGTATTAATAAATTCAACAGGGGATGTGGAGTGGTATTGTCATCTTTTAAGAGTTTGTCATATAGTGTGATTATGGGCTGTGCCATATTGCGCTCGGAGGCTTTTATGATAATGATTTCTGGATTATCATAGTAATTCATTGTGCTGAAAGTTTTGCCGGTTGCTTTCTTGAAAAGCTGCTCGCATGCTTGCCAATAGGCCTCCCATTTTGTTTCTTCAGTGTTAAAATTGGATAGTAGTTGATCTACTTTTGAAAGAGAAGCTATAGTGCGGTCATTGGCTGCATTAGGCTCCAAAAATTTACGAATAAATATTGGGATTCTGTCTGATTCGTTCTCGCATACGGTTAGTTTGCCGTCAGGCAACATGGTGGCAGTAATCAAGAAGGGATATTCCGGTCTTTCTGATTGGGAAGTCCAGCCGTTTTCAAATTCGGGCAAAAGAATACAAGGAGCAATCATTACTTTTTGTTTTTCATTGCTGTCTTCTGCTTTCCAATCAGGGAAAATAACAGGAATACTTTTGAGAGGAATGAATTTAAGTATCTTGTCACCAATGTTTAGGGTGATTCGTGGTCCTTTGAGAGCAATAGCTTTGCGCTCTGCATCTTGAAGACAAGTTTTCCAGTATTTTAGTAAGGTCTGGTCCATTTGTTTTTACGTTTGTGTGATGGAATAATTTACAAATATAAGAAAATAGGTGAAAAGAATACGGTAATTGGGGTAACATTCCTGAATTTATGATTTTTTTACATTAAGAGGGATTGGAGATGTCGGGATAATCATAAGGATAAAAATTCATTTAAAAAAGAAATTGAGTATTAGTGTTTTTATGGTATATTTGAAGAGTGAATTTTAAAATTGGGCTTTTTGCACTATAATTTTAATCGATGAATAATACCATGAAAGAAAGATTGCTCTTCTTGATATGTTTTTTATGCATATCATTTATGTTAAAGGCGGCGGATAAGCCAGTAATTAAAATTAGTACAGAAAATGTAGACCTTATTTACCGGGTTGGTGATAATGGACGTCTATATCAAAGTTATTTGGGAAAAAGGTTGAATCATGCTACAGATATTGTCCACTTGCCGCAGGGCAGCGAAGCATATCTTACTCATGGCATGGAAGATTATTTTGAACCGGCTATTCATATAGTGCATAATGACGGCAATCCTTCTACTTTGTTAAAATATGTATCTCATACTCGGAATCAAGTGTCGCCGGGGGTAGATGAAGTAGTGATTACTATGCAGGATGATAAATATCCTGTAACTGTAAAACTTCATTATGTGGCTTACCAGAAAGAAAATCTAATAAAGACTTTCACTGAAATCAGTCATCGGGAAAAGAAACCTGTGCAGCTTCATAAGTACGCGTCTTCCATGTTGCACTTGAATCGTGCCAACTATTTCCTGACTGAATTCTCGGGAGACTGGGCCAGTGAGGCGCATGTGAAGGAACAGCCTTTGGAATTTGGTAAAAAAACGATTGATACCAAGTTGGGAGCACGTGCCAATATGTTCTGCTCGTATAAAGTTCGGTATCTGGATTGAACCGGAAATGGTGAATCCTAAGAGTGAGTTGTATGAAAAGCATAAAGACTGGGTGATTCATCTTCCGAACCGTGACGAGTATTATTTCCGTAATCAGTTGGTTCTGGATTTGAGTAATCCGAAAGTACAGGATTATGTGTTCGGAGTTGTGGACAATTTGATGACGAAATATCCTGATATCGCTTTCTTCAAATGGGATTGCAATAGCCCTATTACAAATATTTACTCTGTTTATTTGAAAGACAAGCAGTCACATTTATATATTGATTATGTGCGTGGCTTGTATAATGTATTGGAACGTGTGAAAGCAAAATATCCTGATCTGCCGATGATGCTTTGTTCCGGTGGCGGTGGGCGTTCGGATTATGAGGCTTTGAGCTATTTTACAGAATTCTGGCCTAGTGATAATACCGATCCTATTGAACGTTTATTTATTCAGTGGGGATTTTCACAGGTGTTCCCAGCCAAGACAATGTGCGCTCATGTTACCACATGGAATAAGAATAGCAGTGTGGTAGCTGAATGATTAGGGATTGATTGTATATAATTTAGTGTATTGCCTTCATTATTTGTTTTTATGAATGATGAAGGCAATTTTCTTTTCTATAGATGAATGATACTTGATCGGTTTGATTATGAATCATAGAAGATGCCGTGACACATGATAGATCTTCAGGTGTCATCGTTATATATGTTACACTTGTAAGATATATAATCTTTCGGGTTTAGGTTCTATATCAGAGCGGACTGTTACTTGTTAAGAAAAAACATTCATAGCCTCCGGAGGTTGGAACAGGGGACTAACAAGTTTGTTCAAGCAGGGCTGTTGCAGGGGGCGGGTTTTATATCTTGGGGGAGGTATATATTTATATATAGGCTCCTTCACATCCAATTTCCCTTCCGTACCAGAATATTTTTTACTCTGAAGACAGATCTGACCTTCTGAATCACATTAACCTGCGCACATCTACAATAATCAACTTTTTCTTGAACAGTCTGTCGTATCTTCGTGTTCATAAATAAAATGAAAAAGGAAAATACTGAAGTTTTAACTCTGGATCATGGTAGCCCGCTTTTTACCGTTATTGGACGATGATTAACGAATGTAGCCGTACCGATAAAGAATTCCTCGTAAATAGGACGGAAACCAAAGCATATGAGATGGGTTTGTTTCTTTCGACGAAATCAAAGGCCGGTCACGATTGCGTTCCATCATGGTAATGATATTCTTTGTATATACTTTGTTTATAGATGTTGAATTGATGTCTTTATGTGTGATATATTTTAGAAATCACCGTGTAATTTAGTTTCTATTTACTTGCAAAAGTCAAGGACTTTTGCGAATATTGCATATATTATGTATAATTTATAAAATATTTTTTATCACACCAACAGGCTAGTATAATATAATGGAACAAGTTTCAGATTTATCATTATTCAATGAACTTTTTACAATATACAAAGGTCGTTTCGTCCGGTTCGCACAAACCTTTACCCGTGATGCTACTATAGCTGAAGACATTGTGATAGATTCCCTTATTTACTATTGGGAACATAGAACCGAACTTAATAAAGAGTCTAATATACCTGCATATGTGCTTACGGTTATCAAACATAAATGTTTGAATTATCTTCAACACAAAACAGTTATTAAAGAAGTATCTGAACAATTGTACGAACATGCCCAATGGGAACTGAATACCCGTATTGCCACCTTGGAAGCTTGTGAACCTTATGAAATTTTTGCGGCTGAAGCACAAAAAATAGTCAATGACACTTTGGATCTTCTGCCAGAACGTACCCGAGAAATTTTTATAATGAGCCGTATTCAGAACCTTCCGCATAAAGAAATTGCCGAAAAGCTGAATATCAGCTATAAATCGGTAGAATTTCATATCACAAAAGCTTTAAGAGAACTACGGATACAACTAAAAGATTATCTACCTTTTTTTATTTATTTCCTTTTAAAATAAAAAAAACACCTTTTTTCATTAGGGATATGAAAGCATCACTTGCTTATATGTATAGTAAGAAGATAAATAAATTTATATTATCTTTTATTATACAATATAACAGAGTATGGATAAAAATTTGTTAATACGTTTTTTTGAAGGTCAGGCTACTACGGACGAAGAGATGAAAGTTCGTAAGTGGATGGAAGCATCAACTGAAAACCGTCGTACTTATTTTAAAGAAAGAAAGATGTATGATATGACATTGCTTCTGAGTAAAGACACGAAAAAAGAAACTGTTTCACAGTCTTCAAAAAAGAAGTTTAAATTTAGGAAATTTATAGAAATTGCAGCAGTTGCAGCGATTACTCTGGTCATCACACTATTTTACAAGAACCAAGAGCGACAAGAATATTGGCTCACTGCTCAAAAAATCAGTGTTCCAGCTGGTCAACGTATCAATTTGGAATTGTCTGATGGAACCAAAGTTTGGCTGAATTCTCGTACTAAAATTGAATATCCTGCAGTTTTCGCAGATAAAGAACGCCGGATTAAACTTGACGGTGAAGCCTACTTTCAGGTTGCTCAAAATATTCATAAACCTTTTATTGTACAAACTCCAAAAGGAAATGTAGAAGTGCTTGGTACCCAATTTAATGTGGAATCTTATTCGGATGACAGTACCTTTGCGACAGCGTTGATGGAAGGGGCTGTAAAGATAACCGCAGGCAATTATCAGTGCCAACTCAAACCTAACCAGATGGCTTATCTTAAAGATGGAGAAATAAAAGTGGCTCCTATTGAAGATTATAATCCTTATCGTTGGCGAGAGGGGATTATCAGTTTCAAGGATGCAACTTTCCCTTATATCATTCATAAATTTGAAAAATACTACGGTGTGGAAATCCGTATAGAAAATAAAGCTGTGATGAATTATCGTTGTACAGGTAAGTTCCGTCATTCTGATGGTGTGCGATATGCTTTACGAGTGCTACAAAAAGATGTGGATTTTCAGTTTGTACGCGATGAAGAAAACCATATTATTTACATAAAATAAATTTGCCTATGAAACAATACTAAGAAAACACATTCCTTTCAATTGAAAAAAAGAGTGCCGACAAGTTTGGCCGCATGTCAGCACTCACTATTAACACAATTCTAATAACTGTATTAATCATTAAAGTGTAACAAAGATATGAATAATATTTCTTTGTGGGAAATTTTATACCCCCAAAAATTACGGACAAATCGAATTTATAAGATTATGAAAATTACCCTGACTCTGGTATTTGTGTCAATTTTCAGTATGTTTGCGGGTAATATACACTCGCAAAACGCACGCATTACATTCACCAAGAACAATGCTACTCTTGAGTCTGTTTTAAATGAAATTGAAAACCAAACAGATTACTTGTTTATTATCAATTCGAATATCGATACTCATCAAAAAGTGTCGGTAAGAGCAGATGACACTCCTGTATCTAAAGTTTTGGACGAACTTTTTCATGATACTGAAATACATTATACTATGGAAGGAAGTCATATAGTCCTTTCAAACAAGCCCCAACCTGCCATTTTGCAACAAACACGTAAAATAACGGGACGTATCTTAGATGAGAATGGTGAACCTTTAATAGGTGTAAGCGTCATGCTTAAAGGTACTTCAAACGGTACTATCACCAATATAGACGGTGATTATACGTTAAGTGGTGATATTACCGATAAATCAGTGCTGGAAGTAACTTATATCGGAATGAAAAAACAAGAAATAACTGTGGGAAACCGTACACGCATCAATATCACCATGACTTCAGATAATGAGATGCTGGATGAAGTGATAGTCGTGGGATACGGTACACAAAAAAAAGTTAATTTGAGTGGTGCTGTAGAAAGTGTAGGAGGAAAAACTTTAGCCAATAGAGCAACCAATAGCATAGGAACGATGTTACAGGGTATCGTACCTAACCTTAATATAAGTATTGGTGATGGCCAAGCTAATTCTGTTCCAACCTTCAATATTCGAGGTGAGACTTCTATTAATGGTGGTTCTCCTTTAATTGTGATTGATGGTATTCCAACCGAAACTGCATTCTTTAGCCGAATGAACAGCTCGGATATAGAAAGTATATCTGTTCTTAAGGATGCATCATCAGCGGCTATCTATGGTGCAAAAGCCGCTTATGGGGTTATTTTAGTAACTACTAAAAAAGGAGAAAAAGGGGAAAAGATCAATGTTGATTTTGACAACTCCATTACAGTGCGTAAATTGGGGCGCATGCCTAAAATCGTAAAAGATCCTTATATACAGGCTAGCTATAAAAAAATTATGGGTAAGCCTTGGTACGATCTTTATTCAGACGAGGATTTAAAATACATTGAAAAGATGAAAGAAGACCCAACCTTACCTAATGTGATTCCAAGTTTCAGTAATCCAGAATATTATACCTATTTAGGGAATACAGACTGGTTTTCGGAAATATATGATAACACAGGTATAACTCACTCTCATAATTTAAGTTTGTCAGGCGCTTCCGAAAAGGCTTCTTATTATATAGGTATGGAATATATGCAGGAAAGAGGGCTCTTAAAAATTAATAAGGACATTATGGATCGTTATAATTTCCGCTCAAAAGTAGATTTCAAAGTAGCCGATTGGTTGACTTTTGGCAATAATACGTCTGCTCTGTACTATACATACAAGCGACCTAGTTCCTTCTATTCATGGTTATTTAATAGGATTAATGATACCAATACTTTAATGACCGTGAAGAATCCTGATGGGTCATGGACAAAAGAAGGAGCAGAATTGATTGGATCACTTTCTGAAGGAGAAGCCCAAACGACGGAACTCAGTCTGCAATCGCAATTTACTATGACACTGGCTTTGATTAAGAATGTATTATCTATCAAAGCCGATGCAACGGCCCGATTGGGAAATAGAGAAACAGAACAATGGGATAGTGATATGAACATACCTTATAAACAGGGGCCTAATCTTGCCGATGAATATTTAGGTTGGGTAGATATGGCTCAACTTGCCAAGGAAAGAGATTACTATACTAGTGTAAATGCTTATATAGACTTTACTAAGTCATTTGGTAAACACCAGGTAAGTGCATTGGCTGGATTTAATCAAGAATATAACTCACACCGATATATGCGAGGTGAGCGTGAAGAATTAATTAGTTCATCATTACCCAGCGTAGAATTAGCTACCGGAAGTGCACGTGTGCGCGAGGATAATTATGAATGGGCCACGCGTGGTGGTTTTTTCCGTCTGAATTATATTTATAACAATAAATATATTTTTGAAGCAAATGGACGTTATGATGGGTCTTCTCGCTTCCCCAAAAATGATCGTTTCGGTTTCTTTCCTTCTATATCAGCTGCTTGGATTATTTCACAAGAGAAATTTATGCATGCCACCCAAAATTGGTTGAATTACGCGAAATTGAGAATTTCGTATGGAGCTCTAGGCAATCAGGATGTAAGCTACTATGAATATATTGCAAGTATGGGATCTAGCGAACAACAATTGTTGATTAATGGTATAAAACCTATGGGCGTTACCCCCAGTGGCCTAGTTTCAAATTCGTTGACTTGGGAAAAAGTATATACCAAAAACATAGGATTGGATTTGAATTTCTTTAATAACCGGCTTACCTTTTCGGGAGATATATATCGCAGAGATACGAAAGATATGCTTACGAAAGGTAAGACTCTTCCTAGTGTGTTGGGAGCTTTAGAGCCACGCATTAATGCGGCAGATATGAAAACTGAAGGTTGGGAAATATCCTTGGGATGGAGAGACTTGTTTAATTTGGGGAATAAGCCTTTTAGCTATAATGTCAAATTTATCCTGTCAGACAATCGTTCTTTTATTACTCGGTTTGATAATCCTACTGGTAATTTGGACGATTGGTATGAAGGCTGTGAGATAGGAGAAATATGGGGATTAGTGACAGAAGGATTTTTCAAAGATCAAGCAGATATTGATAACCATGCTGATCAATGGGATGTAACTTCCTATCCTGGTGACCGTCCTATTGAACCGGGAGATTTGAAATATAAGGACTTGGATAACAATGGAAAGATTAACAATGGTTCTTGGACTGTAAATGATCCTGGTGACTATAAAGTAATTGGTAACAATGCGTCACGATATAATTATGGTGCTGATTTTACAGCCGAATGGAATGGACTTGATTTCCGTGTTCTGTTGCAAGGAGTAGGCAAAAAGGATTGGTATCCGGAAAGTCATTATTTCTTTGGCATATATAGAGCTCCTTGGGGAAATGTGCTTGAAAATAATTTAGACCATTGGACTCCAGAAAATACTGATGCTTATTTCCCAAGATTAAAATCTTATATTGCAGAAGGTGGAAAGGACTTGGCAATTAATCAGACGCGATATTTGCAAAATGCAGCCTATCTCCGCATAAAGAATATCACTATCGGTTATACATTACCTAAAAAGTTTACGATGAAAGCTAAATTAGAACGAGTAAGATTATATCTTACAGGCGATAATATTTTTGAGTTTACCAAGCTTTCAAAGAATTATGACCCTGAAATATTAGGAACCAGCCATCCTATGCAACGATTGTTCACCTTTGGATTAAACTTATCATTCTAAAAATACTAATTATGAAAATAAAAAAAATAGCATATATTTTATGTGGACTATTACTGGTCAGTTGTAATGATTCCTTTCTGGAAAGGTATCCTGATACCGATTTGTCGGATAAAACATACTTTACTTCCGAAAAAGATTTGGAACTTTATACTAATACTTTCTATAATGAGTTAATCTATTATTATCACGATTACGCGACAGACAATGCTTCTATCTATTCTGAACCTACAGAAATAGTCAACATGATGCATGGAGGAATCACCGAACAGTCAGTAGGAGGTTGGGATAATTGGGGTACTTTGAGAAAGTATAATATTCTTCTGGAGAATGTCCATAAGACAAAAGGATCACCTACGGTCATCAATCACTATATTGGAATTACACGTTTGATGCGTGCTCAGTGGTATTATGAGATGATAAAACGTTTCAATGAAGTACCCTGGTATTCCACTTCACTTAAAGATACGAGTACAGATCTTCTTTACAAAGGGAAAGACAGTCGTGAGTTAGTTGTCGATTCTATCTTTAAAGATTTGGAATTTGCGGTCAACCATATCTCGGCAGATATGAAGAATAGAAGTGTCATCAATAAATGGTATGCTTATGGCATGATGGCTCGTATAGCGCTGCATGAAGCCTCTTTCCGTAAATATCATGATGAATTGGGGTTACAGGTCAGTGCCGAACATTTCTATAAGATAGCTATAAACGCTTGTGAAAAAATAATGGAAACCCATTTGTTTTCTATTGATAAAAGAGGAGGAATAGATAATGCTTATGAAAATCTGTTCATAAGTAATAATTTAGGAGATAGTCCGGAAATTCTCTTGTTTAAGGATTTTGATGACAAGCAAAACATTAAACATGATGCAGCAAGAAGAGTTTTCAGTTATGTGAGCAGTTTAAGCCGTAGCTTAATGGAAAATTATGAATACATCAAAAATGGTAAAGCTATTCCATTCACCTCAGTTCCTGATTATGATAAGATGTCTATGCCCGAGACGTTCAAGAATCGGGATCCCCGTTATAAACAAACTTTTATGTATCCAGGATATATTCGTCCGGGAGAAAACAGGCCTTTTGTTCCTAACTTATACTTAGGAGGATATCCTCAAACTAAATTTGTAGCTCAAACAGCTGACCAAATGGATTGGTTTCGTTCTTACAATGACATCCCGGTAATGCGTTATGCTGAAATTTTATATATTTACGCTGAAGCTAAAGCGGAGTTGGGTATTTTGAAGCAGGCGGATTTGGATGCAACCATCAATGTAGTAAGAGATAGAGTGGGTATGCCTGCCATATTATTAGCTTCTTTGAGCTTGAATGCAAATTTGGAAAAACAATATCCTAATGTAACAGGTTCCCAAAAGGAAGTTATTCTCGAAATTCGTCGTGAGCGAAGAATTGAATTTGCTTGCGAATGCTTTAGATATGATGATTTGCTTCGATGGAAATCAGGGAGATTATTTGAAGAGATTCAGCAAGGTGTATATATTGACCAATTTGGACTACACGACTTTACAGGTGACGGAATTCCTGATGTAGGTATTTTTGAAAGTGAAGCAGCTAATACAATACCTGAATCGGAACGAAACAATTATGTATTCTATTATATGAAAGAAAGTTCAGGAGCCCAAACTGCGATTTGTCTGTCAGAAAAAGATCATGGTTACATCATGTCGTCTACTGAAGTAAATTCGAACACACGTAAATTTGAAGAACCTAAATATTATTATTTTCCGATACCAAAGCAACAGCTTATACTAAATGAAAACCTTAGCCAAACTAAATTTTGGTAATTACACAATTATAGGCTGGGGATAGCTCCCTAGCCCTATAATAAAAAATAGAATAATAAATAGAAGATAGATAGTTCATGTCTTCTATAAACCGTATAGCTCATTTCTATATCATGAAAAAATATTTCTTAACTCTAGTCATCCTATGTGTTGTTTCCCTACAGTTGTCTGCGGTGTCTGTTCCACAATGGATTACTGCTTTTGAGAATCAAAATGCGACAAATTCTTGGATATGCTTTCAAAAGGAATTTAATATAAATGCTGTTCCTGCCAAAGCTTTAACTCGTATTGCAGCAGACAGCAAATATTGGCTTTGGATTAACGGCAAACTAGTTGTCTTGGAAGGTGCCGTAAAACGTGGTCCTAATCCCAATGACACCTATTATGATGAAGTGGATATAGCCCCACACCTCAAGCAAGGACATAATCTTATATCTGCGTTAGTATGGTATTTTGGCAAAGAAGGATTTTCATATAATCCCAGTGGTCAAGGCGCTTTCTTGTTCGATTGCCAAACTGCTGAGCTCACCTTGCAGAGTGATGACTCGTGGAAAGCCGCCATGCACCCTGCTTATTATACCCCATTGGCGCCGTATCCTAATTTCCGTTTACCTGAATCAAGTATCGGATTTAATGCAGAACTCGCTATGGACAATTGGGAAAAAGGTGAAAACGCAGCATGCCAATATTGGGCCAAAGCACGTGTGGTTGGAAAGGAAGGCGATGCACCATGGAATAAACTGCATCATCGTATCATTCCGCTTTGGAAAGATTTTGGTTTGAAGAATTACGTCTCACAAACTGTTCACAGCGGTACAATAAATGATACTTTAGTTTGTCAGCTTCCTTACAATGCTCAAATTATGCCTTACATGGAGTTGGAAGCAGAGAAAGCCCATTCAGTCGTTACTATATTTACAAGCCACTATCAAGGAGGAAGCGCATATAATGTCAGAGCAGAATATCTGACCAAAAAAGGAAAGCAGTCGTATGAAAATAAAGGTTGGATGAACGGTGAGAAAGTATATTACATTTATCCCAAAGGAATAAACCTTACCAAAGTACAGTTCAGAGAGACAGGATATAACACAGAATTCGAAGGATACTTTCGCTGTAACGATCCTTTCTTGAATAAAATGTGGGAGAAATCACAACGCACACTTTATATTACCATGCGTGATACTTATATGGATTGTCCTGACAGAGAGCGGGCTCAATGGTGGGGTGATGAAGTGAACGAATCAGGAGAAGCCTTCTATGCATTGTCGGTGAGCAGCCATCTGCTCATGAAAAAAGGGATGTATGAACTCATGGGGTGGCAGCGTCCTACAGGAGAAATCTTCGCTCCTATCCCTTCGTCCAACTATCACACTGAACTTCCCGGTCAAATGTTGGCGTCTATCGGTTACTTTGGTTTTTGGAATTATTATTTGAATACAGGAGACCTTAAAACCATTAGAGATCTATATCCCAAAATACAAAAATACTTGGATATTTGGCAGAAGAATAACGATGGTACCATCACCTTCAGAGCCGGAGAATGGACTTGGGGTGATTGGGGAAAAAATATTGATATCAAAGCGCTCTTTAATGCTTGGTACTATATTGCTCTAAAAGGGCAGCAACACATGGCTACCGCTTTGGGAATGAATGCAGAAGCAGATGCTATACTCCAAGAGATGAAAGCACTGAAAAAGGCATTTAACGCCGCATTTTGGAATGGAAAAGCTTACCGTCATCCTGATTATAGGCTAAAGACAGATGACCGGGTACAAGCTTTAGCCATCGTGTCTGGCTTAGCAGATAAAGAAAAATATCCTGCATTGATTAAAGTATTGAAGCAGAATGAACATGCCAGTCCTTATATGGAAAAGTATGTCATAGAAGCTCTTTTTAGAATGGGGGAAAATTATTATGGGATGGAGCGTATGAAACGGCGTTTTGCTGAAATGGTGAACGATTCTGAACACACGACCCTTTATGAAGGATGGGGGATTGGTCCTAATGGATTCCCCGGTGGTACTACCAATCATGCCTGGAGTGGCGGAGGTCTTACTATCCTGTCGCAATATGTGTGCGGTATAACTCCTACGGAAGCCGGATATAAGGCTTATCGTATAGCTCCGCAACCTACAGGAGTGAAAGAGGCTGAAACTTTAGTTCCCACAGTTAAAGGAAACATTAAAGTTTCCTTTAAAGATGATGAAAGGACGTTTCAACTTCAGGTAAATTCACCACAAGGTCCACGTGCTACCATCTGCCTGCCTTTCCAATGCAAAAGCATCACGTTGAATAACAAGCTAATTTGGAAAAACGGGAAAGACATATCACATAAAAGCAGCATAGTCAAATGCATTCATCAAGATAAGGATGAAAGTATCTTTATCACTATGAAAGAAGGTGGAAATTGGACATTCAATATAAACAAATAGTTCGAATATGAAACGATTTTTATTATCAATAATATATTTATACTTGGCAGGTATGCTTGTAGCGCAAACTGCACCTTTAGAAATACTTCCTTATCCCAATGAGGTAAAGGTTCATCCGGGACATTATCCTTTTATGTCCTGTCAGCTTGTTTATCCCAATGCCTTGAAAAATGAAGCCGATTACTTAAAACAACTGTTGTTAGAGGAACATGGACTCATCGTACAACACACCAAGCAGGGAAATATGCAATTGACTTTATCTAAGTGGATTCCCCATCCTGAAGGATATCGTCTTACTGTAAACGAACAAGGTATCCGTATTGAAGGTTCCACACCTCAAGGTGTGTTTTATGGTCTGCAGACTTTCCGTCAGCTTATTACCACTCATCAAGGACAAATAAGAATACCTTATGTAGTCATTGATGATGCTCCGGCTTTTAAATGGCGCTCATTCATGCTTGATGATGGAAGAGCCTTTAAGGGCATGAAAGAGGTAAAACAATTGTTGGATGAAATGGCTATTTTAAAAATGAACACTTTCCATTGGCATCTTACCGAAGACCAGGGATGGCGTATAGAAATAAAGAAATATCCGCTGCTCACAGAAATAGGCGCGCATAGAGATTCTACTCAGCTCAACTGGTATGAAAGCAAAGTGTTCGATGGTAAGCCGTTCGATGGATACTATACACAGCGTGAAATAAAAGAAATTGTTTCCTATGCCCGGAATCTTCACATTACAGTTGTTCCTGAAATAGAGATGCCGGGACATGCTTCAGCCGCCATTGCCGCGTATCCTTGGTTAGGCAGTACAGATGAAAAAATCAAAGTGCCTTGTACCTTTGGAGTCAAAAACAGTGCCTTCAATGTAGCCGATCCACGCACACGTACTTTTTTGAAGGATGTACTCGATGAAGTGATGGAACTGTTTCCTTCGAGAATCATTCACATTGGTGGCGATGAAGTGCGACAAGAGCAATGGAATAACTCATCCGAGGTACGAACATTCATGAAAGAAAAAGGGATAAACTCAGCTGCCGAACTTCAGATGTGGTTCACTAACCATATAGCCTCTTATCTGAAATCGAAAGGAAGAATAATGATGGGTTGGAATGATATAACTGGTGACAAATTGCATGGATACCAAAGTGAAGTTACAATTGAAGCAGGAAACCAGCTTTCAGAGGACGCGGTGGTACAGTTCTGGACTGGCAATCATGACCTTTTACGGAAGGCAGCCAAACGAGGTTATAAGATAGTTAACAGTTATTTTAAATATACTTATCTGAACTTTAACCATGACCGTATAACGCCTGGGTTGGAATATGATTTCGAACCTATCCCTTTGGAAAAAGCATATGCGTTCAATCCAATACCCGAAGGGCTTACCATGCAGGAACAAAAACAGATTATAGGTATAGGGTGTCAGATGTGGGGAGAATGGATACCACAAGTGGAGGATATGTATAGAATGATATATCCATATTGGGCGGCCCATGCCGAAACAGGATGGACAGACAACAAGCGTAAAAACTACAATCGTTTTGTTCGGTCTATGGATTATTTTCTTACTCGTTGGATAGATAAAAATTATATCAACAGCCATAATATTGGGATAAAGCAACATCAATAAAACAATATTTTGAATAAACAATAAATTCAGTATGAAAAAGCAACTATTATTTATACTGCTCTTCCTGCCTGCTTTTTTGACGGCCAAAGAGATAAGATATTTTGTACAACCCGGAGAAATACTTGATTTAAGTGAAAATGCCTTTGAGCGCCATGGAATAAAAGTATCTGAAATAGATTCCGTAAGCATGAGCGGTTCTTTTACCTTTTCTATAAAGGTGCGTAGTCATGCCCGTGAATTAGGTGAAAAAGCCTTGATTACCAATAAAAAGAACAATATACCAAACGAAGCAGGCATTTGGATAGGCACCCAAGACAACGGATCATGGATAGTGCACTTTTGCGATGGGAAAAACACTCCATGGGAATATAGACCTACTGCCTTGCGCCAACCCATAAATGATGATAAGTGGCATACCTTGACAGTGACACATGATGCCGGTAAACAGGAGATGCGCATGTATTACGATCAGTTGAATGTGGCTATTTACTGTACCAACGGAAATGTCAATTTAGCCACCAACAATACACTTAGAATAGGCTCTGTAGATGATGGTCAGTGGAATGCATTCAATGGTTATATCAAAGAATTTACATTTATAAGCCATGTGGAACTACCCAAAATTTCAGTTACGGACACCCAACGTTTGTCACAACTGAAGGTGATGGCTTTCAATATCTTTCATGGTGGTCATGAATTGGGGCAAGAGGTAGGAGTGAATAGGGTCGTAGAGGTTATAAAAGCAGAAAATCCAGATGTGATCGGTATGGTAGAAACCTACGGTTCAGGTGCTATTATTGCAGATGCATTAGGCTACTATTTCTATTTACGTAGTTCCAATTTATCCATCATGAGCCGGTATCCTATCACAGATACCTATGATTTGTATGATTCCTTCAATTGCAGTGCGGCGACATTGCAAATTAGTCCGTCACAACAAATAAATTACATTAACCTTTGGCTGGATTATCGTCCTATCACTAATGACCAAATAAACGCCTGTGAATCCATAGAAAATATCATAGCGGGGGAGTGGAGTAGGAGAGCTGCACAATTGCAAAGTATCTTGAAAGCTTTTCCATCCCAATGGAATACCATGGAAACACCTCTCATAGTTTCCGGTGATTTTAACAGTGATTCGCATCTGGATTGGAAAGATGATACAAAAAACATGAATGGACACAACGGGTATGTTATAGAATGGCCCACCAGCAAGTTGATGGAAAAAGCTCATTTTATTGACTCTTATCGTGAGATTCATCCTGACGTGAAAAAATATCCATGTCTTACATGGTCTACTATGGCGAAGAATGAATTGCAATACCGTATAGATTTTATTTATTATAAAGGGAAGGATATCAAAGCTATCCAATCGGAGATGATAGACAAACATCCTGTTCGCTACCCCTCTGACCATGCGGCTGTAGTGACTACATTTAATCTGAAATAAATATGAAGTATTTTTTAACGCTTATTCAACTATGGGTTGGATTCCTGTCTATATGTGCCAGTTATCCAAAAGCAAATATTTGGATAATTCCTTCTGTAGAATCCCCACAAGTATACAGAAATTACGCTCAAACCTCAAAGGTTCACTTGGAAATGGCTAGAGGTGAAGTAGAACATATTCAATTAGTCTTTCCTAGCAAAGTTAATGAGGAATATCGTTTCACTTTCGACCGATATTTGAAAGGTATTCAAATATCGGCTAGAGAACTTAAAAAAATGAATGGTTATTATGACGCGTTAGTCCCTTTTAAAAATCAGTTGAAATGTACGGATACATTGACTGCTGTATGGATTACTGTACAGTGTCCGTCAAGGGTTCCAGTCGGAAAGTATCATCAGACGATAAAGATAGAAGGAAGTAAACATTTTACGATACAGCTGGATTATAACGTACATCATACTACCATTCCTTTAAAGTCATCTATCCCTATCACTGTTGGAGTTGAGAATCGTTGTATGACTGAAGGTCTTAATGATAAAGAAGCCGATAAAGAACGGCAACGATGGGTAGACTTTGTATTAAGCTATAGAATGACTCCTGTATTTGGTACACAGATTACTCCGGAACGTTGGCAATACGAACATTCGTTCTCACCTTGGGCATGGAATGACAAACGAAGCATCCGATTATTAAACGATAGAAGATATAGTTGTTACATGCTTCCGTTTTTTACATTGTCGGAGAATGAACTTGCGTCTTTATTATGTAATATCCAAAAGAAAGGAAAATTAAAAGAATCACTTTTCTATATTTGGGATGAACCTGCCTATATGGAGGATTATGAGCAAATCAAACGAAAAGTCAATATTATTCGGAAATATGCTTCAGATGCTCGGATTTTAACCACATTCTTTTGTGGTCCCCGAAACGGTCCACGTAAAGGAGATTTGTATGCAGTGTTCGACTATTTGAAACATCATATTCATGTTGCTACTATAAGTTTAGCTCCTTGTAAAGGCAATGAAGAAGAAGTGCAACATATACGCTATAAAGTGCCTGAAGGTATAGACTGGTGGAGTTATGTTTGTTGGCAACCAGGTGGAAATGAACCAAACTTTTTATTACAGATGAAGGGGATACAGCAAAGAGCTGTCATGTGGCGTACTTGGAAAAACGGTAGCCAAGGTTTTCTCTATTGGAACTGTAATATTTATCACAAACGAAATCCATTTACTTATATCACTGATATGCCACATGGTGATGGTATACTCATTTATCCTGGTGATATCTTGGGATGTAAAGGTCCTATAGCCTCTGCCAGATTAGAGCGTTGGCGTGATGGAGCCGAAGAAATGGAATTATTGCGATTGGTGGAGAAAAACTATTCAAAAGAAAAGGCAGATACCTTATTAAACATAGTTTATAGTTCACCTTTGTCATTTATAGAAAAAGCTCATAATATTCCTTTCTTTAGAAAAGAATTGTTGGACCAACTAGATAAAACAATTCCCATTGATTATAAATTAAGAATCACAGATTTTATCTGACTTTTACTCTATATATGTGAAATAGAATCGTTAATTTATGGGATTGGGTAGATGAACGATTTTGAGGATGCGTCATAATGTAATATTTATGATTCATTCTCTTCTTATAGTGAGAAGGAAGAGATATTTTTTATTTGAAGGATATGAAAAACCATTGCAGCATATATATAAAATAAATCAACTAATTTATACTTGAATTATTGCGAATTAGTTGGCTTTTGTGTATGTTTAGATCTTCCCCGCAAATAAGGTTTGGCTGCCAAAGCGAGGGAAATATTCAAACTAAGATATGGTTAAAATACGAAATATTTTCGAGATCTACCTTACTTTGGGCTTTACAGAATTTGATTTTTTTTTCAAAATATCGCAAGATTTTTGATGAGAGTAAACTTGACAAGGTTCATTCTGTGTTTCCGTTTGAGCGTATAGCAAAAGAAGCGGGTCTGTCAGAGTAGAGTCTAGGTTAGAAGAACATTTTCAGTCTTTTTGCTAGGATTGCTCTTATGGCATTGAACCTACATTGGCTTTTCCGACAGGCAGCTGGTGGCACATCTTAACGGCAACATACTCTATCAGGTCTTCTGTGGAGTCATGGTAAATCCGTCCAGTTCTATAACCAATTACAAGATAGTCAGTGCTATTCGTAATGAAATGATAGAAGCTTATGGGCATTAGGGCGTGACAAATAATCCTTTATAACAAATGTTTAACGAGGATGAATTGACAGTTTATGATAAGACATTTCAAACAATAGGTGTTTTAGATAAAGAAGAACAAAAAAAGATACTGGAATTCTTCTATACATTAGGTGTTATTACGTTTAATCTTTAATTTGATGATTTATGAGTAAGAAAAAAAAGTAAAGAGAAAGTAGTAGAGTATTCCAAATTGGAGCATAAAGTTGCTGCTGTCTGGACACGAGTCTCAACGGGGAAACAAGCGGACAACAACGGTAGTTTAGAGTCGCAAAAAAGAATTTGTGATGAATATGCTGCTAGTAAAGGTATCCGCATAAAAGAATATTTTGGGGATACTAATGAGAGCGCACAGACTGAGGGGAAACTATATCATAATATGATTGAAAAAGTGGCTAAAGATAAGGAAATTAATGTAATATTAGTTGCTTCTTATGACCGTTTTATTCGTACAGGTCCAGAGGGCATAATGACAAAAGCGTATTTAAAAGCAAAAGGTATTTATGTTGTTTCAGCAACGCAAGCAATTGACCCAGATAGTGCAGCTGGCACATTCATGGAAAACATGATTTTTCTTTTTAACCAATTTGGAAATAGTTTGAGAAGAGATAAAGCTGTTGTTAGTATGACTGATTGTCAAAGAAAAGGTAACTGGTATTCCAAACCACCATTAGGGTATGATAAGGTAAAGATTGACAAAGACCATATTCTTACAGTAAATGAAACGGGCAAAATATTGCGTGATGCTTTTATTTGGAAAGCAACAGAGGGGATTGGAGATATAGAAAAAGTTCAGCGGTTAAAGGGGTTGGGGTTATCCAAAATTCTTCATAATCCGTTTTATTGTGGGTATATACAACATAGTTTGTTGGGGGATGAAGTTATAAAAGGTAATCAAGAGATATTAATTGATGAGGCTATGTTTAATAAAGTGAATGGTATATCGAATGCAGGATATGAACACAAAGAAATTACTGAACCATTTCCATTGAAAAGGCATATCATCTGTTCAGACTGTGGCGGCTATTTAACTGGATACACAGTGAAAGCACGTGGACGGGATTATTATAAATGTAATAAGAAAGGGTGTAAAGGTAATCATAGCATAGTACAGAGAAACTGCATCAGAAGTATATCAATCGTTTTAAGAAAGGTTTTTGAAAAATACAAAGTAAAGGTGAAATAAAGAAAGTCCTTTTAAAACGGAAAACAGAGTGTGAAAATCGAATTAATACAGTCAAAGTTCGGTTTGGGAGAAATTAATAGTGAAATATATATGGCTATTATGAGCGAATTAAATTCGAGATTAGCAGAAATCAGACGAGAGCTTGAAGATGCAGGGAAAAATTTATCGAACATGATGAAATATATCAATCAAACGATTGAAATGTTTTGTAAATTAGGTTTGTGGAGTGATACTAATTTTTCTGGTTCAGTTGTAATTCTTGGGGGGATTAACTTTTGCTAATCTATACAAAAAGAACCTCTTATCTACTACTCCACGAAATGAAGCCCTAAATGCTTTAATTTTTGCATTAAAAGCTTCCGCAGCAGCATTTGTTCTTCTGTTTACAAAGTAGTTTAATATCCGTTC
>PPYE01358230.1_pt1 | contig 27956 bp, 19 predicted proteins | sample 1559881 | NCBI WGS metagenome assembly PPYE01 (sample SAMN08240022, study PRJNA423297) | Human gut metagenome, whole genome shotgun sequencing project. | reverse complement strand
GGCCTTCCCACAAAGCAGTTGATGCGCGGTTTTACGGTTGTGCTGATGATATTAGTCGGAGCGGTTTTTGTGGCAGGACCTGCCGGATTGCTTGCCAAACTTACTCCGGAGTATATGGATGTTACTTTTTGGATTATAGTCGTATTTGTCTATTATATGTTGGCTACATTGTTGCCGGTAGATAAGATTATAGGAAAAATATATCCGTTGTTTGCCATTGCTTTATTGTTTATGGCGGTGGGGATTTTGGTGATGTTGTTATGGAATCATCCGGCATTGCCCGAAATTACGGACGGGCTGCATAATACCCACCCTGCCGGATTACCAATTTTTCCTATCATGTTTGTTTCTATTGCTTGTGGGGCAATCAGTGGCTTTCATGCCACACAATCTCCGTTGATGGCACGTTGTATGAAGAATGAGAAGTATGGCCGTCCTATTTTTTATGGAGCGATGGTGACCGAAGGGATCGTGGCATTGATTTGGGCTGCTGCCGCTACTTGTTTTTTTCATCAAAATGGTATGGAGGAGAGTAATGCTTCGATTATTGTGGACAGCATAACCAAGGAATGGTTGGGTACGATAGGAGGTTTATTGGCTGTATTGGGGGTAATTGCCGCTCCTATTACCAGTGGAGATACCGCTTTACGTTCAGCTCGTTTGATTGTTGCCGATTTTATGCATTTGGAACAAAAAAGTATAGCGAAACGTTTATTGATTTGTATTCCTATTTTTGCGGTAACTATCGGTATATTGTTGTACAGTCAGCGTGATGCGGCGGGATTTGATATGATATGGCGTTATTTTGCCTGGTGTAATCAGGCTTTGTCTGTTTTTACTTTGTGGGCGGTCACTGTTTTTCTGGTACGTGCGAAAAAGAATTATTATATTACCTTGTTTCCTGCCTTGTTTATGACGGCTGTATGTTCTACTTATATTTGCATTGCTCCCGAAGGATTGGCACTTTCTGATTATGTATCTTATATAATCGGTGGTCTTTACACGTTGGTAGCCGCTATAGGGTTTGTAAGTTGGTATAGGAAACAAAACAGCATAGTTTATGAAAAAATATAGAAAATCGATTTGGTTGCCTGTCGCTTTGTTGGTTTATACTACAGCGATGGCCGTTTATTTTATTCCGCGTAATACGGAAATAAGTGATACGGAAAAGTATCTCACAGTAGGTTTATCCTATATGATAATAGCGTTGTTATGGATTGTCCTTCGTAAGAAAGAAAAGGCGGAGGAAAGACGTGAACGTGATTTGGAAAATAAAAAATAACTATTAAACGACAACATTATGAAGAAAATTTTAGTCAGCTTGATGCTGTTGGTAATGACTGCACTGAGTGCACATGCTCAATTTGAGAAGGAGGTATGGTATGTGAATGCTTCATTGACAGGGCTTGACCTATCTCATAGCAAGAATGAGGGTACAAATTTTGGTTTCGCTTTGACCGGTGGTGCGTTTGTAGCCGATAATGTGGCTGTATTGCTGAATTTTAAGGGCAATTATGTAGAACATGGAATGGATGAAACCAGTATTGGTGCACAAGGACGTTATTATTTTTCCAGTTGCGGTATTTATGGAGGATTGGGAATGGCGTATAAGCACCTTTCTTGTGTAGGATTTAAAAAGAATCTGGTTTGTTTGACACCGGAAGTCGGATATGCTTTTTTCTTGGGCAGAAATGTGACTATTGAGCCGTCTGTATATTATGACTTGAGTTTTAGTGATATTTCAGAATTTAGTAAATTAGGCTTCAAGATAGGGTTCGGAGTTTACTTCTGATTGATGTAATTCCACCACAGATTACGCAGATTATTGAATGGGAGAATTCATTGAAATTCAATCTATGTAAATCTGTATAATCTGTGGTGGAAAAACTTTTTATGTGAGATTAATGCGCATAGAGATGCGTGAACGGAATTTCTTTACCATCACTACCTGTTACTTTTAATTTCAGTTGTCCTCCGTTTTGGTCGAAATAACGTAATTCCATTGGATGATATCCTTTCGCCAATGCCTTTTGTCCCACTATTTCTTTAGGTCCGTGAGGTCCGTCATTGTCTACTATCTGTTCACTGTCTATGGTCAATGTACTACCATCGTCGGACAGGAGTGCAAAAGTGTAGATATCGTCTTGAGGAGCATTGAAATATCCTTTGATAATCAGTCCGATATTTCCTTTTACTTTTTTAGGAATCATAACGTCTTCCACTGGATAAGTACCATTGACCGGAGCTTTTTCTATTTCACTGCATTTATTTCCTTTAAATTCGTGCCATGTAGCTTTCAAACCCGGATTGGAAGGAGCGGCAGTTACAGAGGGGGTATATTCACTTTTGATGAAACGTGTCTTGGCTATGTCACCTTTCTTTCCATTAGGGCGGAAGGTGCAGAAAGTAAAGTCTGTGGTTTCAGTCACTTTGATGGGACCTTCATATACGGGAGATTGTAAAGTAGGAGTACTGCCATCAGTGGTATAGTGAATTTCCGCAGTGGGGTCAAGGCAAGTTACATTAATGGTTCCTTCACCGATAAAGGCGTTGACGGCATTAAAGCCTTCCAAATCGGGTATACGGTAATTGATACCCATGATATTGAGACGTTCAAACTGATCAGACAGGCGTTGTTTGAAGGCATTCCAGTCTTTTTGCTCCGGTTTGCTCCAACCTAATTCGGCAATAGCCAGCAAACGTGGAATGGCCATATATTGCATACGTGCGTTGGAAGGAATCCATTCGCACCAAATATTTCCCTGCACTCCTAAAATCAGCGACTGCTGCTCGGGAGTCAGGTTGTCTGTCGTATCCAGATTATAAATGCTTGCCATAGAATTCTTGTCTTCTGCATAATCCAAATAAAATTGTCCGTTAGGAGTGAAAATGACAGGGTTGCCTTGTGCCGTTGCCTTGGTCGCTGCATCTTTTACCCAGCTGCGCCACCACATTACGGTAGCTGTTTTAGACAATCCGCCTTCAATGATTTCATCCCAGCCTATCATTTCTTTGCCTTTCCCGTTAAAGAATCTCTCCATGTCATGAATGAACCATGATTGCAGTTCTTCTTCGGTTTTCAGATTATTGTCATGCATACGTTTCTGGCAGTCCGGACATTTTTTCCAATTGGTTTTTTCTACTTCGTCACCTCCTATATGTACATACTTATAGGGGAAAAGGGCTATCAGTTCTGCATAAACATTCTTGCAGAACTCCAATGCAGAGTCTTTCCCCGGACAAACAGGTGAGGAGAAGACGCTTCCCCAACCGGTTTCGTTAAAACAGGAAACACCTTCATAGTTACTCACAGCTGCCAGCATGTGTCCCGGCATATCAATTTCGGGAATAATATCTATGCCTCGTATTTTGGCGTATGCTATGACATCCTTGATATCTTCCTGAGTGTAGTAGCCTCCATATAGGGTGTCACCTTCTACGATGCGTATCTTGTCTTCGGGAATTGCCATATCCGGATTGTTATCAGTCTTTGACTGACGTATGCATTCGCGGTCATGGGAATTGAATTTGCGCCAGGCTCCTTTTTCCGTCAGTAAAGGATATTTCTTGATTTCGATACGCCATCCTTGGTCATCGGTAAGATGCCAGTGGAATTTATTCATCTTGTAAAGGGCCATGACATCCAGTAATTCTTTCACCTCATCTATTGTGTAGAAATGGCGGGATACGTCCAGCATGATGCCTCTCCATTCAAAGCGGGGGGCATCTTGAATGTTAACGGCCGGTATGGCCCAGTCTGTACCTTTAACAATTTCTTTAGATTCTATTTGCGGGGGAAACAGCTGTCTGAGGGATTCGATACCTGCAATGACACCTCCGTAAGAGTTACCTGTAATGTTGACCTTATCGCTCTCGGCTGTCAGGGTATAGGCACCTTCTTTTCCTTGAACATCCCCCAAGGCAAGGGTGATGGTTCCTTCGCCTTCTTTTACTTTAAGGTCGTAGCCTGTGGCACTGGAAAGCATATCGGCCAAATACTCGGCTGCGGGAATTAGTTCGGCGTCAATAACACCGATGGAGGTATTACTTTTCAATACAAAAGCACCGTTTGTTTCCTCCAGATGGTTGGTTATGGGTACAATGGATACCTCTTTTGTTACAGGGGGAGTACTGGTACATGCTCCCAACATCAATGTGCCTGCTAACAACGCTGTGCACGGACTATGGAATTTTTCGGACCGAAAATGGCGGCGTCTTTCACTTTCAACCCCTTTTCGGGATAATACCAAATGTAATCTATACGGTCGCGTTCATCTGCTTTGGGAGCCCAGGTTATTTTGTCGGCGGGCTTTGCCGGATTATCCGAAGGATAAGTGAAGCCGGGATAGTTTAATACATCTGGATAGAATTCTCGATAGGCGTCTTTCAATCCGGCTTCGTCTAACAGGACAGGAACTGTCCAGGGGATTACAAAGCCATGATGGTCATACAGGTCTTTGGTCTCTTCAGTCCAATCTTGATGTGAAGGTTCATTAAAATCTCCTCCTAAAATGATGGTGTAGCCGGCTGCACGATCTTTTTTTGCCTGTTCAATGAATAGTCTGATGGCGTCATCGCGTTGTGAGGCTACATTTCTCTTTAATACTTCTTCTACGGTAGTGGGGATAGGGATTTCTTCCCAAGTAGAGCCATCATATCCGCGTACATTATAATAGGCGTCATCCAAATAATCAAGATGAGCGGTGTAGACTGCTATTTTCTGTCCGTTCATATCGGCTGTAAGGCGATAGATACTGCCGTGGTCATTCTTTTCGGGAAAAACGGTTAATGAATCAGTGATGGGGTATCGGCTTAACAGACCTGTATCATAGGTATAGAAGGAGTAATAGGTTTCTCCTTTTTCCTTTAATGATTGCACTAGGCGGGCAGTGAAATTGGTGTTTTCGTAATTACGTACTTCGCTCAATGTGACGAAGTCCGGACGAAGACGGGCTATTTCATTCACAATAGCGTCGTAACCACCGGGAATTACAGTTCCTTCTTGCCAAATGTTCCATTGAAGAACGGTGAATTCTTTCTCTTTTTGTGAACATCCCAATAGGAAAGGGAACAGCAAGAGTAGTAAAAAAAGTTTTTTCATATTCTGTTGATTTATAAGGTTGTTAATTCAATTCTAAATTTACTCATATTTTCGTTTAGATTGACAATGTGGAAAACATTAAAACAGATTTTTAGTAAAATGATTCTGCAATCATACCACAAAATGCTAAATTTACAGAACGGAATAAATCACTTTTAAATTCCCATTTATCATCTAGTGGTATATTGCGTATAATCATATTTAATAATTTGTGTCAGTTTGGACAATCAACGGTGAATAAAAAATCAATCAGGAGAATCCATCGCCAGTTTTTCACGTAAAAACTGTCCCGTATAAGATGCCGCACATGCTGCAACCTCTTCCGGAGTGCCCGCAACTACCAGATTTCCTCCCATATTTCCTCCTTCGGGTCCTAGGTCAATCACATGGTCGGCACATTTTATCACATCCATATTATGCTCGATAATGATAATGGTATGTCCGCGGCTGATTAAGGCTTCAAATGCTTCCAGCAGTTTCTTGATATCATGAAAATGCAGACCTGTGGTTGGTTCATCGAATACAAAAATAGTGGGTTGTGCTTTCTCTATGCTCAGAAAATAAGCTAGTTTTACGCGTTGGTTCTCGCCGCCGGAAAGAGTGGAGGAGGCTTGTCCTAACTTTATATATCCCAATCCCACTTCTTGTAATGGAATTAGTTTCTTCACTATCTTTTTTTGATTGTATTCGGCAAAGAATTCAATGGCTTGATTCACTGTCATTTCCAGAATGTCATAGATGCTCTTGTCTTGGAATTTTATTTCCAGCGTGTCGCTCTTGAAACGTTTTCCATGACAAGACTCACATTCTAGTACCAAATCTGCCATAAATTGCATTTCAACGGTTACCGTACCGTCACCTTTGCATTCCTCACAGCGCCCGCCTTCGGTATTGAATGAGAAATATCCGGCAGTATATCCCATTTGCTTGGCAAGAGGCTGTTCGGCAAAGAGTTTTCGTATTTCGTCGTATGCTTTTACATAGGTTACCGGATTGCTGCGTGATGATTTTCCGATAGGATTCTGGTCTACAAATTCAATATCTTTCACCAGCTGTACATCTCCTTCCAAAGAGATGAACTCACCCGGCCGTTCGCTAGCTTCACTATATTCGCGTTTCAATGCCTTGTAAAAGACATCACGTACCAACGTACTCTTCCCCGAACCGCTGACTCCCGTAACTACCGTCATTACATTCAGTGGAAATTTTACGTCAATGCCTTTAAGGTTGTTTTCACGCGCACCTTTTATTTCTATATAATTGTTCCACGGACGATGACATCGGGGAATCTCTATGTTTTCTTCTCCCAACAAATAGCGCACCGTATAACTGTTACTGTTTCTTTGAAGATCGTTCATGTTGCCTTGATATACTATTTGTCCTCCTAAACGTCCTGCTTGAGGACCGATATCAATGATATAATCGGCAGCACGGATTATTTCTTCATCATGTTCTACCACTACTACGGTGTTTCCCAGCTCCTGTAACTGACGAAGTACTTTTATCAGCCGGTCGGTGTCACGGCTGTGTAATCCGATACTGGGCTCGTCCAGGATATAGAGTGAGCCTACCAAGCTGCTGCCTAATGAGGTGGCCAGATTGATGCGCTGGCTTTCACCGCCGGAGAGCGAGTTGCTGAGACGGTTCAGTGTAAGATATCCCAAACCCACATCCATGAGGAAGTTGATGCGGTTGGTAATTTCCGTTAAGATCCGTTTGGCGATGGCTGTGTCATGTGCATCTAGTTCTAGAGTGCGGAAGAATTCTTTTAAGTCGTGAATAGGTAAGTCAACCAGTTGAGAGATGGATTTTCCACCTACTTTTACATAACCGGCTTCTTTTTTCAAGCGTGTTCCGTGGCAGACAGGACAAATAGTTTTTCCCCTGTATCGTGCCAGCATCACACGATATTGTATTTTATATTGGTTTTCTTCCAGCATTTTGAAGAAAGAATCTATACAGGCCTTATTTCTAGGTCCATGCCATAAATAATCTTTTTGTTCCTGTGTCAGTTCATAATAAGGGGCGAAGATGGGGAAATCGTGGGCGGGAGCTTCATGAATGAATTCCTGTAGCCATTCCCCCATCTTTTCACCACGCCAGCAAAGGACAGCTCCGTCATATACACTCAGAGCACGGTTTGGAATCACCAGATGTTCATCTATACCTATCACTTTACCGAAGCCTTCGCATTCGGGACAAGCGCCGAGAGGGGAATTGAATGAAAACATTTGGTCATTCGGTTCTTCGAATTTAATTCCGTCGGCCTCGAATTTAGTGCTGAAAGAGAACAGCTGCGTACTTCCGTCAGCAGAGTAGAAGCGGAGGAGACAATTCCCGTCTCCCTCGTACATGGCCGTTTCGGCAGAATCGGTGAGGCGGCTGATACTGTCTTTGCTATCATCGGCTGTCATGCGATCTACCAGCAGATAGATGTTTTGTTTTTTATCTTCGGCAGCTGTTTGTTGCAGAAAATCTTCTATACGGACTATTTCACGGTTCACCTCTATACGGGTAAATCCTTGTTTCAAGTCCATTTCCAGTTGCTGGAGCAGTGTACGGCCTTCACGGGGCATCATAGGAGTGAGAACCGTGTATTTCGTTCCTTTAGGAAAGGAAAGCATACAGTTTACAATATCTTCAATGCTATGTTTTTTCACCAGTTGCCCGCTAATGGGGGAATAAGTCTTCCCCACGCGTGCATAGAGCAGTCGCAGATACTCATATATTTCGGTGGAAGTACCCACGGTGGAACGAGGATTGCGGCTGTTCACTTTTTGCTCTATGGCGATAGCGGGTGGTATACCTTTGATGAAATCACACTCAGGCTTGCTCATGCGGCCCAGAAATTGGCGGGCGTATGATGACAGGCTTTCTACATAGCGTCGCTGACCTTCAGCGTATAATGTATCAAAAGCCAAGGATGATTTTCCGGAACCGGATAGTCCCGTGATGACGACCAGCTTGTTGCGTGGAATGTTTACATCGATGTTTTTGAGGTTGTTTACCTTTGCTCCTTTTATGGATATATAGTTACTTTCTGACATTCTTTATTGAATTTGGTTTAATATGCAAAGATAATTATAAGTTTTCTTATCTTTGCAAGCGTATTAAACAAGAATAACAAAATGAGAGCAAAAACTATTCTTCTTTTATTGATAGCACTACTTTTTACTTCTGTCGTCAGTGCTCAGACACGTTATCCTAAACGTGAGTTCCGCGGTGCATGGATTCAGTGTGTGAATGGACAGTTCCAGGGAATGCCGACAGAGAAGATACAGCGGCTGTTAATAAATCAACTAAACAGTCTGCAGGGCGCAGGCATTAATGCGATAATTTTTCAGGTACGTGCAGAAGCCGATGCCTTGTATAAATCTTCTTATGAGCCGTGGAGCCGCTTTCTTACAGGAGTGCAGGGCAGAGTGCCTTCACCTTACTGGGACCCGATGCAGTTCATGATTGATGAATGCCATAAGCGTGGAATGGAGTTCCATGCCTGGATTAACCCTTACCGTGCCAAGACAAAGGGAACTACTGCCTTATCACCCATTCATCCGTATAATAAGAATCCGGAACGTTTCGTGAATTATGCTGGTCAACTTTATTTTGATCCGGCTTTGCCCGAAAACCGTAAATACATTTGCAAGATTGTGCGCGATATTGTTACCCGTTATGATGTGGATGCCATTCATATGGATGATTATTTCTATCCTTATCCCAACCCGGGCGAAGATTTTCCTGATCATGTCAGTTTTGCGCAATATGGTCGCGGATACAGTAATAAAGCCGATTGGCGCCGTGACAACGTGAATGTGCTGATAAAGGAAATTCACGAAACTGTGCGCGAGTGTAAGCCGTGGGTGAAGTTCGGTGTTTCTCCTTTTGGTATCTACCGCAACAAGAAAAATGATCCGAATGGAAGTGATACACGCGGTCTTCAGAATTATGATGATTTGTATGCAGATGTGCTGATGTGGATTAATAATGGTTGGGTAGATTATAATATCCCTCAGATTTATTGGGAAATAGGTCATCCTGCTGCCGATTATGACAACTTGATACATTGGTGGGCAAAACATGCCGCTTCGCGTCCGTTATTTATCGGTCAGGATGTGATGCGTACGGTGAACAAGGCGGATGCCCGTAATCCGTTACAAAACCAGATGCCTGCCAAAATGAAGTTGCAACGGTCGCTTCCTACCGTGCAGGGAAGTTGTCAATGGTATGCTGCTGCAGTGGTGGATAATGCCGGCAATTACCGCACTATGCTGGAGAAGGAGTATCATCGTTATCCGGCTTTGATTCCTGAATCTCCTTTTATGGACGATAAGGCTCCAGGTAAAGTAAAGAAGGTGAAGATGGTATGGACGTATGAAGGTCCGGTACTCTTCTGGACAGCTCCGAAGGCAAAGGACGAGATGGACAAAGCTGTACAATATGTGGTTTATCGCTTTGATAAAAAAGAAAAAGTCAATTTGGATGATGCTTCCCATATTGTAGCCATTACCCGTGACCATTTTTATCCATTACCTTATAACGATGGAAAAACGAAGTACCAGTATGTAGTGACAGCGTTGGATCGTTTGCACAATGAGTCGAAGGGTACTAAAAAGAAAGTAAAACTGTAAGAAGCGGGAGTGTTTCTTTAATTTTAGATTTTATTTTTACTGCCACTGCCTGGGTATTATATTCACGTCCTATCGATGAATAAAGAATTCCGTTATTTCCGGAGCCGATCATACGGATTTTTTTGATGATTTCCCATAATCGTCCTATTCTCAGTAAAGCAGGAACCCTGCCACTCCGCAAAGTATAATCATTAATATAGGATTGATTTTGTATTTCCGTGTACCTATAAAGGTTACTAGAAAAATAATTATACTGATGATGAATTGATACAAATCTATTTGATAACTGCCGAAGTTTTCAGCATTCATCAAGACGAGTGCAGCTGCTGCCAGCAGACCTACTACTGCCGGACGCAACCCTTTGAATACGGCTTCTACAACCGGATGCTTTTGGTATTTCAAGAAGAACCGGCTGATGATTACCATTAATATGAACGATGGAAAAACTACAGCAAAAGTAGCTATGCAAGAACCGAATATAGCCCAGCTTTCATTGTAGCCTGCATTCAATACCGCAGTATATCCCACATAAGTAGCAGAGTTGATGCCAATGGGACCCGGTGTCATTTGGCTGATAGCGATGATATCTGTAAATTCGCTGGCACTGATCCAATTATATCTTGTTACTACTTCTCCTTGTATCATGGACAACATGGCATAGCCTCCTCCGAAACCGAAGAGCCCTATTTTACAGAATGTGTAGAATAAATATAGAAAAATCATTTGGATGAATATTTATGTTTGTACTTGCCATATATAAAACCTCCCACGCCCGCTATTATGATAATGTAGACTGGAGACACGTCCAATACCCAGATAAGCAATGCGGATACTATTGGTATCCAGACAGTGTAACGGTTTATCTTGGCGGATTTTGCCATGGAGAAAGTGGGAGCTGCAATAAGGGCTACTACCGCCGGGCGAATTCCCTTGAATATATTCTCTACAATTGGGTATTGTTTGAACTGTTGAAAGAACAAGGCAATTGCCAATATGATAAAGAAAGAGGGGAGTATTGTGCCTAAAGCCATTGCCAATGCTCCACGGAATTTACGCAATTTATATCCGATAAATATGGCAATATTTACAGCAAATATTCCGGGTACAGACTGAGTGAGGGCTAATAAATCAATAAAATCCTCTTTGTCAATCCATTTTCGTTTGTCCACTATTTCATCTTGAATTAGGGGAACCATAGCATATCCTCCGCCAATAGTAAATAGTCCTATTTTTAGGAAGATAAGAAATGATTGTAAATAGAAATTCATTTTTTTAATTTTGTTTCATATAAGTGCTTGGTGGAACTCCGTAGTATTTCTTAAATGTATCCGTAAAATATTTGGGATCACTGAATCCCATCATATCCGAAACTTCGGATACGGTATAACGTTTGCTTTTCAATAAAATGCTAGCTTCGTTCATACGTACTTTACGTATAAAGTCACTGGGCGAATCATTGGTTAAGGCCTTTATTTTATTGTATAAACTACTCCGGCTCATATTCATTGCATCACATAGGTTTTCTACGTTCATTTCTTTGTTTATACTACTTTTTATGATGTCGGTAGCTTTTAAAAGAAATTCCTGTTCCAAACTGACCGTCGGATCATCTGATACCTCGTCTGCATTGAATTTGAATTGTGAGAAACGCTTTTTCATGATTTCCCTGTTCGCCAGAACGTTGGTTATGTTTGCTTTCAGTACTTCCATGTCAAATGGTTTGACTATGTATTTATCGGCTTTGGTCTGTAAGCCTTTGATAATACTTTCTTTATCGTTCAATGCGGTCAGCAATATGATAGGTATATGACTGGTTTCAATATTACTTTTCAATATATTGCACATTTTGTTTCCATTCATGATAGGCATCATTACATCCGACAGTATCAGATCAGGTTGTCGCTCTTTGATAAAATCCAGTGCTTCTTGCCCGTTTCCTACATCAGACACATGATAATCTTCCGATAGTGTATGCAATAGGAAAGTACGCAATTCCATATTATCTTCCACTATCAGAATGGAAGCGGCATGTGTTTTGACCGGCTTGTTTTTGATCTCTTTCACCAGTTCTTCCGGATTGCCTTCGATGACAGGCAGCGGGTCAATTACATCAGCTTTTTTGAATATACGGTAGTTGTATTTCCGACTTTTGATAGGGAATGCCAGTTTGAAGGTAGTTCCTACATTCTCTATACTGCTCATTGATATTTTGCCGGCATGGCTTTTTATCAGTTTGTAGGTAAGCAGCATGCCGATGCCGCTTCCTGTGATTTGCAGATTGATGGCATTATTCCCTCTGAATAGGCTTTTGAACATTTTCTTTTGTTCATTGGCGGGGATCCCGATTCCTGTATCTGTAATAGTGATGAACCAATGACTTTTATTTTTCTGAGTTTGCACAGTGACATTGCCCCCCTGACAGGTATATTTCAAGGCATTTGTCATCAGGTTACGGATAATGGAATCCATCTTGTTTCTGTCCAGCCATACTTCCTGGCTTTCGAAATTAGTTTCAAATATGATATTTATCTGTCTTTTGCGGGCATATAAATTGAACTGTTCCAAATAGTTTTTGATATAGTTGTTCAATTCGTATCGGGATACATATACAGTGGAGGTATACAGTTCCTCTTTTTCAAAATTAATCAGATTACTGGCTAACTCAGACAGATTGTCTGTATTTTGTATAGCTAGGTTGATATTGATTCTTCCCTGTTCGGACAGGTTTTCGTTTTTAAGAATCTCTCCCAAAGGAGCTTTTATCAAAGTCAGCGGTGTACGTATATCATGCGCCGTGTTGATAAAGAACCGGATTTTTTCTTTTGAATTGTTTCTGTCTTTCCTAAGCCACAAATAACGTAAGACAATTACTCCGACCAGTATAAAAATGATCAGATAAAGAATGCCTGCCCAAAAAGTAGCCCACCAAGGTGGGGTTACGGTTATGAAAAGTGAACGTTCTTCTAACAAATGGTGATCATCCATCAGGATGGCCCTCACTCTTAATTTATACTTACCGGGACCGATATTAGTGTAACGTATGCGGTTATCGTTCGTGAGTGAAGTCCATTCATCATAAAACCCTTCCAGTTTCCAGGAATAGACGATGTTGGAGGGATTATCATAATTGATGGAAGACACATCCAATGAAAAAATATTCTGGTCGTAATTCAGTATGATATGCCGGGTATCATCAATTTCTTTTTTTAAAGGGGAACCTTTTTCACCGGGCATTACTTTCTGATAGAGCAGTCGGAAATTATCAAATACCATTTTGGATTTGAATTGATGAGGCAGCGTGACGGTATCTGCCAGTTCAATGGCTCCGTCTCCACATCCGAAAATAAATTTTTTATCGCGTGTATGTACTCCGGCAGCTTGGTTAAAGCTGGTAGACATCAACCCTTGTTCTTTTGTCCAGTTAGAGAATATTTTTTCTTTTGTTTTGAAACGGGTCAACCCTTTTTCTGTACTAATGATCAAATCGTCTTCCAGAGCAGACAGTATGCAATGAATATTATTAGATATCAGAGCTGAATTATTGACATGGTAATTAGTTACTTTTTCTGTATAATTGTTGTAAATCCATATACCGGAACCATGTGTACCAATGAAAGTGATGTTCTTTTTACTTTGATAAATAGTATTTATGCAGCCTAGTTCGGAGTCTAGATTCACCGCTTTGAGCTCTTGATTGACCTTATTGAACTGATACAATCCATTGATAGTTCCTATCCATAAATTGTGGGCGTCCTTATTGGTGATATAGGTGATAGGGAAATCCATTTTATAACAATGCATTTCCTTTGTATCCATATCATAACTTTTTAAATTGTAATATCCTCCGGCCCAAATCAGATTATCCCAATCCTTATAAATACAACGAATATATTTATCCGGTTTTATGGTGTCATCATTTAATGTCTGGGGAATAAAATATTGTGTGGTCATGTTTTTCTTATCTATTTTGTACATTCCCGACATATATCCTCCTACTAAAATAATTCCTGGCCGGGATTCACATATAGAGATAAATACATGATTTTGATTAGGTGTGTCATGCTGATAAGTTGATAATAAATTCGTCCATTGTTTGGTGGAAGGACGGTAGCAACATACGCCATTATTGGTCGCATACCAAATATCTCCTTCAGAATCTTCCAATATATAGTTCACTTGGTTATCTATCAGTGAGTTGGGATTGTCGTAAGAGTGCTGTATCCATTTATATCCGGGATATTTCTCGGAATATACAGTAATTCCTATAGGATAGACTGCCATCCATAATTTTTGATCATCATCAATATAGATATCATTAATGATATTACCGTTCATTTTATTGGAATGGTTGTGGTCGGCATTTAGAAAATTTGTCAATTCGTAAGTGCCCAAGTTTAATTTATATACGCCTGCGCCATTAGTTGCTATTAGCACCTCGTTTTCATTTTCTTTACTTGCTATGATAGAGTTGACATTAATGTCTTGTAGTCCGTTGTGTACATCAATCAGTTGGCGGCTATGGATATTGTATAGATAAATACCATCCAGCAAGGTACCTATTACTAGCATTTGGGTTTCCGGATGAAAATAGATGTAGTTCACTATATGAAAATTATCCAGTTCCGGATGCTTGATTGTTTCTAATCGGCCATGATTCAGTTTTGCACAGTAAATCTTGTGGCTGGATGCCAGAAAATATTGGTTGTTCGTAGATTTTGCAATATATGTGATTTCTTCCTTGATAGGACTTTCCAGTTGAATAAGTTCATGGGTATCTATGTCGAAAAGATATTGTTTGTTTTTAGTGCAAAGCAATATATTGTTGTCTTTGGAGTCAAGAAATGAAGCGGTGAGCGGCAGTCCGCTGTTGCTTTTGTCCTTACTGGCAAAATCGCAAACTAGTTCAAATTTATCTTGTAAGGAATTGTACCTGAATAGATGACCGGTTTTTCCTATCTCCCAAACCACTCCTGCCGTATCTGTTTGCAAAGTGTTCAAGTTAGGAAAAAAGTTCAATAGTTTTCCGTTGGCTGTTAAGCTATAGTGTGTGTATTGTTTTCCGTTGTACCTGTCTATTCCTTCGTGAGTGAGAAACCACATATAGCCCTTTTTATCTTTTCGTATAGATAAAACTCTACGGCTGCTCAAACCATTCTGAGTATCCAGATACTGGTATAGTTGAGCAACGGCAGGTGTTACCAAAATAACAAAAAGGCATATAAGTAAAAGAATTCTTCTCATATTATTAGGAGGCAAAATCCTTACAAAGTTCGTAATTTCCCTTAACATATCAAAATCTGTTATATACAAAAAAAGCGGTAATCAGTATGACTCACCGCTTTTTTAGTAAATATAACAAATCGTTTTTATTTTTTGTTCATCTCAATCCATTTTCTAGCATTGACAAATGCTTCCATCCATGGAGTAATCTGATCGTTCTTTATTCTATCAGCCGGATAATAAGCATTTTGCCATGGGAAACAAGAGCGTTCCAGATGAGGCATCATGGCCAAATGGCGACCGTCAGGGCTGGCCAGACCGGCTACGCTGTAATCTGAACCGTTCGGATTGCCGGGATACTCATCGTATGAGTATTTCAATACAACATTGTATTTATCTTCATGATATGGCAATGAGAATTTACCTTCTCCATGGGCTACCCAGATGCCAAGCTTGCTTCCGCTTAACGAACCGAACATGACGCTTCTATTCATAGGAACAGTAACACCTACAAACTTGGATTCGAATTTATGTGAATCATTGTGCAGCATTTTCGCTTTCTTGGTGAAGTCTGGGTTAATCAGGTTTAATTCTATCATCAGCTGGCATCCGTTACATACGCCCAATGACAATGTATCTTTGCGTGCATAGAAGTTATCCAATGCAGCTTTGGCTTTGGGATTGAACAAGAAAGCTCCGGCCCATCCTTTGGCAGAGCCTAAAACGTCCGAATTAGAGAACCCACCGCAGAATACGATGAAATTGATGTCCTCTAATGTCTCACGTCCGCTGACCAGATCGGTCATTGTTACATCCTTCACATCAAATCCTGCCAAATAGAGCATGTAGGCCATTTCGCGTTCGCCATTGGTTCCTTTTTCACGGATAATAGCCGCTTTGATACCTGTCGGAGTACGACGGTCGGGGTTAAGGCCGAATTGTGAAAGTTTGCCGGTGAATGATTTGTCGAATACAAATTCCAAAGGTTGTTTCTTGTAGTTCTCGAAACGTTTTTTGGCGCAGCCGTTCATGCTCTGCTTGCGGTCTAGCAAGTAAGAGGTAGAATACCATACATCGCGCAGATAGTCTATGCCGAACTGGTAAGTCGCATCTCCCTTTTCTACCAGGATATGTCGTTCTTCAGTCGGTTTACCTAATTTTACGTAGCCTATGCCTGCGTCTTCCAAGATTTTTTTCACTTCTTCTTTGTGCTTATCTTTTACCTGGATAACAATACCCGGATTTTCGGCGAACAATATCTTGATAATGTCATCTTCCTTAATCTTGTTCAGGCTGATTTCCATACCACCTTCCATATTCGAGAAGCACATTTCAAGCAGTGTAGTAATAAGACCACCGGCAGAAATATCGTGACCGGCCATAATCAGACCTTTATTTACTAATTCTTGTACAGCCAGGAATGCGTCGCGGAAATATTCAGGATTTTGTACAGTCGGTACATCGTCACCTACTTTGTTCAGTGATTGTGCAAAAGCAGAACCTCCCAGACGTAACTTGTCAAAACTGAAATCAATATGGTAGATAGTGCTCTTTTCATCATTTACCAATACAGGAGAAACCACTTTCTTCACATCCGAAACTTCACCGCCGGCAGAAACGATGACAGTTCCCGGACTGATGATCTTTTCACCGTTAGGATATTTCTGAGTCATAGACAAAGAATCTTTTCCGGTCGGTACATTGATTTGCAATGAGCAGCAGAAATCGGAAAGGGCTTTTACGGCAGTGTACAGGCGGGCGTCTTCACCTTCCTGTGCGCGGCATGGCCACATCCAGTTGGCAGACAAGGAAATGCTGTCCAATCCTTCCGCCATCGGAGCCCATACGATATTAGTCAGTGCTTCGGCTACCGACAAAACAGAGCCTGCGGCCGGATTGGCTAAGGCGGCTTGGGGAGCATGGCCTAGAGAAGTTGCTATACCTTTTTCGCCACGATAGTCGAGAGCTACTACACCACAATCGCTCAGAGGCAACTGAATTTCACCTTGACATTGTTGGCGAGCGATTTTACCGGTTACGGAACGGTCTACTTTATTGGTTAACCAATCTTTGCAAGCAACAGCTTCCAGCTGAAGTACGCGGCGGATATATTCATTTAATTTGGAAGTTTCGTATGAAACATTTTCATAATGGCGCTCTACGGTCTTGTCAACCATGTAGGTTTTCGGAGAAGAACCGAACATCTGATCTACTGCCAGATCGAACGGACGTACCCCATCGGTCTGTTCAAAGGCAAAGCGGGCGTCTCCGGTTGTTTCACCTACGGTATACATCGGCGCACGTTCGCGATCAGCAATTTTTTGTACATGTTCAATAGCCGACTCGTCAATCAGCAATCCCATACGTTCCTGAGATTCGTTGGCGATAATTTCTTTGGCAGACAAAGTCTGGTCACCGATAGGTAGTTTGTCCATATGAATTAATCCACCGTTTTCTTCTACCAGTTCGGATAAACAATTCACGTGGCCGGCCGAACCGTGGTCGTGAATGGAAACAATCGGGTTGTTATCTTCTTCACACAATGCACGGACTACATTATAGGCACGTTTTTGCATTTCCGCATTGGCACGTTGAACGGCGTTTAGTTCGATTCCCGATGAGTACCGGCCTGTCTCAACAGAAGAGACCGAACCTCCACCCAAGCCGATGCGATAGTTATCACCACCCATTACAACGACTTTATTTCCTTTTTCGGGATGTCCTTTCAGACAGTCGCGCTGAGTACCGTAACCTACTCCTCCTGCCAGCATAATCACTTTGTCGTATGCATACTTCTCGCCGTTTTCCTGGTGCTCGAATGTCAGTACAGAACCACAAATCAGCGGTTGACCGAATTTGTTACCGAAATCGGAAGCACCGTTGGAAGCCTTGATTAAGATCTGTTCCGGAGTCTGGTATAACCATTGGCGGACAGGAAGGATGTCTTCCCATTCGCGTCCCTCATCAGTACGGGGATAAGAGGTCATATAAACGGCAGTACCAGCAATGGGCCATGAGCCCTTGCCACCGCCCATACGGTCACGGATCTCACCACCGGTACCGGTAGATGCACCGTTGAATGGTTCTACGGTTGTCGGGAAGTTATGTGTTTCGGCTTTCAGTGAGATAACAGTCTTGATATCTTTGATAATGAAATAATCGGAAGTGGAATGATCGGCCGGAGAGAATTGCTCTACTATCGGTCCTTCGGCAAATGCTACATTATCTTTATAAGCGGAAATAATCTTGTTGGGATTTTCAGCAGTCGTTTTCTTGATCATCTGGAACAAGGAAGACTCCATTTCCTGACCATCAATAATGAATGTTCCGCCGAATATCTTATGGCGGCAATGCTCGGAATTGATCTGTGCGAAGCCGAATACTTCGGAATCGGTTAATTTACGTCCCAAATCTTTTTCAACCTTCAGCAAATAGTCCATTTCCTCACGGGAAAGTGCCAGACCTTCTTTTTCATTGTATTCTTCGAGGTTCTCGATGTGAACAATCGGCTGGGGTTTGATGTTGACTGTGAAAATCTCCTGGTTCAATCCCTTATACATACGTTGCAGCATAGGATCGTACTCGGCGTTTTCGTCTTTTACAGGGAAATATTCCTCAATGCGTAAGACACCTGTAAGACCCATGTTCTGAGTGATTTCTACAGCATTTGTACTCCAGGGAGTAATCATTTCCCGACGCGGTCCGATGAAGCAACCTTTCAGGTTCTCTTCGTTCTCTACAGTGGCTTCACCATAAAGCCAGCTTAATTTCTGAATATCCTCAGAAGCCAGTTCCTGGCTGACTTCTGTTGCTATTACACTTTTAGTGGGTGTTCTGAAAAATAGAATCATAGCACTTTTATAGTTGTTTTGTTAATTGAAAACTAGTTCTAATATCAAGGGTCTATTAATAAGGTGCAAAGTTATATAAAAGAGACGGGGTATGAAAGAATTTTGAGCGTAAATATAGGTACTTTCGTAAAAAAGTAGCATCTTTGCAGCATGAATTGGATAGAACAAGTAACCATACTCGATTTATTGGTGAAAGGGCTTATCGTCGGTGTAGTGGTTTCTGCGCCGTTAGGTCCTGTTGGGGTACTTTGTATACAGCGCACACTGAACAAGGGACGATGGTATGGATTTGTTACCGGTCTGGGAGCTGCCCTTAGTGATATAGGCTATGCCTTGATTACAGGTTATGGCATGAGTTTTATGGATGATTTCTTGGCAAAGAACCAAGTTTTGTTACAAATTATCGGCAGTATCATGCTGTTCTTTTTCGGTATTTATACTTTCCGTAGTAATCCTGTCCAGTCTATCCGTCCTGTATCTTCTACCCCGGGCAGTTATCTTCATAATTTTGTTACTGCTTTTTTTGTGACTCTCTCCAACCCCCTCATTATATTCCTGTTTATAGGTTTGTTTGCCCGTTTTTCTTTTGTGATGCCGGGCAGTCCCATAGGCTTTCAACTGGTAGGGTATTTGGCTATTGTATTGGGGGCTCTTCTCTGGTGGTTCGGAATTACGTATTTTGTCAATAAAGTACGCACCCGTTTTAATTTACGCGGCATTTGGATTTTGAACCGTGTGATTGGTATTGTAGTGATGCTGATTTCAGTCGCAGGTTTCATTTATACTATTTTAGGAAAAACGATGTACTGACAAAGAAACATATCTTGTGTATCATACGTTGGTTTTTTAATTTTTTAATTATCAATTTTAATTTAAAAAGTATGTTCGTTTCCAGGCAGTTAAAAGAAAAGAATATAGCCGAGTATCTTATATATATGTGGCAGATAGAGGATTTAATCCGTGCCAACGGCTGTGATATGGAAAAGATAAAAAGCACCATCATAGCTCCTTATCCGTTAACGGAAGAGCAGAAAGCGGAACTCACCCAGTGGTATATGGATTTGATTGAGATGATGCGTCATGAAGGGATTATGGAAAAAGGCCATTTGCAGATTAATAAAAACATTATAACTTGGCTTACCGACCTTCATTTGCAGTTATTGCGTTCCCCTAAGTTTCCTTATTATAATTCTGCTTATTATAAAGTATTGCCTTATATTGTAGAGTTACGCGCTAAAGGTGCGGATAAAGAGGAGCCTGAACTGGAAACTTGTTTTGAGGCGCTTTATGGTATCTTATTGTTGAAATTGCAAAAGAAAGAAATCAGTGAGGAAACAAGAAAGGCACAAGAAGCAATCTCGACATTGCTGGCTATGTTGTCAAACTACTATATAGAGGATAAAAAAGGAGAATTGGAATTCTAATAAATGAAATAGAAATGAAGAATATATTGGTGACTGGTGCCAACGGTCAATTAGGAAATGAAATGCGTGTGCTATCGGCTGAATACAAGGAATACACTTGTTTTTTTACGGATGTAGCCGAATTGGACATTTGTGATGAGCAGGCGGTGATGACTTTCGTAAAAGAGAATAATATTCATGTCATAGTGAACTGTGCGGCCTATACGGCGGTAGATAAGGCAGAGGATGATATAGAGTTATGCACCAAGCTGAATAAGAACGCAGTGAGCTATCTGGCGAAGGCGGCTGAAGCCAACTGGGGTGAGTTTATTCAGATATCAACGGATTATGTGTTCGATGGCACGAAACATCTTCCTTATAATGAGGGGGATGTTCCTTGTCCCAATTCTGTTTACGGCAAGACCAAGCTGGCCGGTGAAACGAATGCATTGGAGTATTGCAAAAAAACAATGATTATCCGTACCGCATGGCTTTATTCCACTTTTGGGAATAATTTTGTAAAAACGATGCTCCGTCTGGGAAAGGAAAAGGAAACTTTGGGTGTGGTCTTTGATCAGATTGGTACACCGACATATGCCCGTGATCTGGCACGTGCTATCTTTACAGCCATTTATAAGGGAGTGGTTCCGGGAGTTTATCATTTCAGTGATGAAGGAGTATGTTCCTGGTATGATTTTACCAAGGCTATCCATCGTATTGCCGGTATCACGACCTGTAAGGTCAGTCCCCTGCATACAAATGAATATCCGGCAAAGGCTCCCCGTCCCCATTATTCCGTATTGGACAAGACCAAGATTAAAACTACTTATAACATTGAGATTCCTCATTGGGAAGAGAGTCTGGAAGCATGTATCAAAGAATTAAATGCATAATAAAATATGAATAGTGAAATAGAAAGAAGACGGACGTTTGCGATTATAGCGCATCCGGATGCCGGTAAGACCTCTCTAACTGAAAAATTGTTACTTTTTGGCGGACAGATACAGGTGGCCGGAGCCGTAAAGAGTAATAAGATAAAGAAGACCGCCACATCCGACTGGATGGACATTGAAAAGCAGCGTGGTATTTCTGTGACCACTTCTGTGATGGAGTTTGATTACAATGATTATAAAATCAATATTCTGGATACTCCGGGCCATCAGGACTTTGCCGAGGATACTTATCGTACTTTGACAGCCGTAGATAGTGTCATTATTGTGGTGGATGGTGCGAAAGGTGTGGAAACGCAGACACGTAAGCTGATGGAAGTATGCCGTATGCGTAATACCCCGGTAATCATATTTGTCAACAAGATGGACCGTGAGGCGAAAGATCCGTTTGATTTGTTGGATGAACTGGAGGAGGAACTCATTATCAATGTACGTCCTCTGACGTGGCCTATTGAAAGCGGTCCCCGTTTCAAAGGTGTGTATAACCTTTATGAACATAAACTGAATCTTTTCCAACCTTCCAAACAGGTGGTAACAGAAAAAGTGGAGGTTGATATCAATACGGAAGAACTAGACAACCAGATCGGTGCTCCTTTGGCTGAAAAATTGCGCGGAGAACTGGAACTGGTTGACGGTGTTTATCCTGAATTCAATGTGGAGGAGTACCTGAAAGGCGAGATGGCTCCTGTATTTTTCGGGTCGGCATTGAATAACTTCGGTGTACAGGAACTGCTGGATACATTTGTGGAAATTGCTCCGAGCCCCCGTCCTACCAAGACAGAAGAACGTGAGGTGGAACCCGATGAACCGAAATTTACCGGATTTGTCTTTAAGATCACAGCTAATATCGATCCTAATCATCGTTCATGTATTGCATTTTGTAAAATTTGTTCGGGCAAATTTTCCCGTAATACTCCTTATTATCATGTACGTCATGACAAGACGATGCGTTTCTCTTCTCCCACTCAGTTTATGGCACAGCGTAAAACAACAGTAGACGAGGCTTGGGCGGGAGATATCATCGGTTTGCCGGATAACGGAACGTTCAAGATCGGTGATACGCTGACTGAAGGTGAGAAACTTCATTTCCGTGGAATTCCCAGTTTTTCGCCCGAGATGTTTAAATACATTGAGAATGCTGACCCTATGAAACAGAAACAATTGGCTAAAGGTATTGACCAGTTGATGGATGAGGGTGTGGCACAGTTATTTATCAATCAGTTTAATGGACGTAAGATTATCGGTACGGTAGGGCAGTTGCAGTTTGAAGTGATCCAGTATCGTCTGGAAAATGAATATAATGCAAAATGCCGATGGGAGCCTATCAGCCTATACAAGGCATGTTGGGTGGAAAGTGATGACCCGGAAGGTCAAAAATCCCTAAGGGATGGACACACCTCCTTCTTGTTTTCACGAAATATTCTTTTTTACTTTATTCCTCTGGCTTTATAAATTCGTTCTTTAGCGTTATTAATTTGTTGGAACTTCTCTTCTGCCGCTTTTTTCACATCTTCACCCAATGTAGCAACACGGTCAGGGTGATGTTTTAATGCCAGACGGCGATAGGCTGTACGTACTTCCTCATTGGTGGCGGACGGGTCAATTTCAAGTACTTTGTAAGCTTCTTCCAATGAGTTTCCGCTTAAGTTCAGCATGGATTCCACTTCTTTGGGCGACAGTTCCATGCATTGTGCCACTTCTTTTAATGCTGCTATTTCCTCAGAGCATACGCTTCCGTCACTTTTGGCTATGTTTACCAGAAAGTCCAACAATTGCAGCCGTTGTTCGTAAGGCAGGTTCGCGGCAATCTGTGCACCACATTCATGGATGGTATTTTTAAATGCCATCGGGTTTTGACGCTCCATCTGTTTGCGCTGTTCAAAAAGATTCAGCAAAATCTGTTCTCCTTGGATGACTGCCTCTTCGCCGAAATTCATTCTTAAGAATTGGCGTACATATTCCATTTCGCTGTGCATGATGCGTCCGTCTGCACGGATGATGTAAGACGCCATAACCAACATGGAGAATAAAAAGCTATTCCGCTGGCCTTCGTCATAGTTTCCGGCTTCCGCCTGTCCTTTTTCGTATGTATTGCCAAAAAGTCCGTTGTTTCCATCCAGCAATGAGCCTAAGGCAAATCCGGCCAAAGCTCCCAGTGGTCCCATAGTCATGAATCCCAGAATACCACCAATCCATTTTCCTGCTCCCATTATTCTTTTAATTTTTTCGTTTTGGATGCAAAAATAAACAATCTTGGATGAAAAAAGTCTCTTTGCCGCATTTTTTACTATCTTTACCAGTCAAATTAAAAATACTATGTTTCAGAAACTTGTAGCAATAGAACCTGTCAGTCTGGTTCTGTCAGCAGAAAAAGCGTTATATTCTTTTGCAGATGAGGTTGTTATGTACTCTGATATTCCGGCGGGGGATAATGAGATTATTGCTCGGATCGGAGATGCGGATGCTGTATTGTTAAGTTATACATCACAAATAAACCGGTATATTTTAGAGAGATGTCCGAATGTCCGGTATATCGGTATGTGTTGTTCACTATACTCTCCCGAAAGTGCGAATGTGGATATCCGTTATGCTAATGAACGCGGTATTACGGTGACAGGTATTCGTGACTATGGTGATGAAGGGGTAATAGAATATGTAGTCAGCGAACTGGTGCGTTGTCTTCATGGATTCGGTCAGAAGCCGTGGGAAGGGATTCCCCGGGAGATTACCGGCTTGAAAGTGGGTATTGTAGGCTTAGGAAAATCTGGTGGTATGATAGCGGATGCAATGAAGTTTTTTGGTGCGGATATAGCTTATTATGCCCGTAGTGAAAAAAAAGAAGCCGGTGCGAAAGGTTATCGTTTTATGCCTTTGAATGAACTTTTGACATGGAGTGAAGTGGTATGCTGTTGCTTGAATAAGAATACGGTTTTGTTGCATGAGGCGGAGTTCAAGGCACTTGGAAATAGGAAGATACTATTTAACACAGGATTGTCACCTGCGTGGGATGAATCTTCGTTTACCCGATGGTTGGAGGAAGATAATCTTTGTTTTTGTGATACATTAGGAGCATTGGGGAGTACGGCATTGCTTACCCATCCGCATGTGCGTTGTATGCAAGTATCAACCGGCCGTACCCGCCAGGCGTTTGACCGCCTGAGCGAGAAGGTGCTGGCCAATTTGTCAGAATACAATGGGTGAAGTGATATTGAGCAGGGTGTTCACTACAGACCATCCTGCAATCTCTGATGTGGCGCTGTACACTTCTACTACTGCGTGTACTTGTTCATTTTTGATTTCCACTTTTTGAGTATCACCTGTAAATCCAGGGGTGGACTGTATGGATACCTGCATATTGTCCGGTCCTACGGAAGCCAATGAGGCTGCGACAGATACATTTACTTTGGTTGGAAAAACATTTATTGCCTCTGTTGCATTGCCGGAAAAGACAATGCGTTTTTCCTGTTGCAGCTCTTCCTTGTAAACCGATGTGCCTTTCAAAGCATCAGGTCCTTTTTCATTGAAAAAACGAGCTGTAGCATTTCCCATCAAAGAGGTGGTTCTTAATACATCAAATCCTCCGGTGGCCCCGGATACCAAGTAAACCTCATAGTCGGGCAACATTCCTTTGACAACTGCGTTTGTTATAATTTCAGCAAGTCGTCCACATCCTACTATAACCAATCTATTCATAGAACAAAGATAGTGATTTTCATCATATAAACCTATTTTGTGGAAAATGGAATTTATTGTGATGTATTTCTTGTTCTATGGGTATGTCTGTCCGAGCTGTTTTGAAATGTTTGCACTTAGTAAATGGCAAAGTATCTGAACTTCGATGAAATGGGAAGAAATGAAAATCTACTCGTGAAAAAGAGATGTCTATGACGAATCTAAAATGAAGATTTAAGGTAAATCTAAGGTCGTTTCTTCTTGTTTTTATGAATAGTTTGTTTACTTTGTGCCAGATAAGTAAATATAGAAATCAAATGAAAAACAAACAACTATTATGCGTTTTATTCCCTTTGTTGGTGGCGTGTACCGGGCAACGCCACCAACAGCAGGTATCCAGTGAGTCAATCATAGAAGAAGCGGTGCGGAAGGGAGAAGTTCTGAAAGGGGAGATTGTTCCCATTGATACGGCTCTGTTCCGGTATGCCTATCGTATGCGTGTACAGGGTGACAAGGCGGTGATATTGGATTTGCACAATGCCGATTACTATTATCATGTATTTACTTATCCCGATTTTCAATATCAGTCTTCTTTTGGAAAGCGTGGGGAAGGTCCGGGTGAGTCCATTTATGCGGCGAATATCCGTTTTGCAGGGCAGGACACGGTGTGGGTGCTTGATGACGGCAAGGGCAGGATGTATCAATATAGCGGTATAGCCGAGGGGAAAACTCCCAAACAGGAAAAGGATATTTTGTTGGATAAGCGCTTGTTCCGTTCCCTTGATTTTGATTTGAAGGATGCCTCTACTGTTGTTATCCCCGATTATTCCGGTGAGAACCGTTTCAGTTGGGCTTCACTCTCTTCCGGCGAATTGCTTCGTAAATCCGAGCAGATACCAGTGTCCGATCCGGAACTGTTGAGAGAAAGTGCGCCTGCTGTGGCTCAAGGCTGGAACAGTTTTGTATCATTCAGTCCTGATAAGAAGATATTGGTTTCTGTCACTCAGTTTGGAGATAGGCTCGATATTTATAGCATGGCTTCACAAAAGCATATAGGAGAATTGGGTGGGGATGGTGAACCCCAATTTAAAGTGAGTCCTGAAGGGTATGGACTTCCGGCGGGGAGAATCTGTTATTATGATGTGCAGGTGACTGACCAATACATTTATACCATTTATGACGGTCGTAAATTTAAGGATATTATGAAGTTGGCCGATGCCTATCAGCAGGGTGGTAAAATATTACGTATATCCACCCACGAGGGCGATGTGGTGAAAACCTATGTATTGGATCGTCCTATTGCCGGTATTTATGTAGATGAGGCTGCCGGTATGTTATTCGGTTTGGATGTCAATGCTGACGAGCAGATAGTGAAATTTCCCCTTGAATTGGAATAGAGGAAGTTTTGAAAAGAAATCACCGTGTTATCCTATAATGGCGGATAATTTATTGTAGTGTATGGTTGGAAAAACATAAGTTCGTTTTCCGAAAAGAACCGGATCTTTTTTAAAAAGAACAGGGCCTTTTTTAAAAAGGTTCTAGTGTTTTATGAGCTGGACTGTCTGCTTATACCAATTTAGAATTCATGCGTTTTTTCTTTCAAATCCTTCATCCTTATGTAAGATGTTAGTTCTTAGCTGATTATAATGACGGATTTGTACCCGGAAAGCTTCAGCCAAAAAAAATCCTTCAGGGTGAAGGAATATGGATGATTTTCAAGTTTGCTTTCATAGAGTTTAAAAGTGAGAATTATCTGTCACACTGTTTTATATGGTGGAATATTTAGTTTTACCTTGATGAAATAAATTATTCCACCTTAATGAAACAACTCGTTCCGCTGTGAGAAATGCTTTGTTCCTGCTGCGGTGGGTTGGTGATTTTAAGTAAGATTGTATACCTTATGTATGCTTATTATTGGAAATAGGAGCTATTCATTCGTTTGAGGAGATAACCAGTCGGTATCCTCCTTTTTCTGTCACTATCTGATATTCGGGAAAGTCCTTGAGTGAGGATTTAAGGGTGGAGATATGACTATATATTTTATTTTCGGGATTGTTATCTTTCGGCCAGAAAGCATTTTTAATATCTTCTTTAGTCAAAAGATGCTTGGGCGTTTTGATAAACAGTTCCAGCAGATTGAAATCTGCCGGTGCTATGTGGCAAAGCCGGTCGCCAATATATAGTTTCTTGCTTTCCAACTTTAAAGTCATTTTCCCCAATTGTATGTAGTCCGGATTGTCAGGAATTTCTTCACATGGTATGCAGTCCGGATTGGCGGGAGTTTCTTTTTCCTGTGGTTTTTTCAGAAATGACAGAGACACCCATATCAAGACAATGAAATAAGCAATGATACTCCATAACACTTTTGGAGTGGGGATAATCCTTGTCATCACATACTGGTTGGCCAGTTGGGTAGCCAGTGACTCATGGGTGCTGTCTTCAAAATAAATGATTTCTAGACTATCACCGTATTCTATTTGGACACCTTTTACCTTTCTGCCTAAAGGGCGATAATGAATAAGAATCTTGTTTAAGCGTTCTTGATAATCAATATTGATTGCTTCACGTAGGCTGTCCTTCATTGTTATCAGAACATTTGTTTTTTCATCTTTAAAAGCAACATAACATAGCAGGATGAATACAATCCATCCCAATGCAATAAAGCTAAACTTGAATAAGTTTGTCGGTATTTTCATGTTTCTTGTTCATGTTAGAGATTGCAAAGATACGCATATTTATAAAAAAGGAACTTATAAGTTAAAAAAAGAATATGATTTAATTGGATGAACCTTATGATTTGGAGATCAGGGCATTAAAATAATCCTTCCGATGAAATGGGGATTTTTTGAATCTTAAGAAAACTTTAAGGTCACCTTAAGATCAATTTAATGGAAAAAATTTGCGTGCCCGATAGATGTTCTCTACCTTCACACAAAAAATGATAAACCAATGAAAAAAGTATTTGTGTTATTTACCGTTGTTATGCTAATGGCGGTAATGGCTTGGGAAAAGCAATCCGGAAAGCCGGTAGAGAGTGAGTTTCTTTTAGATAATGTGGAAGCATTGGCTGCAGGAGAATCCGGGTATGATACATGTCTGGGCAGTGGGAATGTGACTTGCAGTACCGGAGA
>PPYE01432811.1_pt1 | contig 27964 bp, 22 predicted proteins | sample 1559881 | NCBI WGS metagenome assembly PPYE01 (sample SAMN08240022, study PRJNA423297) | Human gut metagenome, whole genome shotgun sequencing project. | reverse complement strand
ACAAAAAAATGAGATAGGCAAACCCTTTCGGGAATGTCTATCTCATTTTTTTAGGCTATTTTGCAACAGCCCCTTTTTGGTGCGCCCGCAGGAACTCGAATCCTGGACCCTCTGATTAAAAGTACGCTAAAAGTGAAAAAATCCATATCGAAATTTATCAAAACAAAGAGAAAAATATCGAAAAAAAGAAAAAAAGTAGAATCTGAATTTGCTGAGGTTGCATTTGGTGCATTATATGCACATGGGGATGATTTGGAAAAGCATGTCGAAATGTGCAAAAAATGTGCAAAAATGTGCAGGAGTCTTTCAAACTATGAATGAAATATCCATCGGACACGATAGGGGAGTTTGTGAATAACCAAAGTTTGAAGAGCTGACTCGCGGAAAGCAATGCAAATCATTTTACTTTGTAAACGGCTGTTACTTAATGTGGCGGCCGTTTTTTTTTATTGCCAAATGTTTGATGGGGGAAGTGTACCATTTTGGGAAAATGCGTCGCTGACATTTTCCCCCCACACCCCCCTACTAGCTGAAAAAATGACTGGCTGAAAAGGAGATATTTTCTATGAGAGAAAGAGTTACAACGGATCAGATCAAGTTGGCAAGAACTGTAGATTTAATCAGCTATATGCAGCAATACGAACCGGAAGAATTGATCCGAACAGGCCCGCATGATTACAAAACTGCTACGCACAGCAGCCTTTGCATCAGCGACAACGGTTTATGGCTTGGTATTCCAGAGGCATTGGAGGCCGAGGGGCGCTGAACTATCTCATTCAGGTTAAGGGAATGGATTTTGTCAGTGCCGTGCGCCATCTGTGTGAACTGGAACTCCCGGCCCATGCTCCTTTTCAGCCTGTCAAAAAAAATCCGCAGCACGAATATGAGCGAAAGCCTTTCGTACAGCCGCTTCCCGACAGCAACGCAGAAACGGTCGTGCAATACCTCAAGCGCAGAGGTATCGACGGAAAGATCCTGAAATACTGCATCAATCAGGGCATTATCTACCAAACCACATGAAGTGGTTATAAAAACTGCGTTTTTGTTGGGATGGACAGCGAGGGAAAGCCCCGATCTGCCAGCGTGAGAGGATGCCAGGGAATTTTTCGCGGCGAGTGTGCCGGAAGCGAGAAACAATTCGGATTCTGCATTCCGCCAACAAATACCGAAACCGACCTCGCAGAGGTTTATGAAGCCCCCATTGATCTGCTTTCCGGGGCAACACTGCATCTGATGAAAGGCCACGACTGGAGGCGAAACCATTATGTTTCCCTTGGTGGCCTGAATTATGTGGCATTGGACAACTATCTTGAAAACCACCCGGAAATCCACAAACTTCTGCTCAGGCTTGATAATGATGAACCCGGCTTGCAATTTGCCATGAAGCTGCAGGAACGCTATCAGGCACGAGGGTATACGGTGAAATCTGCCCCGCCTCGTCGTGGCAAGGACTACAACGACTACCTGATGCTTCAGATAGCCCATCTGAAATCCATCGGCAGAAGCTGATAAGAACAAGGAGGACCCCATGAAAACAATCGCAATCGCAAATCAAAAGGGTGGTGTCGGAAAGACCACCACCGCAGTCAATCTCGGTGTCGCACTGGCCAGACAAGGGCATCGGGTACTGCTGGTTGATGCCGATCCGCAGGGAGATCTGACAGCCTATCTTGGCTGTCAGAACGCCGATCATTTGGAAACCACCATCGGCACCATGATGGAGGAAGCCATTGCCGATCAGCCAATTTCCTACTCTACCGGCATCTTGCATCAAGAAGAGGGCGTCGATTACATACCGTCAGACATCGAGCTGGCGGGCATGGATGTGCGCCTGACCAACGTGGTGGGCCGTGAGGCGGTTCTGCGCAATGTGTTGGAACCGCTGAAAAAACGCTATGACTACTGCCTGATCGACTGTATGCCCAGCCTCGGGATGCTGACCATCGGGGCACTGGCCGCCTCGGACAGTGTGCTGATCCCGGTTCAGGCCCAGCATTTCCCCCTCAAGGGCCTGATTGCCCTGGTCAAAAACATCCAGATGGTGCGGAGGCGCATCAATCCCAAGCTGTCCATCAACGGCATTGTCATGACGATGGTGGATAACCGAACCAATTTGTCCAAAGATGTTTGCGCTGCGCTGCGCCGTACCTACGGGCAAAAGCTGTGCATCTACAAAAGCGAGATTCCCGTTTGTACCAGAGCAGCCGAAAGCACTGCCAGCGGGCACAGCGCCCTGCAGTATGACCCCAACGGTAAGGCAAGTCAAGCATACCTTGCACTGGCAAAGGAGGTGGTAGACCATGAGCGAGCGCCGCAGGTACGAGATCAATGTCTAACGAAAACAAAATCCGTATTCTGTATGTTCAGCCGGGCAAATATCCGGAGGAACGGTTCGTTGCAAATGAGCTGCATCCCTTTCAGCAGCTTGTCGGCGGGGATATTCAAGCCGTCTACCCGTGGTCAAAGGACAAGGTGGCGCTTATCTGCAACGATTCGGGCAAGGTGGACGGTCTGCCGCTGAACCGTTGCATTGAGGACTACGATGTTATCGCGGGCAATTTCTTTATCTGCGGTTTTTCCGGGGAGGAATTTTGCAGCCTGACCGACAAGCAGTTCCGCCACTACGAAAAGCTGTTTCGTGACCCGGAGCTGTTCTTGCCGACCCCCATTGGCATTATGCCGATGAAATGCACCCCTGACCAGTACAGACGCCTGATGCAGGAGCGCAGCGCCGCCAACCGTGGAGAACGCTGACTATGGAGTATAAGCGCAAGCGGCTGATACGCGCGGCATTGCAAAAAGCCGAAAGCAAACACAAGCAGACGGTGCGGCAGGCAGAATCGGCAGCAGATACCGAGCAACAGACGCCGGAAGAATACACCCAGACGGTTGTTTCCGAAAAAACCGCACACACGGCAGAGAACCTGCAAAGCAAGGTGCTGGACACAGGACGAATCAGCTACCGTCAGTTCCGAATTTTGCAGGAAAAGCGCCTGCGCGTGCCAACCTCGCACATCATCCAGCCCGCTGAAACGGAAAACGCTCCTTCGGCGCAGAGTTCCGACCGGCGAGAAATCAGCAAGCGCCAGCGCTTTCGGCAAAAGGCGCTGGATAAGCAAGCGGTCAAAACTCCCGATTCCTACCGCGACAAAATGCAGGCGCTGAAACGCCAACACCTCACGCGCGAAACGGTGCGTCGCCATCTGCAAAAGCAGGCGGGCGGCACGGTGCTCGGCAGCGGCGTCAGACTGCCCGATACTGTCCATGTCTTTTCCGGCGGCATCAGACAAGCCGCGCTGGGCAGAATCCGCACGGTGCTGCAAGCTGCTTGGTTGCGGCTAAAGGCAATACTGACGCGCACGATACGGCACACAGCCGGTTCTCTGCTGGCGCTGCTTGGCGCGGGCGGCGTGGTGCTGTTGCTGGCAATGGTCATAGGCGCGGCTGCGGCGGTGATCGGCTCCCCGATGGGCATTTTGTTTGCCAATGAATCCGGCGACCCGAACAGCATCCTTATTGCCGAAATCGTTGCGGAAACCAACGCCGACTTCGGCACGGCCATCAACGACATTGTATCGGCGCACCCGGAGTGCAGCGAAACCACGATGGAATACGACTACGAGGACGGTCACACTTGGGCGAGCTACTGGCCCGAAGTGCTGGCCGTCTTTGCTGTTCAGAACAACCTAAACAACGACGGTGATGTGGTCGTCATAGACGAAGGCAAGAAGCAGTTGATTCAGGACACCTTTTGGACGATGCACGAAATAGATGCCGAGGTGGAGGAAATGACCGCCACGCCGGAACCGACCGAGGACGAACCTGACCCGGAGCCGGTCACGGAGTACATTCTGCACATCACGGTCAGCAGCAAATCGGTGGAGGCGCTGGCAGACCTGTACCGCTTTACGCAAGACCAGCGGGACATTTTGCACCAGCTGTTATCCGAGGAAATGCGCCCCAGTCTGCTTGCCCTGTGCGGCGGGATTGCCGTTGCCGATGGCGAGTTGTGTTGGCCGCTGCCGGGGCACACCTATATATCCTGCCACTTCGGGGAAATGGACGCCTTCGGCAATGCCGGGCATCGCGGCACGGACATTCCCGCGCCGGAGGGTACCCCCATCTTGGCAGCCCACAGCGGCACCGTGATGATTTCCGGCTGGAACAACAGCTATGGCAATCAGGTGCTACTCGACGATGGCGCTGGGCTTTCCACCCGCTATGCCCATATGACGCAAACTGCCGTTACCGCAGGTGAAGCGGTAACGGCAGGGCAAGTTATTGGGTATGTGGGTGACACGGGTGATAGCACAGGATTCCATCTTCATTTTGAAGTGATGCAGAACGGCGTTCGTGTCAATCCGCTGGAAATAGTAAACAGAAAATGAAAGGTTAGTGCCCGAAAAGCTCTTTCAACCACATTTCACACAAAATCAGCCATTGGCGGGTATGAACGGAAGGGGTATCAACCTCTTGGGTACAGGTCGTCATGCCATGTGGTCCGTCCGGGAAGATGTGGCATTCAGCCGGAACATTTGCAGCGTGTAGCGCCTGTGCAAAGAGTAAGCTGTTTTCCATGGGTACGCAGGGGTCATTCATGGTGTGCCATAAAAAGGTCGGCGGTGTTTGTGGCGTAACACAACGCTCCAGACTCCAATAGTCTAAGGGCTCACTACAATCTGCGCTTACGGTTTCGATACTGCCTTGATGTGCAAACTGGTAGGCAGTGATAACGGGATACCCCAAAATCATTGCATTAGGGCGGAGTAGGCTCGACTCCGTTACATCACAAGTTGCCGCGATGACTGGGTCATTCCAATGAACGCCGAGGGAAGCGGCCAAATGCGCTCCGGCAGAAAAACCGAGAACCGCAATTTTGTTTACATCAATATGTAGCGTTCCAGCGTGAGCGCGAAGGTACAGTACTGCTTGTGCTAAATCCTTTAGGGACTGCTTGTGCCGTGCCTCTGCTCCAACATGATACCGCAGAATGAATGATTGGAACCCCATATTCAAAAATTCAAGCGCCGGGGGGTCAGCTTCTCGGTCAGACAAGGACGTATAAGCGCCACCGGGGCAAACAATCACTGCTGGACGGGCTGTGCAGAACGAAGAGGTCATTTCTTCACTGGGGGTATGCAGATAGGCAGTCAAAGTTGCCCCGTCTTTTAGTGAAAAAGTTTTGACTTGCATGGAATCCCCCCCTTAATAGGCTGTGATAAGCTCGACCAATGCGCGGTAAAGGTCAGCGGGCAGTTCCAGTGCGGACAGCTTGCTGAGCAGCAAAAGTTTGTCGGATGTATTCTTGACGAGATTGAAAATCTGATCTTTCCAGATAAATTGAATTTCAGCCTGATCCAAGAAAGCGAAAATTTCGCTTTGCACATCATTGCTAATGCAGACGGCATCGCTGCCAAGGCTCACCAGCAGATTTTCCGTCACGGGAATGTCCGAAACTGTAACCGTGAATACATGGCCGACAGGTTCATAGGCCGCAGTAAAGGGGATGGCTTTGCCATCGACACGTACAGTGACCTTATCACTTAAATCAGCAGAGCCGTTAAATTCCAAAGTGTACTGGCGTACAGAGGGCAAAAGTTCGGTCTGACCCTGTGCAGCATGAATGGTAAAGATTTCACCGCAGAGCTGCATAGTTGTGCGCACACCGGGCTGTGTCTCGTAAGCAGTCGTTTCGTTGTCGTCCTCATACAGTGTGAACGTGCCATCCGCGCCCAAATATACGCAAACATGAAGCTGCTTCGGATTCTGTGAAATCGTGGCGGGGTCAATTTCATCGGTCAACGGCAAAATCGTACCAGCCTTGGCAAACACAGGAATCTTATCCAGCGGGCGATAGATATCAAATTCACGGTTTCCGCGATATACACGTTTTGTGAAGATGTCGTACCAAACGCCATCGGGCAGATAGAGTTTTTCTTTAGCAACATTCAATCCCAACAAGCGCGGGGAGGTTACCGGCAGAACCAGCAAATCGCTGCCAAAGTAATATTCATTGGGATGCTCATAGCTTTCGGCTCGATTCTGCTCAATATAGTACAGAGGCAGTACAAGGGGAATCCCCTCGGCATAGCAGCGGTGGTTCATGGTATAGAGGTACGGCAGCATTTTGTGGCGGAAACGCAGGGCATCACCCATTACTTTCTCTGTTTCCTTTTTATAGCGCCAGGGCTCTTTGCCGCAGAATTCGCTATACTGGCTATGCAGACGCATAATCGGAGAAAAAATACCGTACTGTGTCCAACGAGCCATCATTTCATCGTCTTTTACGCCCAGCATATGGCCGCCGATGTCGTGGCTCCACCAGCAATAACCGATATTACTGGAAGTAGCTGTAAAATACGGCTGGAAACGCAACGAATCCCATGTGACGATTGTATCGCCGGAAAAACCGACGGGATACCGATGACTGCCGGGGCCGCTATAGCGAGAAAACGCCATTGGACGCTTATTTCCTTGACCGTTATCTAAAAAGCCATAGTGGTTCAGCATCCACAGTGGGTCTAGCCCTGTAATGCGGGTATGTGTACCCTGTTGCCAATCGACCCACCAGAAGTCAACCCCCTCATCCTCAAGAGGGCGAAGAACATCGGCGTAATAGTTTTGCAGGAATTTAGGGTCGGCAGGGTCAAATTCTACAGCATGGCCACTTTCGAGATCAACACCCATATCTTCGGCAATTTTGGTGTAGGCATCCTCATAGGCGCGGATGCCGTCTGCGGGGTGGACATTCAAGGTGACTCTCATGCCGCGCCGATGCAACTCGGAAAGAAAACGTTCCGGGTTCGGAAAAAGCTTTTTGTTCCATGTAAAGCCTGTCCAACCATTGCCATATTTGGGGTCTATGTCGACAATATGCCAGTCCATATCGATAACCGCCACAGAGAAGGGCAGGTTTTCGTTGTGAAAACGCTCCATCAAGCTGAGATAGGTTTCTTCGGTGTAAGGATAGAAACGGCTCCACCAGTTACCCAGCGCATAGCGCGGCAGCATGGGAGCATGACCGGACAAACGATAAAAATCTTGAATGGCTTCTAAGTAGTCGCGGCCATAGCCAAAGAAATAAAAATCTTCTCCACCACTGCGGGGTTCCACCCAGCCGTCATCCTGCAGGACAAGACTTGTGCTGTCATCCAGCACCGCATAACCCTCCGTCGAAATCAGGCCGTGGCCCAGTTCAACATTATCACCATCCACCGTATCCAGCGTGCGTGCGGTGCCTTTCAAGTCATGAACCGCGTCACCATAGTACCAGTTGCCGGTGTGAGCGTTCTCGTAGCCGACAAGCGCTACGGACAATCCATTGGGAGAAAACGGCTTTTCGTCATAGACAATGCGCAGACGATCAGTGCGCACAACGAGACCTTCTGCCGTGTGTTCTACGGTATAAGAAACTGCCGGAAAATCGCGGTTCATAACGATTTGCGTAGGGCGGTCCTCAAACTTGTTCTGGACATTGTACTCAAAGCGGACAAGCTTATCTGTAAGCAGCGTGATACGGTAATGCGGACCGATAATGCAATTTTCTGCTAAGGCTTGCGGATGAGTGTGCGTAATATAGCAGGATTTCATACAGGTTCTCCTTTATCGGATGTTTCACAAATTTCCCCGGCCTTTTTTGCATTTTGGCGAAATACGGTTGGAGATACGCCAACTGTACTTTTGAATAGACGTAGGAAATAGTTGTAATTGGGTAAACCGACTTGTTCTGCGATTTCGCGGGTTGAGGCAGAGGTTGTCAGCAGCAAATCCTTGGCACGTTCAATGCGCTTTTCATTGACGTACTCAGAAAAGCCAACGCCGATTTGGTTTTTGAACAGGCGGCTCAGGGTGCTGGTGGACATCTCAAAGGCTTCTGCAACTTGGATTTGGCTCAAATCCGGGTCGGCATAGTGCTTTTCCAAATAGTTGAGGATGTCCTCCTGCTGCTTTTTGCGGCGTTCCTCTTTTTGCTCCAAAGACTTTAAATCTTTTTGGACCTGGTTCATATCGGCAAGTCCATCATTTTGCCGATAGCAGGAAATAAAGCTGGCACGAATTTCATCCAGATCGGTGACGACTTTTCCGGCTTTAATAGTATACTCGGCAGAGTATTGCTCGCGCAGCCATTGCAAAGCCCACAGGCGCACCGCTTCGCTATTTTCCTCTTTCAAAAAAGCAACAGCAATACGGCGGGTATCGTCCTCCGTCTCGGTGATAAACATTTGCAGCCCAAAGAATTTCTGTGCGGCTTTGGAAAGCTGCTTCATCTCTCCGGCAAGAAAAGTGCTGCCCTCAATCAGATATACACAATAGTAAGGCGTTTGCTCGGTGTTGATGCCCAGTTCGGCCAAATGATGCTTGGAATTGTGGCCGCCATCTACCAGGTGATCCACAAGAAGACTTTCCATCTGGTCTGCCTGTTCACTGATTTTCGTGTTTTTCTCGCTGATAGAGTTGCGGATAATATCAAACTCGCTGCCGCCGGATTCCTCAGTGGGTTCCATTTCCTTGACAAGCAATCGCACCGGTTTGTAGGCAAGGAAGATGGCCAGCAAGGTCAGAATCAGCAAAAACGGAATCGTTGTAAACCACAGAAACTGCATCGTTGAGTAAAAAGCGGTAAGGCTGTCACGCAGTGAATCGGAAGTGACACGAATCTCATAGGTCAGTGGGAATGTGCCGCTATCGCTTGTATATACGCCTGTGGTGCTTGTTGACGCTGGTGAGTCTTGTAGCGAAAGCAAAATCTTTCCGGTATCATGGCTCTTAATATAAAAATCAATACCGCTGTTCAACGATACTACGGATTTCAGCTGGTCGTTGTTTTGTACGCTGACAGGGAAAAAAATCAAAACCGGGTCGGAACTGTGCCCCATCTTCGTGCAGTAGCCCACAAGCATTTGCCCATCAATACTGTCCTCCGTATTGGTGGTGGCAAACAGTGTGGTCGAGGGAGCATAATTGTCCTGCGCAAAAAAGGCCGGATCAGCATTGGAAACGCCGGGAGTATTTGCAACATAGTTTTGCAGCGTTTGGCAGTTGTTACGGGTAATTACACGGTCAAGGCCATAGTAATACACGCAGACATCGGGCATATCATATTTCGCGGCCAAGGAGCGCAGCTCGTTGACAGCTTCATAGTACCAGTATGGATTGGAACTGAAAGTGGACGATCCCTTCCAAAAGGCACTTGTGGGCCGTTTGCTTTCCACACTGATTGTGGATACATTGCTTTCTTGCTGCTTCAATTCGTTAAAGGTGGTAGAAGCAAAATACTCAAGAAGCTTAGCGTAGTAAGTCTCGTTGCTTCGCTCGATTTCCTTAAAGCAGCGTGACCATGATAAGGAAGCAACAACAGCCACAGGTAAAAATAAGCAGAGCAGCAGTGTTGCGGCCAGACGATAAAAATATTTATACCGTTTCATCGGGATGTTCCTTTATCCACTGAATCAATTCGCGGCACAGGCACAAATAGGTGCCGACAGCATAATCGTTCGTGCATTCTTTTTTAACAGGGCCCGGCTTCAGTGCCACGATCTGCACCCAGCCGATGCGGCCGGACGGCTCGACAGCCTCACGGTTCAGTGCCTCAAAGCCGCGAACGGCGGCCTGCAAATGCTCTTTTCCGAGTAAGCCTAAATTCACACCAATGAGGAGCCCCAGCACATTCAAGGCAGTGCCGGAAGTTTCCGGCATGGGAAATTCCTCCGGTTCTAACAGGCTTGTACGCCAAAAACCGTCCTCACTTTGGCAGCAGCAAATGGCATCTGCCATTGGAACAAAAACCTTTCTGTATTCCTCGTAATACGGATCATCGGCAGGTAAAGTCCGCAGGGTACGTGCAAGTCCTGCCAGCACCCAGCCGTTGCCGCGCGCCCAAAACACTTTTTTGCCGCTTTGGGTGCGTGCCTTTTCGGGCAGAAAATCTTCATCGCGGAACCAAAGATGTTCTTCCTCGTCATAGCAGCGGCGTTCTACCTTGGAATTGATAAACAGCTTATAGGCTTTATCCAGCAGGCGGCGGTCTTTCAGATACAAACCTGCACGGTTATAGAAGTTCAGTGCCATGTACATGGTATCGATCCACCACCAGTAATTGTTCACTGGGTCAGCAGCGGTAGTGGCCAGGGTTTCTTTCATCGGGGTCCAATCACCGGGAATATGGTACTTGACCAGCAAATCCATATAGGTCTCACCACAGCTGATGCTATCAGCATTGGTGGTGTCGTGTCCGGCGTTGTTGTAGAAATCCCAGTGATTTTCATTGGCCCAGTCAACAGCACGCTGCAAGTAGGCAGGGTTCTGTAAGACCTCGAAGGCGGCCATATTTCCCAAATAGTAGGCAGCGCGTTCCCATGCACAGTCACCCGGCGCGGGGGTCTCGCCGATCCAGTAATCGTTGACTTTTTTCATCATGGCTTTGATTTCAAGAATGGTATTCATGTGTTTCCTCGCTTCTTTTTATTATAGATAGCACAATTACAATCTGACGCGCACCCATGCGGCCAAATTATCGGTTTTGCCCCAGTTCTTACCGGCAGAGGCATAGTCCACCAAAGTCAACGGCGTACCATCCTGCTTTGTAAGCTGTACGGCGGCAAAGCGGCTTTCCCGTTCGGGCAGAACGATGTGCAATGGCGTTCCGTTCTCATCGCACTGCAAATAGGTGGGCTGTGCCGCATCCCAACCCATGCACTGCTGCGCAGCCAGTGTGATGGGGCCGCGTTGTACTGCAATATGTTTTTTTGTTTCGGGTGTTTCCGAATCATACAAAGGTAGCGCGTAGTCATATTCCCATGCAATATTCGTCATCAAAATATCATGGTCGTAGGGAATGGGGCGCAGAAAGCGCACACGCATATCAAAAGTGATTTGGATGGAGTCGCCCTTTTTCCATACACGGTCAATCGTGACGTAACCAGGCTGGGCAGACATCTTATCATCATCGATAGAAACAATCGTGTCCTTGCTCCATGCAGGAACACGCAGCTTTAAGGGAAACTGCGTTGGCGCTGCGGGGTCAACTGCGATTTGTACAGTATCGCTTGCCGGGTATGTAGTGGAAATAGACAGTGTCAGCGGTACCCCCTGCGGGGTAACGGCGTGAATATTTCCGGGAGCATAAAGGTTCAGAACAAGAGATTCGGCGCTTTGGAGTAACTCTAGCTTCGGGAAAAGGCCACACCCCGCAGATGCAATGCAAGCGCAGCAACCGTAAAATTCATGCCCGCGCATGATTTGGAAACCGCCGACACCGCGGCCACGATAGCCGGAGGTCAAAGGGGAATAGCTGTCAAAGGGCAACGGCTTCAAGTGGAGTGCAGGGTCTTCATCCAACAGGATGGTTTGCGTGTTATGGTTTGTGTTGAACGCGCCTAAGTAAGCATTATAAAAGGAAAATTCAAACGCGTCTGTATATCGGGCTTGGCCGGTGAGCAGGGCTGCTTGGTACAGCATTTTCATAATGCTGATGGTTACACAGGTTTCCTCCATCAAGGGTCCGGTTTCTTCCTTGGCTTGTCGCACAGAGGAATGGTCTAAGAATTCGTGGGTGCAGCCGCAGGAACCTATGATGGTGAAATCGGTTTCCAGTATACGATTTGTAAAATTCAGCGCAGCTTGCTTGCATTTTTCATCTCCCGTCACGCGATACAACTCCAGCAAACCCTCAAAGCAGGAAATCATTTCGTATGCTTTTGTAACAGGATACTGGTACGGCATCAACTCATCTTGCAAGGCCAGTGTAAACAGGTCGCAGATGGAACTGCCGCCGGACTTGGCGATGTCAATGGCAAAATCAAGATACGCCTTTTTATTGGTAAGGCGGTAAAGCCGAACGATAGCTTCCAAAATGGAGCAGGAATTTAGCCCGCGATACAGGTCTGATGCAAGGCTTACAGGCTTTTTACCAGGACCAAGTTCTGCCGACAAAGCATCCATTTGGCGGCAAAGACTTTGCAGAATAGCCGTCTTGAGGGATTCATCCCGGCAGATGTCGAGAAAATATTCCATGCCGATCATGACATATTTGCGGCACCACATATCCCAACCGTGAAACTCGTGCTCAGTATCATAAGTGGAGATGCGACCGGCCCCATCCTGCGTTGTAAGCATATCACGGACAGTGTCTTCCAGTGTATGATACAAGGTGTCATTTCCCGTTGCTTCGCACAGGAAACAAGCCCCCATCATCATTTTGCCCCAGTATTCACCGCGCCAGCCGTAGTTTTGGCTGTCATCGCGGTCACGATATTGCTGCACAAACAGTTTCCATAGCTTGCGATCCAGCAGTTGCTCCTGTTCTACAAAAGAAATCGTCCGTGCCATATCATCTTTGTATTGAAAATGCACATTTGGCACGGCGTGCAGAACGTCTTGAACCGGCTGAGAAATATCGACCCTCATAGCAACCTCCTAAGCAGAGAAAACCAATATCTACTCTGATTATAGTATACCTTTTGCCCCTCTGCAATGTTCAATATTTTGCAAACCAATGATACATCGATGATAGCAAAATAGTGAATACTTTATCCAACTGAAAGAGACTTTTGTGCAACCTGCACTAAAAATGATGTCTTGTTTTGACATTGCCCCGTATTTCACTTCAATTTTCGGGCAAAAGCGCTTTTTGACCACAGAGGCAAAATTGTAACCTTGCGGGTAGGGCGGTTGCCGTGGTTTAATGCAGATACAGACAAGTTGTTGGGGCCTTTCCCCAGCAGAAATGTCTTACTACAAGGAGAGGAAATGTGGTACATGAATACGCCGAGCAAAGCACAGACAACCTCCCAAAGCGGGTCGTTCTGGGAGAGGTTCAAAACATCAAAAGTATATAAGTACAGGCAATACTATTTACTGTTGCTTCCAGCATTTATCTATGTATTGATTTTCTGCTACGGCCCCATGTATGGCTTGCAGATTGCTTTCAAGGACTACAAGATGTCGTTGGGAATCCTTGGCAGTAAGTGGATCGGGTTCCGTAACTTTACAGACTTCTTCGGCAGCTACTACTTTACGACTCTGCTGAAAAACACCTTTATCCTTTCTTTCAGCATGCTGGTGTTCAGTTTCCCGATTCCCATTATCGTTGCGCTTATCATAAATGAGTTGGGCGGACGGTTCAAGAGAGTTGTACAAACTGTATTATATGCGCCGCACTTCATTTCGACTGTCGTTCTAGTCGGTATGATTACGATTCTGTTTTCACCCTCTATGGGCATCGTCAACACGGCGCTTAAAGCCCTTGGTTCTGACAGTATTTATTTTATGGGTTCGCCGGAGTGGTTCCGCCCGCTGTATGTCGGTTCCGGCATTTGGCAGGATATGGGCTGGAACGCCATTGTCTACATCGCCGCCTTGGCCGGCGTTGACCCCAGCCTGCATGAAGCTGCTGAATTGGATGGTGCTACCCGCTTGCAGCGCATTATTCACATCAATCTTCCCTGCATCATGCCCACCATTATCATCATGCTAATTATGCAGATGGGCAGCATTGCCACCGTCAGCTACGAAAAAGTATTCCTTATGCAAAACGACTTGAACATGGCGGTATCTGAGGTTATTTCCACTTATGTTTATAAGCGCGGCCTTGTCAACAACAATTACAGCTTTGCAACGGCAGTCGGTTTGTTTAACAACCTTATCAATGTGGCGATGCTGGTGATTGCAAACACGGTTTCCAAGAAATTCAGCGAAACCAGTCTGTTCTGATAAGGAGAGGAGCTTTCCGCCATGCTTACTAAAAAGAAAAGACGCATCGAGATTTTTGATGTTGTGGTGTATCTTGTTGCCGCAATACTCTTTGCCATCGTAGCTTATCCGCTGATTCTTGTAATATCCAGTTCTATCAGCGACCCGCAGCTTGTGGCAACCGGCAAAATTATTCTGTTGCCGAAAAACATAACCTTTGCAGGATACCGCGAAATCCTAAAAAACAAAGATATTCTGGTAGGCTTTGCAAACTCGGTGTTTTACATGGTCTTGGGTACGGCTTTGGACATTTTTGTCACGGTACCGGCGGGCTATGTGCTGACAAAGACGCAGTTGCCCGGCCACAAGTTCTTTACATTCTTCTTTATGTTTACCATGTACTTCTCCGGCGGCATCATTCCTTCGTTCCTGCTGGTGAAAGGCATGGGGCTTTACAACAATCGCCTTGTGCTGATCATCCTTGGCGCATTCAGTATGTACAACTGCATTATCTGCCGCTCGTTCTTCTCCTCGATGCCGAAAGAGTTAGAGGAATCCGCCGCCATTGATGGTTGCTCGGTAATCGGTACATTTTTCCGCATCATACTTCCGCTGTCCAAGGCGCTGTTGGGTGTTATGGTCCTGTACTTCGCGGTACAGCACTGGAACTCCTACTTTGACGCCATGATTTACATTAAAGACGATTCCATGCAGACCCTGCAGGTGATTCTGCGCCGCATCCTTGTGCTGGCACAGCAGCTTGCAAAGGCCGACAACGCCGGTGAATATGCCCAGCAGATGGCAAACTACGAAGCACTGATCCGTTACGCGACCATTGTGGTATCGTCTTTGCCGTTGATGATTGCATACCCGTTTGTTCAGAAATATTTCGATAAGGGCGTTATGATTGGTTCGGTCAAGGGCTGAAAAACAAGGATGCTTTATCATCAAAAATTCCAAAGTATTTACACGCTTCCGGCGTGTTGATAGAATTATTTCAAGGAGGAAAACACATGAAACTTAAAACAAGAATCCTTGCTGCATCACTGGCAGCAGCAACAGCAGTCTCTATGGTAGGCTGCGGCGGCGCGGCATCAAGCTCCGAAAGCACTTCCACGGCAGCTTCCACGGAGGCGGCTTCGGAATCCACTGCAACGGAAGAGGCGTCTGAGGTTGGCACCTACCCTATTGTCAGCGAGCCCATCACTGTCAAAGGCTTGGTCGTTGGCCGCAGTACGAACACTCGTACAGACCGTATCGTTTGGAACAAAGTGTCCGAGATAACCGGCATCAACATTGAGTGGGAGTGCATCGATGAGGATGCTCTGGCCACCTATCTGGCTGGCAGCGACTGGCCCGACTTTATCCACTACAACCTGTCCAGCTCTCTGGTAAATGACTACGGTGTCGTTGGCGGCCGCTTTGTCAACTATAACGACTACATCGATTATATGCCCAATCTTCAGGCGGCAATGGAAAAATATCCGCTGATGAAGAAAGCATCCACTCAGGTCAACGGTGAGATGTACAGTCTGCCCGGCTACGAAGTCTCTGCCACTACTGTTTCGGCCCGCCCCTATGTGCGTACCGACGTTTTGGAAGCTGCTGGTCTGGAAATGCCCAAGACCACGCAGGAATTCCACGATGCACTGGCTACTCTAAAAGATAAGTTTGGTGTTGCCAGCTTTATCCCCGAATTCAGCAATGACGAGTCCTACTGGGGTCCGATGCTGTTTGCTGCGTTCGGCAAGCAGACCAACCTGAACTTTGACGATGACGGCACCGGCAAGGTCATCTTCAACCGTACCTCCGAGCAGATGAAGCTCTATCTGACCTATATGCACCAGTTGTATGCCGAGGGCCTCATCAATCAGGAGTATCTGACCCTTGATGGCACCAGCCGCTTTGACGCTGCCAAGTCCGGGCAGGTTGCTTTCATCGGCTCCGGCGAGGGCAATAGCCTGGCCGCCGAAGACTTCCCCGATGGGCAGTTCCATCTGGACTGCATGGCTCCTCTGACCTCTGAGTACGATGACGACCAGACCATCCTCGGCAAATCCGGCTACTTCGGCACCGGCGGTTTCTTCATCAACAAGGACAGCCAGTACATTACCGAGCTGTGCCGTATGTTCGACATTATGTACGCCACCGAAGAAGTTGTCCCCGGTTCCGGCCTGCAGGGCGAATCTTTCACCTACGGCATCAAGGGCGTTGACTGGGATTACGATAAGGGCGATGTCAAGACTTATACCCTCACTGCTCCCGAAAGCTATGACGGCGCTTTCACCACTTACCAGTACGAGGAACTGATTTGGGATAACGGCGGCTTGAGTGATGCTCTCGCCGGTTATGTCACCTCCACTCCGGGCAACTCTCAGGCTCGTCAGCTTGGCTTTGTCAACAACGTCATTCCTTATCAGTCTGACATCTACTTCCCCGCAAGCATGCTGAAGTTCACCGAGGACGAGCAGTATGTTCTGGACAACAAGCTGACCGACATCCAGACTTACTACAAGGAAATGGAAGGCAAGTTCATCACCGGCGTTGTCGATATTGACTCCGGCTGGGATACCTACTGCCAGACGCTGGATCAGATGGGCGTGCAGGATGTGTTGGACGTTTATCAGGCAGCCTATGATCGTTGGAATCAGGCTTGATTTCAGCGCCGAGTGAATCATCGCATAAAAATTAAGTAACAGAAAAGAGCTTTCTCGCTCCCACTCTGCCGGAGTGGGGCGGGAAAGCTTTTTGTTTTACAGGTGTGAGTATGGAAAAAACAGAAATCAGCATTCAAAATGCAGCGAGGCAGATATTGGCCTCCGGGCAGGAGCGTATTTGGTATGATGCCCCTTATGAACCCGGTGATGCCGTCAGCATCACTGTAGCGCAGCCGGGTTTTTATGTGATTTGCCTTGAAGACACAATGGGCGAACAGCTTGTCTATATGAAAGATCGGACATTTCGATTTGAAATACCGTTTGAGGAAGCGCGGTTGTGCTACAATCCACGCGCATTTGTGGGGGCGGCACACTATTTTTCGACGCGACCAGCTACGGATACCGAAGTTCATCTGCACCGTGACCTTGCCCGCAATGTGTATGACTGCCACGAGAACACAGTATGCTTTCCCCATGCGTCGGCCAATGTGGAAACGCGCGGGGAGTCAGTATTTGCTGCCCGCAATGCCATTGATGGCGTGATTGCACCGTGGTGTCATGGGGCGTACCCGTTTACCAGTTGGGGCATCAATCGTGATCCCAATGCCGCTTGGCGGCTGGATTTTGGCCGTAAGGTGCGCGTGGATGCACTGACACTGTATCTGCGGGCAGATTTTCCACATGATGCATGGTGGAATGAGATTCGTCTGAGCCTTTCTGATGGGCAAATCCTGTACCTGCCGCTGGAAAAGACCGGTCAAGCCCAACACTTTGATTTGCAAGGGGCTGAAATAGAATGGTTGGTTTTGGATCAATTAAAAAAGGCGGATGACACCTCCCCATTCCCTGCGCTGACACAAGTGCAGGTGTGGGGCTGTGAGGTAAACCACTAAAAAGAAAAGGAGATGACGGCAATGAGCCATACAAGCAAGCGCATCACAGCGCTGATGCTGGCATTGACGATGATAAGCACTTTCCCTGCATCAACGGCACTGGCGTTAGAAACAGAGCCTATTACAGCCGAAATGACGGCGGAGCAGCTTGACATAAGTACCCCCGAAACAGCAGGGGCAGCCGAAACAGAAGAAAACACCACTGCTGCAGCTGGCACGGCAGAAGCCGCTGAACCTGAGGAAGAACTTTTTAGCGTACAAATGGCAGCAGAACCTGTTGAAACAGCAATCTCCGTGCAAGCCATGCCGGGAGCCAATACGGCAAACTATACTGTTTACCGCGACCTTGACTTTGAAAAGGCAGACAGCCTTGGTTATACTTGGCGCAATCCGTACAGATCCCCGGATAACACTTGGTTGAATCAGTCCGAAAAGGGCCGCGATGGTGGTCATGCACTGACGGTGACACAAAATACATCTTCACAGAAGTATTTTGATGTCGGTGAATTGCAGAATGCCAACAATGGGACTGTTGTAAGTGGCCAAGACCTTATTTTGGAACAGGATGTGTATTTGGAAGAATCTCACCCGGATATGATGCTGTTCTACCTTGGTGACAACAAAACCGTGGCCGGGGTTGATAAGAAAGCTACCTTGGTCGAAATTGTTGGAAACAACTTGAAATACAGTGACCGCGCTACACCGATTACTTCCGGTGAGTGGCATCGACTCAGTGCGGCGATACATTTCTCTACCCATACCTATGAGATTTATCTCGATGGGAAAATTGCTTATGAAAATCTGTCCTTCAATGAGGAAGTCAAAATTTTGTGCTACTGGCGCACATTGATTTACAATAGTTCCCCATTGAACAGTGTTGTGCATTACGATAATATGCGCATCTACGATGGCACAAAGCCCCGTATGCTGGACGGTAAAAAGAACGTATACAAATACTTGAAATTCGAGAACTCTGCCAATTTGGGTATCAATTGGCAGCAGACCAATGGCAATAAAATCGAATGGCAAAAGGACGAGGACTGCAATGGGTATGTGCTGTTTAACAAATGCACCCGCGTTGCCGGTGCAAACCAAATGCTGATGGACATCAACGACGCAGTACTTACCTCGAAACACATTGTATACGACGTTGATGTCATGCCAAAGGATGAACAATTTGCCGGTGCGCTTTTCTGGCTGCGCCAAGATGTAGGCAATACCCAAATTACCGCGACGCTGATCGAGGTCGTCTCCGGCAAGCTGAAATACGGCGAAACCTATGTGCCGCTGGAAATTGGCAAGTGGAACCGTGTGACGGCGGTAGTGGATTTTGAAAATTCCCGCTATGACATTTACCTAAATGGCGAACCTCTTGCAGAATTCCAAAATATGGGGCTGCGTACCGACTTGCAGAATCCGTTTGTTTGGCGTGTACTGGGATATGGATGGAGCCCCTACGGTGCTATTGGCATCGACAATATGCGCATTTACGACGGCACGGAGCCGCGCAATTTGGATAGCGATACGCCGACGGAACGTCCTGTGTTCAGCGATGAAAAGGCGCTTGCTTTTTTGCAGGATAAAACAGCCCTGCAGCCTTACAGCGGCACTCTGTATTATAGGAATGCTAAAGTTGATGTTAAGGACAAGGTACAGACTGTCGGTGACGATGCTCTTGTAACCGCCGATGTGTTTGAAAAGCTGTTTGGCGTTTCCGTGGTTGATAATGGCGATACAGCGACCACAGACGCTGCAACCTTTACTGTGGGTAGCAAAACCGTGACAGTCAATGGCACGGCAGTAGCATCGGAGGCTGCGTCCAAGCGCGAAAATGGTGTTTTGTGGCTGCCGATTGCAGCTTATGGCCAGAACGCCGTGGCACAGGGCTGCTACTATGACGATGGCCACGGCGCGTTTGTGGTTTCGCAAAGTGCGTTTGATGCAGCATCCAGCCCGATAAAAGAAGCAAACGAGTATCTGTTCTTTGTGCGTAAAACCCCGGAGCAGCTTAAAAATATGCTGCTGGCTAATACAAACAATGATTTGACTACGCATCCGCGCCTTTTAGCCAATGCGGATGATTTTGCAACGCTGCGCAACGAAGTGCAGACAGACAGCTATAAGTCTGTTTGGTATGCAGATATTCAGCGCCGCGCAGATGATTTGCTCACACAGGAGCCGTTGACCTATGTGATTTCCAACGGACGACTGCTGGACGTTGCAAACACAGCACTGACCCGCATGGAAATCTTGGGTATGAGCTGGCAAATTACCCGCAATCAGAAATATGCGAATAGACTTCTCCAAGAGTTGGATGCTATCAGTCAGTTTGCCGATTGGCATCCGGAACATACGTTGGATGCAGGAACAATGGCTATGGCCGCTGCCATCGGGTACGACTGGGGCTATGATGCTATGACGGCAGAGCAGCGCACCACATTGGCAGACCGTCTGTATAATGTGGGCTTAAAAACGGCCCATGCCGCTTACTATGGAACCGCAGATTTCCCGACATGGTGGACCAACACCGAAACAAACTGGGGCGGCGTTGTCAATGCGGGCTTTATGAATTTGGCGATTGCGATTACCGAAAAAGACCCCGACTATGCAATGGATATTGTGGCAAATGCAAAGCGCGGCATGGAAGCAACGATTTACCGTATTTCGCCGGATGGTGCATGGTATGAGGGCCCCGGCTATTGGTCATATCTGTTCCAGTCGCTGAGTTACGAAATGGCTGGCTATGAGAGCGCCTTTGGCGAAACAGATGATATTGTCAAATTCAAAGGAATGGACGGCTTTGCCCAATATCAGATGTACTTTAGCGACCCCAATGGAAATGTGAACAACTTCCACGACAGTGATGAGGGACCGATTGGCTGCTTTGGTATGTTCTACTTGGCAAAGCAGTTCAACCAGCCCGCGCTGATGAACTATCGTGCGTCCTTTATCGCAAGCCAAAATCAGACCCCTACAGTATATGATTTGTTGTGGTACGATGTAAATGCTGCAAGCAGCACGGATTCGGGAAATCTTTCGCTTGACCGTTACTATCGGGAGACAGAATTGGTTACCATGCGCCAAGACTGGAGCAGCGAAAATGCACTCTGGGTTTCTGCACATGGCGGCTCTATCAATACGGCACACGATCATATTGATGCCGGTACATTTGTGATGAATTTGGGCGGCGTTCGTTGGGCCGTCGATTTGGCAAAAGAACCTTACAGCTATGTGCCGGACAATCAAAACCCTGCCATAAAAGCAGGATTAAACAGTTACTATTTCTATCGCCGCAAAGGTGAGGGCCATAATGTGGTGGTTATCAACCCGGATAGTGGCTTGGAAATGGATCAAGCCTATTCTGCTAAAGTTGTAAAGTCTGAATTTGGCGCAGGACGCAGCTATGCGGTCATCGACCTTTCAGGCGTATACAGCAAGAATGTAAATTCGTATCTGCGCGGTTATCTTGTGTCGGACGGGCGCAGTGCGCTGACTGTGCGTGATGAAATCGACTTGAAACAGGCGAATTCGGAACTGTACTGGTTCATGCATACCGAGGGGCAGGTCGTAGTTGAAGATGACCATACAGCCTATATCCTGCAAGACGGCAAGCAGTTGAAACTGCAATTTGTAACAGATGCTGCCGAAAGTGAGCTTTCTGTAATGGCCGCCGAAAAGCTGCCGACTTCTGCCCAATTTGAGGAGAGCGAGAATGTCGGTGTGCAGAAAATAGCTCTCAAGCTCAAGGCCAGCGGAAAAGTGAACATCACCGTCAAAATGTCCTTGGTTGGCGAGGAAGCAAGCAATATCGCCCCCGAAACAACGGCAATCGAGAATTGGACGACTGCCGGGGATGATACGGTTCGGCCCTCTGCTACGGGATGCGCGCAGCGCTTGTTGGGGATTTCTGTCAACGGTGATGCGCTGAAAAACTTTAATCCGGAGATTTTCCACTATACTTACAGCCTTGCAAAAGACGAAGCAGTAGCAAATGTAACCGTGCAGGCAAACACGAAAACCGAAATTTTGAGTCATACCATGCTGAACGGGCATGAGATGAAAGAAATTCGCGTCTACGATTCCGCTAAGAGCAGCCGCCGTTATACGACTTATACCATTGAAATTGAGCCGTATTCGCCCTATTCGCCGTCGCAATACAGCCGTTATGAAGTTGTCGGAGTACAGGCCAGCAGCTACCAAACGGATATCGGCAATATCCCGGAGTATAGCTATGACGGTGATATGTCTACCCGTTGGAGCGCAGAGGGCGTTGAAGAGTGGCTTGTCCACGATTTGGGCGAAATCAAGGAAATTGATGCCTTTGGCGTGGCCGAGTGGATGGGCAACCAGCGAAAATTCTATTTTGATTTGCAGATTTCCGATGACGGTGTGAACTGGACAACGGTTGTTGTCGATTATGCAACCAGTGGTACGTCGGAGGATATTGAAATCATCCCGCTGGATACCAGTGTCAAGGCTCGCTATGTGCGCTATTGGGGTAAGGGCAACAGCCGTAATAGCTGGAATAATGTTATTGAGTTGGCAACCTATGCGCGACGCAAGCACACTACGACACAGCCCTCGCCGGAGCCGAACCCGAATCCCAACCCCGGCATCACAACTCCCGATGAGACACCGAAACCAGGTGAGGAAACTGCAACTCCCGCACCGAACGAGACTCCTGCGACATCTGGCAGTTCTTCTACACCGGGGACATCGCAAGGTGGCTCTTCGGCAAACACTGATAAGAGTGCCAAATCCGATACAGTAACGATTCCACGCACAGCAGACGACAGCATAAGCCTCAGCGCACTTTTGGCGGTGATGTTAGTCTCCTTTACTGCAATGGCTTGTGTAGTGCATGTGCGCCGAAAAAATCACAAATAATCTCGCAAATGCAGGAGGAATACGATGACAAATATAGAGCGCTATAAGACCCCCTACAAATTGGGGCGCGAAGTGTTAGGCCCGTCTGGTATTCACGGACAGTATGACGAAAAGGCAGTGGATAGCCCCTTTGTCTTTTGGCACAATGGGCGCTACCACATGATGCACGTCGGTTTTGACGGCATCGGCTATCAAACGGCTTTGGCTGCAAGCGATGACCTTTTGCACTGGGAAAAAGAATTTGTGATGTTCCCGCGCGGGCAGCAAACCGGCTGGGATAAAGGCGGCATAGCAGGTGTTTGGATTTTGAAAGAAAATGACCTGCATGGACGACCGACCTTGAAAAAGTGGCAGGGAAAATACTGGCTTGTCTACCATAGTTACCCCGATGCGGGCTATGAAGCCGGACCTGCTTGCATCGGTTTGGCGTATACCACAGATGAAACGCTGCGTGAATGGACCCGTTTGCCGGAACCGATTCTGCGTTGGCAGTATGGTTCCGCATGGGAACAGGCTGGTTTGTATAAGGGCTGTTTGGTGGAACACAAAAATAAGCTGTATCTTTTCTACAATGCAAAAGACAGTGAGGAATGGCTGTGGCATGAACAAATCGGTATGGCTACTTCAGAGGATATGTTTAACTGGACGCGCTGCGGAGATAATCCGATTATTGCAAACACACCGAACGGGTGGGATTCGGCTTTCTGCGCTGACCCCTGCATTGTGCAGGACAAAGACCGTTGGTTGATGTTCTACTATGGTTACAATGGAGAACACGCGCAGGAGGGAATTGCATTTTCTGAGGATTTACTGCACTGGAAAAAGGAAAATGCTCCTATTCTTTGCAGCGGTGCAGCCGGAAGTTTGGACGAACTTCATACACACAAACCCAGCGTAATTGAAAAAGATGGTGTGCTTTACCATTATTATTGTGCGGTTCGCCCCGGACGACAGGACGATTACGCTGTCAATGCAGACCCGACGCAGCAAGACGGCCAAGCATCCGAATATCGCTGCATTAGTGTTGCGACAAGCAATGCGGTATCGATAAGCCTTGATGGATTATTTTTCAAAACAACTGACAATCCTTGGCGAAGAAAAACATGAAAAAGATAAGGATATGGATGTATGCGTAAAAGTACAGGAATACATAGTGCAGAATTACGCGGATGAACAATTAACGGTAACTTCTCTTGGCGATATGATGGGAATGGATTCTTCTTATCTTTCAAAGAAGTTTAAGGAGAAATACAATTGCACAATTTCTGAGTTTATTACGAAAACCCGGATTAACAATGCCAAAGAACAACTCCAGGGAACCCAAATGAGCATAAAGGAAATTGCGGAGAGCAATGGGTTCCTGAACAGCAATTCCTTTATTCGGAATTTCAAAAGGAATGAGGGCCTTACCCCAGGGGCATACAGAGATATGCTTACACAGTAGATTGTAATAATTTAGGGAGATGAAAGATATGCTGCGAAAATTTAACAGTAAGAGAGCGGAAGATTTTTGGAGGATTTCCGGAAGCTTTGGCGTCGTCTCAGGTGCTGTAGAAGAAAATGAGCAGGAAGTTGCAGTAAACGGCGGTCAATACTCCGTTCGTTCAGAGTACACAGAGGACGGCAATGGCGTGGTATCACGAACCGGAAAGCTCGTCAACACATCTAATGTATCGTTTTCTGTCAATTGTTTCATGTCTAAGTTCCTGCTGGAAGGGGGGGAGTATGAAGTCTACACCCAAATGAACACTTGGCAGAATGAGTGCAGAGGTGGATGGCAGCCTCTCGTCAGCGGAATCTTTGCGGAAACCAAAGGGCTTAGAAGTGCCTATGGCGGAGCACCGTTCTTTGCAATCTGGAACCAACAGACCGGACGTGGATACGCCTTCCATATTATCACGAAGCAGCCATGGAAATATGAAGTGAAGTATACTCCTAACAACAGCGAAGAAGCAAATGATTTGGAAATTGAGATCGGCCTGAACAGTTGTAACCTGTCTATTGAACTTGCGGCTGGAGAAACGCTGGAATTGCCGGAGATCCTGTTCTATGAGTTCAAAAATAGAATTGACCTTGACTGCTATAAGCTCCATCAGTATATAAATACCAGGTATCCTCGGATGGAACTGCCTGTCATGTACAACACATGGATGTACAAATTCGAGAAAATTGACTTTGATAATGTGGCATCACAGATCGAGGCCGCCAAGGAGTTGGGGGTTGAATATTTTGTTATTGATGCCGCATGGTTTGGACAGGATAATTTCTGGGATTGCCGCGGGGACTGGTACGAAAATGAAAACGAAGTATTCAGCGGTAAAATGGCAGAATTGTCTGAGCTCGTCAGAAGCAATGGGATGCAGTTTGGTTTCTGGCTTGAGGTAGAAAGCGCGGGCTACAAGGCAAATGTCCTGAGATCGCATGGAGAATACTACTTTACGTTCAATGATCACGGAAAGGATCTGTATTTCTTTGATTTTGCGAATGACGAAGCCTGCGATTATCTGCTCAGGACAGTGTCCAATCTGATTGATAAGTATCATGCAAGGTTCATAAAGTTTGACTTTAACCAGGATGTTGCCTGGGATGATCACCAAGAGGCTTTCCTGAGTTACTTCCGTGGATATGACCGTTTTTTAAAAACGCTCAAAGAGAAATACCCGGATCTGCACATGGAGTGCTGCGCTTCCGGAGGGCTGAGGATGTCGCTGGTATCTGCAATGAGCTTTGACAGCATCTGGATTAGTGACAATCACAGCCCGTATGAAGGAGTGCGTATTTTCAAGGATGCTTTGCTGCACATGCCACCCCAAGTAATTGATAAATGGGCTGTGATTGAATCGGTATGTGATTTCAAGCATAGGTATGGAGACGCTTCAAAGGAAAGATTATTCTGCTCCAATGACGCAACCTGGGGTGAAGTCAGAGGACTGGAGCAATCTTATCTTGAAGGGTTCCTTACCGGCGGTCCCCTTGGGTTTAGCTGCGATTTGAACAGCATGTCGGAAACGGTCACTTCAAGCTTGAAGGACTTTATTGTTAAGTTCAAAAATGACAGAGAATTCTGGAATAGAGCAGTATGCAGAATCCTGACAGATACTGACTCCCTGCTTGTTCTTGAATATTGTGATATGGCATACGAGAGAGCAGAGATTATCATTTTCACCAACAGGATTCGGCAAAAGAGCATTACGGTCTATCCACATGTGAATTTGACATCAACGTATTGTGTGGACGGAACAAAGATCATGACTGGTGCGGAAATTGATTCGGAAGGTATCGTAGTTCCACTTCAAGGAAATTTCAGATCCGCAGGGTTGAAATTACAAAGGGTGATCGAATAAAGTGACAGACGTCCGCAAGTGATCCAGTTACTGCCAGGAAAGTACGATAATGAATATGTGTTCGGAAATTGAGTATAGGCAATAAGAACGTTGGTTTCAGCGGTCAGGACAGATCATTGCCGGTAAGACACGGAAAATCATCCTGGTGAAAATTAGATTATAAATGCACGGTTTCCATGAGAATCATCCGGAAACCGTGCATTTTCTGCATATTCCGTTATTGAATACCGTTCCAGAAATGAAGATTTACAGATTGGTCACATACGTGATACAGTGATGCTGCGAACAGAGTATACGCGTTACCGGTGCGCGTAGAAATGAAAGACAGAAAACAAAACGCAAATTGCAATAACAAGATGAGCATCCCGTTGGTTAGTGGTCTGATTTTTGAAGAAGTTTCGGCCCAGTCGAGGAGAGAGCCGCAGGCGAGCGACGAAACTGGGCAGGAACGAACAGCAAATATCCGGTCAATTTCTGCTTCGAATGCTTCATCCGGAGTACGGTACCCCAGGGGCTTTCGTGGAAGACCGTTTGCCCACAACTCCACGCCCAGGATCGTATCTTCATCGTAACTGTCGATTCTCTTTCCCTTTGGCGGGAATCGGTGGATCAGGCCGTTGTGGTTCTTAATGTCACCTTTTTCACAGGAAGTATACGGATGAGTAAAGTACACCGGTGCACCGGTAAGACTCAATATCTGCAAGTATAGCGTTTTCCGAGCCGTTATCTGTTGTAATACTACGGAACACTTTCGGAAAAGTTTGTCCAAGCTCATCTTCCATACGCTGGGATGCTTCCATGAGAGACATTGAGGATTTGTTGGCAAGACGAAGTACACACAAGTTCCTTGTCTTTCTCTCCACCATGGTCAGCAGGACTATATCTTTGTCAAATTTCCGGCCGATCACTTCATCGATCTCCCAATGTCCGAATTCCTCTCTGGAATCAACGGATTCCGGGCGTTCCTCAATGCTGCGTCCCAGTAGCGCAGGCACAGAATCTGATTTTTCCATACATTGGAAATCTGGAAGTCCAAAAGGTACGTTCCTATCATATTGAAAAATTGTACAGCTTATTAAGTCAAACACCTTGCGGTTTATATAGTCAAGGTGAACGACAAGAATTGAGCGAGAAGCAGAAGAAACGGTTGCTTTCAGGAACTACGATCCACGAAGTGCATACATTGCTTAGAACGGTATTTTCTTATGCTGTAGACTGGAACATTATTCATAAGAGTCCAGTCCCGAGAGATGGCCCGAAAATGAGTACCGAAGAAAGGAAAATTTGGGATGAAAATACGGTTTCTCAGGCGCTGAAAGAAATTGATGATCCGATGCTTCACCTCGCTGTTCATTTGACATTTGTAGGGGCGCTCCGACAAGGTGAACTCCTTGGATTGACTCCTGAAGATTTGAATTATGAAGCTGCTGACGGCAGGGGCACAATTTCAATCAGCAAAACATTGCAGCGTATTTCAAAAGAAGCGCTCACTAAAGTCCGTATAGATGAATCCTACCGAGTTCTGGAAGATAAAAGAGAGTGCAGTAGCACGTCACTTGTTTTGAAACCTACAAAAACTAAAAAGTCAAGGCGTGTAATCTTTATGACAGGACCGCTGAAAGAGGAACTGAAGTCATGGATTGCACGCCTTGAGAGAGAAGAGAAGAATGCTGGCAAGTCCTATCGGAATAGCGGAATATTATTCCGGTTGCCGAACGGGGCAGCTGTTGAATCTACCTTCCTGAGAAAAAGGTTTGAAAAGTGGCAGGAGGAGCATCCTGGTTATGAGAAGATCGTATTCCATGGCTTGCGGCACCCGTATGTCAAGCACACGACAAAAAAATATAATTCTGAAAAGCAGAAAACCCAAGCTACCAAGATAGATTTGATAGCCTGGGTTTTCCGTTTTTGTACCTTCAATTATTCAAAGAGGTCATGGACTTTGTAAACAATCTCAATGCGGTTGTCGGGGAATACATACACCTTTTCGATCAGCAGATCGGTCAGCTCCGAGGTTAGCACATCCGCTTCCGCAATCGAGTGAGCAATGTTTTGTCGGCTGCTTTGACGGGCCTGTTCTTCTCGCTTCAGCTTTGCCTGGGCGGTGACAGCTGCATAGGCGTTTTTGACTTTCAGTATTTCTGCGTCATAAACGGCTTTCTCCGATTTATAAGTGTCCAGCTCGATCTGCCCCAAGAGATACCGTTCAAAGAGAGCTTGCTTCTGGTCCTTCAGAGCTTCCAGCTGCTTCTCATACTCAGAGCATTTGGCAGCGGTAGCCTCCAGGTGAATGGTGCCGTCTTTATGTACGGGCAGCAGGATTTCCAGCTGCTTTTTCAAAGTGAGGAGGACGGCTTCTTCCAGACCGGCAGCATCTGCCCGGACATCGCGGCAGCGACTGTTCACATCAGCGGCAGAATGGCGGCACATATAAAACGGTCTCTTTTGGGCGATGCGGGAGAGTGCATGATCGCAGCAGCCACAATAGACCTTG
>PPYE01106695.1_pt1 | contig 27995 bp, 24 predicted proteins | sample 1559881 | NCBI WGS metagenome assembly PPYE01 (sample SAMN08240022, study PRJNA423297) | Human gut metagenome, whole genome shotgun sequencing project. | reverse complement strand
ACCGAACTTCAAAGGGCTGAAATGTTCAGTATTTGGGGGCTTCAGAGCGTTGCAGAGTAGAAATATTTATGGTATAATAGTTTGATTTTTTATCGGTTTCTATAGATAAATATGTATTGCTCCCCGTGCGGGAGCTTGGAAAGGAGGCGGACGCCGTGTCTGCCGTAACTGTCTACGCCGCGCAGGCCGCGCATTTCATTCTGCCGGTCATCGCGCTCATCGTGCTCATCCGCTGCGTCGCATCCATGTTTTACGGGCGCGCAGAGCCCGAAACATGGGGCCATCTCGTGACGCCCGACGGCAAAGTCTATCCCCTGCTGCACTGGGAGTGTCTGATCGGCCGTGCCCGCAGCGCGGACATCACGCTGCCCTTTGCCGACGTGGCCAACGTCCACGCCGTGCTCATGCGCAACGACGCCGGTGAGTGGACGGTCAGCGACCTGAGCCGCAGCGGCGGCGTGTTCCTCAACGGTGAACAGATCGCGGAGCCGACGCAGATCTTCAGCGGCGATATTCTCCGCTGCTCGACGCATATGCTCAAATTCGCCGACATGAGCGAGGATCGCCGCGCCGTGCAGGAGCAGCGCCGCACGATCGCGGGACGCAACGTCTCCGCCGGCGGCACGCTGTTTTTTCTGACGGTGTTTGAGCTGCTGCTGGCGCTGGAGTTCGTGTCCTCGGCCGACAGCGCGCACCTGCTGGGCATCCTGATGGCCTACGCTGCACTCGTGCTCACGCAGTGGTTCTGCTACGTGCTCATGCGCACGATGGACCGCTCGGGCTTTGAGGTAGAGACGATCGCGTTTTTCCTCTGCTCGCTCGGGCTGGAGGTCTGCGCGACGAGCACGCCCAATGACCTCACCAAGGAGATCATTCTCATCCTCGTGGGTATCGTGCTGTTTTTCCTGCTCGGCTGGTGGCTGCGCGACCTGAGCCATGTCAAGGCGCTGCGCTGGCCGGCGGCCATCATCTCGCTGGCGCTGCTGGCGCTGAACCTCTTTGCCGCAAGCGAGGTGTTCGGCGCGAAAAACTGGCTGACGGTCGCGGGCTTCTCCCTGCAGCCGTCGGAACTGATCAAGGTCGCGTTCATCTATGTCGGCGCGACGTCGCTCAACCGGATGTTCCGCAGCAAGAGCATTCTGCTCTTCATCGCCTTTTCCGCCATCTGCGTCGGCGGTCTCGCCCTGATGGGCGACTTCGGCGCGGCGCTCATCTTCTTTGCGACCTTCCTCGTCATCGCCTTCATGCGCTCAGGCAGCATCGCCACCATCCTGCTGGCCGTAACGTCCGCCGCCATGGCGGGCACGCTCGTGCTGAGCATCAAGCCGCACGTGGCACAGCGCTTTGCCACCTGGGGGCACGTGTGGGAGGACGTCTCCGGCGCGGGCTACCAGCAGACGCGCGCGCTGAGCGCGGCCGCCTCCGGCGGTCTGTTCGGGCAGGGCGCGGGCTGCGGCTGGCTGAAAAACATCTTCGCTGCAAACACCGACATGGTCTTCGGCGTCCTGTGTGAGGAGCTCGGCCTGATCGTGGCGCTGTGCGCGATGCTGGCCATCATCGCGCTGGCCATCTTCACCGTCAAAAACGCGGCACAGGGCCGCTCGTCGTATTACGTCATCGCCGGCTGCGCCACCGTGACGCTCATGCTCGTGCAGATGTCGCTCAACGTGTTCGGCGTGCTGGACATTCTGCCGTTCACGGGCGTGACGTTCCCGTTCGTGTCCAAGGGCGGGTCGAGTATGCTCTCGTGCTGGATGCTGCTGGCCTACATCAAGGCGGCCGACACCCGGCGCGGCGCAAGCTTCGTGGTGCGGCTGCCGTCGCGCAGCAAAAAGGAGGCGCAGGCATGAACAAAGTCAAACGCCGCGCCATGAGCGCGCTGCTCGTCGCCGTGCTGGTGCTCGGCGGCATCGGCGTGTACATCGTGCGCTACATCGAACACGGCGCTGAGTGGGCGACCTTTGCCGCCAACAGCAGCGTCTACACCAGCGGCGTGCTCAACACCGGCACGCTCACCGACCGCAGCGGCGTTGTGCTTGCGACCGCCAGCAGCGGCTCGCGCAGCTACGCCGAGGACGCCGCCGTGCGCAAGGCCTGCTATCAGGCCGTCGGCGACTACGCCGGCAACGTCGGCACCGGCGCGCTCAAGGCATTTTCCAAGCAGCTCTCCGGCTACAACCCCATCACCGGCACCTATGCGACCGACGGGCACACCGTCGCGCTCACGCTTGATTCGAGCCTGTGCGTCACGGCCTACGAAGCGCTCGCCGGGCGCAAGGGCGCCGTGCTCGTGAGCAATTACAAGACGGGCGAGGTGCTGTGCATGGTCTCCGGGCCGAGCATCGACCCGGCCGTTGACGGCGACGTGCCGGACGGCGCATACATCAACCGCTGCATCAACGGCTCGTTCACGCCGGGCTCGATCTACAAGCTCATCACCTCCGCCGCCGCGATCGAGAACATCAAGGACATCGACAGCCGGCGCTTCACCTGCGCGGGCAGCGTTGACGTCGGCGGCGTGACCGTCAAGTGCACGGGCGTGCACGGCAGTCAGACGTTCGAGGACGCGCTGGCAAACTCCTGCAACTGCGCGTTTGCGCAGATCTCGCTCGAGCTCGGCGCGGACACCATCGAGAGCTACGCCAAGAAGCTCGGCTTCCTCGATTCCCAGTCGCTGAGCGGCATCCCGACAATGGCCGGCAGCTTCACGAAGGGCGCGTCCGGCAGCGCGAACCTCGCCTGGTCGGGCATCGGTCAGTACGAGGACCTCATCTGCCCGTACTCCATGCTGCGCTACGTCTCGGCCATCGCCAACGGCGGCAGCGTCGTGGAGCCGTCGCTGCTGCTCGATACACCCAGCGGCTCGACCACGAACCTGCTGAGCGGCACGACCGCCAACAAGCTGCGCGACATGATGAACTACAACGTCTCGGCCCACTACGGCACGAACCGTTTCCCGGGACTGAATCTCTGCGCCAAGACCGGCACCGCCGAAGTCGGCGACGGCACGTCGCACGCATGGTTCACGGGCTTCCTGCTCGACGATGCGCACCCGTACGCCTTCGTCGTGCTGGTGGAGAACGCCGGCGGCGGTCTGACGAACGCAGGCGCCGTGGCCAACACCGTACTGCAGGCAGCCGTGAACAAGTAACTTAGGAGTCACACATGATCGATCTATCCGTCCGCGGGCTCGTCAAGGGCTTTGAGCAGGGCAATGACATATTAAAAGGTATCACATTTGACGTCAACGCCGGGGAACGTGTGGGCATCCTCGGGCGCAACGGCTGCGGCAAGACGACGTTTTTCCGCATCCTCTCGGGCGAGCTGCAGCCCGACGCCGGCACGGTGTCCATCGCCGCCGGGCGGCGGCTGGGACTGATCTCGCAGATCCCGGTCTACCCTGACGGCTGGACGACGGAGGACGTGCTGCGCGAGGCGCACCGGCGGCTCTATGACATGGAGGCGCGCATGAACGAGCTGACCGCGCGCATGGCGTCCGACAATTCCCCCGCGCTGCTGGCCGAATACGACCGCCTGTCGGAAAACTTCCGCCGCCTCGGCGGATACGACATGGAGCACGAGCGCAACCGCGTCGCCAACGGTCTGGACATCCCGGTCGAGATGCGCGCGCAGCCGTTTGACTCGCTCTCCGGCGGGGAAAAAACGCGCGTGAACCTCGCGCGGCTCATCCTTGAGGACACGGATATCCTCCTGCTCGACGAGCCGACCAACCACCTCGATCTGCGCGCGACCGAGTGGCTCGAGACGTACCTGCTGCATTTCCGCGGCACGGTGCTCGTCATCAGCCACGACCGGTATTTTCTCGACCGTGTCGTGCAGCGCTCGATCGACTTCACGTCCGGCGAGGCCGAATTCTACAGCGGCAACTACAGCTTTTACGTCGTCGAGCGGCAGCGCCGCTTTGACGAGCAGCTCAAAAAATACGAGAAGGATCAGGCCAAGCTCCAGCAGCTCACGGAGGCGGCGGCAAAGCTGCACCTCTGGGCGTTTATGGGCAACGACAAGCTGCACAAGCGCGCGTTTTCCATCGAAAAGCGCATGGAAAAGCTTGAGACGACCGCCCGGCCGACCGAGGCGCGCAAGCTCAATGTGCACTTCACCGCGCAGGAATTTCGCGGCGACGACGTGCTGACCATGGCGGGGCTCGGCAAGCGCTACGGCGCGCGCACGCTCTTTCACGATCTCGACCTGACCGTGACCGGCGGCGAGCGCATCGCCCTCATCGGCGACAACGGCGCCGGCAAGACAACGTTTTTGCGCCTCGTCATGAACGAGGAGACGCCGGACACCGGCTGGGTGCAGCGCGGGCCGTCCGTGCGCACGGCATACCTGCCGCAGATCGTGCGCTTCGCTGTGCCGGAGCGCTCCATGCTCGACACGATGCTCTACGAGTGCAAGTGCACGCCGCAGGAGGCGCGCGATCAGCTCGCCGCCTACGGCTTTTGCGGCGAGGATGTGCTCAAGCCCGTGTCGGCGCTCTCGGGCGGCGAACTGTCGCGGCTGCGGCTGTGCATGCTCATGCGCCGGGAGATCAACTTCCTTATCCTCGACGAGCCGACCAACCACCTCGACATCGCCAGCCGCGAGTGGATCGAGGACGCACTGAGCGACTACACACAGGCGCTGCTGTTCGTGTCGCACGACCGGTACTTCATCGAGAAGTTTGCCACCCGCATCTGGCTGCTGGAAAACGGCACGATCACGGACTACCGCGGGACCTATGAGCAATTCCGTGAATACCGCGCGCGCCAGACCGCGCTGCAGCAGACGGTCAAGGCCGTCGAGCGCGAAAAGAAGCCCAAGCCGAAGCGCGCCCCGAACACCGCGCGTCAGCGCGAGCGCACGGAGCGCGACATTGAAAAGCTGGAGGCGCAGCTCGCGGCGCTCGATGCCGAGAGCGAGGCCAACGCCACCGACTATCAGAAGCTCATGGAGCTCGACGCGCAAAAGCAGACGCTCAACACGCAGCTCGAGGCACTCTATGCGGCATGGGAGGCATTATGCGACTGAAACGGAAATGTTCCACACTGATCGCGCTCCTGCTCATCCTTGCAGGCTGTGTGCTGCGCTTTGCCATGCCGGGGCACGACTATCTCGGCTATCTGCTCTGGGGTGTCGCCGTGCTGGTGTTTCTATTCCCGCGGCTGCCCCGCGTGGGCCGCACCGTGCTGGGCGTGCTCGTGTGCGCAGGGCTGATCGTGTTCACGATCTTCGAGATCCCCGTCGTGCGCGACGCGCACACGGACACCGACGCGCACCCCGACACGATCGTCGTGCTCGGCGCGGGCGTCAACGGCAGTACGCCGTCGCTGTCGATGTGCAACCGGCTCGACGCAGCGCTCGCCTATCTGAACGCGAACCCCGCCGCCACGGTCATCGTCTCCGGCGGTCAGGGGCCGGGCGAGGATATCACGGAGGCCAAAGCCATGGCCGACTACCTCACGGCGCACGGCATCGACAGCGCGCGCATCGTGCAGGAGGACCGCTCGCGCACCACACGCGAGAACCTGGAAAATTCGTTTGCAATCCTCCGCGCACACGGCGGAGACCCCGCCGACGGCGTCGGCATCGTGACGAGCGAATACCACCTCTGCCGCGCCAAGCGCATGGCGCGCTCGCTCGGTGCTGACCCCGCCGGCATCGCCGCCGAGACGACGCTCAAGACCATGCGCATCAATTACTTCATCCGCGAGGCCGTCGCCGCTGCGTATATGCAGCTGGCAGGCACGCTCTACTGAGAGGAGCCCTATGGAAAAAGTCAACGTATACGACTGGGACAAGACCATCTTCCCCGTGGACAGCACGGTGGCGTTCGTGCGCTGGTGTCTGCACCGCCACCCCGGCGTGATTTGGCCGCTTTTGCGCGCGCTCGCCCTGCTGCCGGGCTACTGGCTCGGCAAGATCAGCAAGACCGCCGTCAAGGAGCGGATGTATGGCTTTCTGCGCCGCGTACCCGATGTGGACGCGGAGCTCGAGGCATTCTGGGCAAAAAACTTCCCGCGCGTGAACCCGTGGTATCTCGCGCAGCAGCGCCCGGACGACATCATTATCTCCGCATCGCCGGAGTTTCTCGTGCGCATCCCGGCGCAGAAGCTCGGCGTGCGACTGCTGGCCTCGCGCGTGGACAGGCAAACCGGCAAGACCGACGGCGAAAACTGCCACGGCGCGGAAAAGGTGCGCCGCCTGCACGAAGCGTATCCCGAGGTGCAGATCGCGGAGTTTTACTCCGACTCCCGCAGTGACAGCCCGCTCGCCGAGCTGGCCGAGCGCGCCTACCTCGTGCACGGGCAGGAACGCACCCCCTGGTGACACAAAGGAGGTTATCTATGTATTGCGCATCCGATTACCGCAGCATGGCGCGCCGCGCGCTGAAAAACTTCTGGTGGCTGGCCGTCGGCGTGACGCTGCTGGCGACCGTGCTCGGCGGCGGCACGTCGTCGCTGACCGTGTCGTTCCAGAACTCAGACGTCAGCCGGTACTATCCCGAGGCCATGCGTCGCTTCACGCACGTCCTTGTGCCGGTCGCCAGCGTGCTCGCCATGGGACAGTTTGTCCTCCGCGGCAGCATCTCGATCGGGCACGACCGCTTCTGCCTGAAGCTCGTCGACGGCGAGCAGGCGCAGTTTGAGGATCTCTTTTCCGCCTTCGACATCTTCGGCAATGCCTTCGTGCTCAACCTGCTCATCACGCTCAAGGTCATCGCGTGGTCGCTGCTGTTCGTCATCCCCGGCATCATCGCCGCATACCGCTACTCGATGGCGACGTATATCATGGCCGAAAACCCGACCATCGCGCCGACCGAGGCCATCGAGCGCTCCAAGGCGCTCATGGACGGGCGCAAGGGCGACCTGTTCTGCCTCGATCTGAGCTTTTTCGGCTGGGCACTGCTGACGGTGCTGACCGCCGGGATCGGGGCGCTGTGGCTCACGCCGTACATGGCCGTGTCACGCGCCGCGTTCTACCGCAGCCTGCCGCGCAGCATGGGCGACCGTGCACCCAACGGTTGGCAGCCGCAGTCCGGCGATCGGCCCAACAGCAGCTGGCATCCATAAAACAAAGTCTGGGAAACAGTTTGTCCCCGGCAGCTGCGCTGCCGGGGACAAACACATTTTCAGACACGGTAGCCCGCATCCTCCCGCACCGGGCAGGACGCGAAGAGCTGGCGCACCGCGCTGTCATACTCCGTCATATCCTGCGCCTTGCGGATGCGGCGCAGCGGGCGCTCAGCGTCGGCAAAGCTGCAGCCGAGATAGCGCCACGCCTCCTTCATGCGAAACAGCAGCGCACGCCGGTCGGGAATGCGCGCGCGTGTGGCAGCGTAGAGCCGGTCGTGAAACACCTGCAGCTGCGCCGCCGTCGGCGCTTCACCCGTGCGCAGCTGGCCGATCAGGCCGGGATTGGCAGCCAGCCCGCGCCCGAGCATGACGCGCTCCACGGTCGGAAACCGCGCCTGAAACGCGTGCACGGCCGGCGCGTCGAACAGATCGCCGTTATAACACACCGGCGCGCGGCTGTGCGCGAGCGCATAGGCGAACGCCTCCAGATCCGGCTGCCCGTGATACTGATCCGCCTGTACGCGCGGGTGCACGATCAGTTCGCGGATCGGGTAGTCGTTGTAAAGCTCCAGCAGTGCGGGAAACCCTTCCGCCGTCGTCTTGCCGAGGCGGGTCTTGACCGAGACCGGCAGCGGGCAGGCGGCAAATACGGCATCAAAAAACTGCCGCAGCAGCTCCGGCTCCGTGAGCAGGCCCGCGCCCTTTTTCTTCGCCGTGACCGTGTTCGACGGGCAGCCGAGGTTGAAGTTCACCTCGTCGTAACCCATGTCCGCAAGCCGTCCCGCCATCCAGAGGAAATCCTCGGCGCAGTGCCCCATGAGCTGCGGCACGACGTGGATGCCCGCATTGTGTGCCGGGTCGATCTCGCGCAGCTCGCGCGGGGAAAAGGTGCGGTTCGCCGTCGGCGAAAGAAAGGGCGTATAGTAGCTGTCCGCCGCGGGAAAGGTCTGCCGCTGCGCCTGCCGGAACAGGTCGCCGGTCACGCCCTCCATCGGCGCGCAGAGAAATTGCATCGTCATCACCTCATCGTTCGGCTCATGATAGCGGAAAATCCGCCGCGCGTCAAGCATAGTCTGCACATATGAATTATGTAAACCAAAACCGGCGCATATCCGCCTGCTCCCGCGCATAGGATGAGGGCAGAAAGCCGGAGGTGGTGCAATGCACAAGGTACGCCAAGCCATCAGAAAACACCGGAAACTGCTGAGCGCGTGCGCAATGGTGCTGGCCATCGCGCTCATGTTCTGGGCGGTGAACAGTCCCGCGATCGTGGGCGTAAGCGCGGCCAAGCGCGTGCTGCCCATCTACAGTGTGCAGCGCGACGACCGCGTCGTGAGTCTGACGTTCGACGCGGCGTGGGGCAACGAGGACACGCAGACGCTCATCGACATCCTCGGCAAATACAACGTACACGCGACGTTTTTCGTCGTCGGCGAGTGGGTGGACAAATATCCGGAGTCGGTCAAGGCGCTCGCGGACGCGGGCAACGAGGTCATGAACCACTCGAGCACGCACCCGCACATGGCGCAGCTCAGCGCCGAGCAGATCGAGGCGGAGGTCAACACCTGCGCCGACAAGATCAAAGACGTCACCGGCACGCGGCCGACGCTGTTTCGCTGCCCCTACGGAGAGTACAACGACACCGTGATTTCCGCGATCAACGCTCTCGGGATGCACGCCGTCCAGTGGGACGTGGATTCGCTCGACTGGAAGGGGCTGAGCGGAGACGAGATCACATCGCGCGTGCTCACACGCGTGCAGCCGGGCAGCATCGTGCTGTTTCACAACGCGGCCGAGCACACGCCGGAGGCACTGTCCGGGATCATCGAGGCACTCATCGCCGACGGTTACACGATCCTGCCGGTCTCGCAGATGCTCCTGCCCGGCGACACGCATATTGACCCCAACGGACGGCAGTGTCCGGCAGACGCCGACGCGGGCACATAAACCAGACAACGAAAGCGGGAGCTGCGCCCCGCTTTCGTTGCATTTTGCGCGCAAAAACGCTATAATGAAGAAAAAATCTCTGCCATACGGCAGCTCAGGAGCAACATATATGGAAAACTTTCAGAAAATCGCCGTCTTGATCGATGCCGACAACACGCAGCTGACCAAACTTGAAGCCGTGCTGCACGAGGTGTCGACCTACGGCCGCATCGTTGTGAAAAAAGCCTACGGCAACTGGCGCAAGGACTCGCTGAAAAACTGGGAATCGGAGCTCAAGCGCCTCGCCATCCGCGCCGAGCAGCAGTTTGACTACGTCACCGGGAAGAACACGACCGACATCGCCATGGTCATCGGGGCCATGGACCTGCTGCACACGAATATGTATGACGCGCTCGTGCTCGTGTCGAGCGACAGCGACTTCACGCCGCTGGCCATCCGGCTGCGCGAGTCGGGACTGTACATCATCGGCGCGGGCGTGACGACAACGCCGGAGTCATTTAAGAACGCGTGCGATGACTTCATCCTCATCGACTACCTCGCCAAGGTGGACGACAAGCCCGCCGTCGAGCACACGGCCGAACCCGCCGCCAAAAAGCCCGCAGCGCGCAAGGCGAAAAAGACTACCCGCAGCACGAAAAAACCCGTCGCGCCCGCTCCGGCAGCAGAGCCCGATCCCGAACCGGCCCCCGAACCCGAACCGGCGCCGAAAAAGCCCGACATCCGCGAGATCCACAACCTGCTGCACATCGCCTCCGAGAAGTATCAGGACGCCGACGGCTTTGTCAACGTCAGCTCCTCGGGGCTGTACATCAAGCGCGTCAAGCCCGACTTCAACGTCCGCGCCTACGGCTACAGCAAGCTGCCGGAGCTGCTGGCAGCCTTCCCGAACAAGTACCAGATCAAGCGCTACGAAGGCAAAGGCGGCGCGACGATCATCGCCTATAAATGCCTGTAATATTGAGCATTGAAAAGTCTGATAAGAATGCGTTCAGATATTCAAAATATCTCTTGACTTTTGCCGCCGCGCGCGCTAAAATTCCTCTCCTGATCAGGGGAAACACCGCCGCAAAGCAATCGTTTCTTTCTTCGCTGCCCTGCGTCCGCGCTCCCCGCAACATTCAGGAAGCAAGAAAGAAGGTCTTTTCCTATGACTGCTCAAATCCTCGCCGCCGTCATCTTCGTCGGCATGTTTGCGCTCATCATCATGGACAAATTCGAGCGCCAGTATGTCACGCTCGGCAGTGCGGCACTTGTGCTCGTGGTCGTGTTCGGCATCTGCATGCATAGCTGGGACGCGATCAAAAATGCGCTGAATCTCGGCGCGTTCTTCCGCACCGACTTCTGGTACGGCGCCTCGGAGAGCGCAAGCTCCGGCGTCAACTGGTCGACCATTTTCTTCATCACCGGCATGATGATCATGGTCGAAGGGCTCGGCAAATCCGGGTTCTTCCGCTGGCTTTGCCTGTCGCTGGCCAAAGCCACGCACTACCACGTCGTGCCGCTGCTGGTGTGCTTCATGGCCATGGCCGCGTTTCTGGCCATGTTCATCGACAGCATCACGGTCGTGCTGTTTCTGGCGACCGTCACACTGGAGCTGGCGCAGATCCTGTGTTTTGACCCCATCCCGATGATCCTGTCGGAGGTCTTTTGCGCGAACCTCGGCGGCGCTGCCACCATGTGCGGCGATCCCCCCAACATCATCATCGGCACGGCGCTCGGCTATACGTTTACGGACTTCATCCAGAACACCGGCGTGATCGTCGGGGTCTGCTTTGTGTTCGTGCTGCTGTTTTTCTGGCTGTGCTTCCGCAAGCCGCTCAAGGCGAGTGAGGCTGCCCGTCCGGCAGACGCCGTCTGCCCCGCCCCGGCGACTGCCATTGCAGATCGCAAGGCGTTCGTCGCGGATGTGATCGTGTTTCTCATCGCGGTCGCGCTGCTCGTGACGCACGCGCAGACCGAGCTGACCGTCGCGTGCATCGGCGTGATCGTCGCAGCGCTGACGCTGCTCGTGACCGTGTGCACCAACGGCAGCACCGGCGTGAAGGAAGTGCTGCGCGGCGTGGACTACAAGACGCTGCTGTTTTTCATCGGCCTGTTCATCTCCGTCGCGGGACTGGAGCAGACCGGCGTGCTCAAGCTCATCGCGCAGTTCATCTCGAACATCAGCAACGGCAGCATCAAGGCCGTCATCGTCATCATCCTGCTGCTCTCGGCCGTGTGCAGTGCGCTGATCGACAACATCCCGTTCGCGGCCACCATGGTGCCGGTCATTCAGTCCATCGCGGCGACGCAGGGCATGGATCTGCGCGTGATCGCTTGGGCACTCTCGCTCGGCACCGACCTTGGCGGCAACGCCACGCCCATCGGCGCATCGGCCAACGTCGTGGCCACGTCCGTGTCGGCCAAGAGCGGCCACCCCATCAGCTGGGGCAAATACTGCAAATACTGCGTTCCGGCCACCGTACTGATCATTGCGGTCTCGCTGGGATGCCTGTTTCTGAGATACCTGTGACCCTACTTTGAGAAAGGCGGTAACGCATCATGAAGCAAATCATCGTGACCGTCGGCCGTGAACACGGCAGCGGCGGCAAGTACATCGCCGAACAGATCGCCAGACAGCTCGGCATCGCGTTTTATGATAAGGAGCTGCTGCTGGCCAGTGTCTTCAACGCCGAAGACGCCGCGCGCTATGACGAGAAGCCGGTGCACCTGCTGTGGTCGCGCCGCATCGGCGAGAACTTCAACGCGCCGGAGGATGCACTCGCACGCGAGACGTTCGAGCACATTCAGGAGCTTGCCGACAGCGGCGAGTCGTTCGTCGTGCTCGGCCGGTGCTCGGATTATGTGCTGCGCGCCAACCCGAACGCCGTGCACCTGTTCATCGCCGGAAAGCCCGACGTGAAGCGCCAGCGGCTCATGGAGGAAAAATCCCTCACGGCCGATCAGGCGGTGCAGGAGATGCGCCGCGTCGACCGCGACCGCAAGGCCTACCACAACTACTACTGCGACACGAAGTGGGGCGATGCGCGCGGCTACGACCTCGTCGTCAACAGCGGCAAGCTCGGCATCGACAAGACCGTCGACACGCTCGTGGCCTACGTGCGTGCCTACCAGGCGCAGAACGAAGAATAAGCATGAAAATGCCCCGGATGCATTGGCATCCGGGGCATTTTCTGTTTTTCATCCGCCGGTTTTCTGCGCCCAACAGGACACCAGGATCCCGGCTAAAATCAGCGCGCCGCCGAGCAGGCCCGCAAGGCCGAAGTGCTCATGAAAGCACACCGCGCCCAGCGTTGCCGCAACGAAGGGATTGAGCGCGCAAAACAGCGCCGCGTGGTCCGCCGTTGTCCCGCTCTGCGCGACTGGCTGGAGCGTGAAGCCAAAGCCGCTGCACACGAGCGCCAGCGCCAGCACGACCAGCCACTCCGTGCCGCTTCCGGGCAGGTGCGGCGTCTCAAACAGGAACGACGCGATGAGCGCCAGCACACCCAGAAAGCCCACCTGCACCACGCCGGACAGCAGGGGGTCCGCTCCGGCGTGCGTGAGCCGGTCGGTCACGAGAATGGCCGCCGAATACAAAAACGCCTCCAGAATACAGTACCCAACGCCCGGCGTGAGCGCGAGGCCGTTGCGCAGCGTCAGCAGTGCCACGCCCAGCAGACACGCCAGCGCGCCGAGCAGCACACGGTGCTCCGGCCACTGGCGGCTGAGCACCGCCTGAACGAGCGGCACGATGACGACGGCCGTATTCGTCACGAACGACACGGTGGAGGTCTCCACCGTTTTCAGCGCCGTGAGTTCCGCCGTCATGACGCAAAAGTAAATGCCGCCCATGGCAAGACCGCTCAGCAGCGTGCGCCGGTCGATCTGCAGCAGCCGCCGACAGAACAGCACGGCCAGAAACGCAAGCGCCAGCAAAAACCGCACCGCCAACAGCGTGAATTTGCCCATGTCCTGCAAGCCGACTTTTGTAAGCACATACGATGTGCTGCGCGCAATGATGACCGCCGCCAGCAGCAGCTCCGCCTGCGTGCGCGTCATGGTCCGGGTCTTCATCCGTAATTCCTCCCGAAAATATCTTGACGAAACGATACCACGGTTATATCATTGCGTAAAGAGACAATGTTTCAACGGTTCCTTGCGAATCCCGCAAGGACGGAGGCAGCTTATGGACACGGAAAAATGCCGCGCACTGCTGGCCGTGCTCGAGGCCGGGAGCCTCTCGGCGGCGGCGGAAAAACTGGACTACACTCCCTCCGGCCTGAGCCGGATGATGGCGGCGCTTGAGCAGGAGCTGGGCTTCCCGCTGCTGAGCCGCTCGCACAACGGCGTGCAGCCAACGCGCGCCTGTCAGCAGCTGCTGCCCACCCTGCGGGAACTGACGCACTGGAGCGCCCTGCTCGACGCGCAGGCGGACGAGATCCGCGGCGTCGAGACCGGCACCATCGCCGTCGGCTGCGTCTACGGGGCGTACTACGGCTGGCTCAGCCGCTGCATCGCCCGCTTCTGCAGGGACTACCCCAGCATCGAGGTGCAGGTCCTGCAGGGCAACAGCAGCCAGCTCACGCGCGCCGTGAGCGAGCACACGGCTGACTTCTGCATCACGAGCTTCCGCGAGGGCGACTTTGACTGGATCCCGCTGTACGCCGACCCCATGGTCGCGTGGCTGCCGCCGGAGCATCCGCTGGCCGGGGGCAGGACGTTCCCGCTCGCGGCGTTTGCGACCGAGCCGACCATCGCGACCTATATGCACCAGGACACGGACAATGCGCGCGTGTTCGCCCGCGCGGGCATCACGCCGAATGTCCGCTACACGTCCGTGGACAGCCGCGCCACCTTTGCCATGGTGCAGGCCGGGCTCGGCGTGAGCCTGAACAATCAACTCATCACCCGCGGCTGGGACACGACCGGCATCGTGATCCTCCCGGTCGATCCGCCGCAGTATGCCGAGATCGGCATCGCCGCACCCGCACCGGAGGAGCTGTCCCCGGCGGCGAAGCGGTTTCTCGCCTTCGCCCGGCAGACACTGCGCACGGATCCCGAGGCCGCAGAACTTGGAAAGGAGCAAGCATGAAAGTATCCCAACTCCCCTACCGGCGCGTGACGCGCGAGGAGATGACCGCCGGACTCCGGCACGTGATCGAGCGTGTGCGCGGCGCACGGAGCGTCGAGGAGATCCTCGAAGCGCGCGCGGAATACCTCTCGCTCAAGACGGAGTACGACACGGCGCAGTCGCTGTCGTATATGCGCTACACGATCAACACCGTCGACCCGTTTTATCTGGCCGAGAAGGACTACTACGACGAGATCGGTCCGGAGATCGAAAACCTGGATCTGCAGTATGCCTCTGCCGTGCTCGACAGCCCATTTCGGGCAGAGCTCGAGCAGGCGCTCTCGCCGATCCTGCTGCGCAGCATGGAGCTGCAGCGGCGGAGCATGTCGCCGGAGATCGTGGACGACATGGTCGAGGAGAACAAGCTCGTCAGCGAATATGCCCAGCTCATGGCGGGCATGCTCTTCCCCTTCCGGGGCGAACAGCTGCCGCGCCCGATGCTGATGAAATACGCCCGCAGCGCCGACCGCGCCACGCGCAGAGAATGCTATGAGGTGCTCGGCACGACGCTGGAAGCACACAGTGAGCAGCTCGATGACATTTTTGACCGGCTCGTGCACGTGCGCGACCGGATGGCCAGGAAAATGGGGTATGAAAACTTCATCGAGCTCGGCTACTGCCGCATGGAGCGCATGTGCTACGATGTGCAGGCCGTGCAGACGTTCCGTGAGAACATCGTGCGCGACATCGTGCCGGTCGTGTCGCGGCTGCGGCTGGAAAACGCCAAGCGTCTCGGCATCGACACGTTCCGCCTCTACGACAACGAGGTCTTTGCCCCCGGCGGCGATCCGACGCCCTGCGGCAAGGAGGCACTCTTCGCCGCAGCGCAGAAGATGTATGACGGCATGGGCGACGTGCCGGGCACGTTTTTCCGCATGATGTGCCAAAACGAGGCCTTCGACGTCGATGCGCGCCCGAACAAGTGGGGCGGCGGCTACTGCACGGAGTTTGTCAAGTACCGTCAGCCGTTCATCCTCGCAAACTTCAACGGCACCTCCGGCGACGTGGACGTCGTGACGCACGAGGCCGGTCACGCGCTCAACGCCTACCTGATCGCGAACAACCGCTTCGCGCTCGAGCTTGGCTGCGGCGGCATGGAGACCGCCGAGACGCACTCGATGAGCATGGAGTTTTTTGCCTGGCCGTATCTCGACGCCTTCTTCCCGAAGGCGGGCGACGCGCAGCGCTACCGCTTCCAGCACGCGCTCGACGCGCTGAGCTTTCTGCCCTACGGCACGATGGTGGACGAATTCCAGCACCGCATCTACGCCGAGCCCGATCTCACCCCCGCCGGGCGCAACGCCGTCTGGCTGGAGCTGGAGACGAAGTACCGTCCGTACATCGACCAGCGCGGCATCCCGTATCTCGAGCGCGGCACACGCTGGCAGTACCAGATGCACATCTATGAGACACCGTTTTACTACATTGACTACTGTCTTGCGCAGACGGCGGCGTTTCAGTTCCTGCTCGCGTCGCAGGACGATTATGCCGATGCATTCGCCCGCTACCTGCACCTGTCGGAGCAGGGCGGCGAAAAGCTCTGGACGGACCTGCTGACCGAAGCCGGCTTCCGCTCCCCGTTTGCGCCGGGCGCGCTCGCGCAGCTCGCCGCGCAGGTCGAGCCGCTCATCCGCCGGCAAAACATCTGAAAAAGGAGGACGCCCCGATGTACGAACTGACGCAGGTTTCCGGAAACAGCTACTATATCCAGAGTCCCGCCAAGATCGGTCTCGTGCGCCTGAACGACACCGACGTCTGCCTCATCGACAGCGGCAACGACAAGGAGGCCGGACGCAAGGTGCGCCAGATCCTCGACGCCAACAGCTGGCACCTGACCGCCATCTACAACACGCACTCCAACGCTGACCACATCGGCGGCAACCAGTACCTGCAAAACCAGACCGGCTGCAGGATCTACGCCCCCGGCATCGAGTGCGATCTCACGCGTCACCCGCTGCTCGAGCCCGCGTTTCTCTACGGCGGCTATCCGCCGAAGGATCTGCGGCATAAGTTCCTCATGGCCAAGCCGAGCGACGCGCAGGAGCTGACTGCGGCGTGCCTGCCGGAGGGGTTCGGGCTGCTGCCGCTGCCGGGGCATTTTTTCGACATGGTGGGCTTTCGCACGCCGGACGACGTGGTGTATCTGGCCGACTGCCTGTCGAGCCGCGAGACGCTGGAAAAGTATCAGATCGGCTTTCTTTACGACGTCGCAGCGTACCTGAATACGCTCGAGACGGTCAAGTCGCTCCGCGCGCGTGCATTCGTGCCGGCGCACGCCGCCGTGACAGAGGACATCGCGCCGCTGGCGCAGTACAACATCGACAAGGTGCTTGAGATCGCGGACATCATCACCGAGCTCTGCCGCACCCCGCAGACGTTCGAGGCAGTTCTGCAGCAGCTGTTCCGGCGCTTTGATCTTGTGATGGATTTTGAGCAGTACGCGCTCGTCGGCAGCACGGTGCGCTCCTACCTCGCGTGGGGGAAGGACACCGGCCGGCTGCAGGTCATCTTTGACGATCACCGCCTGCTCTGGCAGCAGGCATGAAGTACAGATAAAAAAGTCTCCGCATCCGGTTGGATGCGGAGACTTTTTTCATTCCAGAAGCCCGTACTTTTCTTTCACACGCGCAAGCTTGCTCAGGAGCGGCTTGTACAGCACGAGCAAAAACACCGCCGTGCTGCACGCATGAATGAGGTTAAAAACGACCCCGGATGCGCACGTTGCAAGCCAGAGCTGCCACGAGGGCGCGGCATTGTACATGAGCATGCTCGCCGTGTCGAGCAGCACGCCGTAGAGTACGAACACCGACAAAAAGCCGTAGATCAGCAGCGGCACAAGGCGCACCCTGCGCCCCGAAAACAGCACGCCGCCGACAAAGCCCACAAGCCCGAAACCGAGCATCTGCCACGGTGTCCACGGTCCCTGACCGAAGAAAAAGTTCGAGATCAGCCCCGCCGCCGCGCCGGTGACGAAGCCCGCCTCCGGCGTGAAGGCCACGGCCGTGAGGATCACGATCGCGCACACGGGCTTACACTGCGGCAGCCAGTAAAACGCCGCGCGCCCGGCCACGGCCAGCGCCGTCATCGTCGCCAGCAGCACGAGCTCACGCGCCTGCGGTCTGCGCCCCTCAAACCGCAGCATGAACGGCACGAACATCAGCCCCACGAGCAGCAGCGACGTGAGGTAGTATTTGCGCTCGTCCCACACGCACACGAACACCGCCATCAGCGCCGGGATCGCCAGAAGCAGGATCGCCAGCGCGACCCATGTGCGGCGCGTCAGTCTGCGAGACATTGCACGACCTCCTCGCACAGCACCGCGCCGGGTGCAGCAGTGCGCGCGATGCGCGCCGCCGCCGTGGTGTAAAAATAATTGCCGGAGAAAAACGCGCGCGGGTCGTTTTCCGTCACGACCTCGCCGCGAAAGAGCAGACCGCAGCGGTCGGCATACTGCGCGCAAAACTCCACATCGTGGCTCACGATGCACACAGCCGTGCCCTGCGCACAGAGGGTACGCAGCAGCGCACCGAACTCCGCCTTGAACGCGCCGTCCATGCCCTTGGTCGGCTCATCGAGCAGCAGCACGCGCGGCTGCATGAGCAGCACCTTTGCCAGCGCGGCACGCTGCTGCTCGCCGCCCGAGAGATCAAACGGATGCCGCTCGAGCAGCGGCGCGAGCGCCATCTGCTGCACGACCGTGTCCACCAGCGCGGCATCCCTGCCAAGCGACGCAAGGTCGGCGCGCACCGTGTCCGCCGTGAAGAGCGTGCGCGGGTCTTGCGGCACGGCGGCGATGCCGTCGCGCAGGGGCTGGAGCGCGCGCTGTTTTTTTCCGTCCAGATACACACTGCCGCGATACAGACGCAGCTGCCCCGCAAGCACGCCGAGCGCCGTCGTCTTGCCGCTGCCGTTGCTGCCGGTGAGCGCATAGAGCTCGCCCGGGCGCAGCGTGAGCGAAAAACCGCGCAGCACGTCCGGCGCGTTCTGTGCGTAGCGAAGCCAGCCGTCGCGCACGCGCAGCACGGGCTGTGCCTGTGTGGGGGCACTTTTTGCCTCCGGCAGCGGATGCTGCGCATAGCCGCGCAGATATGCCCGCCCCTCGCGCACGGTGAGCGGCAGGTGCGCCGGTGCGCCGAGTGCGGCGGCAATGCGCGCCGCCGTAGGCATGGCGGAAAAGATCGCATGACCATGCACCGCAGCCGCCGCCTCCTGCGGCGCACCGGCGGCCAGCAGCCGCCCCTGCTCGAGCACGATGAGGTGGTCGGCCAGCGGTACGGCTTCCTCCAGCCGCTGCTCAGACAGCAGGATCGTGAGCCCCAGCTCCTCGTTGAGCTTGCGCAGCGTGTGCAAAAACGTGCTCGCCGCGATGGGGTCGAGCTGGCTCGTCGGCTCGTCCAGAATGAGCACATCCGGCCGCATGACCACGACCGAGGCGAGATTGAGCATCTGCTTTTGCCCGCCGGAGAGCGTCTGCACGTCGCGCTCGAACCAGTCGGCAATGCCGAAATAGCTCGCCATCTCGGCGACGCGCAGCCGCATGGCCGTTTCGTCGCAGCCGAGGCTCTCGAGCCCGAACGCGAGCTCGTGAAACACCTTGTCCGTCACGATCTGATCGTCCGGATGCTGGAGCACGAAGCCGATGCGCCGCGCCTGCTCGGCAAACGGGATGTCTTTTAAAAGTGCGCCCCCAAAGCGCACCGTGCCGCCGGTCTCGCCATGCGGCGTGAGGCAGGTCTTGAGCTGGCGCAGGAGGGTCGACTTGCCGCTGCCGCTCTCGCCGCAGAGCACCGTGACCGCGCCCTCGGGGATCGTGAGCGTGAGATCGTCGAGCGCCGGGCGCGTCTGCCCCGGATAGGAAAATGTCAGATGTTCGAGCGCAAACGACGCCATGTCAGCGCCTCCTTTCCATCGAGCAGCAGCGGCAAAAAGCACAGCAGCGCAAAGCACGCAGCGCACACCGCGCCGAGCGCACCGGCGCTGCCGATGTGTATCGACGGGTAATAGCGCACATACAGTGCGCCGCGGCCGATGCCCACGCACACGCCCGCAAGCGCGAGCGCAAGCACGCCGCCGAGCACGCCGTCGCGCCGGGTGAAGCGGTAGTTGCCGAAATACGTTCTTCTGCCGGCGCCGTAGCCCCGGCTCTTCATGGAGTCCGCCGCCGTGATACCGCTCTCGAGCGCCCACGAGACGGTGACGGACAGCACACGCGCGCCATTGCGCAGCCGCTGCCACGCACTGCCCTCACGCATGCCGCAGCCGAGCGATGCCTGCGCCGCAGCGACGGCGCGCATATGCGCCGTGAACTTCGGCACGAAGCGCAGCGCCATGCTCAGCAACAGGGACACGCTCGGCAGCACGCTGCCGAACACGTACAGATATTTATCCGCCGTCATGACAGCGCTGCAGCACTGAAACCACAGGATCACGGCCGCGAACATCGCCGCCGCAGCCGCGCCATAGCACAGGGCCTCGCGCGTGACGGGGTTGCCGTTGGGCAGATAGAACAGCATCGTCACGCCCGCGTGGTTGAACAGTGCATTGAGCGCCGCCATCAGCACCAGAAACGGCACGAGCCGGCCGAGCGTCCGCCACAGGCTGCGCCAGCCGCGCAGCAGCGCGCAGTAGCCCAGCGCGCCCAGCAGGCTCAGCGCCAGAAACACCGGGTGCAGCACGAACATCGTCAGCAGCAGCACCGCCGCAAAATAGCAAAAGGTCAGCGCCGGATGCAGCGCCGAGAAGGAATCAGTCATGGTTCTCCTTGCCGGGCGCCGACGTCGCGCCCAAGATCACAGGTATAGCTCCAGACGAGGGTGTCGCCGTCGTGCAGCGTATAGCTGCTGCAGCCATAGTCCGGCCAGACGCCGTTGACACTGTACATCCAGCCGGACAGACTGCCGCAGTCAAATTCGTAGAGGTTGCCGATGCCCTCGATGTAGGCACTGTTGTACGCAGGCGTCCAGTTCGACTCCATGTGGATGCCCTGCGCCCGGCAGGCCCGCTGCAGCACGTCAAACACCGTGTCCCCCTCGGAAAAGGCGACCGCCGTCTCCGGCAGGAGCACACCGTCGGCCGGGACGATCTCCGCCTTGCCGGGGCTCAGATCGTCCATGTGCGCAAGCACCGTGGTACATTCGATCGTCACCGTACAGCGCAGCGCACCGGCATCCTCCTGCGTCTGTCCACCGCAGGCCGTGCACAGCAACAGCAGCAGGCACAGCAGCAGCCCGAGCGCGCGCCGCTTACCCACCACGGCGCACCGTCCCGCCTGCGACCGTGAGCGTAGCCGCTGCCGAGGAGAGGCTCTCGGTCTCGTCCGCGGCGGCAAGCACCGCGTCCGTCACCGTCAGCGCCGATTCCGTCACACCGTCGGCAAGCTGAAAGTGCAGGCGCACGAGCACACTGCCGGTCGATGTGGCCAGCGCAGCCCCCTCCTCCGGCAGACACAGCGCACGCGCGCTGCCAGTCTCATTTGCGCGCGCGGGATCGCTCTCCCACGCCGGGAGACTTCCCATCACGAGCGGGATGTCCCCGTCGTCCGTGCCGAGAAAGGTCAGCTGCGCCGGGTCGAAGGCCACGGCGATGCTTGCCGCCCCGTAATGTCCGCCGTCAGGCAGACCGGTCAGCTCCACATCGACTGTGCACACACCGTCGGCATCCGCCGGCGTGCACACGAGCGTCAGCGTGGGGTCAACGTCCGCATCGCTCTTTTGCCGCAGCGCGATGCACAGCACCACGATCGCCGCGACAAGCAGGACGCTGAGCGCGATGGCAAGATTCTTTTTTGTCCGGAAAGACTTCATGTTTCGTCCTCCTGCGCTGCGGGCAGCGCCGTATCATACACAAAGCTGTCGGCCACCGCGCGCACATCCTGCGCGTCCACGCGGCCGTTGAGATCTGCATCCATCGCCAGCAGCACGTTCGCCGCCGGAGTCGTCTCCCCGGCGCAGGCCGTGCGGATATCCAGCGCATCCTGCGCGTTGATGACGCCGTCGCCGTTGACATCGCCGACGGTGAGCACGGCAGGCTTCCCGCTTGCCGCGGTGTAGCTTGCCGGGTCGTTGAGCGCGTCATCCGTCACGTCCGGCGCAAAGAGCCACACCCACGTCGGCGTGCCGCTGCGCTCGGACAAAACGGGGCTGTAGAGCAGCTGCGTCCCGTCGGAAAACGTGACGGTGCTGTCTGCCGACGCATCCGGCGGGCACACCGCGACCGTGCGGTATCCTGCCGGGATGAGGCCGCTGCCGTCCGCCGTACAGAGCACGCGCGCGATCGACGCGCCGGGTTCGTCGGGCGTCTCGACCGTGGGCGTGTCCGTCTCCTGATAGAGGCTGCTCTGCCCGCGGCGCAGACGCGACACGGCCACAAGCGCATACACCGCCTGCTCGGTGGCAAGGCTGTTCACGCTGCCGGAGGCCGTGTGGCGAAAGGCGGCCGCATCCGCATCATAAAACGTCAGCAGCGCATCGACCGCCGAGCCGCCGCCCTTGACAAAGCGGCTGTCCGTGTCCGGATCGATGCCCAGCGCCGTGCACGCGACGATGACCTGCGCAGCGCTCTCGGCGTTCACAACGCCGGATGAAGTGAAGCCCCCGTCGCCGGTCTGCATCGCCGAGAGCACATCCAGACCGCGCGTCACGGCCGCCGCGACCGCCGCCTCGGAGCGGTAGGCCGCCAGCGCCTGCAGCGCCATGGCCGTCATGTCCGGGTCGGCAGCAGAGCCGCCGAACGCCCAGCCGCCGCCGGAGCACTCGGCGCTCAGGATCGCATCCACGCACTGACAGCGCACCGCGCTGCCGGGCAGGTAATTGCGGCTGTCGAGCGCGAGCAGCGCGAAGATGGGCCCGTTGATGCCCTGATTGCTCACCCATGCAAAATCTGCATACGGCGCGGTCAGATCGCACCCGCCGACCTGCGCCGCGTCGCGCCCGATGGCGGACAGGGCGAGGATGACGCGCGAATTGTCCGTGGACTTGTAGGCGTTGAGCGCGCCGTCGCGCCCGGACGCCGCCGTCAGCTCCGGCACCTTGGCCGCGAGGTCTGCGTAATAGCGCGCAAAATAGTCGCTGTCCGCGGTGAAATAGCCGCCGCGCGCGAGACCGAGCACCGTCCACTCATCACCATAGCCCGGCGACGGGACGGCGGAAGCCTGCCGCGCCAGCGCAGCCGAGAGCACCGGCTGCACATCCGCAGCCTGTGCCGCCGGGACCGGCAGCACCGTGCAGATGAGCACCAGCGCCAGGATCAGTGCCAAAGATCGTTTGTCAGCTTTCATCGTTTGCCTCCCAAGCGGATAGAGAAAGCACGCAGCGCACTGCGCGCACCTGCTTTGAAATCACGCATCATTATAACAGCCGCCCACTGCAAAATCAACGCTCTGCGACATTTCCCGCACCGGGAAACCGTGCTTTTTTCCGGATACTTTGCTGCGGCGGCTTTTGCGCATTTTCCCGCGCGCGCCGTGATACGATAGCACCATGGACGTCATCTATCTCGATCGCCTGTTCGGGCTCAATCTGCTGCTCGACTACTGCCTTATGCTCGCGTCCGCACGCGTGTGCGGCGTGGTGCTGCACCGCGCTCGGTATCTGCTCGCAGCGCTCACGGGCGCGCTGTACGCAGCGCTCATGGTGCTGCCCGGGTGCGGCTGGCTCGGCAGCGGCGCGATGAAGCTCGCGCTCGGCGCGGCCATGGCGCTCATCGCCTTCGGCGGCGAGGCGCACTGGGCGCGGTGCGCGGTGGTGTTTTTCGCGGTTTCCGCCGCGTTCGGCGGCGCGGTGTATGCAGCGAGCATGCTCGCGGGCGTGTCTCCGGGCAGCGGTGCGCTTGTGACGGTGTCCGGCCGGGTGCTGGTGCTGTCGTTTGCCGTGTGCTATGCGGCCGTGTCGACGGTGTTCCGGCGGCGGGCAAAGACCGCCGCGCGCGAGGTGCGCACCGTGACGGTCACACTCGCCGGACGCAGCACGACCGTCCGCGCTCTGCGCGACAGCGGAAACGACCTGCATGACCCGGTGTCGGGTCTGCCGGCGGCCGTGGTCGAGCGCGCGGCGGTGCTGCCGCTGTTTCCGGCGCTGCACGCGCTGCCGGACGACGCGGTGCAGACGCTGACGGTGCTCGGCGCGCTGCCGGAATGCACCGGGCGGGTCGTGCTGCTGCCGTACCGCGCGGTGGGCGTGCCGTGTGCGCTGCTGCCGGCGTTCCGACCGGACAGCGTGATGATCGACGGCGCGCCGGAGCCGATGCTGCTGGCCCTGAGCGCACAGGCGCTCACATCCGACGGGGCATTTTCCATGGTGCTGCCGCCAAAAAGCTGAGGAGGGGTTTTCGTGCCAAGATTACTGGAAAGACTGCACACACTCTGGACGGCGCTGCGGCTGCGGCTGCGCGGCGGTGCGCCGGGAGTGTTTTACATCGGCGGGAGCGATACCATGCCCGCCCCGCTCGAGCGTGAGGCCGAGCAGCAGGCCATCCGCGCGCTCACCGCCGGGAGCGAGGACGCTGCGTCCCTGCTCATCGAGCACAACCTGCGGCTGGTGGTGTACATCGCGCGCCGGTTTGAAAACACCGGCATCCATATCGAGGACCTGATCTCGATCGGCACGATCGGTCTCGTCAAGGCCATCCACACCTTCAAGCCGGACAAGAACATCAAGCTTGCGACCTACGCCTCGCGCTGCATCGAAAACGAGATCCTCATGTATCTGCGCAAATGCAGCGCCCAGAAAACAGAGGTGAGCATTGACGAGCCGCTCAACACCGACTGGGACGGCAACGAGCTGCTGCTCTCGGACATTCTCGGCACGGACGCCGACGCCGTGAGCCGCCCGCTCGAGGACGACGCCGAGCGCACCATGCTCCTGCACGCCATCGAGACATTGTGCGAGCGCGACCGGCGCATCATCCTGCTGCGTTTCGGCATCGGCGGCACGCACGAGGCGACGCAAAAGGAGGTCGCAGACCTGCTCGGCATCTCACAGAGCTACATCAGCCGGCTCGAAAAGCGCATCATCGCGCACCTGCGGCAGGAGATGCTCCGGCAGATGCAGTGCTGAAAACGTCCAAAGCGGCGGCTCCGGTCAGAGCCGCCGCTTTGGACGTCATTTTTTCGTGCGGCACAAAATCCGCTGCACGCCGCAAAAGAGCAGAAACACCACGAGATCGACCACCACAACGCTCGCGCCGGACGGCGTCTCGAACACGTAGGACAGCACCATGCCGAGCAGGAAGTTCACCACCGACACCACGGCCGCGCAGATCGTGACCGAGCGGAACGTGCCGAACACGCGCATCGCCGTCAGCGCCGGGAAGATGATGAGGCTCGAGATGAGCAGCGCGCCCATCATGCGCATACCGAGCACGATCGTGACCGCCGTGAGCACCGCGAGGAGCATATTGTACGCCTGCGTGTGCACGCCCGTCGCGCGTGAGAACGTCTCGTCAAAGGTGACGGCGAAAATGCGCGGATAGCACAGCACGAACAGCGCCAGCACCGCCGCCGACAGGATCAGGCTCAGGCGCAGATCGGCCGACGACAGCGACAGGATGCTGCCGAACATGTAGTTATTCACATCGGTATTCATGCCGCTCGTGACGGATACGGTCATCACGCCGATGGCCAGTGCGCTGCTCGAGAGCAGCGCGATCGCGGCGTCACCCTTGAGCTTGCCGCTCTGCGACAGGCGCAGCAGCAAAAACGCCGCCACGACCACGACCGGCACCGCCACCGCCAGCGGCGCAAGATTGAACGCCGCTGCGATCGCAAGCGCGCCGAAGCCGACATGGCTCAGCCCGTCGCCGATCATGGAGTAGCGCTTGAGCACGAGCGACACGCCCAGAAGCGACGCGCACAGCGACACGAGCACGCCCACCACGAGCGCGCGCACGAGAAACGGATACGACAGCATCTCCAGAATGATCTTCATACCTTCCGTCCTCCCAGAAACCGGCGCGCGGCATCGCTCTGCTTATAGTCCGCCGCCGTGCCGTAAAACAACTGCTGATGGCCGAGGTGCAGCACGTGCGTGGCATAGCGCAGCGCGGCGTCAATGTCGTGCGTGACCATGATGACGGTGATGTCGCTGCAGAGGTTGACGAGCTTGATGAGGTTATACAGCTCCCCCGTCGCCACGGGGTCAAGCCCCGTGACCGGCTCGTCGAGCAGGAGGAGCTTGCGCGTGGCGCACAGGGCGCGCGCGAGCAGCACGCGCTGCTGCTGGCCGCCGGAGAGCGCCTGATAGCTGCAGCCGGCCAGATCCTCGATGCCCATGCGCTCCATGTTCTCCTGCGCACGGGCGCGGTCGGCGCGGGAATAAAACGCGCGGCCGCGCATCTGGTTGATGCAGCCCGAGCGCACGACCTCCGCCACGCTTGCCGGAAAGTCGCGCTGGAGCTGCGTCTGCTGCGGCAGATAGCCGATCTCGTTGCGCACGAGCCCGTCGCCGAGCGTGATGCTGCCCTGCTCCGGCGCCTTGAGACCGAGCAGTCCCTTGATGAGCGTGGACTTGCCCGAGCCGTTTTCGCCGACCACACACAGCAAATCGCCGCGCGAGACCGTGAAGTTCACGTCGCGCAGCACCGTCTGCCCGTCATAGCCGAGACAGACGTGTTCACAAGTAATGAGTGCCATTCAGTTCAATGCCTCCCGCAGCGCCTGTACGTTGCGCTCCATGAGCTGCAAATACGTTGCGCCGTTTGCAAATGCCTGCGCCGTCACGTTGTGACAGGTCGCAAACTCCAGTTTTTTCGCGCCCGTGGCCTCACAGATCGTGTCGGCGAGCTTGCCGTTCGAGAGCTCGATCGTGAACACGACCGGGATGCCCTCCGCGCGCACCTTATCGATCAGAAATGCCACCGTGGCAGCCGACGGCTCGGCCGCGTCCGCGCAGCCGGGATAGGCCGCATAGTAGTCCAGTCCGTAGGCGTCGGCAAAATACCGCAGTGGGAAACGGTCTGCAAAAACCACCGTTTTTCGTGCAGCATTCTCCACTACATCATGAAATTCCGCGTCAAGGCGGTCAAGCTGCTCCACATAGTCCCCACAGCGCTGCGCATACTGCGCCGCGTGCGCGCTGTCCGCCGCCGAGAACGTGTCGCACAGCTTCCGACAGATGCGTGCAGCGTTGCGCGGAGACGTCCAGACGTGCTCATCGAGCTCTTCCTCGTCCTCGTCATCATCATGGTCGTGACCGTGCCGTTCGGCCTGCATTCCCTCGACGGTCTCCTCGTGCAGCAGCTCAACGCAGTCCATGAGCGTCACGACACGCAGATCGGGGTTATCCGCTCCCTCGAGCACCGTCTGCACCCACGCATCCGACTCGCCGCCGACATAAATGAACACATCGGCATTGCGGATGGCGATGATGTCCTTCGGCGTGGGCTCATAGGCGTGCACCTCACAGCCGGGGCGCAGCAGCATCGTGACCGACACATCGTCCCCGCCGACCTGCCGCGCAAAGTCATAGGGCGCAAAGATCGTTGTGACGACATGGAGCTTGCCATCGTCTGCATCCGGGTTTTTCTGCACCGCGCAGCCGGACAGCGCCGACACCGCCAGCACAGCCGAGAGCAGCACACATAAGATCTTACGCATGGCCGCCCCGCTTTCCGCCGCAGGCGGCGCACGTGCCGTAGATCGTCGTGCTGCGCCCGTCGACCGTGAAGCCCGCCGCGCGCAGCAGGTCTGCCTGCAGCGCGTCGGAGACGCCGGTGTCAAGATGGATCAGCCTCCCGCAGCCGACGCATTTTAAGTGCAGGTGCGCATCGCAGTGCCCGGGGTCCATGGCCTGATAAGCCGCGCTCCCGCCGCTCTCGGGCGCGAAGCGGCGCACCGTGCCCTCCTCGACCAGCCGGTCAAGCGCGCGGTAGACCGTGCTGCGTCCGGGCGCAGCGTCGCCCATGGCTGTGAGCAGCTGCTCGACCGTGAACTGCTTGTCCGCGTGCGCAGACAAAAACGCCAGCAGCGCACAGCGCTGCTGCGTGTGATAACTGTTTCGCATGATTCGCCTCCAAATCGGGAATCAGTCCCGAATTCAAACCGTAGCATACACGCACTTTGCCCGTCTGTCAAGGGAAAACTGCAAAAATCCCGCCGGACGCAATGTCCGGCGGGATTTCCAACTTCCGATTCAGGCAAGGGCGGCTTCCGGCTCGCCCGCATCACCGAGTGCATCACTGATGAACTGCGGCACCTGTTCGCGCGTCATACCCAGCGCAACGGCCAGCTCCCCGTGGAGCATCTCCTCGGCGCGCTTCATATAGCGCTCATCGACGAGGCCGAGCTTCTTGCCGCGCTCGATCATCCGGCAGCGCTTGGCGCGCACGTCCTTGATCAGCTGCAGAAGGTCAGCACAGGTATAGTTCTGGAGGCAGTGCTGATAGTGCTCATTGAGAAAACGGAGATTGGCGTTTTCATAGACCTCCGCGGTCATCGCCGGGATGCGGTCAATGAGCGCCAGCGCCTCCTCGCGCGAGATCACCGGGCGCATGAACACCTTGCTGTCCACGGGCGTGAACACCTTCCCCTCGCGGTAAATGGGCGCAAGCGTATAGTAATCGCGGTGCTTGTCCACACCGGAGATCTTCGGCGTGCCGATCTCCTCCACGCGGCAGACGCCCTCGTTTCCATACACGATCAATTGACCAATCTCGTACATTTGACTATCCTTTCCTCCGCCAAGCCTCAAAAACAAACAAATCGGGCGGCCATGCGGCCGCACTGCGGCCGCAAACCTGCCCCCTTGAAGTAGTGTAACACAAATTTTGAGAAAATGTAAGCTTTTTTCGCAAAAGTCAAGAGTAAAAGCAGAAAAAACTAAAATATTTTTTCAGAAGGCTTCAAGCGGCTTCGGCGACGTATCTTT
>PPYE01432809.1_pt1 | contig 28009 bp, 19 predicted proteins | sample 1559881 | NCBI WGS metagenome assembly PPYE01 (sample SAMN08240022, study PRJNA423297) | Human gut metagenome, whole genome shotgun sequencing project. | reverse complement strand
CCCTTCAGGGGGCCACCACAAGAGATAGACCCTTATAGGGTCTGGTCAAACCACCCGTTCAACGGGTGGTTTTGATTGTGGAAAAGCGTTAGACAAGATGCGAAAAGATTGCTTTGTATATGTTTTTCAGATATGATGAAATAAAGAGAAACAGGAAAGGAATTTTGTTTTTTGGGGGAGGGGGATGTTTATGAATTGGTGGAATATCTCTGTATTTTGTATCATTCCCATTATATCTGTGATCTTCTTTTTCTTATGGAAAAGAAAATATCTTTGGATGGCACCTTTGATTTCTACACTTATATCCATTGCAATCAGCCTTTTGGTAATGCCATCAATCCTCAGTGACGCGGAACATCGCAGTATGTTTTTTGGCATTAGTGTTATGCTTCATATTCTGACAGTGGTTGTATTGACTGTCATTGCATATGGCATAGCCCACTTTTGGGATAAAAAATAAAAAGGATGAATTTCTTTGAAATGAAAAAGCATCTATCCAAAGCAACTTCCACTTAAAAAAACATTATTTTCTGTTTTATTGATTTTTAAGTGGAATTGCGGCGGCTATCTTCAGAAGAAAACATACATGATAAAGTCTCAGTAAAAATAAGAAAGCTAAAATCCTTTGTATGAATAAGGATTTTAGCTTTCTTTGTTTTCTTATGAAGAAGCTCCTAATTTGAGATAGATGCTTTTGTGTTTCTATCTTTTTTTGCCTTTTTCTTTTTTGGCAATTTCAATGTGTACCCGTTTGTTTTTGATCTTGCAGTTTTTCATGCCGTAAAGGACGTCTTTCACATATTCCTTGGGTACATCCACAAAGGTGTAGTCATCGAACAGGTCGATGGCACCCAGTGCTTTGCCAGGAACGCCTGCTTCGTTGGCAATGGCGCCGACGATGTCTTTGGCACGGATTTTGTTTTTCTTGCCGGCGCTGATGAACAGACGTACCATTTTTTCGCCTTCACCGCCGTACATTTCTGTGCCGTTGAAGTTGATGTCGTCCATGATGTCCATATCGTCGGTGCGCACATCTGCCAGATTGTGTTTCAGCAGGGCAGCGGCAATGTCCATGGCAGCGTAGTCGTCTTCCATGAGGCGTTCTACCAGATTGATATATTTTACCAGATGACCTTCCTGAATGGTTTCTTTGATTTTTTCCAGAAAGATGTTTGTTTTCATTTCTTCTACATCGCTGAGGGTAGGCAGTTTCTGCTGAATGATCTTTGTTTTGGTGTAGCGCATGATGTCGCGCAGTTTGTAGATCTCTTTGCCTACGCAGAAAGTGAAGGCTTTGCCGCTTCTGCCGGCACGACCAGTTCTGCCGATACGGTGCACATAGTATTCTTCATCCTGAGGAACGTCGTAGTTGAATACGATGTCAATATCGTCTACGTCGATACCTCTTGCCGCTACGTCTGTGGCAACGAGAATTTCAATGGTGCCATTGCGGAATTTCTGCATGACTTTGTCACGCTGTGCCTGTTTCAGGTCACCATGGAGACCTTCTGCAAAGTAGCCGCGGCCCTGGAGCAGCTCCACCAGATCGTCGACGCGTTTTTTGGTGTTGCAGAATACCATAGCCAGGTTGGGCATGTATACGTCGATGATACGAGTCAGAGCTTCCAGTTTTGTTTTTTCTTTTACGTCAAAGTAATACTGTTCGATATTGGGAACAGTCAGTTCTTTCCGAACGATTTTTACATATTCAGGATCTCTCTGGAAACGTCTGGTGATGTCCAGAATTTCAGGAGAAAGGGTAGCGGAGAACAGCAGTGTCTGATGGTCTTCGGGGATTTTCACCAGAATGGTTTCAATGTCCTCTCTAAAGCCCATGTCCAGCATTTCGTCCGCTTCGTCCAGAATCATCATCTGTACGGTTTCCATTTTCAGTGTGCGACGGCGCATGTGATCCATAACACGGCCGGGTGTACCAATGACAACCTGCGCACCTTTTTTCAGTGCTAAAATCTGACGGTCAATAGGCTGTCCGCCGTAAATAGGCACAACGCGGATGTTGTCTTTGTATTTTAGCAGTTTCCGGAATTCTTCGCTGACCTGGATGGCCAGTTCTCTGGTAGGGCAGAGGATCAGTGCCTGCAAACGGCGGTCATCGGGATCGATGCGTTCCAGACAAGGAATACCGAATGCGGCTGTCTTGCCGGTACCTGTCTGAGACTGACCGATGATGTCTTTGCCTGCTTTTACCAGAGGGATTGCCTGGGACTGGATGGGAGTTGCTTCTTCAAAACCCATATCCAGTACAGCCTGGTAAATTTCTTTGGATAACTGCATGTCTTCAAATCTTAAATGTTCCATGTGATTTTCCTTTCTTTATTTTCTTTACAAAGCCGAAGAAAACCCACAGAACGCGTTGAAAGATGTTTTCTTTCGACTCAAAACCTGATATTTCAGCGCTTTGGCAATGATAAAACTTCCCGATTAAAGCGCATGGCGGAAAAAAACCGCAGGCAATAACTATACCAGTTTTGCATACAAAAAGCAAGGCGAAATCCGGAGGATAGCGGCAAATTGTGATAAACTTATAAAAATAGAAAGGAAAGGTGAATTTTTTTGCATGACCATCCAAAATTCTCCCGGCATTCCCCCTTGACTTTCTGTTACAGTGTGTTATAATGTGGTCATTGTTAATAGTCGAAAGGCTATGAAGGTGAAAAGTACGCAGATGCGCCGCCTCAGAGAGAAAACGTCATCGGCTGAAAGCGTTTTTGGTCTGGAGAGTTTGCGGAAGTTCCCACCGGAGCCGATTTCCTGAAGTGCCTATGGCAAGCGTAGGGAAATCCGTTTCATGCACGTTACGCATCAGAGTGCCTGTGTTAGCAGGAATTTGGGTGGTACCACGGAAGTCTTCGTCCCTATTGGGATTGAAGGCTATTTTTTTTGCAGTGAAACGTCAATCAATATCAGATAGAAAAAAGGAGAGAAAAGGACAATGAAGGAAAAATTAAAAGCCATTCAGGAAAAAGCCATGGCCGCTTTCCAGGAAGCAAAAGAAATGAAAGACATTGATGATCTGAAAGTAAAATACCTGGGCAAAAAAGGCGAATTGACAGCCATTTTGAAAGAAATGGGCAAACTCAGCGCAGAAGAACGCCCCATCATCGGTCAGATGGCAAACGATGTACGTCAGAATCTGGAAAAAATGCTGGATGAAGCAAAGAACCGTCTGGCAGCAGCAGAAATGGCACATCGTCTGGAAAAAGAAAAAATCGACGTTACCATGCCCGGCAGAGCAAGAGCAGAAGGGCACAGACATCCTATGAGCATCGTTACAGATGAAATCTGCAGCATCTTCATGGGTATGGGCTACGAAGTGGCAGAAGGCCCTGAAGTAGAAAAAGACTACTACAACTTTGAAGCACTGAACATTCCTAAAAACCATCCCGCAAGAGATGAACAGGATACTTTCTACATCGGCGGCGACATCCTGCTGCGTACCCAGACATCTCCTATGCAGGTTCGTACCATGGAAAAAGGCAAACTGCCCATCCGTATGGTATGTCCCGGTGCTGTTTACCGTTCCGACGAAGTAGACGCAACTCACTCTCCTGTATTCCATCAGCTGGAAGGTCTGGTTGTAGATAAAAATATCACTATGGGTGACTTGAAAGGCGCGCTGGTTGTATTTGCGAAAGAATTGTTCGGGGAAGATACAAAAGTTCGTTTCCGTCCTCACCATTTCCCTTTCACAGAACCCAGTGCAGAAATGGACGTAACTTGCTTCGCATGTGGCGGTAAAGGCTGCCGCGTATGTAAAGGCGAAGGCTATATCGAACTGTTGGGCTGCGGTATGGTACATCCCAAAGTTCTGAAAATGAGCGGTATCGATCCTGACGAATACAGCGGTTTCGCATTCGGTATGGGCCTGGAACGTGTTGCAATGCAGCGTTACGGCATCACAGACCTGCGTCTGCTGTTCGAAAACGATATGAAATTCCTGAAACAGTTCTAATAGATTTGAGTATTTGCATTTGAAAGGAGAATCAGTAACATGGATGTACCTATGTCATGGTTAAAAGAATATGCAGCGGTGACAGCACCGGTGAAAGATTATATGGAAGATATCACAATGAGCGGTTCCAAAGTAGAAGGCGTAACTTCTATGGCTGGGGAACTGAAAAACATTGTGACAGGTTATATCAAAGCTATTGAAAAACACCCTCACGCAGATAAACTGGTGGTTTGCACCATCGATATTGGCGCAGGCAAAGATCTGACTATCGTAACAGGCGCACCTAATGTAAATGTTGGTGACTATGTTCCTGTTGCACTGGATAATTCCGTTATCGCTGGCGGCAAAGAAATTCATACAGGCGATCTGAGAGGTATTTCTTCCGAAGGTATGCTTTGCTCCATCGAAGAACTGGGCTTCGACAGACATGATTTCCCCGAAGCACCTGAATACGGCATTTATATTTTCCCTGAACCCGTAGAACTGGGCAAAGACGTTGCAGATGTACTGGATCTGAAAGATGATGTTGTAGAATACGAAATCACTTCCAACCGTCCTGACTGCTTCAGCATTCTGGGTATTGCAAGAGAAGCGGCTGCAACATACAAAATTCCTTTCTGCCCCCCTGTTATCACAGTAAAAGAAGAAGCAGAAGGCAAAACAGAAGATCTGATTTCCGTTGAAATCAAAAATCCTACGCTGTGCCCTCGTTATGTGGCAAGAGCCATCAAAAATGTAAAAATCGCTCCTTCTCCTCGTTGGATGCGTAAGAGACTGCGTGCCGCAGGGGTTCGTCCCATCAATAATATCGTAGATATTACCAACTATGTAATGTTGGAAATGGGTCAGCCTATGCACGCTTTCGACGTTGACACCATCAAAGACAGACATATCATCGTAAGAAACGCAAACGAAGGCGAAAAAATTACAACACTGGACGGCGTAGAACGTCAGCTGGATCCTTCCATGCTGGTAATTTCCGACCCTGAAAAAGCTGTTGCGATTGCAGGCGTAATGGGTGGCGAAAACTCCAAGATCAGCGAAAGTGCAGAAGCTGTTCTGTTCGAATCCGCAGTTTTCGACGGCCCTAACATTCGTATTACAGCAAAGAAAGTTGGTCTGCGTACAGACGCTTCCAGCAAATTCGAAAAAGGTCTGGATCCTAACCTGGCTCTGGATGCTGTCAACAGAGCTGCACAGCTGGTTGAAATGCTGGGCTGCGGCGAAGTTGTTCCTGGTGTTGTAGACTGCTATCCTAATAAGAGAGAAACATGGGAACTGTCTTACTCCCCCGAATGGATCAACAAATTCCTGGGCACAGACATTTCCGAAGAAGAAATGCGGCAGATCTTCGAACGTATCGAATTGAAAGTAGACCCTGTAAACCATAAAGTAACTGTTCCTACATTCCGTCCTGACCTGGAAGCACAGGCTGACCTGGCGGAAGAAATTGCACGTTTCTATGGTTATGACAAGATCGAACCCACACTGGCTTCTGGTACACCTACCGTTGGTAAAAAGACTTATGCACAGAACATCACTACACTGGTAAAAGACACTATGATTGCAGAAGGTCTGTGCGAAGGTATGACATACAGCTTCGAAAGCCCTAAGGTATTCGATAAACTGCTGATCCCCGCAGACAGCAAACTGCGTCAGACAGTTACAATCTCCAACCCTCTGGGTGAAGACTTCAGCGTAATGCGTACCGTTTCCATCAATGGTATCCTGAACTCTCTGTCTACAAACTACAACAGAAGAAATGAAAGCGCTGGTATCTTTGAAGTGGCAAGAGTATACCTGCCTAAAGCAGTGCCTGTAACAGAACTGCCTGATGAAATCCCTACACTGACAGTTGGTATGTATGGCAAAATGGATTTCTATGACATCAAAGGTGTTGTAGAACATCTGATGATTGTACTGGGTATCGGCGACAGAGCAGAATATACAGTAGAAACAGAACTGTCTTGGATGCATCCCGGCAGAACTGCTTCTGTAATCATTGACGGCGTGAATGTTGGTTACCTGGGTGAACTGCATCCTACCGTTGCAAAAAACTATAACATCGGCACAAAAGTATATCTGGCAGTGCTGAATATGGAAGAACTGATCAAAGCTTCCAACATGGTAAATGTTTATAAACCTCTGCCTAAATTCCCTGCTATCACCAGAGATATCGCAATGTTGGTGAAAGAAGACGTAACAGTAAAACAGATTGCAGATGAAATCCGCAAAAACGGCGGTGAATATCTGGAAGAAGTAAAACTGTTCGACGTATATCAGGGTGAACAGATCGAAAAAGGTTATAAATCTGTGGCTTACTCCATTTCTTTCCGCAGCGCAGAACGTACATTGGCCGATGCTGACGTTGCAGACAGCATGCAGGCAATTCTGGATGGTCTGGCAAAAGAACTGGGCGCACAGCTGAGAGATAAATAAGAAAAAACTAGAATAGGCGGCTTCAGAAAGCCGCCTGTTTTTTTACATAAAAGAAAACTCCGAAGTTCCTTTGCAGGAATATTCGGAGTTTTTGTTTTGATTTTAGATGTGATCACAGTTTTTCGTACTGTTTGATATAACAAATCCCTACAGCTGTGGGACCGCAATGGGTACCGATGGTGATACCAACAGGCCATGGGGTGTCCATAACATAAAATCCTTCTGCTTTCAACTGTGCAATAAGGTCTTCAGCCACAGTCTGACGTTCTTTTTCGGCACGGATGACACAAAGAGTGTATTTATCCTTTTGATCGCCGATTTCTTTTAAGGTCATATCAAAGATGGTTTTCAGTGCTTTTTTGTGCCCGCGAACTTTGCTTTCCGGGAACAGTTCGCCTTCTTTCATAACGATGATGGGCTTGATGTTCAAGATGGCACCGGCAAAAGCCGCAGCTTTGCCTACGCGTCCGCCATGCTGCAAGAAGTCCAGAGAATCCACAGTAAAATTGATTTTTGTGGTCTGTTTCTGCACTTCCAGTGTTTCCAGGAGTTTGTTCAGATCATATCCGGCGTCACGCATCCGGCAGGCTTCATATACCAACATACCCTGTGTGCCGGTAACGCTGATGGTGTCTACCACTTCGATGCGGCTGTCAGGATAGGTTTCCAGCAGAATCTGTTTTGCGTTGTTGGCACTCTGGAAAGAGCCGCTGAATTTTGCAGTCAGACACATGCAGACAATGTCTTTGCCTTCTTTCAGGTAGGGCTCAAATACATCAATATAATCCTGAATGGGAGGCAGAGAGGTTTTGGGGAAAACCTTTGCTTCCTTTACTTTGTCGTAAAATTCTTCTGGTGTCAGATCCAGCAGTTCTTTATGGTAATTGATGGTGTCAAATGTTGCGTAGTAAGGAACAATGCCAATGTTTAATTTGGGCAGCAGGTCTGCGGGAATGTCGCAGGAACTGTCTGATATAATCTGATATGGTCTCATAATAATCCTCCATACTTGTTTTCTTAGTGTTTCTCCATTGTAAGGCAAAGGCGCCTTGTTTGTCAACGAAAAGGGCGTAAGTCTTGAAAAAAGGGGAAATCCGTGGATTTTGTTTGATTTTTCGTATACTGAATGCTATACTGAAATAATGTGGCAGAAAGGAGGAAGAACATGGGAAAAACACTGGTCATTGCCGAAAAACCTTCTGTGGCAAGGGATATCGCCAAAACCCTTGGGGTGTCCGGCAAAAATGAAGGATATCTCACTGGGGAAAACTATGTGGTTTCTTGGGCAATCGGGCATCTGGTGACCCTAGCGGAGCCGGAAGCTTACGACGTGAAGTATAAAAAATGGAATTTTGAGACACTTCCCATTCTTCCTGATTCTATGAAACTGGAAGCCATCAAAAAAACACGCAGTCAATTGAAGGTGCTGCATAAACTCATGCACAGCCGGGAGATTGACGAAATCATCTGCGCCACGGATAGTGGGCGGGAAGGAGAGTTGATATTTCGGTATATATATGAAATCACCCAATGCCGGAAACCTTTTCGGAGGTTATGGATTTCCAGTATGACGGAGACCGCCATCCGTGAGGGATTTGCTCATTTGCAGGACGGCAGTCATTATGATCTGCTGTATCATTCTGCCAGATGCCGCGCAGAAGCGGACTGGCTGGTGGGAATGAATGCTTCCCGCGCTTACACCATTCGGTATGGAGCGTTGCTTAGTATCGGAAGAGTGCAGACGCCAACACTGGCGCTGATTGTAGAAAAACAAAAAGAAATTGATGCCTTTGTGCCGCAGGATTATTTTGAGGTACAGGCGGATTTTGAACAGTATACCGGTTTTTGGATCGACGAAAAAGAAAATACCCGTCTGGATCTGCGGGAAAAAGCAGAACAGATTGCGGCAAGAGTGAAGGGACAACGAGGAATTGTTTCTCAAACCGTCAAAGAGGAAAAACGCCAATTGCCGCCGCTGCTGTATGATTTGACAGAGCTGCAGCGGGAATGCAACCGGAAATTCGGATTTTCCGCAAAAAAGACCCTGGATATTGCCCAGTCCTTATACGAAAAGCGGAAAATGATTACTTATCCACGAACGGACAGCCGTTATCTCAGCGATGATATGGTGGGGAAGATCAAACAGACTTTAGGCCGTTTGAAAGATGTTCCGGGGTTTTCTCCCTATGCGGCGGAAGTTCTGGCAAAAGAAAAACTGCCATTGTCAAAACGTATCATTGATAACAGCAAAGTCACAGACCATCATGCTATCATCCCTACGGATACCCGTTTGCGGACAGACCATCTGTCACCGGAGGAAAACAAGGTGTTTTCGTTGGTGGCTGCCAGATTTCTGGCGGTTTTCTATCCGGCTTATGTGTATGAAGCCACAAAGGTTTATACCAAAGTAGGACTGGATACCTTCTTGTCAAAAGGCAAGACCGTTTTGCAGGAAGGGTGGCAGGCTGTGGAAAAAGCATTGCTACCGGAAATCCGCAAAAACAAGACAGAAAAAGAAGAAGAACAGCAGCTGCCGCCATTGGCGGAACAGCAGCCTGTCATTGCAAAGCGTACCAAGGTGCTGGATAAGAAAACCAAAGCACCACCGCCCTATACAGAAAGTACGTTGTTGTCCGCCATGGAAAACGCCGGACGTTTTGTGGAGGATGAGGAACTGAAAGAACAGATGAAGGACAGCGGTCTGGGCACTCCTGCAACAAGAGCTGCCATCATTGAACGGCTCCTTTCTGTGGGATATATTATGCGAAAAGGAAAGTCGCTGGTTCCCACGGAAAAAGGACAGAAACTCATTGCCGTTGTACCGGAAGAACTGCGTTCCCCACAGACCACAGGAAAATGGGAAAAGGGGCTTTCTTCCATTGCCAAAGGAAAAATGACAGAAGAACGCTTTTTGGAAAGCATTCGGCGGTATGTACGGTTTTTGGTAGACGATGCGGCACAGCATAAAAAAGATGTTGTTTTTGAGGCGGAACGACCCAGAGGCAAAAGAAGTCGTGTGCAGGGACTTGGAAAATGTCCTCTTTGCGGGAAAGGTAAGATTTTGGAAAATAGCCGTTCTTATTACTGTACGGAATGGAAAAACGGCTGTAAGTTTTCTTTATGGAAAGACAGTACAGAGCCTTATGGCATTCTGCTGGATGCGCCTAAAGTGAAGCGATTGCTGAAGGGCGAAAAATTGGAACAGATTCCCGTTGTACTGCCCCAGACAGGAGAAAGGGGCACAGCAGATTTGATATTATCTCCCGACCATAGCGGACGGGTGGAATTGATGAATGTAACAAGAAGTATAAAGGAGTAAATAAAAATGGAACAGATTTATGGTATGCTGGGGATTTCCCCGGAAGTAGAAGCCTTTGGCGAAAAGGTTTTGAAAGACTTGAAAGAACGCTTTGAAGCCATTGATGTAGTAGCGGAATACAATCAGGCAAAAGTACTGGCAGCCATGCAGAAGCATCGTGTCAGCGCAGAATGCTTTGCTGGTTCCACTGGTTATGGCTATAACGACCAGGGCCGTGAAGTGCTGGAAGAAGTGTATGCTGCAGCATTCCATACAGAAGCAGCATTGGTTCGTCCACAGATTACATGCGGTACCCATGCTCTGGCAATTGCCCTTTCTGCAAACCTGCTGCCCGGAGATGAACTGCTTTCTCCTGTAGGCAGACCTTATGACACATTGGAAGAAGTCATTGGTTTGCGGGAATCCCCTTGTTCTTTGGCAGAATTTGGTGTTTCCTACAGAGAAGTAGATCTGCTGGAAGATGGATCTTTTGACTACGAAAATATCCGCAAAGCCATCAACGAAAAAACAAAACTGGTGACCATCCAGCGTTCCAAAGGCTATAAAATGCGTCCCACACTTTCTGTGGAACGAATCGGTGAATTGATTGCTTTTGTAAAAAGTGTAAAACCTGATGTAATCTGTATGGTAGACAACTGCTACGGCGAATTCGTTGAAACAAGAGAACCTTCCGATGTAGGCGCAGATATGGTCGTTGGTTCTTTGATCAAAAATGCCGGCGGCGGTCTGGCTCCCATCGGTGGATATATTTGCGGTAAAAAAGCATGTATCGACCGTTGTGCTTATCGTCTGACTGCACCTGGTTTGGGTCAGGAAGTGGGTGCAAGCCTGGATGTTATGCGTTCCTTCTATCAGGGATTTTTCCTGGCACCTACTGTTGCAGCAGGTGCATTGAAAGGTGCTATTTTTGCAGCAAATATTTATGAAAAACTGGGCTTTAAAGTAATTCCAAACAGCACAGAAAGTCGTCATGACATCATCCAGGCAGTGGAACTGGGTACACCGGAAAGACTCATTGCTTTCTGTGAAGGCATTCAGGCAGCTGCACCTGTTGATAGCTATGTGCGTCCTGAACCTTACGCAATGCCTGGTTATAACTGTGATGTTATTATGGCAGCAGGTGCTTTCGTACAGGGTTCTTCCATTGAATTGAGTGCAGATGGTCCTCTGCGTGCGCCTTACTCTGTATATTTCCAGGGTGGCTTGACTTGGTATCATGCAAAAGTGGGGATTTTGAAATCTCTTCAGCGGATGTATGAACAGGGTCTGGTGGAACTGAAAGAAGTGTAAAAAAGAAACAGCATCGGATTTTCCGATGCTGTTTTTGTATTTATAGTATTTCTTGTATACCAATGGAATGTAGATATGTATGTATACTATCGTAAAACGTAGGGGACATGGTTGGATCATCGGCATCTCCATAGGGAACAAAAATAATAAATCCTTGTCTTGCTCTTGTTAGAAGGACGCGATAAGCATTTTTTAAATAAAGTTGATTTTCTTCTTTCAGTATTTTGTTCCATTTTGTGCCTTTTAGATTATAAAAAGCAAGTTCATTGTTTTCAATTCGTAAGTTTGCGTCCCAACAAACAATGGTCCAATCAAGCTCTAGACCTTGTATATCGAATGCTGTAGCTGTTTCTTCAAGAAAATAAGAAGAACGTATATCCTCTTTATTATTTAAAAACCAGACAGGGGGATCAATTTTGTTTTGTACCCAAATGCCATATTGCCGTAGTCTTTTAGCACCAGAGCTTGCGATTAGTCCATAACGTTGAGAGCCTTTTGCTTTTTGTTTGATCCAACGCTTGGCCGTATTTAAATTACGTGTCATGTAAATGGGATAATCTGCTTGGATTTTGTTATATAGAATGTGAGCAGTGTGTTGGTCCATATCTAAAAGTGCTTTGACAAATTTGGACACGTTTTCATTACGGAACGAACGGAGAGACACAGATAAATGCAAGTCTTCTACAAACTGTAAAGAAAGGCCTTGTGTCATTTCTTCCAAAAGAGACCCTTTGGTATACTCTTCATCAGTTATTTGATTGGAAAGATAAATATTCCAATCTTTATATTTATCGCGAATGGCATTTAACCATCCGTGAATACCTGCAGACTCTCCCTTATTGATTTCTTGTCCTCCACCAACCAAACAAACAATGACTGCCCATCCTTTATGTCGGTTTAGGATACTGATTAAAAACTCAGGTTCTGACATATGAAAATCAGAAACACCTTTTTTGCGTTTCATAAAATCAGAAAGATTGGCTTCGTCCCAAGCTCGTTGCGCTTCATCGAAAATAGCAACACGTTCTATGGGTGGTGTGTCCACAGAAATAGCATCATCCCGAAAATGATGAATGATTTGGATAAACTCTTTTGCTTTTCGGAGTGCCACACTTTTCTTTGTGCCGTTTCTCTGTTCGTCATCCCTGGCAAGAGCTTCCTGTAAAACATCTACCAATGGCCCATTGCCAGAAAGAAATACAGCATGTTCTTGTTGATCTACTTTTTGACGTTCTATGGCAATATTTAGTCCAGCCAATGTTTTACCAGCACCAGGAACGCCAGTTACAAAACAAATAGCTTTTGTATTTGTTTGTTTGCTGTGATCGATGATGTCATAAATAGCTTTGGTAGTCTGTTGTAGATTTTTAGCACTTGCATCGCTGCGAGAAATATCCTTTACATTATGTCCTGTATATAAAGCTTGTGCAGCTTCAATAATAGTAGGTGTGGGCATATAAATAGAGTTAATCCATTCCCAGGGATAAAACGCAGTAGAAGTTTGTGCATAGGTATTATGGAGGTGCTCCATAGTATTTTTTAAGTTTTCAGCATTACAACAACAGGGTTCTAAAATTAATTCTTGTAAAAAGTCAATAGATGCTTGTTTTTGTGGTGCATTTGTGCATATCAAAATAGGAGATAAGAGTTTATTATGGCTTTCTTTATGAAAGTCATGTAAGTCTAGGGCATAATCCGTTACTTGTTCTAGGGCATAATGTGGATAGGAACTTTCACCCACTTTAAACTCCAAAAGAAATATGATACTAGGTAAAAGCACAATTGCATCAATGCGGTTTCCGATTCTTGGAATGGTGTATTCAAAAAGCACATAACCATTTAGAAATGTAGAAAGCACATTTTTGAGAATTTTAATTTCTTCTTTCCATGCATTTTTTTGTAAATCATCTGAAGCAAATTGGTCATTACTTGTTATTTCGCCGAATATGGTATAATTATCTTTTTGCAAAAATTCTTTTATAGAGCTTGCATAATATGCTCGTTTCAAATAAATCACCTGTTTCAGTATGTAATGCGGATTTAGAATTTTGGTTCAAATATATTTGTTAGTTAATATTATTTTACCATAAGATTTTTTAAAATAGTGAAGGAAGTTTTGTTTATAGAATGAATGTCAAACCAATAAAAAATGGCTAACAAAGAGGACGGATGTATCTTTTGTTAGCCATTTTGAATTGTTAATTTAAAAAAGCTATTTCTATAATAATGTTTGTAGGAAATTACAAAATATCAATATATTCCCCATTCAGCGCTTTATTCATGCTTCTTACAGCGCAGAACTTCCCGCACATAGAGCAGGAATCTTCGTGTTCGGGTGCACGGTCGTTACGGATTTGTTTTGCTGTTTCCGGATCGATGGAGCATTCCCACTGTTTTTCCCAGTCGAAAGTTCTTCTGGCGTCACCCATGGCATCGTCCAGGTCTCGTGCATGAGGAACCTTTTTCGCAATATCCGCAGCATGAGCGGCAATGCGGGAAGCAATGATTCCCTGTTTTACGTCGTCTACGTTTGGCAGTGCCAGATGTTCCGCAGGGGTTACATAGCACAGGAAAGCAGCGCCGGAAGCGGCTGCGATTGCACCGCCGATGGCAGCAGTAATATGGTCATAACCGGGAGCGATATCTGTTACGATGGGGCCAAGCACATAGAAAGGTGCGCCCATACAGATGGTCTGCTGAATTTTCATGTTGGCAGCAATCTGATCCATAGGCATATGTCCGGGGCCTTCAACCATAACCTGAACATCTTTTTCCCAAGCGCGTTTGGTCAATTCGCCCAGACGTACCAGTTCTTCAATCTGACATACATCGCTGCCGTCTGCCAGACAGCCGGGACGGCAGGCATCGCCAAGGGAAATGGTAACATCATATTCCCGACAGATTTCCAAAATTTCATCGAAATATTCATAGAAGGGGTTTTCTTCTCCGGTCATGCTCATCCAAGCGAAAACAAGAGAGCCGCCACGAGAAACGATGTTCATTTTTCTTTTATGCTTTTTGATCTGTTCAATGGTTTTCCGTGTGATGCCGCAGTGGAGTGTGACGAAGTCTACGCCGTCTTCTGCGTGGAGGCGAACCACATCAATAAAATCTTTGGCAGTCAGGGTAGCCAGATCTCTCTGATAATGGATGACACTGTCATATACAGGAACGGTGCCGATCATGGCAGGACATTCACTGGTAAGTTTTCTGCGGAAGGGCTGAGTATTGCCATGGGAGGATAAATCCATAATGGCTTCAGCGCCCATATTGACTGCTGCCATGACTTTCTGCATTTCAATGTCGTAGTCTTTGCAATCTCTGGATACGCCCAGATTCACATTGATTTTTGTTCGCAGCATGGAGCCAACCCCGTTGGGGTCGATGCAGGTGTGAAGTTTATTTGCGCAGATGACAACTTGACCTTTTGCCACAAGATCTCTAATTTCTTCTTCGGTGCGGTATTCCTTTGCGGCAACAGACTTCATTTCCGGTGTGATGATGCCTTTTCTTGCGGCATTCATTTGTGTTGTGTAGTTTCTCATAATATGTTCCTTCCTTTCAGCAGATGATTGATTTTGTGATAAATGATTTGTTTAAAAAACAGATCTTGGTGGATGACAGTAAAAATCATAAATTTCTGTTGGTTTGGGATGGTGGCTGTGCCGGCGGCATACTGCGGAAAGTTTGTCCATAAAGGGCAAATTTCGTGACAAATATGTATAGATTCCGGCGCCTCCGTTGCAAAGAAACTTTGCAGTGGTCAATGCTGTGTTCATGCTTCATTTCTCCTTTCGTTACAGCGTTGTTTTATATAGCGGTATAAGGTGGTGCCCCCAATATACCGCTTGAAGGTTTCAGGCAAAGACCTGAAACGAACTTCCGTGATAAATATAAATTTTTTACAAATAAAAAAGGGAAATACCTCATCCGGTATCTCCCAAAAGTATCTTGTCTTTCCTACGTTGGCATTATCCAAATCAGGTTCAAGGGTCGAAGGTAACACCTTCCTCTCAGCCTGTTTTCAAGCTCCCCTGTATACATATTCAGTTCCAATCAAAGTATAGGATGATTTGTTTTTTCTGTCAATGTCACTGTTCCCCAAATATTTTTTCCAAAAAATGTATATTTTTCTGGAAGGAATTTCTTTTTTCTGGAAAAGACAGCAGTTTTTTCTTGGAATTTCTAGTGGAAAAATACCAATATTTGAAAAAGTTATGGTATAATACTTTTTGTATGGATAAAAATACATAAGTTTCGAAAAATCTTTCAAAAACGTTTTATGAATGAAAATGAGAAAATCATAAGAATTCTTGACTCTATATCTATTGTAAAGTTTATGATAAGAGTACCTATATCAAAAGGAGGGTGGCATCATGGATAGAGCAGGGCTGTTTTCCATTGGAACCATAGGAAAGATGTTTCATCTCAGCGTCAGCAGTCTGCGCCATTATGAAGCCATTGGACTTTTGACGCCGGAATACATTGATCCGGAAAGTGGTTACCGTTATTACAGCACCAGACAGTTTGAAGTGCTCAATACCATTCGTTATCTGCGGGCATTGGACATGCCGCTGCAGGAAATCTCGGATTTTATGGAAAATCGGGATGTGGAACGTATGGAGGAAAAACTGCTTCAACAGAAACGAGCGGTCATGGAAAACCAGAAACGTTTGAAATGCATTGAGCAAAAAATAGATAATCGTCTGCGTCAGATTGCAGATGCAAAGGAATCTGTTTTTGATGTTGTGAAATTGGTGCAGAAAAAAGCCTGCCGTATTGTGTGGGTGAAAGACTCCCTGAAGATACAAGGATTATTGGATATTGAAGAACCTTTGAAAAAATTGGAACAACAGCAGGCAGAAGCGTTGATTTTTCTGGGAAAAGTAGGTGTGGGTATTTCCGAAGAACATCTGACTGCAAGAGATTTTGGGCAGTATGACAGAGTTTTTCTGATGCTGGATGAAGAAGATGCATTCAGCGGTGATACAGATATGCTGCCGGAAACATTGTGTGCTTCCATACGTTTTCGAGGCGGTCATATGGAAGCGGCGGAACAGTATGGAAAGCTCATGGATTATGTGGAGGAACACAAACTGAAAGTCAATGGATTTTCCAGAGAAATTACCATGATTGATTATGGTCTTACCAATGATACGGAAAAATTTGTGACAGAAATCAGCATTCCTGTCACATGAAGATACAAAGGAGGAATGAAATATGCATTTTAAAGTTGAACAGGAGATTTTTGAAAAACTGCCCAACGCTTGTTTTGGCGTAGTGGTTGCGAAAGGAATTGACAATACAAAGGATTACCCTCAGATTTATGACTGGCTGGAAGAAGGCATCCAAACAGCTGCACAGCGTTTTGAAGGCAAAAAAGTAAAAGAAGAAGAGGGGATTCTGCCTTATCGGGAAGCATTCCGCGCCCTTGGTATCAACCCCAATAAATACATGTGTTCCATTGAAGCATTGTTTACGCGCATTGCCAAGGGCAAGGGTATGCCGCATATCAATCCTGTGGTGGATTTGGGCAACGCTGTTTCTTTGAAATACACACTGCCCATGGGTGCCCATGACCTGAAAGATGTGACAGAGGGCATCAGTGTACGGATGTCCCATGCGGGAGACACCTTCCTGCCTTTTGGCGGCACAGAAGAAGAAATTCTGGATGATGGGGAAGTGGTATATGCCGCAGGCAGCCAGATTCGTACTCGCCGTTGGACATGGCGTCAGAGCAAACACGGGGAAATTGAGCCGGAAACATCCTATGTATTTTTCCCCATTGATGGTTTTACAGATTTTAATAAAGCGGAAGTTTTGGCAGCGCGGGATGAACTGGAACAGAAGTTGAAAAATGTATTTGGCTGTGAAACATTGGTAGGATTTTTAGATGCGGAACATCCGGAAATGACTTGGGAATAAATATTTGGAATTGTATGAAAAAAGCATCAGGTTATCCTGATGCTTTTTTTGATGTGATTATAATATTTACAAATATCAATGGAAGATTTGGAAGGCAACACAGTATTGTTATAGAATTTGTATTACCTGACTGCGGCTAAAACACATTTAAAAAACTTATGATTTTTCTAAAATGGTGCTCTTAAAACCACATATGATTAAGTTCAAAATTTTTATACAAGTTTCTTGATTTTTTTCTTATATAAATCAATATTTCCATTATTGAAGTATTGCATGGAAAATAGGTAGAAATTAAATGCTTTTATAAAATCGCATGCATCGTTTAGGTCTTTTAAGTGAACATTTAACTGCTTTGTTAAGTTTTCGTTCCCCTTAGTTCTATCTATTACTTCAAATTTAAATTTACATTCTTTTACATCATGTTGCATTGTAAAATAGTATTCATTATTTTTGATGTAAAGTTCTAAATTGATTTCACCATTTATATATAATAATTCAAGGTGCAAATCTAATATTTTTACTATACTCCATACTAATTCGTAATATACAAGCAAATCAGAAATTTCTGGTATTTTATATTCATGTTCCAGTTTATTTCTCATCAAATTTAATTTATTTATAGATTCAATAGGGAACAATCCTATATCAGCTAAAAATTGAGTTTTTCTTGCAAACTTCAGATTATTTTTATCAATAATCCTTTTTAAGTTAATGCATTCAAAAAGTATATCCATTTCGCAATCTAATGCTCGTTTTAGATTAGAAGTAGCATTTACAAGCCCTTCTTTTGTGCCAGATGAAATTGCATTTTCTGCAAAAGCCAAGAATTCTTCAGGCGATATATCATATACGGGAATAATAATATCTGATCCAAAACTTGAATCATGCCCTATATCATCTGCCTGTAAAATGAACTGGAATAGGTCTTTTATTTCCTTAATATCATCCATGTCTACTTCCTTATATTATTTCAAACGTCTTAATGCATCGTTTATTGCTTCCACAGTTTTTAATGTCGAATGCTTTTTTTGGAAAGCAAAACCACTGTTTCCACATGCACCGTATGAGGGAACATATCCACCACCTGTACTTTTTCGATGGTATAGCCTTTCGGACAAAGATATGCCAGATCTCGTGCCAATGTGGCGGAATCGCAAGATACATAAACTACTTTCTTTGGAGAAATAGCAGCAATGGTATCCAGAAGGACACTGTCACAGCCTTTTCGAGGAGGGTCTACCACTACCACATCAGCGGTGATGCCTTTTTCTTCATAAAGTCTGGGAATGACATCTTCTGCGGCACCAACGGCAAAATCTGCGTTGTTCATGCCGTTGAGAGCAGCATTTCTCTTGGCGTCAGCAATGGCTTCCGGTACGATTTCTACGCCGAAAACATGTTTTGCCTTCTGGGCAAAGAACAAGGAAATAGTGCCGATGCCACAGTACAGATCCAGTACCGTTTCGTTACCTTCCAGCTCCGCAAAATCCAGAGCTGTCTGGTAAAGCACCTGTGTCTGCAAAGGATTTACCTGATAAAAGGACAGGGGAGAAATTTCAAATTGTACATCTCCGATGTAGTCCCGAATCGTTTCTTTACCCCAAAGTACATGGACTTCCGTTCCTAAGATTACATTGGTTTGTGCCGTGTTTACATTTAATACGATGGATGTCATGCCTTCGATTTCATGCAAACGTTCTACCAATACATCGCAGTGCGGCAGTTTTCTGCCGTTTACTACCAGACAAACCATGATTTCTCCAGTACGTCTGCCGATACGAGTCAGGATATGACGCACCAGACCGCGATGGATGGTTTCATCATAAAGGGGAATTTCGTATTCCGTCAGAAATGCACGAATGATCTTTACAATCTGGTCATTGATTTTGTTTTGCAGCATACATACTGGGGTATCAATGATGCGATGACTGCGTTTTGCATAAAAGCCGATTTCCGGTTCGCCGGTTTTGCCGCCCACAGGGAACTGGGCTTTGTTGCGGTAACGCCAAGGTTCTTCCATACCTTTGGCATAGCCTACGGAAATGCCGGAAAAACCACCGATACGCTCCAGATGGTCTTTGACTTTTTTGGTTTTGAAAGCAAGCTGTCCTTCATAAGAAAGATGCTGCAACTGGCAACCGCCGCATTTTGCTGCAACAGGACAGGCGGGGGTTACCCGATGGGGGGAAGGCTCCAGAATTTCCAGCAGTTTCCCGTAACCGAAATGTTTTTTTGTTTTGACGATGAGGACTTTGATGACCTCTTCCGGCAGGGCGCCTTCCACAAAGACCGTATAGCCGTCAATGCGCCCAATGCCTTCGCCATTGGTACCGATGTCTGTAATGGACATGGTGTAGGTCTGATTTTTTTCAACAGGAAGTTTCATACTTCCCCTCCGTTTCTATGATATTGCCCATAGGGACATACGGTGCCGTTGCAGATACAGTGTCGGCAGTTGACAAAGCTGGCGTTTGGCGTGCCTTCACCGTCCTCCAGCATTTTCCGCATGTCTGCCATGGTTTGTTTTACTTCTTTTCTGATTTTTCTGGTATTTCGCACATAAAACATATAATCGCTGTATTTCAGCCATCCGTAAGGCGGGCGTTTGCCGTAAATATCCTCCAAAAGCAGGAAGTAGGCCGCCAACTGCAATAAATCACCTGGGTGGGGCAGTGGATCGTCTTTGATAGAGCCGCTTTTCAGTTCTACGGGAACAATGGCACCGCCAAGTCTTTTTTTGAAAATATAGTCTGGTTTTCCGCGCAGGTCATATTTGGCAGAGTAGAGCAGTTTTCCAAAGCCTTCGCTTTTTTTGCCGGATTGCTTTTGGTCGGCATAGATCAGGGTAAAACCTGGCATGATGTCTTTTCGGGGCTGTTTTTGCAGATGGGGGCGGCGTATCCGCCAAAGCAGAAGAACCACCAAGAGGATCAGCAGAAACAGTATGCTGAAAGACAGCCAATTTCCAGTGATTTTTTCAAACATGGACATACTGCATCACCCAATAAACAAGTATCAGCACAAATACGGCAAGGATGAGGATTTTCCAGAGAATCTGCCGCAGGCGATGCTGGCGGTACAGCTTTCTATGGAAGGCTTCACCTCGAACGAAATTGGCTGTGGTGGAATCTTCCAGTCCAAGTTCTTCCAGATATTCTTTGCGCATGCGGCGTAGTTCTGCTCTGCCGTATGTTTTTTCGTAGTACCACTGATAAGGACAGTAGGTATATTTGTTTAGTTCATGTGCGGAAAGGGTTTCCTTTGCCATGGTTCCACCTGCTTATTCGAAGTCGGAACGGCTCAGGTTGCGCTGAAGCATACGGTTGTAACCAGCCCAGTGACCCTGGGTACTGTCTGCGTCCAAGGCTTCTTCGATCATTTTTGTTTTGGCATCCAGATTGTCTGCACAGTGAAGCAGGAAAGCTTCTGGTGTGGAAGGCAGTTTGGGAGAGCCATATTCATATTCTCCATGATGGGACAGCATACAGTGCTTCATGAGGGATTCCAGACGTTTGGGGAAACCATCAATTTTAGCAGCAGCATCCCGAATGAGTTCGGAACCAAGAATCAAATGCCCCAGAAGCTGACCGTCATCGGTGTAGTCATTGGTAGGGAAGTCAGAGAGTTCCAGCACTTTGCCGACGTCATGGAGCATAGCCGATGCCACAAGGATGTCGCGGTTTACATAGTTGTAACGGGGTGCCAGAAAATCACAAAGCTGTGTGACAGACAATGTGTGTTCCACCAGACCGCCGCGGAAGCTGTGGTGCATGGCTTTTGCAGCGGAATGATATTTGAATTCCTTGCTGATGACAGGATGGCGCAGGAAGATTTCTTCCAGCAGTTTTTTCAGATAGGGATTTTTCATGGTTTTGATATAACCCATGAGCTGATCGTACATTTCGTCAATGTTCTTATCAGTGCTGGGCACAAAATCCGCAGGATCATATTCGCCTTCCCGACTGCGGCGGATGCGTTTTACATTCAGTTGCAGTTCGTTATTGAATGTGGTAACAAAAGCATCTACTTTGATAAAGTCATTTTCCTGAAAGCTCTGGATGTCGTTGTTCAGATCCCAGACTTTGGCGTCTACCATACCGGTTTTGTCCTGTAATTTCAAAGACAGATAATTTTTGCCGTTGCGGCTTTTCATGGTCTGTCTGCTCTTGCACAGATAATGTTCGATGATGTTTTCACCTTCGCGCAATTCGTTGATATATTTCATAAATGTCCTCTCTTTCTATCTCATTCCTAATCTCTTATTATAAAAGAAAACAGACAAAATTACCAGCTTTCCAAAAGTTTTTTCAAAGAGGGAACGAAAGTATGATTTTTGCGTCTAAAATGTTAAAAAACCGTAACGGCAAAGGATGGGAAAATATGGTATGATGAAAAAAGAGGTGTAAAGGAGGAATGAACATGAAACAGAAGAAAGTACTTTGTGCGGGGATTGCGGCAGCAATGCTCATGGGATTGGTACCCCAGACAGCTCTGGCGGCGGAAAATGATATTTTAAACTACGATTTCCGCACATATGATGCAGATGTGAGCGGCGACGGCTGGGAATGGGATGCTGGCAGCAGAATTTTGTCCATTGACGGATTATATGTAAATGCGGATGAAAGCAATACCAATGGCAGAAAAGCCGCTATTTGTCTGCCGGAGGACAGCATTTTATATTTGGATGGGGACAGTGAGATCAATGTGGATGGACATGGTCTGCATGCCATTTATGCTGAGGGTGATTTGACTGTAAGAGGCAATGACGATCTGGTGGTAAGAACCACAAGCGCTTCTTCCAGCGTCATTTATGTGTACCGTGGCGACATCAATCTGGAAGACAACGTTTTTCTGGAAGTTTATCCCGAAGGTCATGTGCTGTATGTGGATGAAGCCAGAGGCAGTGACGGCGTTGTGAATATCTATAACAAAGCAAAAGTAGAAGTCCATGACCCAGAAGATGATAATTTCTATATGATGGATACGGATGAACTGGTGAAGGTGACATACCGTTCTCCTGCAAAACCCACAGACGAATGGCTGAATTTCAGCGAAAAATACGATAAGGATTATGAAACCATTACATTCTACAGAAAAACCGTCGTAGATCAGCCGGAAGAACCAGAAGAAACACCGGAGGAACCTGAAGATAAACCAGAAGAAACACCTGCAGAAACCCACGTTTTCCAGATCAAAATCGGGGAAACATATCTGGTGAAAGACGATACAGAACGTGTGGCGTTAGATGCACCTGCATATCTTTCTGAAGATGGATACACCATGCTGCCTTTGCGGGCACTGCTGAATGTTTCCAAAGAAGGCGTGCAGATTGACTGGAATCAGAAAGACAAAATTGCAACCATTACTTATGACGATACCACTGTTGTGATTCCTGTAGAAGGAACAGACAAAACCGTTATCATCAATGGGGAAGAAACAACACTGGTAACAGTACCTCAGACAGTAAATGATCGCGCATTTCTTTCTCTGCGTGACTGGTGCACAGTGACAGGCATGTCCACAGATGCGCTTCAGTGGGATGGCGCAACAAAAACAGTGACTATGACAGTGAAAAGTTAAGCATATTTATTATAGTAAAAAAGGAATGTTTCTAAGAAACATTCCTTTTTTGTATTTCTTATTCTGTATGAACAATAGGTAAAAAATCAAAATTCATTTCCAGGAAAGCGGGGGATACCATCGAATCCCTGTTTCAGATCTTCGTCTGTAGGAATATAGTCTGACATGGTGCCGTTGTTGAATTTTTCATAAGCGAACATGTCGAAGTATCCGGTACCGGTCAGACCAAAGACGATGGTTTTTTCTTCGCCGGTTTCTTTGCATTTTTTTGCTTCTTCCATAGCCACATAAATGGCATGGGCGCTTTCGGGAGCAGGAAGAATGCCTTCCACCCGAGCAAATTCTGTGGCAGCAGCAAAAACGGCTGTTTGTTCCACAGAACGTGCTTCCATAAGTCCATCATGGTAAAGCTGAGAAAGGATGGAACTCATACCATGATACCGCAGACCGCCTGCGTGGTTGGCAGAAGGAATGAAGTTGCTGCCAAGGGTATACATTTTCTGAAGAGGTGTTACCATACCAGTGTCACAGTAATCATAAGCAAATTTCCCTCTGGTAAGGCTGGGGCAGGAAGCGGGTTCTACAGCAATGATCTGATAATCCCGTTCGCCTCTGAGTTTTTCGCCCATGAAAGGAGAAATCAGACCGCCCAGATTGGAGCCGCCGCCGGCACAGCCAATGATCATATCCGCTTTCACGCCGTATTTATCCAGAGCGGCTTTGGTTTCCAGACCGATGATGGTCTGATGAAGCAATACCTGATTGAGAACGCTGCCCAGTACATAACGGTAGCCATCCTGTTTGGCAGCCATTTCTACGGCTTCAGAAATGGCGCAGCCCAAACTGCCGGAAGTACCTGGATGTTCTGTAAGAATTTTTCTGCCGATTTCTGTTTCCATGGAAGGGGAAGGCGTTACTGCCGCGCCATAAGTACGCATGACTTCCCGGCGGAAAGGTTTCTGCTCATAGGAGCATTTCACCATATAAACCTGGCAGTCCAGACCAAAGTAAGCACATGCCATGGACAGGGCAGTCCCCCATTGTCCGGCACCGGTTTCTGTGGTGACGCCTTTCAGTCCCTGTTCCTTTGCGTAATAAGCCTGTGCAATGGCGGAATTGAGTTTATGGCTGCCGCTGGTGTTGTTGCCTTCAAATTTATAGTAGATTTTTGCGGGGGTCTGCAATTTTTCTTCCAGACAATAGGCACGCACCAGAGGCGCAGGGCGGTACATTTTATAGAACTTCAAAATAGGTTCGGGAATATCAATGTAAGGGGTATCGTTGTCTAATTCCTGTTTTACCAGTTCTTCACAGAATACCTGACTGAGTTCTTCCGCTGTCATGGGTTTCAGTGTACTGGGATTGAGCAGGGGAGCGGGTTTATTTTTCATGTCTGCCCGCAGATTGTACCACTGTTTCGGCATTTCCTGTTCATCTAAATAAATTTTGTAAGGGATTTCTTTTGTGTTCATGGTGCATGCTCCTTTCTTTGGTTGATTTTGATTTTTAATAAAAAAACGCCTGTCCCTGACGGAATCGTCAAAGGGACAGGCGTAAAATCCTGCGGTGCCACCCTCGTTGGCAGAAAATCTGCCCACTCATGCATACGATCATATGCGTCCTTTGTTAACGAAGGGGATTCTCCGGCGCACCTACTATTTTCGGTTTGCCCTCAAGAGCCCATTCCCTCATCCCACTGCTGCTGTGATCTCACCATCCACAGCTCTCTGGAAACAGCTTCCGGAAAAGGTACTTACACTCTTTCTACGGTTTCTGCTTTTTAGAAGTTATACCATGTCAGGAGGACATTTGTCAATACATAATTTGAAAAATGTTCCTTTTTTCTGTATATTACAGCAGTTCGCCGTATTTGCGGATATACAGTTTTTTCATGATGGTTGCCAATGTTACATAAGCAATGATGATACCTGCCAGCCATGTGAAGTATACGGGAGGCAGTGCTGCCAGACCGATATGTGCGCCGAAGGGCAGGAAAGGAATGGCTGTCAGTACGGCAATGCCTGTGAATGTCAGCAGTACAACGGGAACGGAAGCACGGCTGCGCAGGAAGGGCAGTTTGGGTGTGCGGATCATGTGAATAACCAGAGTCTGGCTCCACATGGATTCTACAAACCAGCCTGCCTGGAACAGTCCAATGAACATTGTCTGGGATGCGGGATCCAGGCTATGGAAGGAACCGCCGCATACTGCAGGACAGATCACGAAGTACATAACCAGATAAGTTACGATGTCAAATACGGAGCTGGTAGGCCCAATCCACAGCATAAATTTGCTGACAGAAGAAGCGTCCCATTTCCGAGGTTCTTTCAAAAATTCTGCGTCTACGTTGTCCCAAGGAATTGCAGTGCAGGAGATGTCGTAGATCAGGTTCAGCAGAATCAGATGGATGGAAGCCATAGGCAGGAAAGGCAGGAATGCAGATGCTGCCAATACAGAGAACATATTCCCGAAGTTGGAGGAAGCTGTCATTTTGATGTATTTGATCATATTTGCATAAGTTTTTCTGCCTTCGATGATGCCCTGTTCCAGTACCATCAGGTCTTTTTCAAGCAAAATAACATTTGCGGATTCTTTTGCGATGTCTACAGCAGTATCTACGGAGATACCTACATCAGATGCTTTCATGGCAGCGGCGTCGTTGATGCCGTCGCCCATGTAGCCAACGCTGTGACCGTTTTCACGGAGCAAAGTTACCACTCTTGCTTTCTGCAGAGGAGAAAGTTTTGCGAAAATGGTGGTGTTTTCTGCTGCTTTTGCCAGTTCTGTGTCTGTCATATCATCCAGCTGATCGCCTGTCAGAATACGGTCTACGGACAGACCTACCTGTTTGCAGATATATTTTGTTACTTTTTCATTGTCACCTGTGAGGATTTTTACGGCTACACCGTATTCCTGCAATGCTTTGACTGCGGCAGCAGTGGTTTCTTTGGGAGGATCCAGGAATGCCAGATATCCAATGAGAACCATGTTATTTTCATCTGCTACGGAGAATGCACCAACAGGGGAGGGATTTGTTTTCTGAGAAATGCCCAGTACACGCATACCGTTGTTGTTCAGGTCATTTACTTTTGCCAGAACCATTTTTTTCATTTCGTCTGTTAGTTCTACCACTTCGCCATGGTATTCTACAAATGTGGAGATGGACAGCATTTCTTCGATGGCGCCTTTTGTAATCATCTGTGTTTTGCCTTTTTTGTCTGCAACCACGATGCTCATGCGGCGGCGTTCAAAGTCGAAGGGGATTTCATCTACTTTTGTGTAGTTGTTTTCCAGTACAGCAAAAGCAGGTGTTCTTTCGATGAGTGCGTGAGTCCGTTCGATGATGGCTTTATCCATCAGGTTTTTCAGCCCTGTCTGGTAGTAGCTGTTCAGGAAAGCATGACGCAGAATGCGGTCGTCTTCTTCACCCATAACATTCAGGTGATATTCCAGAGCGACTTTGTCTTTTGTCAGTGTGCCGGTTTTGTCTGTGCACAGAACGTCAATGGAACCCAGGTTCTGGATAGCATTCAGATCTTTGATGATTACTTTCTGACGGCTCATGGCAACAGCGCCTTTTGCCAGACAGGTGGTAACAATCATAGGAAGCATTTCCGGTGTCAGACCAACAGCAATGGAAATGGCAAAGAGGGCTGCATTGAGCCAGTCCCCTTTGGCAAAGCCATTCAGGAACAGTACGATGGGCACCATAATGAGCATGAAGCGGATCAGTACCCAGGAAACAGAGTTTACGCCTTTTTCAAAAGAAGTTTTCGCAGGTTTTTCGGACAGGTGTTTTGCCATATCGCCCAGCATGGTGTCATTGCCGGTTGCGATAACAACGCCGGTTGCGCTGCCGCTGATAACGTTGCTGCCCATGAAAGCCAGATTGGATGCTTCTGTGATGGCACCTGTGATTTTCTGTTTCTGAGGCAGTTTTTCTACGGGTTCGCTTTCGCCTGTCAGAGCAGACTGGCTGATGAACAGGTCTTTTGCTGTTACAATACGCAGATCTGCAGGAATCATGTCGCCGGCGGACAGGGTAACAATGTCGCCTACAACGATTTCATCCATGGGGATTTCCTGTGTGCCGTGATGTTTACGGGTAACGGCTGCTGTTGTATGAATCATAGCAGACAGTTTTGCTGCTGCGTTGCCGCTGCGTGTTTCCTGCACAAAACGTAGGATACCGGATACCAGTACCATAACAGTGATGATGATAACGGTTGTGGCATCTTTTTCACCGGGAGCTGCCCAGATGATTTCTGTGCAGGCGGAAACGATTGCCAGAACAAATAAGATTGCAGTAAAAGGATTGATGAATGCGTTGCAAAGTCTTTTGAAAAGAGATTCTTTTTTGCCATGGGTCACGTTGTTGTCACCATGGAGTTCCCGCAGCTGTTCCACCTGTTCGTCTGCCAGACCTTCCTGAGAAGTGCTCAGGGCAGCGAATACATTTTTTCTGGAATTTTCTGCGGCAAATTTCAGTCTGTCATTGATCTGATCGCGGCGAACCATGTCTGCTGCGATTTTTGTTTTGAGGATTCTTTCTTTCAATGTTTTTTTCATAGGTCCGTACCTCCATATTCTTAGATTTTTGTGGTTTTGGATTATACAGACAAAAACATAGAACGATGATTCAGAGCGGAAGCATGTCCGCGGGAGGACGTTCCTCGCTTTGCCTTCGTTCTGTTGTTTTTGTACTGCTACTGCCTTCTGCGTCCATGCTTCTCACCTCGCTTTTTTGATTGGAATGATCTATGAAAACCCTGAAATCAGGGAGATTTTTCCGAAAAAAGGGCGCAAAAAAAACACCGCATGAAAACTATGTTTTCAAAATTTCGAAACAGCCCAATAGAAGGGCAGTGGAAAAGCGGTGCAATGCCAATTTTTCGATCTTATATTTTCAGAAAGAAACTAGATTACGGATACAGATGTCATGCCCATCTGTTCCATAAAACAGTTTGATTGGTTTGCCCGCTGGATGGAATTGTAATTGTCTGGATGACCTGCGTCCATAATCTCACCTCTTTTTATTACATAAAAAAATCCGTACAAGCTCAATCGGTTGTACGGAAAATAAATGCCATTTTATAAAAAAATGCAACCGTTTCGAGCTTTAGCTCTGCAGGGCGGTGAAACTGCGTTATGCTACACCTTGGTTTCGATGTAACCTGTTCAAACCATCGCATGATGTCTCCATCATTTTGCGGCAGCAGTCCATATCCCTGTAGTAGCCTTACCTACCGGAACTATTCTTTTCGGGTTCATCATACGCCCATAGGAAGGATTTGTCAACGGTTTTTCGAAAAAATTAAGATTTTCCACAGGAAAAGTAGGAAATTAAATGGATTCTTTCCTAATAATAAAAATAATAAAAAAGAAAAATTTGCTTGAAATGCAGAATACAATGTACTTCTAAAAGAACTAAAATAAGTGTTGACAGAAGTGGGAGTCGATGGTAATATATATTTCGCTGTCGG
>PPYE01432808.1_pt1 | contig 28011 bp, 24 predicted proteins | sample 1559881 | NCBI WGS metagenome assembly PPYE01 (sample SAMN08240022, study PRJNA423297) | Human gut metagenome, whole genome shotgun sequencing project. | reverse complement strand
CCCTGCATCCATGGCCATCTGGGCCGCATGAATTTTAGTCACCATGCCGCCGGTGCCCAAATGGCTGCCCTGGCCCCCTGCCAAGCCCTGAATCGCCGGGGTAATCTCCTCCACATAGGGAATCAGCTTGGCGTCGGGATTTTTATGGGGGTCGGAATCAAACAAACCGTCGATGTCGCTTAAAATCACCAGCAGGTCGGTTTCGCACAGCCTTCCCACAATGGCGGACAAGGTGTCATTGTCGCCAAACTCAATTTCCTCGGTGGAAATGGCGTCGTTTTCATTGACAATGGGAATGACCTTGAGCTGCAGCAGCCGGTTGAGGGTATTCTCCAAATTCCGACAGCTGATTTCCTGGTCCACGGTGTAGCGGGTCATCAACACCTGACTCACCCGGTGGTTGTACTCCAAAAAGGAATTGGAGTATACCTGCATCAATTCGCACTGTCCCACCGAGGCGCAGGCCTGGATGGTGGGCATGTCGTGGGGGCGGCCGGAAAAGCCCAACTCCCCCGCCCCCACGCCGATGGCGCCGGAGGACACCAGTACGATCTCCAAACCGGTATTTTTCAAATCGGAGATGACCTCCACCAACTGCTTAATGCGCCGCAGATTTAAAAGCCCGGTGGAGTAGGCCAAGGTGGAAGTGCCCACCTTCACCACCACCCGCTTGATTTCACTACAATCCTTCAAACTCCAAACACTCCTTCTTCTCCTGCGCTTTCTTTGCTTTCCCGAGCCGCTTTTTCCTGTTTCAGCCATTGCTGCACCCACTGCCGGGCCGCCTCCCGGCTGCACAGCCGCAAGTAAGGCGGCACCAGCAAAACGGGAACGACCAAAATGCAGCTCAGCACTCCGGCCAAATGAACCCCAAGCAGCAAAATCCAGTGCCGGGCATGGCCCTTCATGATGCGGGAGGAAAGTCCGAACAGCTGCAAATAACTGTGGCCGGGCCGCTCAAAAAACAGATATGGCACCAAAAACAGCTTTGAGCCCAGCCAGAAAAATACCAGCAGCCCCGCCAGCAGCAGCAGGGTTTCCACCACTAGCAGCACTTCATAGAAAGGCTGACCGAAGCCTTCCCGTCCCAGGGGCAGCAAACCGGACAGCAGACTCAGCGCCGGGCCGAAGCAGAACAGGATCAGCCCAATCCAGCAGATGAGCTGGTACAGCTCCTGGCGCAGCAGGCGGAAATACCGGTGCCAGGAGGAAAAATAAAAAAAGAGCTGCTGCATTTCCCAAAACCGGCCCCGGGCGTCTTGGAGCCAATACAGCCGCTTGGCCCCCACGCTGAGGGGTGCGCCAAGCAACACCCAAATCACCAGCGCCCCGAAGATTCCAGCAATATCGTTCCATAAAAGGCTCACCAGCACGCCGACAATCACGGCGCAGAACGCCATGCTCAGCTCCATGCAGCAAAGGCAGATGGATTTGGGAAAGTTTTCCTTTAACGCCCGAAAACTCTGGGTAAAAACTCCCTTCATTTGTTTCATGAATCCTTCCCGCCCATGGCTTGATCCAGGGAACGGATATAGTCCGGATCCACCAAATGGTACTGGGCTTCCTGTTCTGGCTCTCCCCGGTAAGGGATCTTTCCGCCGATTTCAAAACTTTTGGCGTTGCTCCAGACCGCCAGATTCAGCAGGATTCCGTATCCTTCCCCGGGCTGGCAGCTCCAGTAAGAAGGCTTCGTCCGAGGCAGGCCGCAGCCCCCTAGCAAGGTCATAATCACGCCGCCGTGGGTGACCACCGCAGCGGAGAAGATCTGCTTTTTCATCATGTCCTTCAGCAAAACTTCAAAGCCCTCCAGCACCCGGCTTTCAAACTGGGCCATCCCCTCGCTGCCTCCCGGCGCCGGGGATTTCATCTTATGCTCCATAAAGGTGAGAAAGCGGGAATCGTTTTTTAACTCATCCAGGCTTTTGTTTTCAAAGTCCCCGAAATCAAACTCCCGCAACTGGGGAATGGTAATCAGGTCCATCTGGGGATAAAGCAGATGGGCGGTCTGGACACAGCGCAGCAGCGGAGAGGTGTATACCAGCCCCACGTTGGGATATTCCCCCGATTCCATTAAGGACGCCAGTCCGGCAATCCCTTCCGGGCAAAGGGGCAGATCCGTTTTGCCTACAAACCGTCCTTCCAAATTGGAGGCGGTCATGCCGTGGCGGATCAGATAAATATGGTAACTCTGCATGATATTCCTCCCGTTTTCGGCCGTTGATTGCACGGATTTTTCCTATGCCCTTATCATACCAAATTCCCCTTGCTTTTGCAAACCCTTTTGTCCCCTTTCCTCTTAGCCTTTCCTAAGGCCCCATTTCCTCTGGAATTTATTAGGATTTCCCGACAAAGATTCCGAAAATCATCCATTTCCCTTGCACAAAGCCGACAACTTTCAAAATTTTTCTTCAAAATGCCTTTACAAACAGTATCCTTTATACTATAATTTACTATATGTGAAAACTAGACGAAAGGAGAAATGCCGGTGAACAGCGATTTCCCCCGAATTCTCTCGCTTTTGCGAAAAGAACGGGGCTTGAGCCAAAAGCAGACTGCCGCAGAGCTGCATGTTTCCCAATCCCTGCTCTCCCATTACGAAAAAGGCATTCGGGAATGCGGACTGGATTTTCTGGTGCGCACCGCAGATTTTTACGGTGTTTCCTGCGACTACCTGCTGGGCCGTTCCCCTGAGCGCACCGGCGCTACCCTGTTGGTGGACGATCTGCCGGAAGCAGACGTGCTGGGCAAGGAAAACCGTATGCGGGGGGGCAGTATCCTCCCTACCTTGAACAAGCGGCTGATGATCAACAGCTTGAACATTGTGTTCAGTTTATTGGAGCGGATCGGCGACACCAAACTCACCAAGTCTCTGAGCCTTTACCTGATGATGGACATTTACCTGGCCTTTCGAATGCTCTACGAGCTCAATCCCAAAAACCTCTCCACCCTGTTTGTGGTGGACAAAGCCAGATACCCCTATTTGGCGGACGCCCAACGCTTAATGCAGCGGGCGGATCTCTCCCAGCTGATGCTTCAGCTTTCCAAGGATCTCCCTGGGGAAAAAACACTGCTGTCCACCGAACAGCTCCAAGCCAACTATCCCCTCTTTACCAGCTCCCTGTTAAATCTCATCAAAAACGTGGAAGTCACCCTGGAGCAAACCTGAATAAGAAAACATTTTTCATCTGCCTTTCCAACAAAACGGAAAGGCGGTTTTCTTTATTTCCCCGTCCCAACGAAAACACACCTTTTTTATAACAAAAATAGATTGACAAATCCCGCCAATCGTGTATGATAGTTGCCGTACCAATCCAAATAGCAGAAAGGGGAAATCTTGATTGGTTCGCGATATGACCAAAGGCAGCCCTACCCGGCTGATTCTGGCCTTTGCCCTGCCCATGCTGGCGGGCAGCATTTTACAACAATTTTACAATCTGGTGGACAGCATCGTGGTGAGCTGGGGCGTGGGGGTCAACGCCTTTGCGTCCATCGGCTGCACCAGCTCCATGAATTTCTTCGTCATCGGCTTTATCACCGGCTTGACCCAGGGATTCTCCATTCTCATCAGCCAGTATTTCGGGGCGAAAAACATGGAGGGGATGCGCAAAAGCATCGCCATGTCGGTTTGCCTGTCCGCCGTCAGTGTGGTGGTGGTGTCCTTAGCCGCCGCCCTCTCCTCGGAAGGGATTCTGACCCTGATGCAGACCCCGGACATCTACATGGAGGACGCCGTCCTCTACTCCCGCATCGTATACGGCTGCGTAGGGTGTCTAGTGTTTTACAACATGACCTCCTCCATCCTCCGGGCTGTGGGGGACAGCCGCAACCCCCTGATTGCCATTATCCTCTCCACCGTGATGAACATCGGCCTGGACCTGCTGTTCGTCATGGTGTTCCACTGGGGGGTGGCAGGGGCCGCCATTGCCACCGCCATCAGCCAGGTCATGGCCATGTGCTACAACCTGGTGGTGATGCGGCGGCTGGAAATCCTCCGCCTGTCCAGAACCGATTTCAGGCTGGACTTTGCCATGATGCGGAAAATGCTGGTAATGGGCATTCCCATGGCCTTCCAGAACTCGGTCACCGCTTTGGGCGTCATGATTCTTCAAGGAGTGGTCAACAGCCTGGGTGCGCTGTACTCCGCCGCCTATGCCGCCGGGTGCCGGGTGGTAAACATCATCCAGCAGCCCAACGCCACCTTCGGCATGGCCATGACCACCTTCTCCGGCCAGAACCTGGGCGCAGGCAAGCTAGACCGGATCCGCAAAGGGGTGATGCGCTGCATCGGCATCAACCTGATTATCTGCACCGGGCTGTGCCTGTGCATGATCTTCTTCTCCAAGCCCATCGCCGGACTGATTGTGGGCTTCGGGGAAACGGAAATCATCCAGGAAGCCTCCAACTACATGGTATTTTTGAGCTTGTTTTTGTGGGTGCTGGGCCTGCTGTGGCCCTACCGCTCTGCATTGCAGGGCATGGGCCGCACCGTCATGCCCATGCTCTCCGGCGGACTGGAGCTGGCCATCCGCATCTCCCTGGTGCTGACCCTGCCTTTGTTCATGGGCTTCTGGGGGGTTATGACCGCCGAAGTTTCCGCCTGGGCCGGGGCCACCATTATGTTGGTGATTGACTACTACCTGGTCATTCACAAACTAAAACACACCGCCAATTTGAATCAGGGACTGCTGAAAAAACAGAAAGCGCCGGAACGGGTTCCGGTTACCGCTTCTGAGCACTCCTGACCAAAAATAACCGCCTGTCACTCAATCCAGAAGTGGCAGGCGGTTTTTTTATAGGGCGGACCAGTCGATGGGGGCCATGCCCTGTTCTTTCAAAAATTCGTTGCAGCGGCTGAAATGCTTGCAGCCAAACCAACCGTGGTAGGCGCTCAGCGGGGAGGGGTGCACCGTCTCCAGCACCAGATGGATGGGATTGGTAATCAGTTCCTTCTTTTTCCGAGCGGGGCTGCCCCACAGCAGAAACACCATAGGAGTTTCCCGCTGATTCAGCAAGGTGATGACCCGGTCGGTAAACTGCTCCCAGCCCTTGCCTTTGTGGCTGTTGGCCTGGCCTTCCCGCACCGTCAGCACGGTGTTCAGCAGCAGCACCCCCTGTTTGGTCCAGCCGGTGAGCTCCCCGTAAGGGGGCAGGGGCATACCGATGTCGGAATTGAGCTCCTTAAAGATGTTTTGCAGAGACGGCGGGGGCTTGACCCCTTTCTGCACCGAAAAACAAAGACCATGGGCCTGTCCGGCGCCGTGATAGGGGTCCTGGCCCAAAATCACCGCCTTCACTTTGTCGTAAGGGGTGCTTTGCAGGGCATTGAAGATTTTATCCATGGGAGGGAAGATGTTGTAATGGGCGTATTCTTCCTTCAAAAAAGCACGGAGTTTTTGATAATAGGGCTTTTCAAATTCCGGCCCAAGCAGCTCGTCCCAGCCGCCGCCAAGATGTACCATAGGCATTCCTTTCTCGTTAAAACATTCCTTGCTGTTTAGTCAATTCCCGCCGGAATCTGCTGGGTCAAACAGTGGATGTTGCCCCCGCCCAGCAAAATCTCCCGGGTGGGGATCTGAATGACCGTTCGCTCTGGGAAACAGTCCGCCAAAATGTTGGCTGCCACTTCATCCATGGGGTCGCCAAAAGCGGGCATAATCACGTTTTTATTGGAGAGATAAAAGTTGGCGTAGCTGGCGGCCAGCCGCTCTCCGGGGGTGCGGGCAGGTTTTCCGTCCACGCAGTCCAGCCCCCGGCACTCTTCTTCCGACACCGTCACCGGTTTAGGCAGGGGCAGCTTGTGAACCTTCAGCTTCCGCCCTTTGGCGTCCCGGGCGGTTTGCAGATATTCCCAGTTTTCCTGACAGAGGGGAGATTGGGGGTCGCCTTCCTCCTCCGTCCAGCTGAGAACCATCTCTCCCGGCTTCACAAAGGCCGCCACATTGTCCACATGCTCGTCGGTCTCATCGTTGTAAATGCCCCGGGGCAGCCAAAGCACCTTTTCCCCACCCAAGCAGTCCAGCAGTTTTTGCTCAATCTCCTGTTGGCTGAGAGAGGGGTTCCGCCCCGGGCTGAGCAGGCAGGCGGCGGTGGTCAGAAGGGTGCCTCCCCCGTCACTGTGGATGCTCCCCCCTTCCAGCACAAAATCCTGAAGGTCGTAGCGGTCGATGGAATAGAGGTCGCAGACCTTCCGGCCCAAATGCCGGTCCAAGTCCCAGGGAAAGTAACAGCCGTTGTACAGCCCGCCCCAGGCATTGAAATCGAAATCCGCGCCCCGACGGCGACCCTGGCCGTCAATCAAAAAAATGGGGGCGGTGTCCCTGGCCCAACTGTCGTCGCTGGACAGCTCCACCACCCGGATGTGGTCCGGCAGTGCCAAGCGGGCGTTGTCGTACTGGGCGGCGGGGGCGCAGACCGTGACTTCTTCGCTTTGGGCAATGGCCTCACAGATCTTCACAAAGGTTTCCCGGGCCGCATAGCCCCCGTAACTCCAGCTGTCCCCTCGATGGGGCCAGATCAAAAGACAACCCTGATGAGGGGCAGCTTCCGCCGGATAATAAAAACCGTCCTGTTTGGGAGAAGAATAAAGTGTCTGCATACTACCTCCAACTGCGGCAACTACTTCCCGCTTACTTTTTCGTTTTCAAGGACTTTTGATACCGCTTGGCCAAAAACCCGGCAATGGGTTTGGGCCAGAACCGCTGAAACATCAGCAAATCTTCCTGCTGCCGGGAATGGTCGGCAATGGCGGCGCTGGTTTCCGCTCCTTCGTGAAGCCGGTGGGTCATGGCACACTGCTTCACATAGCAGATTCTTCCTTTGCGCTGGAAAATCCGCCGCCAGCCGTCCCAGTCCAGGGTGACGTGGAGGGAGTCATCGAAGGTGAAGTCCTTCAGGTTGGTTAAATGATAACTTACCGACGGGCAGCCCACAAAGTCCCCCAGGGCCAGCACCCTGCCCCGCAGCCAGCGGCACCGGGGGGCAAAGAGATTGACGAAGCGGCTCATGAGGTTTTTAATCTTTAAGTTTACCGTGTCTGCCGTCACCCGATCCCCGATTTTTTCCTGATACCGGGTATGGCAAATCAAGGAATCGGGATAGGCGGTGAGCTGCGCCATCACCCATTCCCCGTACTGCGGGGCGTAGGTGTCGTCTTGATGGGCAATGGTGGCGTAAGGGGTATTCACCTGGCTCAACCCGAAATTCCAGTCCGCTCCAATGGAGCTTTTTCCTTGACGAACCATGTACTTTGCGCCGTATTCCCTTGCCATCTGTTCCAGGTATGGGCTGGGGGTGGAGGTGGTCATTAAAATGGCGCTGGGGCGGGTCTGGGCTTTCAGGGAATCCAAACATTCTCGCAGATAAGGCGAGTCCCCATAAGCGCACACCACATAGGTATGGTCCGGCTGCATAATACGTCCCCCTTCCAATGGAATCTTGCTTCATTGTAGCACAACGTCGGAGCGGTTTCAACCGGTTTCTTTTTTCGTAATTTTTATATTGTTCGATATATTCACTATTCACCTTTTTAAGTAATTATTTCGCTTTTTCATTAATAATCCGTATCTTTTACTCAAACTTACATAAATTGATTTAAGATATTATCACCTTACCTTAAATTCCTCTTTTCATACATTAGAGAACTGCAGCTGAAAGTGAATGTATTGAAAGAGACAATCAAAGCATAAAAACCGGCGCACAGCAAGCCGGAAAATATATGTGTTGTGGTGGAAAAACAAAGTTTCTTTTTCAGCAAAACAGGAGCGCATATAGTTACCGGTGCATTCATCAAGCGCTCAATCTGGAAGGATTTGTACGTCAGAAAAGGTAGTTGGGAAGAGCGCCAGAGATAAAAATCAGGTCGCTTTTCCCACAAAAAAGTCAAATACAGCAGACGTAAAAGGTCTGAACCTATGGCAAATCATTTTTTCAGCCCGGTTTCTTGAAGCCTGGCCAGCTATCAGCAACTTCGGCATAGCTGCCACTGCACAGGCATCGCCCTGAAGGGGGCATTCCACAATTCTTCTAATCGGAAATGAAAATGGAAAATAACAAAACTGCTTCTCCATTATCCCTTAGGAGAGGGGCAAATGCAGTAAGGCGGAGAAGGAGTGCTATCAAACTTTTTCGACAAGCCGCAGCATCAGAATTTATTCGAGTGTTGATTCTTTATGAAAGGTTAGAAGCGGTTTTTAATGGGCGGCAAACTTTCTTCTCCCTGCGAAAAAAGTTGCAGCAATACTCAATCCGGCATTCCGGCAACTTCCAAAACCACCTAATCTTCCCTATTCATTTGCCCTTTGCGAAAAGATATGTTACAATGAAAAAAAACACCGCCGAAAGGATGGATCTTGATGAATTCTTATCTGGCTGCCGCCATTCAGATGCGCTGCAACCGTTCCCCGGAAGAAAACCGAAACACCGCCTTGACTATGGTCCGGCAGGCCGCCCAACAAGGGGCTAAACTGATTCTGCTGCCGGAATTATTTGAGCATTGGTATTTCTGCCAAGAGAAAAACTATGACCTGTATTCCTATGCCACTTCCTTAGAGGAAAACCAGGCCGTGCAGGCGCTGCGCCCTCTGGCCAAAGAGCTGGGGGTGGTGTTGCCGGTGAGCTTTTATGAGAAAGATGGACTGAGCCTTTACAACACGGTAGCGGTGATTGACGCCGACGGGAGCATCCTGGGTGTTTATCGGAAAACCCATATTCCGGACGACCACTTCTATCAAGAAAAATTCTACTTCACCCCCGGCAACACCGGATTTCAGGTATGGGACACCGCAGTGGGCCGGATCGGCGTAGGCATTTGCTGGGATCAATGGTTCCCGGAAGCAGCCCGGTGCATGGCGCTGATGGGGGCGCAGGTATTGCTTTACCCCACCGCCATCGGTTCCGAACCCATTTTGGAGACAGACAGTATGCCACATTGGCAGCGGTGTATGCAGGGGCACAGCGCCGCCAACCTGGTGCCAGTGATAGCCGCAAATCGGGTTGGCACCGAAATTGTCACCCCCTCGGAAGGCAACAACCGCCAATCTTCTTCCCTAACCTTCTATGGTTCCTCTTTCCTCACCGACGCCACCGGAAAGATTCTGGCCCAGGGCAGCCGGGAACAGGAAGAAATCCTATTGGCGGAGATCCATCCCCGGGAGGATGAAGAACTTCGGATGAGCTGGGGGGTCTTCCGGGACCGGCGGCCAGAGATGTACGGAATCATTTCCCACTAATTTACCAACAACATACAGCAAACCCGTTAGGTGAATTCCCAACGGGTTTGCTGCTATTTTGAGGATGAGTTAATCCTGGAGAGCATCGTAATCAATTTCCCCAGTTCGCACTTTAACAACCTTTTCCACATCGTACACAAAGATTTCCGAATGTTGTGTCGTTCGCCGCTTGCACAGCTTCCATAATGTTATCAGCCATAAAACTATACTCCTCTCTTGTTCGAAAATTTAATTTTATTCGTGACGGCCTGTCACAAAAAGATCATCTCTCTCCAGTTCCAATGTCTTTATTCAAAAAACGTGCTTTGCTTCATCCTCATAAAGCAAAGCACGTTTTTGTACCGCACAACAAAAAAGGTGTATTCTATACCCAAATACAGGTAAGAATACACCTTTGTATGAATATTTCTGTTTGTTTCCCAGATTACACACTAAACAGCAATTTGCCGTAAGTGGGGAAGGGCCAAACATCTTCGTCGCAGAACTGCTCCATCTTGTCTGCCGGAGTGCGCACTGCATCCATATCCGGCAGAATGACATCCTTATAGTATTCCGCTTCGGAGAGAATGTCTTCCATGGGGACGGCGGCCATATCTGCTTCCAACTTATTGGTGGCAGCATAGCATTCGTCGCACAAACCGCTGAGCTTTTGAATCATTTCCTGCTCCATGACACAACCGGCTTCGATACCCAGCTGCTTTTTAGCCAGCAGAGCTTCGGAAAGCTGCTTGACATACTTATTCACCGCAGGAAGAATATCCTTGCGCGCCATGTTCAAGGTGGTCAGCGCTTCAATGTTCAGCACTTTGGAATAGGTTTCCAACTTGATTTCATAGTGGGACTTCATCTCGTTTTCGGTATAGACGCCGTATTTGGTGAACAGTTCCACATTCTTAGGCTGGAAAAAGGTCTTTTCTGCGTCCACGGTGGTACGCAGGTTCAGCAGGCCGCGCTTGGCAGCTTCTTCCTGCCATTCATCGGAATAACCGTTGCCGTTAAAGATAATACGATCATGTTCCTTGATGGTTTTGCGGATCAGATCGTTCAGAGTTGCAGTAAAGTCATCTGCATTTTCCAAAGTGGTGGCGAACTCATCCAATTCCTTTGCCACAGCGGTATTCAGCACCACATTGGCACCGCTGATGGAGGCAGCACTGCCCAGCATCCGGAATTCAAACTTATTGCCGGTGAAAGCAAAGGGAGAGGTCCGGTTCCGGTCGGTGTTGTCCTTGGGGAACTTAGGCAGCAGATCCACGCCCAGTTCCATATCGCCCATATCCCGGCCCTGGTATACCCGGCCTTCCTCAATGCAGTTGAGGATCTCGGTGAGCTCATCGCCCAGGAAGATGGAGATGATGGCCGGAGGCGCTTCGTTGGCGCCCAGACGGTGGTCGTTGCCGGCGCTGGCCACGGAAATCCGCATCAGGTCTTGGTATTCGTCCACAGCCTTAATGACAGCTACCAAGAACAGCAAGAACTGTGCATTCTCTGCAGGAGTTTCGCCGGGATCAATGAGGTTTACGCCGGTATTGGTGGAAATAGACCAGTTGTTGTGCTTACCGGAACCGTTAATGCCCTCAAATGGTTTTTCATGGAGCAGGCAAACCATGCCGTGGCGCTTGGCAACCTTCTGCATCATTTCCATGGTGAGCTGGTTATGGTCGGTGGCCACGTTAGTGACGCTGAAGATGGGAGCCAATTCATGCTGGGCCGGAGCCACTTCGTTGTGCTTGGTCTTGGCAAGAACACCCAGTTTCCAGAGCTCCTGATCCAAGTCTGCCATGTATTCCGCAACCCGGTCCTTGATGGCGCCGAAATAATGGTCTTCCAATTCCTGTCCCTTGGGCGTGGGAGCGCCAAACAGGGTGCGGCCAGTGTAAATCAGGTCTTTTCTCTGCTTATACACCTTTTCATCAATGAGGAAATATTCCTGTTCCGGTCCCACGGTAGATACCACCCGGGTGGCATCGGAACCAAACAGCTTCAGTACACGAAGAGCTTGTTTGTTGATGGCTTCCATAGAACGAAGCAGCGGGGTCTTTTTGTCCAGCGCTTCGCCGGTGTAAGAGCAGAACGCAGTGGGAATGCAAAGGGTGTTCTGCTTGATGAACGCATAAGAAGAGGGGTCCCAAGCGGTGTAGCCCCGAGCCTCAAAGGTAGCCCGCAGGCCGCCGGAGGGAAAGGAAGATGCGTCAGGTTCACCCCGAACCAGTTCTTTGCCGGAGAAGTTCAGCAACACCCGGCCGCCTTCTACAGGGTTGATGAAGCTGTCGTGCTTTTCAGCGGTGATGCCGGTCATAGGCTGGAACCAGTGGGTAAAATGGGTGCAGCCCTTTTCAATAGCCCAATCCTTCATAGAGTGAGCCACTACATTGGCCAGATCAATGTCCAGCGGCGTACCGTCCTGAATGGTTTTCTTCAGCGCTTTATAGGTATTCTTAGGCAGACGCTCCTGCATCACCTGGTCGTTGAACACCATGCTGCCGAAAATTTCTGCTACATTGCTCATGCTCGATTACCTCCATACCACATTGGCTACGCCGTCCGATCTCTCGAATCGACGGAGGGCCTTCTCCCTCATCTTACCATTTTCACTGTATTTTGTAAAGAACAATATTGATATTCAGTCAAAACAAGAGTGAATAACGTAATTTTTTTAAGAAAAGCCCAAGATGTGATTCATTCCAACAAAAAACGCTGTGGAAGGGAAACACCCTCCACAGCGCCCTTGCTGTTTACAACCAACAGTATAACCACCTGCTTGAAAGTTGTCAATACTTTTTTTCAAAAAAATAGGCGCCGGCTTAAAACACCTGCAAACCAAAACAAAACATCGGTTTCAGCTTAATTTTTTAGGTTCAAATCCCGGTTTTGGCTTTTGAAAAATAAAAAAGAAAAAAAATTCCTCTTGACAGCCAAAGAGAAATGGTCTATAATTAAGCTCACATTGAACAACGACGTTCACGGATTTTCTTCTCGTTTGTCCAAAATCGGACAGCGAGGCGGAAATCGGTGAACGTCTTTTTTGTTTTCCGTTTACTGAGATGAAGGAGGCCAACCAGATGATGAGCCAAAATATTCTCCACAAAGAAGGAGAGGTACGCATCCCCTCCGGCTGCGCAATCTCCGGTATTTTTTCCAAATCCGGCAAGAAGGTCAACGGCCGGGAAATCATCAAATCCATCGCCACCATGCACGACCGTTCCAACGGCCTGGGCGGCGGATTTGCGGGATACGGCATCTATCCCCAATACCCCGACGCCTACGCCTTCCATGTGTTTTATAACGATGAGGACAGCAAAGCCCGCTGCGAAAAATTTCTGGAACGGCACTTTGACGTGATTAACCTGTCGAAAATCCCCACCCGGAAGGTTGCCGCCATTACCGACGAACCTCTGATCTGGCGGTACTTCGTCACCCCCCTGCACATTAAGCTGATGCAGAGCCAGCTTTCTGAAGAGGAATTTACCAAACGCTGCGTCATCCACATCAACACCCAGCTGGACGGCGCTTATGTGTTCTCCTCCGGCAAAAACATGGGGGTCTTTAAAGCGGTGGGCTTTCCGGAAGACGTAGGCGAGTTTTACCGGCTGGAAGAGTACGACGCTTACAGCTGGACCGCTCACGGCCGGTACCCCACTAACACTCCCGGCTGGTGGGGCGGCGCCCACCCCTTCGATCTGCTGGGACTTTCCATCGTCCACAATGGGGAAATTTCTTCCTACGACGCCAACCGCCGGTACATTGAAATGTTCGGATACAAATGTAACCTTCTCACCGACACCGAGGTGATTACCTACATCATCGACTACTTAGCCAACGAGAAGAAGCTCACCATGGAAGAGGTGGCCAGCGTCATCGCCGCTCCCTTCTGGAGCACTATTGAGCGGATGCCCCAAAAACAAAGAGAACAGCTCACCTACCTGCGCAACACCTTTGCCAGCCTGCTGATCACCGGTCCCTTCTCCATTTTGGTTGGATTTGAAGGGGGCATGATGGCCCTCAACGACCGGCTGAAACTGCGGAGCATGGTGGTAGGTGAAAAGGACGACACCGATATGGTGTACATCGCCAGCGAAGAATGCGCCATCCGGGTCATTGAACCCAGAGTGGACCGGGTCTGGTCCCCCAAGGGCGGCGAACCGGTAATCGTCCGGCTGAACCCCGATGCGAAAGTGTAAGAAGGAGGAGCTGCAAAATGGGCAATAACGGTATCAATTATATCCACCCGGAATTTGAAGTGGTCCGTGACCAGGACAAATGCATTGCCTGCCGGGTCTGTGAGCGGCAATGCGCCAACGAAGTGCACTACATGGACGAAGACGGTGTGATGCGGGCGGACAATTCCAAATGCGTCAACTGCCACCGGTGCGTCAGCCTCTGTCCCACCGGGGCGCTGAAAATCGTCAAAAGCGACCACACCTTCCGTCCCAACGGGAACTGGACGCCCCAAATCATCACCGAGCTGTACCGTCAGGCGGGAAGCGGCGGGGTGCTGCTGTCCAGCATGGGCAACCCCACCAACCTGCCGGTGTACTGGGACCGGCTGCTGCTGAACGCTTCCCAGGTCACCAACCCCTCCATCGACCCCCTGCGGGAGCCCATGGAAACGGTAACCTTCCTGGGGAAGAAACCCAAAGAAATCGTCCGGGATGAGGAAGGTAACATTGTCAACAACCAGACCCCCCAGATCCGGCTGAACACCCCCATTATGTTCTCCGCCATGAGCTACGGCTCCATCAGCTACAACGCCCATGCGTCCCTGGCCAGAGCCGCCACCGAACTGGGCATTTGCTACAACACCGGCGAAGGCGGCCTGCACGAAGACTTCTATCAGTACGGCCCCAACACCATCGTCCAGGTGGCGTCCGGCCGATTCGGGGTGCACAAGGCTTATCTGGAAGCGGGCTGCGCCGTGGAAATCAAGATCGGCCAGGGCGCCAAGCCGGGTATCGGCGGCCACCTGCCGGGCGCCAAAATCGTGGGCGACATCAGCCGCACCCGTATGATCCCGGAAGGCAGCGACGCCATCTCCCCTGCCCCCCACCACGACATCTACTCCATCGAGGATTTGCGCCAGCTGGTGTACTCTTTAAAGGAAGCCACCGAATACAATAAGCCGGTGATCGTGAAAATCGCTGCGGTGCATAACGTCGCAGCCATCGCTTCCGGCGTGGCCCGCAGCGGCGCAGACATCATCGCCATCGACGGGTTCCGGGGCGGCACCGGCGCTGCCCCCACCCGAATCCGGGACAACGTGGGCATTCCCATTGAGCTGGCTCTGGCCAGCGTGGACTCCCGTCTGCGGGAAGAAGGCATCCGGGACAACGTCAGCGTGGTAGTGGGCGGCTCCATCCGTTCTGCCGCCGACGTGGTCAAGGCCATCGCTTTGGGCGCCGACGCCTGCTACATCGGCACCGCCGCCTGCCTGGCTATGGGCTGCCACCTCTGCCGCAGCTGCCAGGAAGGCAAGTGCAATTGGGGCATTGCCACCCAGCGCCCCGAACTGGTGAAGCGTCTCAACCCCAACATCGGCTCTCAGCGGCTGGTGAACCTGGTCAACGCCTGGACCCACGAAATCAAAGAAATCATGGGCGGCATGGGCATCAACTCCATCGAGAGCTTGCGGGGCAACCGCTTAATGCTCCGGGGCGTTGGCTTGAATCAGAAGGAACTGGAGATTCTGGGCATCAAGTATGCTGGGGAATAAGGAGGAGATCTGGCTGTGAAACGAGTATATGTAAATGAAGAATGGTGCTTGGGCTGCCATCTCTGTGAATATCAATGCGCCTTTGCCAATTCCGGGGAAACAGATATGGTCAAAGCCTTAAAGGGCGTAAAAATCAACCCCCGGATTCAGGTGGAGGAAGGGGACGGCGTAAACTTTGCCGTCCAGTGCCGCCACTGTGAAGAACCTCTCTGCGTCAAGGGCTGCATCTCCGGCGCACTGAGTATCAAGGACGGGGTCATCCATCTGGATGAAAACAAGTGTGTGGGCTGCTACACCTGTGTGCTGATGTGCCCCTACGGCGCCATTATGCCGGGCAACGGCACCGCAGTGCAGAAGTGCGAGCTCTGCCTGAACAATTCCTGCGGCGAACCCGCCTGCGTCAAAGGCTGTCCCAATGCCGCCATTGTGTACGAAGAACGATAAGGAGGAGCCAAAATGGAAAAGAATTATGTCATCGTGGGCAACTCCGCCGCCGCCATCGGCTGTGTGGAGGGCATCCGTCAAGTAGATACCAAAGGCAGCATCCTTATCGTCTCCGACGAACCTCACCACACCTATTCCCGCCCCCTGATTTCCTACCTGCTCTGGGGCAAAACCGACCGTCAGCGGATGAAGTACCGTCCGGATTCCTTCTATGAAGACAACAAAGTAGACACCCTGTTCGGCGTCAAAGCCACCGCCCTCCACCCGGAGGAACACACCCTGGAGCTGGACAACGGGGAAACCGTCACCTACGGCAAGCTGCTGCTGGCCACCGGCTCCCGTCCCTTTATCCCTCCCATGGAAGGGCTGGACCAAGTGGAAAAGAAATTCACCTTTATGACCTTAAACGACGCTCTGGCTTTGGAAGAAGCCATCACCCCCGACTCCAAGGTGCTGATTGTAGGCGCCGGTTTGATCGGCTTGAAGTGCGCCGAAGGCATCTTTGAAAAGGTAACTTCTTTGACGGTGGTGGATTTGGCCAACCGGATCCTCCCCTCCATCCTGGACGAAGAAGGCTCCAAGCTGGTGCAGGAGTACATCGAAAAGAAGGGCGTCAAGTTCTACCTTTCCGACTCCGTGGCCAAATTTGAAGAAGGCGTGGCCCGTCTCAACAGCGGCGCCGAAGTGGAATACGACGTGGTGGTCATCGCCGTGGGCGTGCGTCCTAATGTGGAACTGGCCCAGCAGGCGGGGATTGACGTGAACCGGGGCATCCTCACCGATGTCCACTGCGCCACCAGTGCGGCAGACGTGTATGCCGCCGGGGACTGCACCGTCAGCCACAACATCGCTTCGGACCAAGACCAAATTTTGGCTCTGCTGCCCAACGCCTACATGCAGGGAGAAACCGCCGGTATCGAAATGGCGGGAGGCGAAGCCAACTACGATAAGGCAATTCCCATGAACGCCATGGGCATGCTGGGACTGCACATGATTACCGCCGGTGTCTACGACGGCGAAGTGTACAAAGAACAAAACTGCGAAGGCTACAAAAAGCTGTTTGTGAAGGACGGCAAGCTGAAAGGCTACATCCTCATCGGGGATGTCATCAAGCGGGCCGGCATCTACACCAGCCTGATCCGGGAGCAGACTCCTTTGGATGAGATTGATTTTGATTTGATTAAACACTCTCCCCAGCTCATGGCCTTTGCCAAAAAAGAGCGGAAGGTCAAGCTGGCGGGAGCCAAGGAATAAGAGAAGGAGGCTGAACCTTATGATGATCCGTCCCGGTGCAGAGATGCACTTTCAGACCTTAAACGAAGCCATTCGTTCCACCCCGGACACCGACGTCATGATTGAAAACTGCCTGGGCCAGCGCTACATTGGCGCAGGGCTTTCCGGCAAAACCATTGTCATCAACGGCACCCCCGGCAACGCCTTAGGGGCTTACCTGGACGGCTGCACCATTCATGTCCACGGCAATTCCCAGGAAGCTACCGGGGACACCATGAACGAAGGCACCATCTATGTCCACGGCAACGCCGGGGACGCCACCGGCTACGCCATGCGGGGCGGCAAAATCTTCATTGAAGGCAACTCCGGCTACCGCACCGGCATCCACATGAAGGCCTTCCAGGAAAAGGTCCCGGTTCTGGTGGTGGGCGGCATCACCGGCAGCTTTCTGGGCGAATACCAGGCTGGGGGCTACATCATTGTGCTGGATTTGAACCACCAGTCCATTGAAAAGAACTGCAACTTTGTGGGGACCGGTATGCACGGCGGGAAAATCTTTTTGCGCACCGAAAAGCTCCCTCCCAACCTGCCCAAGCAGATTCTGGCCAGCCAGGCCACCAAGGAAGACCTCAAGGAGATCAAGCCCTTTATCCACGAATTCTGCGAAGCCTTCGGCCGGGAAGAGCAGGAGATTCTGGACAGCAGCTTCTATGTGCTGACCCCCAACTCCAACAACCCCTACAAACAGCTTTACACCCGCAACCAGTGCTGAGTGTGTTTTCATCGGCGTCTTTCCTCTTTGTTCACAGGGAAAGGCGCCTTTTGTTTGAATTCCCTTATTTTCAAAACCAGAAGAGAATCCTTTCACCCGCTTCCTGCCCCGCCGGTCTTTCCTCAAAAAGTTTTTACTCTGCTTCTCTTTCCATGTTTGCATTACCGCTTTTTTTCTGATAAAATAGGAGAAGTTAAACTGTAAGAAAGGCTGCCCTGCTGTGATGAAGAAAAAATCCCTTTTCTCCAGAATTTTATTTTCCCTTCTCACCATCTTTTTTTGGTATACCGGAATCAAAGGGACGGTCTTTGTCCTGTCCAATCCCGGCTTTCATTACAACGGGCTGCCGCTTTGGGGCGTTTATTGCATCCTGATCGGGTATTTATTGCTGGGTTTATGGGTAACCATTGCCACCATTTTGAAGTTTACAGTCAAACGCGATTGATTTGGAAAGGAGTTTTCCTATGCTATCCCAAGCCGCCAGAGATGCCTTGCAGTACGTCCGGGAAAACGATGTGAAGTTTATCCGGCTCACCTTCTGCGACATCTTCGGCAATGTGAAAAATATATCCATCCAAGCGGACCGCTTGCAGCACGCCTTGGAATACGGCATCTGCCTGGATGCCTGCTCGGTGCAGGGATTTGCGGGAGCGGACAGCGAAGACCTGTTCCTCTTCCCCGACCCCACCACCATGGCAGCCCTTCCCTGGCGTCCCAGTCGGGCGGGAGTCATTCGGTTTTTCTGCGACATCCGCTACCGGGACGGCCGCCACTTTGAGCGGGACAGCCGCTATCAATTAAAAAAAGCGGTGCGCCGGTGCAAAGAGATGGGGTACCAGTGCAAAATCGGCAGCAAGTGTGAATTTTACCTCTTTTTGCAGGACGATAAAGGCAATCCCACCCTGGAGGTCCAGGACCGGGCGGGATACCTGGATGTGGCGCCCCTGGACCGGGGGGAAAACATCCGCCGGGAAATCTGCCTGAATCTGGAGCAGATGGGCCTTAAGCCGGAATGCTCCTACCACGAGCACGGTCCCGGCCAAAACGAGGTGGATTTCCGGGACAACAACGCTTTGGGTGCCGCCGACGACTTGATTTCCTTTAAGTTGGCGGTGCGCAGCATCGCCAACATCAACGGCCTATACGGCTCCTTCCTTCCCAAACCCATGGAACACCTTCCCGGCAGCGGACTGCATGTCAACATAAACCTGTTCAAAGACGGTGAAAATATCTTCTTGGGAGGAGAACAGCACAACCCGGTGGCGGAGAGCTTCATCGCCGGTATCTTAAAGTATATCCGGGACATTACCTGCTTCCTCAATCCCTTGTCCAACTCCTATGCCCGGTTCGGGGAATTTGAAGCGCCCAAATACATCTCCTGGTGCCACCAGAACCGGTTTCAGCTGATCCGGATTCCGGCGGCGTCTCCGGGCCACAACCGGATGGAGCTGCGCAGTCCCGACAGCGCCTGCAACCCTTATCTGGCCTTTGCCCTGTTAATCCATGCGGGCTTGGAGGGAATCGAAGAAAACCTGGCTCTTCCCGCCCCCACCAACCTGGATCTGTTCACCGCTACGCCGGAAGAAACCGCCGGTTTGGAGCTTCTGCCCCAGAATCTGGGGGAAGCGTTGGATTGTGCCCGGAACAGCGCATTTGTCAAGAAACATCTGGACGCCGGGCTGCTGGAAAGCTACCTGGCCAACAAGCAGAAGGAATGGGACAACGCCGTAGCCTCCCCCAACCGCCACGACTACGAACTGCGCAACTATTTCCTCTATGTCTGACACAAGTTTCACCCCTCCCCGCCGTAAAAAGGAGACTTTGGGTTGAAAGAACTTTTGTTGATTAACAGTAACGACAAATACCGAGAACCCTTGCTGGCGCTGCTGCATCAATGCGGGCTCAAGCAGATCGAGCTTGCTTACAGCGGCAGCGAGGTGCGCCGCCTTGTCCAAAATCAGAATTATCCCATGGTCATCGTCAACACCCCTCTGGCAGACGAATTCGGTCATGAACTGGGAAGCTATCTGTCTCGGAAAAGCGGATGTCTGGTGCTGCTGTTGGTCAAAAATGAAATTGCGGAAGAAATGTCTGTGAAGACCCAACGGGACGGGATTTTGGTGCTGGCCAAGCCCATCAACCGGGGCAGCTTTGCCCAGGCAGTGCGGCTGATGACCTCCTGCGTCCAAAAAATCCGGCTGCTCCAGGAGGAAAACGAAAAACTGCGAGCCACCTTGCAGCAGGATCGCATCATCAGCCGGGCCAAATGCCTGCTCATCGAACGGGGCGGTTTTACCGAAGAACAGGCCCATCACTTTTTGGAACAGCAGGCCATGAACCAGCGCACCACCCGCTATGAAGTGGCCAGGGATGTCTGTGCCCAATACGCAGATTAAAATCTTCATACAAGCTAAGAATCTTCTGTCCGGAAGCCCTCCTTTCGGGCAGAAGAACGATTTTGTCCTGGAAAAGGAAAAATCGGTTGTATTTACCGGCCAAATCCAGTATAATGTAATTTGTATAAAAATGCGAAGAAGGAGAGTATCCTGCGGTGAAGCTATCTTTTACCAAAATGCATGGCTGCGGCAACGACTACATTTATTTCAATGCCTTTACCCAGTCCATTGACAACCCCGAAGCATTGTCCATCCGCTTATCTCAGCGGAGAAAGAGCATCGGCGGGGACGGCATCATCCTGGTCTGCCCCAGCGATAGGGCAGACGCAAAAATGCGGATTTTCAACCAAGACGGCAGTGAAGCCAAAATGTGCGGCAACGGTGTGCGCTGTGTGGCAAAATTTGTGGTAGACCAAGGCCTGGTGCCTGGCGACCGGGAAACGGTGGCCATCGACACCCTCAGCGGCGTGAAACAAATCCGCCTGCTCCGGGAAAACGGCCAAGTGGTGGGCGCCACAGTGGATATGGCCCAAGCCATTCTTACCCCCAAAGAAATCCCGGTGCTGCTGGACGGGGACCGTGTCATCGGCCGGCCGGTGGAGATCGGGGGAAAAACATGGGACATCACCTGTGTCTCTATGGGCAACCCCCACTGCGTGGTATTTGTAAAAGATGTGGACAGCCTGAATCTGGAAGAGCTGGGGCCCTGCTTTGAAAAGAACCCCATTTTCCCGGAACAGGTGAACACCGAATTCATCCGGGTGCTGGACCCCCACACCTTGCAGATGCGGGTTTGGGAACGGGGCAGCGGCGAAACCTGGGCCTGCGGCACCGGAGCCTGCGCAGCGGCGGTGGCGGCGGTGGAAAACGGCTACTGCCCGAAAAACGAAGACATTACCGTGCATCTGGTAGGCGGAGATTTGGTAATCCGTTACACCGAGGAAACGGTTTACATGACCGGCGAAGCAGTCACTGCTTTTGAAGGGGAGGTAGAAGTATGACCAAATATATTTTTGTAACCGGCGGCGTAGTCTCCGGGTTAGGCAAAGGCATTACCGCCGCCAGCTTGGGCCGGGTGCTCAAACAGCGGGGGCTGAAGGTGGCCGCCCAGAAACTGGACCCCTACATCAACATCGACCCCGGCACCATGAGTCCCTATCAGCACGGGGAAGTGTTCGTCACCGAAGACGGTGCGGAAACCGACCTGGATCTGGGTCACTATGAACGGTTCATCGACGAGGACTTAAACAAATTCTCCAACCTGACCACCGGCCGGGTGTACTGGAACGTGCTGAACAAGGAACGCAACGGCGATTATCTGGGCAAGACCGTCCAGGTCATCCCCCACATCACCAACGAAATCAAGGAATTTATCTATACCGTGGGTCGGAAAACCAGCGCCGATGTGGTGATTACCGAAATCGGCGGCACCGTAGGCGACATTGAAAGCCAGCCCTTTATGGAAGCCATCCGGCAGGTGGCCTTTGACGTGGGCCGGGAGAACGTCTGCTACATCCACGTCACCCTGGTGCCCTATATCACCGGCAGCGGCGAATTTAAGAGCAAGCCCACCCAGCACTCGGTCAAGGAACTGCAAAGCCTGGGTATTGCCCCCAACATCATCGTCACCCGGGTAGATCAGCCTTTGGACGAAGACATCCGGGACAAAATCGCATTGTTCTGCAATGTGAAAAAGGAATGCGTCATTGAAAACCTGACCCTGCCGGTGCTGTACCAGTGCCCCATGATGCTGGAAGAAAGCCATATGTCCGACATTGTGTTAAAGGAACTGGGCATTGATGCGCCTGCGGCGGATATGACCGAATGGAACCAGATGCTCCAGCGGATCGCCAACCGGGACAAAACCGTGACCATCGCCCTGGTGGGCAAATACGTCAAGCTCCACGACGCCTATCTGTCGGTGGTGGAATCCTTAAACCACGCCGGTTATGAAAACGCCGCCAAGGTGGAAATTAAATGGGTGGATTCGGAGGACGTCACCGAAGAGACCGCCCCGGAAATCTTTGGGGATGTTCAGGGCATTCTGGTACCCGGCGGCTTCGGCCATCGGGGCGTGGAAGGCAAGATCATTGCCGCCCGGTATGCCCGGACCCACAACGTACCGTATTTAGGCATCTGCCTGGGAATGCAGGTGGCTGTCATTGAATTCGGCCGCCATGTGCTGGGGCTCACCGGCGCACATTCCGCAGAATTTGACCCCGCCACCCCCTACCCGGTCATCGACTTGATGCCGGACCAGAAGGGCAATCTGCCCAAGGGCGGCACCATGCGGCTGGGCGCTTATCCCTGCAAGATCTCGGAGGACTCCATTATGTCCCGGGCTTACGGCCAGAAAGAGGTCAACGAACGCCACCGCCACCGCTACGAATTCAACAACGCTTTCCGGGACAGCTACCGCCAGGGCGGTATGCGCTTTACCGGCACCAGCCCCGACGGACACCTGGTGGAAGCGGTGGAAATTCCGGAGCACAAGTTCTACATCGGCGTGCAGTACCACCCCGAATTTAAGAGCCGTCCCAACCGGGCTCATCCCCTGTTCCGGGAATTTGTGAAAGCTGCGTTAGGGGATTAAGTGCAATTAGGAGGTTTACAAACTATGCAGATCAACCGTCATTTTCTGGAAGTAGCAGACAGCTACCTGTTTTCCACCATTGCCCACAAGGTCAACGAATACACCGCCGCCAACCCGGACAAGAAGATCATCCGTCTGGGCATCGGGGACGTGACCCGTCCTTTGGCTCCCGCCGTCATCGACGCCCTTCACGCTGCGGTGGACGATATGTCCAAAGCGGAAACCTTCCATGGCTACGGCCCGGAACAGGGATATGATTTCCTCAAGGAATCCCTGCAGGGCTACTACGCTTCCCACGGGGTGAAGCTGGATTTGGACGAAATCTTCGTCAGCGACGGCGCCAAGAGCGACGTGGGCAACATCCTGGACATCTTCAGCACCGACAACCTGGTGCTGGTGCCCGACCCGGTGTACCCGGTGTATGTGGACACCAACGTCATGGCCGGCCGGAAGATCCAGTATATGAACGCTACCGAAGAAAACGGATTTTTGCCCCTGCCGGAGGAATCGGTGGATGCGGACATCATCTATCTCTGCTCCCCCAACAACCCCACCGGCGCTGTGTACACCAAGGAGCAGCTGCAAAAGTGGGTGGACTACGCCAATGAGCGGGAAGCGGTGATCCTCTTTGACGCCGCTTACGAGTGCTTTATCACCGACCCCACCCTGCCCCGGAGCATCTTTGAAATCCCCGGTGCCAAGACCTGCGCCATTGAGTTCTGCTCCTTCTCCAAGACCGCCGGCTTCACCGGCACCCGCTGCGGCTACACTGTAGTACCCAAGGCCCTGGTGCGGCAGGACACTCCCCTGAACAAGATGTGGCTGCGCCGTCAGACCACCAAGTTCAACGGGGTTCCCTACATCGTTCAGAAGGGCGCTGCGGCGGTGTTCACCCAAGAAGGATTGCCCCAGATCAAGGAAACCATCGGCTACTATCTGGACAACGCCAAAATCATTGCCCAGGCCATGGACGAGCTGGGCATCTGGTACACCGGCGGCACCAACTCCCCCTACATCTGGCTGAAGTGCCCCAACAACATGAAGAGCTGGGACTTCTTCGACCTGCTGCTGGAACAGGCCAATGTGGTGGGCACCCCCGGTGCAGGATTTGGCAACAACGGGGAAGGCTTCTTCCGCCTGACCGCCTTCGGCAACCGGGAAAACACCCAGGAGGCCGTGGAACGGATCAAGAATCTGCTGAAATAAAACCAACTGACAAAACAAAGAACGCACTGGGAAAATTCTCAGTGCGTCTTTTTTGTGATGCAAAAGGAAAGGGAAGAAATTATGCTTCTGTTTGATCAGCTGCGCCAAAGGTGCGGCTTGCCAACACTTCGTCCTGATTATCGCGATATTCTACACGAAACTGAATCGGTTCACCTGCCGCTTGGCTGAGTTGCTCCGCCGCAGGCTGGAAAACAGAATCAAAGGCTTCCAAAGCACTTTCCAGAGCGGAGACCATTGTCTCTCGACCTGCTTCCGGTATCTCCATGTCATAGGTGCAGATAATTACTAAGGTATTTCCTTCCACTTCTAAAGAGCCGGTGCAAACTCCACCGGAAGCAGATTCCATGGAAGAGATCATCGACTGTCCTTCCTCTCCTTCGGCGAAGGCTTTTAAAATCTCTGTGGCACTTCCTTCTCCGACATCAGAAGCAGGAGATTCTTCCTGCGAATTGGTGTCCGCAGACTCCGATGTATTGACCTGAGGGGAAGCATTGTTAGTGTCAACGGTGCTATTGTTCCCGTTAGTACAAGCAGTAAATGCCATCAGCAGGCAGCCGGCCAAAGCAGCTGCCAAAATTGCTTTGAGTCGCTTCATAAAAATTCTCCTTAAAAATTTTAAACGGTCCTTTTCCCAAAAATTCCTTTTGCATCCCAATCGCAAAAATCAGTCCGCCGAAGAATAGCTGTAGCTGCCCAATTCCGTGCCATCGGCATTGAGGTAAACCACCTTCAGCTGGATGTCCTGCTGGTTGATGTCCTGGGCGATTTGATCCACCACCGACTGGAAGGAATCGGCATTGCTCTCTGCCGCCGCATCCAACTGGCTGGTGACGGAACCATCGCTGTTGTCCATCTGGGTTTCGTTGGTATAGGTATAGATCAAGCTGTTCCCATCCACCGTGATCTCTAAATTCACGCCGCTGCCGTCCATCTGCTCTTCTGCAAACCGCAGGTTTTCTTCGGCGTAATCTTCCAGCGCCTGGGTCACGTCCATGGAAAGGGGTTTGCTGGTAGTCACCGAGCAGCCCGCCAATCCGGTGAGCAGACAGCCTGCCGCCAACAAGGCAGCCAGTACCTTTTTCATTTTCATTGCATCTCGCCTCTTTATTCTGAGCCTTACAGTTCCCGTTCCAGAGCAATCAACCCGCTGCGGGCCATTTTAATAATGCCGTAGGGCTTCACCAGCCGCAGGAAAGAATCAATCTTTTTGGGGCTGCCGGTGAGTTCCAGCATCAGCTCGGTTTCGGCCACGTTCAGCACCTTGGCACGGTACAGGTTGGCTACCTGGATCAAGCCGTCCCGGGTTTCTTCGCTGCATCCGGCCCGCACCAAAACGTGTTCCCGCTTCACCGAAATGTCCCCAGATAGGTTGAGCACCTCGTGGATCTCGTGGAGCTTCTGCACCTGCTTGATGATCTGCTCCAAGGTCTGGTCGTCCGCTTCGGTGACGATGGTGAGACGGCTGATGTTGGGATCCTGGGTTTCCGCTGCGGAGATGCTCAGCAGGTTGTATCCCCGGCGGGCAAACAGGCCGCAGATACGAAGGAGCACCCCGGAATGGTTATCCGCCAAAATGGAAAGCACATAGGTTTTGGATTTCATCACTTCGCGCCCCCTTCCTTTTCTTCAATGGTGATGTGGGTGATGGGCTTGGTGATGTCCGCCCCCGCAGGCACCATGGGAAGCACGTTGATGTCCCGGTCAATGACGCATTCAATCAGCACCGGCTCGTGGAGAGAGAGGGCCTCCTCCAGCACCGGGCGAATATCGCTCTTCTTGGTGATCCGCAGTCCCTTGATGTGATAGGCCTGGGCCAAAAGCATATAATCGGTGCCCCGGTCCAGGGTGGTCTGGCTGAACCGACGGCCGTAGAACAGCCGCTGCCACTGCCGCACCATGCCCAGCACATTGTTGTTAAACAACAGCTCAATCATGGGAATCTGGAACTTATAGGCGGTGACCAGCTCATTGCAGTTCATGTGGAAGCTGCCGTCCCCGGCAATGTTGATGACCCGCTTGTCGGGATTGCCTACCTGTGCTCCCATAGCGGCGCCGAAGCCGTAGCCCATGGTGCCCAAGCCGCCGGAAGAAACAAAGCTCCTGGGATGGCGGAACTTGTAGAATTGCGCCGCCCACATCTGATGCTGGCCCACTTCGGTGGCGATGATGGCGTCACCTTTGGTCAGCTCATCCAAAGTTTCGATCACGTCCTGAGGAGTGACCGCTTCCGGGTCATCCGCCTTCATCACCAAAGGATACTCCTGCTTCCAGGACTGAATCTGCTCCATCCACTCACTGTGGTTCTGCTGGGGCAGCAAGGGCAGCAGCTGTTCCAGCACCGCCTTTACATCCCCAATGAGAGCCAGATCCACGCTGATATTTTTGTTCACTTCCGCAGGGTCAATGTCGATTTGCAGAATCTTGGCATTTTTGGCAAAGGTGGATTTGTCCCCGATGACACGGTCGCTGAACCGGGTGCCCAGGCCCACGAACAAATCGCAGTTTTCAATGGCCTTGGCGGCGGTGACGGTGCCGTGCATCCCCAGCATTCCCATATACCTGGGGTCGGTGTTGTCAAAGCTGCCCTGTCCCATCAAAGAAGAGGACACCGGGGCGTCCATGCGGTTGACCAGCTCCAGCACCGGTTCCGCCGCTTCCGAAGCAATGACGCCGCCGCCGGTGTAAACGAAGGGCCGCTTGGCTTCCATGATCAAAGCTGCCGCCCGCTCCAGTTCGTGGGCGGTGGTGTGATTTTCCACCGGAATGGACTGTGGCTGTTTGGGGGCGTACTCGCACTGAGCCGCCGTAACGTCCTTGGGAACGTCGATGAGCACCGGGCCTTTCCGCCCGGAATTGGCCAGGTAAAAGGCTTCCCGGATGGTGTCCGCCAGCTTGGTAATGTCCTTGACAATGTAGTTGTGCTTGGTGATGGGGATGGTGACCCCGGTGATGTCCACTTCCTGGAAGGAGTCCAAGCCCAGAGAAGAACAGCCCACGTTGCCGGTGATGGCTACCACCGGCACCGAGTCCATGTTGGCGGTGGCCAGACCGGTGACCAGGTTGGTGGCCCCGGGGCCGGAGGTGGCAATGACCACGCCGGTGCGGCCGGTGCTCCGAGCGTAGCCATCAGCGGCATGGCTGGCGCCCTGTTCGTGGGCGGTGAGGATGTGGCGGATTTTGTCGCTGTATTCATACAGCGCATCGTAGATGTTCAGCACCGAACCGCCGGGATAACCGAACACCGTGTCCACACCCTGCTCCAACAAGCATTCCAAAATGATTTCTGCTCCAGTTAATTTCAAGAGTTTCACCTCGTATCAAAATCGACCTGCCCTTTGCTTTGCAAGCATTTTGCGTTTGGCAAAACCCTTGGAAAACATCAGGCGGCTGTACCTTTATCCTTCGCCACTCCCGGTGTGAGACAGGCGAAAAAAGAACCGGCCGTTTTGATAAAACGAACGGAACGGGTTACTGTATTATCATAGCGATTTTTTTGTTATTTGTCAAATCGGCGGCAGGATTTTCCCGGAAACATCTGGTACGGTTTGAAACCGGCTGAAAAACGGAGCGCTTCCGGGACCACACTTTATCAAAACGCCCATCCCGCAAAAAATGTGCCTGCTTTTTATCCGACTTTGCCCAATTTTCCCTCTGCCCTTGCCTTTTTGGATTGGATTTCGTAATATAAGGAAAGAAGCTGTAAATTTTCCCGGAAAGGATGTCCCTTATGTCTTCTTTCATCTACGCCGACCACGCCGCCACCACCCCGGTCCACCCGGCGGTGCTGGAAGCCATGCTCCCCTACTTTTCCCAGCAGTACGGCAACCCCTCCTCCCTCTACCGGTTGGGGCGGCAGGCCAAAGCGGCACTGGAACAAGCCAGAGAAAGCGTTGCCCGCTGCCTGGGGGCTTTGCCGGAAGAAATCTTTTTCACTTCCGGGGGCAGTGAAGGGGACAACTGGGCGGTGAAGGGGATGGCTCTGGCGGGAAAAGAGGCCGGAAAGCTCCATATCCTTACCACGGCCTTTGAGCACCCCGCCCTGCTGGAAAGCTGCAAATTCCTGGAAACTCAGGGGTATCGGGTTACCTACCTCCCGGCAAGCCCCAAGGGATTTGTCTCGCCGGAACAGGTGGAAGCCGCCATTGACGAGGACACCTGTTTGGTCAGCGTCATGTACGCCAACAACGAGACCGGCACCATCCAGCCGGTGCAGGAAATCGGAGCTGTCTGCCGGAACAAGGGCGTCCCCTTCCACACCGACGGGGTGCAGGCAGCGGGTTGGCTTCCTATCAATGTGCAGGCTCAAAACATCGACCTGCTCACCCTCTCCGCCCACAAGCTGGGCGGCCCCAAGGGGGTGGGAGTATTGTACTGCAAAAAAGGACTGTCGCTGCACTCCTTAATCCAAG
>PPYE01776382.1_pt1 | contig 28014 bp, 28 predicted proteins | sample 1559881 | NCBI WGS metagenome assembly PPYE01 (sample SAMN08240022, study PRJNA423297) | Human gut metagenome, whole genome shotgun sequencing project. | reverse complement strand
AGCTTCAGCGGAGCCGTTACCAGTATGCGTGTCCGTTCGGGCAGCGAGGCGATCCGGTTCACGACGTCGGCCACCGTGTAGCGGCGGACCTCCCGGCCCGATACGGGCGAATGGGTGCGTCCGATGCGCGCGAAGAGCAGTTTCAGGTAGTCGTAGATTTCGGTCGACGTGCCGACGGTCGAGCGCGGATTCCGCGTGTTGACCTTTTGCTCGATCGCGATGGCCGGAGCGATTCCGGTAATCAGGTCGACGTCGGGCTTGTTGATCTTGCCCAGAAACTGGCGGGCGTAGGCAGACAGGCTTTCGACGTAGCGTCGCTGGCCCTCGGCGAAGATGGTGTCGAACGCGAGCGTCGACTTGCCCGAGCCCGACAGTCCGGTTACGACGACCAGTTGGTTATGGGGTATCTTGACCTCTATGTTCTTGAGATTATGTACCCGGGCGCCTTTGACGTGGATGTATTTCCGTTCTTTCGAGTCGTTCATGCCTCAATTCCAAATAGACCGCTAAAGATAACGAATTTCTCTCAAAACTATTATCCGCGCACGGAGCGTTTCGACAAACGACCGGTCCGACCGCGCCGACTACGGAGGCGTCCGTAAACGGACCGGTCGTCGCTCCCTTGGCCGAACTTCCGGTTCCGGACATGAAACCGTTCCGGCGTCCGGCTGCTCGTCCCGCCTGTCCGGAGTGCAAAAAGACGGGAATATGGATGGCCTGTCAATCGGCGTAGGCTGTTCGGATTCGTGTTCGTGCTGTTCGGGCACGGGTTGGCCGCATGTATTCGGGCCGTTTTCATTTTTGAAAAAGTCCGGTGCGTCGGTTCCGAGGACTTGACTATAACCGGAGTGCTTATTCCGGCTCCGATTCGTTCCGGACGGCATGCGGATTTCGGACTGTTTTTCCGGGTCGAAGGCAGCAGGCTGTTTCTCATTCCGTTAGCGTTGCGTTTCTGTACGGCTCTATTCGATCATGCGATTTATCGGTTTGGCAGACGATTTGCGATTTGCGGAGTATCGGGAAATTCCGATCGATGCATTGTCCGGCCGTTGAAAGCAGAATCGAAACGTTGATTATGCGGAAGATAGGCGTCTGTATGCCGGATACGTATCGGATGGTGCTGGTCTGGCGAAGCAGGATTTTTTATACGGTTTGTTCAGGTTGATAATCAATATAATAAAAACCTTTAAAAGTATAGCTTATGTTTCATCATGTCAAAGAACTTCAGTTCAATGCGCGCGTTTCGAAGCCCGATCCGCGCTTTGCCCGCCTGTTGCTCGAGCAGTTCGGCGGAGGTAACGGAGAGTTGAAAGCCTCCATGCAATATTTCGTTCAGGCCTTCGCGTGCCGGAATCCCTATCCCGACAAGTACGATATGCTGATGGATATCGCGACCGAGGAACTGGGACATCTGGAGATCGTCGGGGCTACGATTCAGATGCTGTTGTCGGGAATCAACGGCGAGTTGAAGGACGCGGCCGACAGGGCCGATTTTGCCCGGATGTTCGGCAGCAAGGGCAATCGGGAGGAATTTATCCATGAGGCGACGCTGAATCCGCAGTTCGGCGTGCTGACCGGAGGCGGTCCGCGCCTCACCGACAGCAACGGCGTACCCTGGCAGGGCTCGTACGTCAATGCGAACGGCGATCTGACGGTCGATCTGCGTTCGGACATCGCTGCCGAGTCGCGCGCCAAGATCGTTTACGAATACCTGATGCAGTTTACCGAGGATCCGTATGTGCTCGAGACGCTGAACTTTCTGATGACCCGCGAGGTAGCCCATTTCCAGCAGTTCGAGGCGGCGCTCGACACGATCCGGCCGAATTTTCCTCCCGGCGTGCTTCAGAGCGATCCGCGTTACAGCAACCTCTATTACAATATGTCCGAGGGCGAGGATAGCCGCGGGCCGTGGAACGAGGGCAAGAGCGTCGGCTTCAATGAGACATGGCAGTATGTCGATGACCCGAAGCGGCAGGTCGACCGGACGAACGGGCTGCTCGATACGGAGCCGACCGGAACCGATCGCACGCTGGCGTCTGTCGAGAAGGCCGACAAGCAACTCGGCAAGAAACGTAGCGCAGAGATCGATTCGGCGACGCCCCTCGAGGATATTCAGTGGAGCCGGTATGCCGAAATGGCCGAAGAGATCGGCTGACGGCATGGAATCGATTGTCTCTGACGGTTTCGGGACCGTGAAAAGGAGATCGGTTAAAACGAAATGATAATCGTCTGTCCCGAATTCCGGTCGGCGACACAGTAACCGTCCCGCACATTAATGTGCGGGACGGCTTTTTCGGGGATCGCCTCGGGAGCCGGCGCTCGAAATTTTCGGTCGGAGAACGTTCGTTCGCTCCCATGAAAATGCGGTTTCTTTAATGCGGCTTCTTTCTTGTTCCGTCCGTTCCTTCCGATATTGCATTGCCGGCAGGCTGGTGGCAGCGCATCGCTTCGGCTGGTATCGCCGGACCGGATAACGGAAAACCGGTAAAGGAACGTTAGCTCGGAATTTCCTGCGGCGGTATTTTCCGGAGAAACGGCCGGGCGGCTTATTTCAGAATCTCGATCTGCTGCCGGTGCGTGATCTTTTCGCAATATTTGCAGCGAAGGGCGATCTGCTCTCCTTCCCGGATCACGGTGAACGAGGTCTCGACCGGCTCGTTGTTCGTGATGCATTTCGGGTTGACGCAGCGCACGAAACCCCGGACCGTCTCGGGTATCGTCACGTTGCGCTTTTCGGTGACCCTGAAATTCTCGATGATGTTGACCTTGGCCATAGGCGCGACGATCGCGATGCGGTTCAGCTCGTCCTGCTTGCAGAAGCGGTCGTTGATCTTGATGATCGCTTTCGAGCCCATCCGCTTGCTCTCGAGGTTCGTGCCGAACGTGATCCGGTGCGTATCGTGCTCCAGATCGAGAATCTTGATGATTTTGAACAGGCAGTCGGACGGGATATGGTCGATGACCGTACCGTTCTCGATGGCCCTGACTTCCAGTTTTCCTTCCGTGTGATCGGTCATGGTATGGCGTGTGTTGTGCGGTTTGTTCCGTTTATTCGGCGACACCCAGCAGGTAGCTGATGATAGCCATGCGGGTGTATACGCCGTTTTCGGTCTGTTGGAAATAGTAGGCTTTGGGGTTGCGGTCGACGTCCGGGTCGATCTCTCCCACCCTCGGCAGCGGATGCAGGATGCGCATATTGGGCTTGGTGCGTTCGAGCATGCTGTTCCTCAGAACGTAGACGTTCTTGACCCGCTCGTATTCCATCGGGTCGGAGAACCGCTCGCGCTGAACCCGCGTCATGTAGACGATGTCGGCCGAGTCGATCGCTTCTTCCATGTTGCGCGTTTCGGTGTACGGAATGCCTTTTTCGTCGAGAAACAGCTTGTACTCGTCCGGCATCTTCAGTTCGTCGGGCGCGACGAACGTGAACGTCGGGTTGAAGAACGACATCGCCTGCAGCAGCGAGTGAACGGTCCGGCCGTATTTCAGGTCTCCGACCATGGCGATATGGAGGCCGTCGAGCGTGCCCTGCGTCTTCTGGATCGAATAGAGGTCGAGCAACGTCTGGCTCGGGTGCTGGTTGGCCCCGTCGCCGGCGTTGACTACCGGAACCTTCGATATCTCGCTCGCGTAGCGGGCCGCTCCCTCGATCGAGTGGCGCATGACGATCAGGTCGCAATAGTTCGATATGACCATGATCGTGTCATGGAAGGTCTCGCCTTTCGATACGCTCGTGTTGGCGGTCTCGGAAAATCCGATGACCCGCCCCCCGAGGTGGTTGATCGCGCTCTCGAAGCTGAGGCGCGTGCGGGTCGAAGGCTCGAAGAAAAGAGAGGCGATTACTTTTCCGGCGAGCACCTGGCGGTGAGGATCGGCCTCGAACCGCGTGGCCAGCTCCATGATCTTCAGAATCTCCTCTTGCGAGAAATCGGTGATCGAGATCAGATTTTTCTTTCCCATATGCAGGTCTTTATAGTAGTCTTTTGTCGAAAGAATCCCCTCTTCCCTGAGGCTGCGCTTCCGTCCGTAAGCGGATATTTCCCTGTCGGGAGCGTATCGGCAATCCCGCTCGTGCGTTTCCGACGCGTCGGTTCCCGTTACACATAGCCTTTCGGATCGATCCGCAAGCCTTCCACGCCCGCGAGCCTTTCTCGGAGCAGTTCCTCGGCGGAGCTCCGGATTGCCAGCGTCATCGTGCAGGCGTTGTCGAACCGCTGCGCAAGCACTTGCGGCTGCATTTCCTTGACGATCCGCATCACGTCGTTCAGCACCAGATAGCCGAAGCCTATTTCCAGCACTGCATCGACCGTCCGCTCGACGACCGACGAGGCGTCCAGCGCGGCGGCGGCCGATTCCCGATAGGCGGCGATCAGGCCCGGTACGCCCAGCTTCGTTCCGCCGAAGTATCGGACGACGACGATCAGCGCGTTGGTCACGTTGCGCGAAAGCATCTGCCCGAGGATCGGCCGGCCGGCCGTCGAGGAGGGCTCGCCGTCGTCCACGGCCCGGAAACTGTCGCCCGAAGGACCGAGGCGCCACGCGTAGCAATGGTGCGTAGCGTCGAAGTATTTCTTTCGCAGCGCGTCCACCCGCTCGCGTATCTGCTCCTCGTTCGCTACCGGATAGGCGAAAGCGAGGAACCGGCTGCCTTTGTCCTTATACAGCGCTTCGGCCGGAGCCTCGATCGTCAGGTAGCTGTCGGACGGAGTTTCCATGGACTTTATTTTACGCCCCGGAAAATCCGGTTCCACCGGATGTTCGCGGGGAAGCTCTTTTCCTTGTCCAGCGACAGCCATACGAACGACGGCTTGCCGACGATATGGTCCTCGGGCACGAATCCCCAGTAGCGCGAGTCGAGCGAGTTATGCCGGTTGTCGCCCATCATGAAATAGTAGTCCATGGCGAACGTATAGCTGTCGGCAGGCTCTCCGTTGATCCGTATCTGCCCGTCGGATACTTCCAGCCGGTTGCCCTCGTACGTCTCGATGATGCGGCGGTACAGGGGCAGGTTCGCTTCGGTCAGCGCGACGGTCGCTCCCTTTCGGGGAACCCACAGCGGGCCGAAATTATCGACGTTCCACGGGTACGACTTGCTGTTCGGGAAGATATCGGGATCGGCTCCGGTCGCCTCGTAGCGGACGATTTCCCGCACGTTGCGCAGGCTCCGCAGGCGCTCGACGTTCTCGTCGGTCAGCGGCAGAAAGTAAGTTCCCGCGTCGTACAGTATGTCGCTCTGCGCAATTCCCATTTGGCCGAACAGTTCCGGATTGATCGTCGTGCCGTCGGTCCGCACATAATAGTTGTACTGCCTGCCGGGTATCTCGCGCTGCGGCTCGCCGTTGACCCATACTTCCGAGTGCTCGATCCGGATCGTGTCGCCGGGCAGAGCGATGCAGCGCTTCACGTAGTTGTCGCGCTTGTCGACCGGACGGTACACGACCTCGGTCCGCTGCAACAGCATGTCGCGTCCGGTTTTCTCGCCGTAAGCCTGCTGAAACTGCCGCAGCAGGTCGTAGTAGCTGGCCGAGGGCTCCATCAGCGCCACCGTGTCGCCGGCCGGAAAATTGAACACGACCGGATCGTTGCGCTTGACGCGCCCCCACCCCGATAGCCGGTGGTAGGGCCACTTGATCCATTCGACGAACGACTTTTTCGTTTGCGACAGAGGCAGCGTGTTGTGTACGAGCGGGAACGACAGCGGCGTATTGGGCATCACCGGACCGTATGCCAGTTTGCTCACGAGCAGATAGTCGCCCACGAGCAGGCTTTTTTCCATCGACGGAGTCGGAATGACGAACATAGCGAACACATAGATGCGGATCAGCGTCGCCACGACCGTAGCGAACACGATCGCTTCGACCCATTCCGACACTTTGCGGTAGGTTCTGTTGGTTTGCTTGCGCTCCTTGTGTTTGCGCCAGAACAGGCGATACATGTATTTCGATATGTAGATGTCGTAGATGACGGCTATGCCCGGCAGCAGCCACGGGTTGCCGGTCCATACGACGAACCACAGCGTGTAAAAGAGCGAAACGACGCCGAACTTGACCCAGCGGTTGCTCCATATTTTCTTCAATTTGCTCACTCTATTCTTATGTGTTTTTATTGGCCCTGCGGCCGTTCGGACGACAAACGGCGTTTCGGTCGGTTTTCGTATCGTTTTTATGGGCTCGGCCGGCTCTTATTCCAGTCCCAGCAGGTCCTTCATCGAGAATATTCCCTTTTTGCCGGCGACGAACTCAGCTGCCATCACTGCGCCCGTAGCGAACCCGCACCGATTTTTCGCGCAGTGCGTGATCGACAGCACGTCCGCTTCCGACTCGTAGGTAACCGTGTGGATGCCCGGCACGACGCTGCGGCGTACGGAGGCGATTTCCAGCGCATCGGGCTCGGTCGTCGTACCGCTCGTCCAGTGTGTCTTGCGGTCTATTCGGTCGAGAATATCTCCGGCCAGCGTAATGGCCGTGCCGCTGGGAGCGTCCTTTTTCTGCGTGTGGTGCGTTTCTTCGACCGTTACGTCGTAGGTTCCGAAACGATTCATCAGTTCGGCCAGCTTGCGGTTTACCTCGAAGAAGACGTTGACCCCGATGCTGTAGTTCGATGCGTAGAAAAAGGCTCCGCCGTGCTGACGGCACAAAGCTTCCGCCTCGTGGAGCCGCTCGGTCCAGCCCGTCGTGCCGCATACGACCGGTACGCCCGTCTCGAAGCAGATACGCAGGTTGTCGAACGCCGTCGAGGGAGTCGTGAACTCGATCGCCGCATCGACTCCGTGCAGGTTCTCGGGCGTCAGATCGTCCGTATTGTCCCGATCGACGATCAGGGCTATGCTGTGGCCGCGCTCGACGAGAATCCGCTCGATCTCGCGCCCCATTTTGCCGTATCCTATCAGTGCAATTTTCATAATCGGCGGTTTTGTTGCAGCAAATTTACACTAATTTTTAAAAGATTCGCTCCGTGCCGGTCGGATAACATGCCGCCTGTGCGGGAAAATCTTCTGACGGCTTCGTTTCGGGTGGAGCGGATTGGCCGGTTTGCCGTTGCGCGGATCATAGCGGCCCTCAGCGTACTCCGGAACCGGAGCTTTTCCCTCTGTTCGTTTCCGGGCCGGCGCCTCGCGGCAATTGGCACGGAAGCGCATGGCTTCGTGTAGGAGTAGGTTTGGACATGGGGCGATTAGGCTACATATGCCGTTACGGGTTCTATGTACGGTTCCGGTCATTCAGAATGCCGTCTTTGTTCGCCAGCGCCCATTCGACCAGTCCCTCGATGTGCGGCATCAGGCTGCGGCCGCGTTCGGTCAGGCGGTATTCTACCTTGGGAGGTACCTGAGCATAAACCTTTCGCTCGAGCATGCCGTCCGTTTCCAGAGAGCGGAGGGTGACCGTCAGCATGCGCTGCGAGATATCGCCGATCGTCCGCTGGATGTCGCTGAAGCGCATGATACCGTTCGCATGCAGGGTGACCAGCACGAGCGTCGTCCATTTGTCGCCCAGTCTGCACAGCACGTCTCTGACCGGACAGACTCCGTCGCGGTGAAAATTTTGCATTTTTTTCGATCTCCGAATGATTTGACAACCAGTAATCGTTACAGCCGTGTAATCGGCTTATTCCGAGGTGCGTTCTTGTATTTGTACCGGAGGAAGCCTACATTTGCCATATACAAATATAACAGACTTACTAATAAGAACTATCGTTTCATTTAAAAAATTATGGTTATGGCGAAGAAAGTAGCTGTCTTGGCCGTCGATCCGGTGAACGGAATGGGCCTTTTCCAGTATTTGGAAGCGTTTTACGAGAACGGAATCCCGTATCGGGTATATGCCGTGGCGGACCGTCGGGAGATCGGAACCAACTCCGGCATACGGCTCACGGCAGACGATACGGTGGCAGCTCTGAAGGGACATGCGGACGATTACGATGCGCTCGTGTTCAGCTGCGGCGATGCCGTGCCCGTGTTCGCCCGGCATGCCGGCGAGCCGTACAATCTCGATCTGATGGAAGTGATCAGGGAGTTCGCCGGTCGGGATAAGATCGTGATCGGCCATTGCGCTGCCGGTATGATGTTCGAGAAGGCGGGCGTAGCGTCGGGCCGTAAGCTTTCCGTGCATCCGCTGGCCAAAGCCGCGATCGTTCAGGGCCAGGCTGTCGACGAGCCTTCCGCCGTCGATGGGAATTTCTGGACGGCTCGTGACGAGGGCACGATTTGGACGATGATGCCCCGGCTGCTCGAAGAATTGAAAAAGTAGCCTTTGCGTATTCGGGGACGAGTCGGATCCCGTCGCTGCGATTTTCGGCAGCGGCGGGATTCGCCGTTTTGGACGGCAGGGTTTCATTCTCTCGGCGAAAATGCTATCTTTGTTCTCAAACCGATAATAAGGTGCGTTATTTTCTGGAACTTTCCTATTCCGGCAAAGCCTACTGCGGATGGCAGGTGCAGCCCGGCGATCCGTCCGTGCAGCAGGCCGTGCAGCAAGCGCTTTCCACGCTACTCCGACACGAGACCGTCGTCGTCGGGGCCGGCCGGACCGATACGGGCGTGCATGCCTCGTTCTATGTGGCCCATTTCGATGCGGAACGGGCGGTGGACGATCCGGCCCGGTTCTGCTACCATTTGAATGCCGTGCTGCCCGACGACATTGCCGTGAGCGCTCTGAGAAGGGTCCGCGACGACGCGCATGCCCGTTTCGACGCCGTACAGCGCGAGTATAAGTATTACGTCGCGCTGCGCAAAGACCCGTTCCGGCGCGATACGGCCTTCCGCTACGCTTTGCCGCTCGATGCGGAGCGAATGAACGAGGCGGCTGCGTTGCTGATAGGCTGCGGCGACTTTACGAGCTTCGCCAAGCTGCATTCCAACAACAGGACGAACGTGTGCCGCGTCGATCGGGCCCGGTGGGACCGAGAGGACGATCTGCTCGTGTTCACGATTGCTGCCGACCGTTTTCTGCGCAATATGGTGCGGGCCATCGTGGGAACCCTGCTCGACGTCGGGCGCGGCAAGATGAGTCCGGAGGACATGCGGGCCGTAATCGACGGACGGAGCCGTTCCCTGTCCGGATGCTCGGCGCCGGCTCACGGGCTGTTTCTGACGGATGTGAAGTATCCGGACGGGATCTATGTCGACACTACGAACTAAATCATACGACCTATGAAAACCAAGATTCAGGAGAAATTCAAAGCGATGTTCGGCGACGGAGCCTCGCTGTTCGCCTCGCCCGGTCGGGTCAACCTGATCGGCGAGCATACCGATTACAATCTCGGCTTCGTGCTGCCCGGGGCGATCGACAAGGCGATCTACGTGGCCTTGAAACCCAATGACGGTACGGTCTGTCGGGTGTACTCGCTCGATTACGACGAGACGGTCGAACTGGACCTGCACGGCGAAAAACCTTCGCAGCAGTGGGCTTGTTACGTGTACGGCGTGTGCCAGGAGATGGAGAAGCGCGGGGCGCTGATTCTGCCGTTCGACATGGCGTTCGGCGGCGACGTGCCTCTCGGCGCCGGCCTCTCGTCCTCGGCCGCGCTCGAGAGCGCCGTCGGATTCGCGCTCAACGAGACATACGGTCTCGGGTTCGACCGGGAACAACTGGCCAAGATCGGACAGATGACCGAGCATAACTACGTCGGCGTCCGCTGCGGTATCATGGACCAGTTCGCGTCGCTGTTCGGCGAGGCGGGCCATGTGATTCGCCTCGACTGCCGGTCGCTCGAGTACAAGCTCGAACCGTTCGATCCGCAGGGCTGCCGCGTCGTGCTGTTCGACACCCAAGTCAAGCATACGCTCGCCTCGTCGGAGTACAATGTCCGCCGCGCTCAGTGCGAGACCGGTGTGGCCGTCGTGCTCCGGCATGTGGGAGGCGTCGAATCGCTGCGCGACGTGACGGCCGACATGCTCGATACCTATAAAGGCGAAATGGACGAGGTCGTCTACCGCCGCTGCCGCTATGTCGTCGACGAGAACCAGCGTTTGCTCGATGCCTGCGCGGCGCTCGAGAAAGGCGACTACGTCACGTTCGGACAGAAAATGAACGGATCGCACGAGGGGCTGAGCAGGCAGTACGAGGTCAGCTGCGACGAGCTCGATTTCTTGGCCGATATCGGTCATCGGACCGACGGCGTGCTGGGCGCGCGGATGATGGGCGGCGGTTTCGGCGGCTGCACGATCAATCTGGTTCGCGCCGAGGCTTACGACGGCTATCTGGCCGAGGCTACGGACCGGTTCGCGCATCGTTTCGGGCATGCTCCGCGCGTGATCGAGGTCAACATTTCTCAAGGGGCCCGACGCATCGGGTAGCCTCCGGCGCAAACCGTATCTCAATGGGCCGCCGCCTCGTGAAGGGGCGGCGGTTTGTGTCCGTATGTATCCCATGTGCGCCGACCCTTCCGACCGCGAGTTTCCCGGGAGAAGGACGGACTGTCCGCTTTCGATTGTCGGTTCAGTCGTCCGGTTTTATGGCATTTTTGCCGATCCGGATGAATAATTTCTCGCCTCGCTTTTCCCCGGCGGCATGATAGGACCTCGTATCCTCGGATTTCGTCGTTCGGGTCCGGCTGTCGTTCCGAAAACCGTAGCAAGTCCGCTCCGGGATATGTCTGTCCGTTAACGGTGGGCTTGCGGGACGGGGCTTTCTATCGGCAAGCGCTCGCCTTTCCGGTGCGATATAATACGAATCTTCGGGAATCGGGACGAGCGGAGCGACGGAATCGACTCCGAGTGAATTTCGCCCCTTTGCCGTATCGGCTTTCGAGTTCCCGATATTTCCGGTTTCGTCGTATGAAATCCTTTCCGGATCCGTCCGCCGCTCGCTACCGCTTTTTGTTGAACAGGGGGAGAATCCGTCCGACGGGCAAGGCTTCGACGGTGATTCCGGAGCCGGTCATCGTTTCGGCGGCGAACAGCGAGTTCCACAGCGCTTCGGCCGTTGCCTCGATGGCCGCCTCGAATAGCGGAGATACCGCTTCGTTATGCAGAAGCTTGGGGGTGTAGTACGCGTTCCGATCGTCGATCAGGTTTTCCGAAGCGGTCGATACGGCGATCACGTAGTCGCCGCTGCCGTTACTGGCTATCCCCCCGGTTCGAGACAAGCCCATCATGCCCCGTTTGGCCAGCCGTTCGAGATTTCGGGCATCCAGCGGCGCGTCCGTGACGATCACGATCATGCACGATCCGTCCGTATCCTGCAGCACGGCATCGCGGTACGGATAGTTCTCCAGATATCGCCCGACAGGTATTCCCGCGATCTCGAGCACGCCGCCGTAGTTGGTCTGCGTCAGTACGCCTACCGTGTAGCCTCCGTACCGTGCGGGCAGCACCCGGGACGAAGTGCCGATACCGCCCTTGAAGCCGAAGCAGATCGTTCCGGTACCGGCTCCCACGTTGCCTTCCGCTACGGGGCCTTCCTTGGCGTTGCGCAGAGCCGCGAGCACATGTTCTTTGGTGACGTGCCGTCCGCGAATGTCGTTCAGCGTTCCGTCGTTGGTCTCTCCCACCACCCCGTTGACCGACTTGACGTCGCCGTTCTCGGGATTCGAGAGCGTATAGTCGATCAGCGCGTCCAGACCGGCCGCCACGCCGAGCGTGTTGGTCAGCACGATCGGGGTTTCGAGGTTTCCCAATTCCCTGATCTGCGTGTAACCGGCCATTTTGCCGTAACCGTTGCCGATGCAGACGGCTGCCGGCAGCTTGTGCCGGAAAATATTGCCGGGATGGGGAATGACGGCCGTGACGCCCGTGCGTACCGAGTCGCCTTCGATCAGCGTGGTGTGGCCGACCCGGACGCCCTTCACGTCCGTGATCGCGTTGAGCGGTCCGGTTCTGAAAATACCGTACTCGATTCCGTAGTCGCGCATCCGGCTTTGGCCGGCAAGCGTGCCCGCCGCCATGAGAAGGCCGAGCGACAGAAGAAATGCTTTCATGCGTTGTTGGTCTGGTTTTTTTCGTAAAAGTACGGAAGCCGGACGGGAAAAACAACATCCGGACCCCGTTTCACGGGCCCGGATGCATGCTTGCGCGTCAGCGCGGCCCGCCTACATCGTGAAGCGTACTCCGAAATGGAACGTGCGAGGGAAAGCCGGGCCGTATATGTAGCCGGCATCCTTGGTCTTGCCCCGGTCGATGTCTTTCTGGAAGCTGTCGAGCACGTTCTTGACCCCTCCGCTGACCTGCATCGTGACGCGGCGCGTCAGCGCGATGTCGTACGACAGCTTGATTCCGAGATCGAAGAAGCACGGCGTTTCCTTGAGTCGGTCGTCGTCCGGGTTCTCGAAATAGTGCGGTACGAGCATGCTGCCGCTGAAGGTTCCGTAGACCGATGCGCTCAGGCTTTTCGCCGGCGATCCGTTCAGCGAAACGTATCCGTAATGGTCGGGCGAGCGGAGCATCCGCTTTTCCTTGGCTTGCGACGCGCCGGTACTCCAGCTCATCGCCTCCTTGTATGTGCTTCGCTGATAGGTATATCCTGCCTGGATATAATTGTCGGGATCGAGCGCCGCTTTCGCCTCGAAGTTGATGCCCCGCACCGTCGCTCCTCGGGCGTTCGTCCGCATGAAGATCAGGTTGCCTTCCGAGTCGGGCGCCCGCTCTTCGAGAAAGAATACGTCGTCGAGGCTCGTGTAGAATCCTTCGGCCAGCAGGTTGAGCTGCACCTTGCCCGTGTTGCGGTAGAGATCGGCCGACAGCGTGAAGCTGTTCGAGTACTCCGGCTTGAGGTCGGGATCGAGAACGATCAGCGATACGTTGCCGCCTACGGCGTTGACGTGCAGGTCCTCGTCGTAGGCCTGCGGAGCCCGGTATCCCGACGTGTATCCCGCTCGGAGAATCACGTTCCTTACGGGCGTATAGCGGATGTTAGCCCGGGGACTGAACACCGGATTGCCGATCCGGTTGTTCTTGTCGATGCGCGCGCCGATCACGAAATTGAGCCGTTCGCTCTCCCACTCGTTCTGCACGTAGCCTCCGTAGGTGCAGCTCATCTGCCGCATGTCGCGGTCGTAACCGAGCATCCGGTCGTGCAGGTTGTTGCGATTGTATTCCATGCCGAATGTCAGGTGGGCCGGCAGGAACAGGAACTTGTGCATCCGGTAGGTATACTGCGCGCCCGCCACAAGCGTGTTGTCGGACGTTTTGCCGTAGGCGTCCGGATTTTTGTCCGTTCCGTAGTAGCTTTCCCTCCGCACGTCCTGATAAGAGGCGTACACTCCTATTTTGTGGCGTTGGTTCGGCGTGAAGAGGTCGAATTGAAGGCCGCCTCCGTTGATCGAGTGGCGGGCCTGCTCGGTGATATCCGATTCGTGGGGCGGCCGTTCGAGGTGGTCTCCTCCCCGGCGGAAATCGTTGATATGGTGGTATTCGAAAGTCAGTTTGGAATAGGCTCCTGTCTTGTAATAGGCGCGGAAGCCGGCAATCTGCGAGGCGACCTTCGGAATATCCGAGAAACCGTCGTCGTTGCGGTCGTAGTTGTCGCGGTTGCGGACCGATGCGAACAGGTAGGCTCCCGCCCGGCGGTCGTCCGACAGCATGGAAGCGTTGAGGGAGGTATTGACGTCGGCCGTGCCCGAGTCCGTGAATCCCGTCGTGTTGGCCAGCGAGACCGAGTTGCGGTGCGGTTCCTTGGTGATGATGTTCACGACGCCGGCGATTGCGTTCGATCCGTACAGGGCCGAGCCGCCGCCGCGGATCACCTCGACCCGGTCGACCATGCCGGCCGGCAGTTGTTCGAGACCGTAGACCGCTGCCAGCGAGCTGAATACGGGGCGGCTGTCGAGCAGAATCTGCGAATACTGGCCTTCCAGTCCGTTGATCCGGATCTGCGAAGTTCCGCAATTCGAGCAGGTATATTCCATGCGCAGGCCGGAAACGTATCCGAGCGCGTCGGCTATATTGCCCGAGGAGGTTTGATCGAACAGTTTCGACGAGAGTACGTTGACGACGGTAGGCGCTTCGGTACGCTTGGTGGCCTGACGGTCTGCCGTGACGACGATCTGTTCCATGATCGCCGTGGAGCGCAGCTTGAAGTCGAGCCGGGTCTGCTGTCCGGCGATGATGGCGACGGTTTGTTTTTGCCGGTCGTAACCGACGGCCGAGGCGACGGCCGTAATCGGTCTGCTTTCGGGCAGACGCGAGAGGGAATAGAATCCGGCTGTGTCGGTCGCCGTTCCCAGCGTGGTTCCTTCGATCTGGATGACCGCATAGGCGATTCCTTGATTCGTTTCGGCATCGACGATCCGTCCCGAAAGTTGGTTCGTACCGTGTTCGGGACCGTGCGCGCGCATGTGTTCCGAAGACAGACAAGAGGCCAGCAGGAGCATGACCTGTAACGTATATTTCATGTTCTTTTTCGTTTGCGTGAGTATTGTGTAACGATAGCGACACGTCCTATCGGCCGTATGCGATCGCATACGGTCTTCGGATTCGAGCGGCCGCTTGAAAGCCGGGCGAAGTCTTCGTTCGGATACCGGTTAGGAAAGGAAAGCCGGCCGGGGAGGGCCGCGCAGGAAAAAGGGGTGATTCTCCCATTGTTGCCTTGCGGCGACGAGATGTTCTTGCTGTCGGGCGGAAAGCTGCCGGAAAACTCTCGGGAGAAGCGCGAGCGCCGAAGTGAGGAAAGTCAGTCCGGACAGTAGTTGGATAGTCCGGCACGAGGCTGCCGAATGCGCGTGGTGCTGGGCGTCGCCGGTATACGGATGCGAATGGACGATCTTGACGCCGTCGATCTCGTGCGCATGGTAAAAGAGCGTCGTTCCGCCGTAATACCCTGCAAAGAGCGCGACGAGCGACAGTCCGATTATTTTGCGCGTCCAGTCTTTCATTCCGTCGCAAATTTAGTCAAATCGATGGAATTTTTTACTCTCGGCGGTTCGGTTCGTTTCCTTTTGCGCTTTTTTCCAGAACGGCGACTTATCGGACATAGCGAGAAAGTATACGTCCGTCGGAAAGAATCTGTATCGGAAGATAAATAGAAAGTCGAGTCGTGTATGGCTCGGTTACAAGTAGTTTCGCAGGAAAAGTCTCCGAGACGGTCCGCATGGCCCCGGTCCGGAATAGCGGTGTGAAAAGCGAAAGCGGCAGCCCGACCGGGCTGCCGCTTTCGTGTTGCCATGGGGAAGTGACGAGGCTTTATTTCGGTTCGACCACCTTGAGCCGGTCGCCCGTTCCGGCGGCCACCGCTCTCTGCCATGCTTCGTTGTAGCCCGGAAAATCGGGCATGGCCGGAATGTGTCGTCCGTTGCCGTTGTCCTCGAACTGCCCATCTTTCTCTTTCTTGACGTTACCGTCCATATACTTGACCAGCAGATAACGGTCCAGCTCCGTCCAGCGATCGAACATTTTCTGGGCCGTGCGGACCGAATAGTCCGTCAGGAAGTCGACCGCCAGTTCGGGATTCTGCTTGTAAAGCATTTCCGCCGCCGCATCGACGGCCGGAATTTCGGCCATGTTGCGATCCTCGGTTTCGTGGATCACCCGTTTGATGTCCTCGCTTATGAGGTCGTAGCGCAAATAAGCGAAATTCGTCACGCGGTTGAAAAGCCAAAAAGCCGACGTGGTCGAGTATTCGGTCAAATGGCCGTTGCCTTCGCGGAAGCATTCCGGCACGCGCGTCGAGCTGGTATAGATCGGCGTCAGGCACGATGTGCCCGAGTCGTCGACTCCGAACCACAGCAATCCTCCGATCGCGTCGGGCAGCCAGCTCCGGCTTTGGGAAACGAACCAGAAGCCCGTCTGCTGCGTGGCGATCGCACGTTCGTTGACGTACTCCTGCCCGTCGACGGTGAAGGTCATCGGGCGCCAGCGGTACGGCAGATTGTGCCCGCCCGCTCCGATATCGTTGCGCATATCCAGCGGCGTATCCTCGTAATGGTCGCGCATCAGCCACATCACTTCCTTGGCCGACAGCTTCTCGACCGGCTTGACGAACAGCGGCATCCGGTTCGAGCGATTATGCCCCATCGCGTAGTCGAGGTATTTTTCCATAGCTCCCCGCGTCACGCGGTTGAACGTGCTCCAGACGCGGGCTTCGCAGGCCCTGAGCGCGCTGAAGTCGGCCGGCGCGAAAGCCTCGGCGAAGCTGAACCCTTTGTCGGGCCCTTTGTACAGCCCTTTCGATTTGGCGAACGTGATCAGATCGGGCGAATAGAGGCAGTTCTGCGGATCGTCGAGCGGAAACTGCGTGATGCGGGCCTGGTTGGCGTGCATCGAGATGTATCCGTCGGGCACTTTCACGGCGACCCATACGGCACCCCGGTTTACGTTAGCTCCGTCCTTCATCTCGACTCCCTTGCCGACCATTTCCATGTGCCACACTTCGTTCGGGTCGGCTATCGAGAACGACTCCCCTTCCGAGCAGTAGCCGTACTTGGTCACCAAATCGTTCATAACGGCGATCGCCTCGCGGGCCGTGCGGGCGCGCTGAAGCGTCGTGTAGATCAGCGTGCCGTAGTCAATCAGCCCGGTCGTGTCGACCAGCTCGTGCCGTCCGCCGAACGTGCTTTCGGCTATGACGAGTTGGTGCTCGTTCATGTTGCCGATGACCGAATAGGTCTCGGCCGCCTGCGGGATTTCGCCCAAATAGCGACCCGTGTCCCATTCGTATACGGGCATCATCGTTCCCGGGGCGTATTTCGCTGCCGGCCGGAAATAGAGGCATCCGTACAACTGGTGGGAGTCGGCCGTATAGGTGACCATCGTCGAGCCGTCGCGGCTCGCGCCTTTCGATACGAGGATATTCGTGCAGGCTTCGGCCTGCCGCAGAGGCAGCAGCGCCGCCGCCAGCAGGAAAATAGCCGTTCGTTTTCTTTTCATGTTTCGCGCTTTTTCGTTAATTTTGGTTGTCGAAAAACAAATGTAGTAATTTCCAGTCATAAAAATGACCCGCCGAGGGGTTTCGTTATGTCCGTAGCCGATAAAATAGCGTCGCTGAAAGCGTCCTTGCCGTCGGGCGTCACGCTCGTGGCCGTTTCCAAAACCTATCCGCCGTCCGCGATCATGGAGGCCTACGAGGCCGGCCAGCGCGTTTTCGGGGAAAACCGTCCGCAGGAGCTGGCGGCCAAGCAAGCCGAGCTGCCCGGCGACATCGAGTGGCATCTGATCGGCGGCCTGCAAACGAACAAGGTGAAGCTCGTCGCCCCGTTCGTCTCGATGATCCACTCGGCCGAGTCGGCCCGCCTGCTTCGGTTCATCGACCGGGAGGCTCGTCGCAACGATAGGGTGATCGACGTACTGCTGGAGGTTCGTATCGCGCGCGAAGAGAGCAAGCACGGTTGGGACGAGGGCGAGCTGGAGCGCTATTTGCGCTCCGGCGAGTACCGCTCGTTGGAGGGCGTGCGCTTCCGCGGGCTGATGGGCGTGGCGACCAATACGGACGAGAAAGAGATCGTGCGTGCGGAATTTACGCGTCTTCGCGACTTGTTCGTCCGGTGGAAAGGCGAATTTTTCGACGAACGGTTCGACACGCTGTCGATGGGCATGTCGGCCGACTATCTTCTGGCCGTCGAATGCGGCAGCACGATGGTCCGCATCGGCAGCGCGATATTCGGCGCGAGGCAGTACTAAAGCCGATTGTTTCCGCCATTCCGCCCGGACGGAGTAGGAAATTGGTGAGTTAACCCGCAATACGTTTGGATAAGGGCTATGATCCATACGTTTGTTGCCCTATTAACGCACAAGCATGAAAGCGGTCATAATAGGATTGTTTATCGTTTTCTGTTCGTTTACCTTAAACGGACAGGTTGTGGGTATATCATCGGAGAATATGCCATTGGATTCTACCGACTCCCTTTTTTCTTTGCACTCCTCCATGCCGTCGCGAACAAGGGGGGAAGGGTTCGTATTTTCTGTTAAGACGCCTCATGATAATTCTTGTGTTTTATCGTTATACAAGAATGGGATGTACAATATTGAATTTTTCTTCGATGCATCACCGGACGTACTGATTGAAATACCGCTCGGAGATGGGATTTGGCGAGAATATGAGAAGGGAAAGATCGAATTGACAGACCGTTCGACAGGAACTCGAATGAAGGCTATCATGGCGGATACGTTATTGCATTTCATTATGGGACCTGATCATTTTGTCAAATATCCTTTTCGGTGGGATTGGTCCGGTCCAGATCTGCGGAACCCGTGGAGCGAGACCCAACGCGGACTCCTTCTCGATACGGTACGTAACAGACGGGAAGCATATCAACGCAGACCATATGTTCATCTCGATCATCTTGTCGGAGCATACGGCGATCCTTTCGATGTCTCTTCCCTTTATTTGGTGCTGACCAAGATGCATAAATACCGTTTATACATCGGTGCTTATTCGTTCCTTCTCTCTGCCGGTACATGGTGGCGCGATAAGAATCTGATCATTTTGACCGACAGTACGATGAAGCAGAATTTTTACGGTCTGATCGGAGAAAAAGGAATTCAGAGTATGGTTTTCCCGGGCGGTAACAGGGGGCAGTATCTGCCCAAATTGGATTGACGATTTGTCTTTTGAAGAATAGAGCCGGCAGTCTGCCGGCTCTATTCTTCTATGATTTGTACGGACCGGTTTCGGCACTGTAAAACCGAAGGAGGAATACGGCACTTGAAAATGCAAAGCTTTCCTCGGGCGTTCGTTTCACCATTGTTTATTTGATACGGAGTTTCCGGCCCAGCTGCAGGATCGTCGTGCGGCTGATCTTGTTCAGGCGGCAAATCTGGTCAATCGATACGCCGTACTTGATCGCGAGCTTGCCGAGCATGTCGCCCGAGCGGATCGTATGGTAGACGGCCGTGCTTTGCGACAGGGTCGAGCGCTGGCTTTCGGCCTTTTCCTTGTTCTGGGCTTCGGCTATTCTGGCCAAAATATCGGTCGAGGTGGTGGCGCTGTCGCCTTCGGCCGATGCGAGCAGCGGAAAGTCGTCGTCTTCTTCCTCCAATATCTCCGATGCGCGGGAGTGTATGTTGAAAAACGACTTTTCGAGTGCGAAGGTCTGGTACTTGAGGCAGCCCGTCGGAAAGTCGATGATGAATTCCGGATCGAAAGTCTAGTCGCAGTAGCGCATTTCGAAATGGAGATGAGGGCCCCGGCTTCGGCCCGTATTGCCGCTGAATCCGATGACCTGCCCCGTCTTGACGTATTCGTTGACTTGTACGTTCAGCTTCGATAGATGGGCATGCCATGTTTCGAGCCCGTTGGGGTGTCGGACGATCACCAGATTGCCGAAGCCGCCCGCGTTGTACTTGGCGTAGCGTACCCTTCCGTCGAACGCGGCACGGATCGGTTCGCCCACTTTCAGCGGGATATCCACCCCGTTGTGGTTGCGACGACGGCGAGGACCGTACTTCGACAGTACGTTTCCGACGACGGGCGGAGTGAACTCGCTCAGATCCTTGACGATTTTCAAGTCGATTACGGGCGGCAGGTCGGCATACTCGATGCTCTTGTACGCGAAGACCTGAGAGGTGTCCCAGTGCTGGGCATAGACCGGCAGCGAGTCGAGCGTACGCAAGGAAGGTCGGTAGAAGCTCCATGTGTTGTTGCTGTACAGGATCACTTTCGTCTCCGGGTCGTCTGTCGGCAGCGTGTCGAGCGGCCGCTGGGGCAGTTCTTCGAGATGGGGAGCGGCCGGCGGTCCCGCCGGTTTGCGTCGCTGGGCGTCGACGCGGGTCAGGCAAAGAAAAAGACAGACCGTCAGTATAAGGTTTTTGAGCATTCGGTCGGGTTTAGAACGAAAGCAAAAGTACGAAATATTTTTTACTTTCGGCCTCGGCGTTCCGTTCGGTAAGGGTGTCGTGTGGGGACAAACGCACTGTCTGTTCTTCTTCGTTCAGCCCGGCACGCTGTCGTGTAGCGCGTTTCGGGACGAAACGCCCGGAATGCGAATGTCCGGGGGCGATGAAAGCGGGTCGGTTCCTGCCATACCCGAGCAACGGTCGGACGAAGCGGATGCCGTCGGGTTGCATGGCCGGCTTGTGGCGGATTTGACTCGAAATAAGAACGAAACGGACAAATTTTTAGAATGTTAATAGCTTTTGAAAACTTTGACAGACCATCACCCGGCGAAAAAAGGTAATGGAAACGGGAAACGAAAAAAACGCCGCCCGCTTCGGTGTTCTCTGCCGTCGGGTCGCGGAAAGCAGGCGTATGCTCTGTTCTTCGTTAGCGTTGGTTTTCTATATGGCTCGGTCCGATCGGTTGGTCGGATGATTCGGGATACAAAGAACGCCTGATGCTTTCGCCGGAGCCGCCGTTCCGGCGAGCCGAGGCGGGTCATTTATCCGGTCCGGTTTCGCTCAGGTAGCGTTCCGCTTCTTCGAGCGCTGCGAAGAACGGTTCGCCGAAGCGACGAACGATCGGCTCGCGCAGCGTGCGGTAGACCGGTGTGCCGAGTTTGCGTCCCAATCGTCTTGCGCTGTCGCAAACGTCCCATCGGTGGTAGTTGAGGCCGACGGTTCCGTTGCTCAGAGTAATGAGCCGGATCGGATACAGGTGGCACGAAATCGGTTTCTGATAGGGCGTGCGTCCTTCCCTCCATGCCCGCTCGATCGCGCACATCGTGACGCCGTTCTCCTCGAACGAGTATGCGCACTCGGCTTCGCCGATCAGCGGCGTGGTAAGGTCGCCGTCCTCGTCGAGAACCATGAAGCCCTGCCGCTCGACGGCCTCGATCCCTTCGGGCTTCATATACGGTCTGTACGCTTCCCACTCGTGTTCGAGCACTTCTACCTCGTCGATTTCGAGCGGAGCTCCGGCGTTGCCCTCGACGCAGCAGATGCCCTTGCAGTGCGACAGGTCGCAGCAGAAACGCTCGGTCAGCAGCTCGGAGCTGACGATCTTGTCGTCGATCTGGATCATCATGGCTGCGCCTGCGAGGTTTCCTCGATAATCAGGTCGAACAGTTCGGACATGCTCATGCCCATCGCGGCGGCCTGCTGCGGGATGATGCTGTGCGCGCTCATGCCCGGAATCGTGTTCACTTCGATGAAATACGGCTCGCCGTCGCGCACGATGAAATCGATGCGGACCACGCCCCGGCAGTTCAGCTTCTTGTAGGCCGCCAGCGTCATCGCGTTTACTTTCTTTACCGTTCGTTCGTCCAGATCGGCCGGGGTGATTTCCTTCGAGAATCCCTGATACTTGGCCTTGTAGTCGAAAAACTCGCTCTGGCAGACGAGCTCCGTAATCGGAAACAGATACTCCTTGCCCCCGGCGATCATGACGCCGCAGCTGATTTCGCGTCCGTCGATGCACTCCTCCATCAGCACGTGGTCGCTCTCGGCGAACGCGGCCTCGACGGCGGGAAGCAGCTGTTCCCGCGTTTTGACTTTCGTGACGCCGAAGCTGCTTCCGCTGGCGTTCGGCTTGACGAACAGCGGCAGGCCCAGCCGGCCGATCGCCTCGTCGGGATCGACCTGACTGTGACGGTCGAGCAGAATCTCGCGGGCCATGTTCAGGCCCGCTCCGTGCAGGGCGCGTTTGCAGGCCGCCTTGTCGAACGTGATGACCGACGTAACGAAGCCGCAGGACGAGTACGGGATTCTCATCATGTCCAGATACCCTTGCAGCCGTCCGTCCTCACCCGGCGTGCCGTGAATCAGGATCAGGGCGTATTCGAGACGAATCCTGCGCCCGCCGAGCGTCAGCGTGAAGTCGTTGCGGTCCAGCTCCGTCGTGGCGCCGTCCGGAGCCGTATAGGTCCAGCGGCCGTCGTGAAGAACGATTTTGTATACGTCGTATTTGTCGGTATCGAGTACCTGTTCGATCAGCGCGGCGCCCTCCAGCGCGATTTTCCATTCGGAAGAATCTCCGCCGGCGATCAGGGCGATTTTTTTCTTCATGGTTCGAGTTATATACGGCCGCAAATTTAATGCTTCCTTTCCGAAAAACATTACGGGTTGTACAAATCCGTGTAGCGGAAATCGAATATTTCCTGCAGCATCTCGATATAGGCGTCCGCTTCGGCGTTCGTGCCGTCCAGCTCGCGCGCCTTGCGGAAGTCGTTCAGCGCCCGGTGGAACAGTCCTGCCCGGTACAGCAGGCGCCCCCGCCGCATATACAACGCGCTTTGCTCGGGCGTCCGGCCGATTGCGCGGTCGAGTTCTTCGATCCGGCGGATCGTCTCATCGGGCGTATCCATAGAGTCCGTTTTCCTTGATGTATTCCCACACGCCGGGAGGCAAGTCGTCGGCCGGGTTCTCTCCCCGGCGGATTCTGGCGCGAATATCGGTCGCTACGACGGGAATGGTCGGGACGTCTTTCAGAAACGTGAAGCGTTCGTCGGAAACGCTGTCCGGCTCCGTCCCGCGCGGATAGACCAGAACCTCGAAACGGTCCAGAATCTCCCCGGACCGGTACCAGCGTCCGAACTCTCCGACAATGTCCGTGCCGACCAGCAGGGCGAACCGGCGCGACGGATATTTCGCTTGCAGTACATCGAGCGTGCGCAGTGTCAGCGACGGCTTGGGCAGCGTGAACTCGACGTCGCAGACGGCCATGCGCTCTCTGAGCGGAGACGAGCCGACGGCTATCCGAGCCATTTGCAGCCGGTGTCGCTCCGCAGCGAGCTCTAAGGGGGATTTCAGCGGATTCTGCGGCGATACGACGAACCACAGCGTAGCCTCGGGCATGGCTCGCAGAACGTTCTCGGCGATACTCAGATGACCTTTGTGAATCGGGTTGAAAGATCCCGGCAGCAGGATGGTCGGCTCGACTTCCATACTATCCGATGAATTCGGCGACGGTTTTTTCTGCCTCGGCAACGGCTTCTTCGAGCGAGTCGTTCACGATCACCCGGTCGAACTGCGGGGCATGGGCGATCTCCTGCTCGGCCTTGGCCACCCGCTTTTCGATCGTTTCGGCCGAGTCGGTTCCCCGGCCGACGAGCCGGCGCCGCAGCTCCTCGACCGAAGGCGGCATGATGAAGACGGACAGGGCGCTTGCGCCGAACGTTTTCTTGAGATTGACGCCTCCCTTGACGTCCACGTCGAAAACGATTACGCTCCCCTTCTCCCATATCCTGTCCACTTCGCTGCGCAGCGTGCCGTAGCAGGTTCCGGGATAGACCTCCTCCCATTCGACGAACTCCCCTGCCCCCGCGCGCGCTTTGAACTCGTCGTTGCTGAGGAAATAGTACTCGCGTCCGTGAACTTCCTTTCCTCGCGGCGGCCTGCTCGTGCACGATATGGAAAATTCGAGGCGGGGAAATTTTTCGAGCAGGCGGCCGATGATCGTGGACTTTCCCGCTCCGGACGGAGCCGAGAAAATGACGACTTTTCCTTCGGTGATTCGGGACATGGCTGTTTCGTGTTTGATCGGATGGACTTAATTCGGGGGAAGGAGCTTTTACAAGATATTGAGCACCTGTTCCTTGATCTTTTCGAGCTCGTCTTTCATCTCCACGACCATTTTCTGCATCGTCGCTTCGTTGGACTTCGATCCGAGCGTATTGATCTCGCGCCCGAGCTCCTGCGCGATGAACCCGAGCTTGCGGCCCGCTCCCTGCTCGGCATGCGCCACTTCGCGGAAATAGCGGCAGTGGTTCTGCAGGCGGACTTTCTCCTCGGTGATGTCCAGTTTTTCGATGTAGTCGATCATTTCCTGTTCGAGCCGTCCCGCGTCGTAGGGTATGCCGAGCGATTCGACGTGTTCCCGAATCCGGGCCTTGATCGTTTCGGTGCGTGCTTTCTCGTACGGTTCGATCTCGTTTTTGATCTGCTCGATGCGGTCGATGCGGCGGAGCAGGTCGGCTATCAGCGTGGTTCCTTCCTGAGCGCGGAACTCGTCGATGCGGTCGAGGGCTTCGGCTACGGCGCTGCCAAGTGCCGTCAGTTCTTCGTCGGAAACGGCTTCGGAGTTGTTCTGCACGGTGTCGGGCAGCTTCAAGATGGCCGTCATCGCGGCCGCGTCGGCCGCCGCGCTCCCCCAGCCCAGCCCGCTCGCCTCGGCGAGTTCGCGGAGCTGCCCGGCATAGTGCGCGAAAATGTCCCGGTCGATCGTCACGCCGGTGGCCCGACCTACCGTTTCGTACGATACGAAGACGTCGATCTTCCCTCGTTGGAGCCGTTTGCCTACTGTCTGACGGATCTCGTATTCGCACTGGCGGTATGCGGACGGCAGCTTGACCGCCAGATCGAGCTGCTTGCTGTTGAGCGAGCGGATTTCGACGGTTATCTTCTTGTGCTCCGTCGCGGCTTCGGCCTTGCCGTAGCCTGTCATCGATTTAATCATCACGCTATCATTTGGAAACGCTTGCAAAAGTAAGCCAAAAAACGCGTTAAAAAAAATGGACGGTTTCGGGTTGTTGTATAAAAACGGGAAAATCTTTCGCGGTTCGGAGATTTTTTGGTAAGTTTGAAGCTGTTATTCCCGATTCTTTTAGAGTATTAACCGTATAATTTCTTTTACGACGATGAAAAAACACAATTTCAACGCAGGACCGTCGATTCTGCCGCGCGTAGCCATCGAGAATGCCGCCAAGGCTATTTTGGACTTCGAAGGCATCGGGCTGTCGCTGCTGGAAATATCGCACCGGACGAAAGATTTCGAAGCCGTGAACGACGAAGCCGAGGCGCTTTTCCGCGAATTGCTGCATATTCCCGACAACTACAAAGTTCTTTTCTTGGGCGGCGGCGCCAGCACCCAGTTTTTCGAAGTGCCCTACAATTTTCTCGAAAAGAAAGCAGGTTACGTCAATACGGGCGTATGGGCCAAGAAGGCGATCAAAGAGGCCAAATTGTTCGGCGAGGTCGAGGTGCTCGCTTCCTCGGAAGACAAGAACTTCACCTATATTCCGAAAGGATACGCCATCCCGTCGGATCTGGATTATCTGCACATTACCTCCAACAATACGATCTACGGCACGGAGTACCACACCGACATCGATTCGCCGGTTCCGCTGATCGCCGATATGAGTTCCGACATTCTGAGCCGTCCGGTCGACGTGAGCAAGTACGCGATGATCTACGGCGGCGCGCAGAAGAACATCGGTCCTGCCGGCGTGACGTTCGTCATCGTGCGGGAGGACGCGCTGGGCAAGGTTTCCCGTCCGCTGCCCTCGATGGTCGACTACCGCAATCACATCGCCAGCAAGTCGATGTTCAATACGCCTCCCGTGTTCGCGATCTATGTCGTGAAGGAGACGCTCAAGTGGCTCAAGTCGATCGGCGGCGTGCCCGAAATCCAAAAGCGCAACAAGGCGAAAGCCGATCTGCTCTACGCCGAAATCGACCGCAACCCGCTGTTCGTCGGGACGGCCGTCAAGGAGGACCGCTCGCTGATGAACGTCTGCTTCGTGATGAGCGAACCGTATGCCGATCTGGCACCCGAGTTCCTCGAGTTCGCCAAGGGCAAAGGTATGGTCGGCATCAAGGGGCACCGTTTGGTGGGCGGTTTCCGCGCGTCGATCTACAATGCGCTGCCGATCGAGAGCGTGCAGGCACTGGTCGACTGCATGCGCGAGTTCGAGAAGATCCATGCCAAATAGGCGTTTATGGGAATCCTCGTCATGTACCCCGGACCTTCGCGGGTGAAAAAAGCCATTTCGTTTGAAACCTTAGAGAACGTTACGTTTATGAAAATATTGGTAGCTACCGAGAAACCGTTTGCCAAGGCGGCGGTCGACGGTATACGAGAAATCGTCGAGGGGGCCGGATACGAGCTGGCTCTGCTCGAAAAGTACGCCGATAAGGCGGAACTGCTGGCCGCCGTGGCCGATGCCGACGGACTGATCGTCCGCAGCGATAAGGTCACGCGCGAGGTGATCGATGCGGCCCGGAACCTGAAAATCGTCGTGCGGGCCGGAGCCGGCTACGACAACGTCGATTTGGCGGCCTGCACCGAGAGGGGCATCGTCGTGATGAACACGCCCGGACAGAATTCGAACGCCGTGGCCGAGCTGGTCGTGAGCATGATGATCTTCATCTCGCGCAACCAGTTCACGCCGGGTACGGGAGCCGAAGTAAGCGGCAAGCGTCTCGGAATCCATGCCTACGGCAACGTGGGACGTATCGTGGCGCGCTACGGGCGTGCGCTCGGCATGAGCGTGAAGGCGTTCGATCCGTTCGTCGATCCGAGGCAGCTGGAAGCCGACGGCGTCGAGGCGGTCGGAACGGTCGAGGAGTTGTATGCCTCGTCCGATTACGTTTCGCTGCACATTCCGGCTACGGACCAGACGCGGGGATCGATCGGTTACGAATTGCTGTCGAGTATGCCCAAGGGCGGCGTACTGATCAATACCGCGCGTAAGGAGGTGATCGACGAGCAGGGATTGATTCGGGCGTTCGAAGAACGCGCCGACCTGAAATATATCACCGACATCGCTGCCGAGGCACAACCTTTGCTGACGGAGAAGTTCGGCAAGCGGGTGTTCGCTACGCCGAAGAAGATGGGGGCCGAGACGGCCGAGGCCAATCTGAATGCGGGTTTGGCAGCCGCCCGTCAGACGGTCGATTTCCTGAAAAACGGCAATCGCAGGTTTCAGGTCAACAAGTAGTTCTTCGCCGAAGAACGGGCCCCCGGAACATCGTTCCGGGGGCTTTGCATCTTCGGTTGTCCGGATAGTATCATTCAAAAAATAGGAAATATGGTAAAGATCAAACCGTTCCGGGGCATCCGCCCGCCGAGGAAATACGCCGCCGAGGTGGCCTCGCGTCCGTACGACGTGCTCAATTCGCAGGAGGCTAAAAAGGAAGCTACCGAAAAATCGCTGCTCCACATCATCAAGCCGGAGATCGATTTCGATCCGATCGCCGATGAGCATTGCGAGGAAGTCTACCGCAAGGCCGTCGAGAACTTCCGGCGCTGGCGCGAGCGCGGGTGGCTCGTGCAGGACGACGAGGAGAAGTACTACGTCTATGCGCAGACGATGGACGGCCGTACGCAGTACGGGCTGGTCGCCGCCTGTCATTTCGACGATTATGTCCGCGGCAGGATCAAGAAGCACGAGCTGACGCGTCCCGACAAGGAGGAGGACCGTATGATTCACGTGCGGAATCAGAACGCCAATATCGAGCCCGTGTTTTTCTCCTATCCGGCCAATGCCGAAATGGATATGATTGTTCGCGGTGTCGTCGAGAACAATCCGCCCGAGTACGATTTCACGGCGGCCGACGGTTTCGGACATCGTTTCTGGGTGATCGACGATCAGGAGATTCAGCGGCGCATTACGGAGATATTCGACGAGATTCCGGCGTTGTACGTGGCCGACGGGCATCATCGCACGGCCGCTGCCGCGCGTGTCGCCGAGGAAAAGATGCGAGCTAACGGGGCGCACACAGGTAATGAGGAGTATTGCTATTTCTTGGCCGTCATCTTTCCGGACAGCCAGTTGAAGATCATTGACTACAATCGCGTAGTGAAGGATCTGAACGGCTTGTCGCCCGAGGAGCTGCTCCGGGCGCTCGAGAAGGATTTCATCGTCGAGGACAAGGGCACGGGCATCTATCATCCCGTCGCGCTGCACAATTTCTCGATGTACCTCGACGGGCGCTGGTACAGTCTGACGGCACGCGAAGGGACCTACGACGACAGCGATCCGATCGGGGTACTGGACGTGACGGTCCTTTCGGAGCGCGTGCTGGACCGGTTGCTGGGCATCAAAGACCTGCGCACGGACAAGCGGATCGACTTCGTCGGCGGTATCCGGGGGCTCGGCGAGTTGCAGCGCCGGGTCGATAGCGGCGAAATGAAGGTGGCTTTCGCGCTCTATCCGGTTTCGATGAAACAGTTGATCGATATCGCCGACTCGGGCCAGATCATGCCTCCGAAGACCACTTGGTTCGAGCCGAAACTACGCTCGGGGCTGGTCATTCACTCGCTCGATTGACGTGGCGGAAGGTTTTGAAGCGAATCGCTTTATAAGAGAAAACGGACGGAATTTGTTCCCGTCCGTTTTTTTGTAGGCATGCCGTCTTGTTTTGCATGTCTGATCGGCCGGGCTTAACCAACCTATACATGGCTTTCCCGCTTGAGAGCCTTTGCAGAAGCGATGCCGGTCGCAGAGCCCATGCCGGAAGGTTTTGCCATGCGGGAAAAGACCGGCGCGGGA
>PPYE01106952.1_pt1 | contig 28022 bp, 27 predicted proteins | sample 1559881 | NCBI WGS metagenome assembly PPYE01 (sample SAMN08240022, study PRJNA423297) | Human gut metagenome, whole genome shotgun sequencing project. | reverse complement strand
GAGCTTCTCCATGCTGTTCTTCTTCCACTATACGCCGCCCGATATGCCAATAGGTAAGTACCGTAATTTGATTGGCTGCCGCGTATGCCTGTTGACGGCCTTGTTCTATGATGTTCCGAATGTCATCAAAGAGTGTATCGGTTGTTATATTATGATGTTGCAACTTATTCTTTTCCATACCCTAAAATTGTGAAAGCGTTTACGAGTTCCGTTTCGTTTGCATCCCATCTCTTCTTCAGTGCATCAAATTTATGACTCATTTCGGAAAGGGCAGACTTATAGTCTATTTCCGTATCACGGTCTATAAATTCAATGTATCTGGATGGAACAAGAGAATATCCCTTTTCTTGAATTTCGTCACGATGTGCTGCATAGTATAATTCCGGCTCGGCATACTCAACAAAATTCTCGGTTTGCTGTTGTTGTTCAATATCCAAAGAGTGACGGATATATCGGTAGAATAGAACATGTTTCGTGGCAAAACGATAATAGCCTCCACTTTATCGTTTTCGATAAGCTGTTTGCGTATCTCAAGTGTATCACTGTCATCCAAAGCACCGTTGGCAAGCAGGAATCCGGCTACTCCACGATTGACATTTAACTTATTAAGAATATGCAGAATCCATGCATAATTGGCATTGCTGGTAGGAGGCACTCCATAACCTTGCCAGCGAGGATCGGTTTCAAAGCCTCCGTATTCGGCATATTTCTTCAAATTGAATGGCGGATTCGCCATGATATAATCAAACTTGAGTTCCTTGTGCTGGTCATCGGAGAATGTGGACACGGCTTTATCTCCCAAATGGTAAGAGATACCTCGGATAGCCAGGTTCATCTTTGCAAGTCGATAGGTTGCCGGCTCCGATTCTTGCCCATACACATTGACGGCTTTAGTGTTTCCACCGTGAGCCTCTATAAACTTTGCTGCTTGGACAAACATACCCCCGGAACCACAGCAAGGGTCATATACCGTTCCGTCAAATGGTTCAATAAGAGAGGCGATAAGCTCTACGATAGAATGTGGCGTATAAAACTCCCCTTCCTCTTTGTCTGCGTTAATCGAGAACGCCTGTAAAAAATATTCATATACACGCCCTATGAGGTCGTGGTCATTGAATTTTTGTGGGTCTATCTTGTTTATTTCATCCACTACGCTTTTCAGAACTCCCGGTTCAAGGGCTGTTTTCGTGAAAATTTGCTGTGGAAGGGCATTCTTCAACTTAGGTTCGTTGTCGTCTAGAGTTTTTATAGCCGTATCGAAAGCGATAGCCATACCGGTAGGCGATGTGAGAATCAGCTCGTCCCAAAATGTTTCATCTGTTAGAAAAAACACTCCGTCCTGCATATAAGCCATTTTACTATTTTATCAATTCAGTATTCAACTTAAAAGCATTTGCATCAATTCCCATTTGGTAAATCTTAATGTCGGGATTAAGTTTCCGTGCAACGCTTATTATTTTCGATTTCTCATCTGTATTCATATTGATTCCCAGATAGACAGACTCAAAGCACTCTCCTCCAATTTCAGGAAAAGCCCGAACTTCTTTCCAATCAATAGGCCCCTTATCATCATTTTGCCCCGGCAATAAACTCATATATGTCGGCCAAGGGTCTAAAATAAATAACCTGACTTCTTGCTCATGCTCCCAAGCCTTGGCCTTTGTGGATAACTGATAATGGAAAAAATCTTTTGCATCCCTGAAATAGTCAGGTTTTTTTACAATATCCTTATATTGTACTTCCACCACAGAACAACCAATCATGATTTTTCCATATATTCTCGAAAGATACTTTTGGGTTTTCTCCATATCCAAACCAATACAGATACCTTTATGTTTGCTATAATAGCTCCACATCAAGATTGAATCATATATTTTGGAAAGGCTACATATCCACACCTCTTCTCTGGTTCTACGAAATGGATCTCTTCTTAATTCTTCGATTATTTCCGGTGTCCATCCTCCACACGCTTCTTTCGGAACATTGGAGAAATCAATTAACGATGGATGGCAATCAAACGGGTCGTTCAACTGCGTAGCATTGGTAAATTGAAGATTACTATAATGTAGCATCATCAATCCACCAGTAAAATCAAGATATTTATATAATTTGATTGCTCCCATAAACTTATTATTCCGTCCTCAATAAGTCATCCACGGTCACACCCAAAACTTTGGATATTTGAATTAAAGTCTCCACATTGGGCTGTGTCGTATTGGTAACCCATTTGGAAATTATGGCAGGATCTTTATCCAGTTGTTCAGAAAGCCACTTATTGCTCTTGTCTTTTTCTGCAAGAACGACTTTGATTCGGTTTAATAATTTACGTTCCATGTTATATTCATTCTATCCATGCGTTTACAAAGATAGATATTATTCATAGAACAATGTGATTAAACTGGATATATTTTGCGAATGATGTCAAAAAAATGAGCAAAACGTCAATTACGATGATGCGATTTTTTAAGAAGGATACTTATCGCCATTTTTATATAGAAAATTACAGGCGATTATTTTTTAATATCGTAAGTTTGTGGGAACTTAATGGTCTCAAATCTACTGAAAAGCAATATATCATAACTATATATCAGACTGATATATACTCTATTTCGGTTCAAGTGTGGAGTCGTTAGTTTATTGAATGGAGGCTCTGGCAAGCCTTGTACCGATAAACAATACCCCACACCGTTATAGCAATTTTGATAATACTATATACGGTGATGAATGTTATTGCTTATTCTCGGTACGATTGAAATTTACCAGATTTCCATTCGAGAATAAAAGCTAAACACTTTCATCTAACTACTATGCCATGTGGATAAACCACACAAGACAAAGATAGAGAATGTTTTTTGTAATAACAAGTCTTGGGGTATTGTATTTTATTCGGTATTTTATTCGTATCGTTAATGATTTTCAGTACTTAGTCGCACTCTGTTTCAATAGGTTTGTTTCGTTCAGCGGCTTGTCGCAGCGTGTCGTACAGGCGGGTGCGCAGGGTGTGTGGCGCGACTACCTCGACCGATCGGCTGCGGGAAAGCAGTTCCATGACGAAGTCGTTGGTAATGCGCAATCGCAGTTTGACGGTGATACCTGTTTTGTCTTCGGAGAGTATTTGTTGCGAGTGATGCAGGGGTAGTGTTTTCACGAAAGCCCCATCGACCGAGTCGTATTTGAGTATGATATCCTCGACCGGGTCTTCGGGATTGTTCCATATCCCGTAACTTTCCCGAAAGAGTGCGGGGATATTTATGTGTTCGTCACGGAGGAATTGTGTATCTTCGAGAATATTTATCGCCGAGATACGGTCCACTCCGAACGATTTCAGTTTGCCGTCGGTGTCGTAGCCGATGAGATACCATCGGTATTGCGATTCTTTCAAGAAATGGGGCATGAGCCGTTTGTGAACGATTTTTCCGTTATGGCGTACTAAGGTGTAGTCGAATTCAATGGGATTCCTTTTCCGTATCGCTTTTAGGAGGGGAGCGATGAGTTCGTGCCGTATGGCGTTTTGGCGATGCTCGGCGAGGACGTATTTTTGCAAAACACTGTCGGTGTTGATAGAACTGAGCAGCTCGAAGTTGAGCAGTAGTTCTTTGTAGTTGTCGGTCATCTCGTCGAGTTCGGCAATGTAGTATCCTCGTGATTTGTCGTTACGAATGACTATGCCGAACATTTCGTCGATAAGTCCGAAATCGCGCTGCATAGTTCGTTGCGAATAGTTCGAATCTTTGTTGTCGTATAGGGCGAGGGTATTCTCTACGTGTGCGATGAGTGCGTCTGTCGGGACGTATCGAACTGCCGATAGTTTGTTGATGAGTATCGCCAAGCGTCGTATTTGACTGAGTTTTGCCATATCTGTTTGTTTTTGCTTCTTGTGCAAATATAATGATGCAGAACGACAAAACGTGTCGTGTTGATAAATAAGTGGGAATTTAAAAAGAAGAACGCCCGACAAAGTCGGGCGTTCTTACTATAAGAAGTTTCGATGATTATTCGGCAACGACTTCGAAGGGGATTTCTACGCTGACTTCTTTGTGAAGTTTTACAATAGCTTTGTAGTTACCCACTTCTTTAACCGTATCTTTAATAACGATTTGTTTGCGGTCTACGATATGTCCCAATTTTTCGAGGGCTTCGGCAATCTGAATGTTGTTTACAGAACCGAAGATCGTACCGGTCGAGCTGGTTTTAGCACCAATGGTAAGAGACACGCCTTCGAGAGCGGCAGCCAAAGCCAAAGCATCGGCTTTGATCTTTTCGAGCTTGTGAGCGCGTTGTTTCAAATCTTCTTCGCGAACTTTCAATGCAGAAGGAGAAGCGATCACTGCTTTTCCTTGCGGGATAAGGTAGTTGCGACCATATCCGCTTTTCACTGTAACGACATCGTCTTTGTAACCGAGGTTAGCGACATCTTCTTTCAATATTACTTGCATGCTAAATTCCTCCTTCGTTTAATTATTTCATCATATCAGTTACATAAGGGAGCAGCGCCAAGTGACGGGCTCTTTTCACAGCTTGTGCAATACGACGTTGAAATTTCAACGAAGTTCCTGTGATACGACGGGGCAGAATCTTGCCTTGTTCGTTCAAGAATTTTTTCAGGAATTCGGGATCTTTGTAATCGATATACTTGATACCGTTTTTCTTGAAACGGCAGTATTTTTTCTTTTTGATGTCGACCGAGGGAGGGGTCAAATATCTGATTTCAGATTGTGCTTGTGCCATTTTTTAGTTCTCCTTTACTTCTTCTTTGTTAGACGATTTAACACTTCTTCTCTTTGCTGCGTATTCGGCTGCAAATTTATCCATTCTGAATGTCAAGAAACGGATTACACGTTCGTCACGACGGAATTGGATTTCCAATTTAGCGATGACAGAAGGTTCGGCGTCGAATTCCAACAGGGTGTAGAACCCGGTGGTCTTTTTTTGGATAGGATAGGCGAGTTTGCGCAATCCCCAGTTTTCTTCATTCACGATTACTGCGCCTTGTTCGGTGAGAATCGTTTTGAATTTTTCTACCGCTTCCTTCATCTGTACATCAGACAAAACGGGAGTTAAGATGAAAACGGTTTCGTAATGATTCAGTCAATAGCCCGCTATTGACTGCATATCTCGGACTCCAATCTGCTTCAACATAGGTCTCAATCTGTCTCGGAATAAATTGAAAACAGCTTCTACTGTATTTTGCATATTCTGCGGTTTTAGTATCACATCTTCTTCGGCTCGTATTTTTTGTAAAACAGCGTGAGGAGGATAAACCCGACGAAGGCGAGGGGCGCTCCTATCAGGGCGGGATATTGATATCCCAGTCCGGCTTGCAGGGGTAGACCTCCGATATATGCGCCAATGGCATTGCCGAGATTGAAAGCCACTTGTATACAGGCTGCTCCCAGTAACTCGCCTCCTTTGGCAAAGTGAATGATAGAGATTTGTTGAGGACTCGACACAGCGAATAGCCCGGCTGTACAAAGGCACATGAGCAGGGCTGTGAGCCAGTTGATATGGGCTACGAAGAAAATGCCCAATAATGCCGTAAAGAGTATGAATTGAGTAGAGGCAGCCACACGTCCGGGGGTATATTTGTCGGATAACTTCCCGCCCAAGAGATTCCCGACTACCATACCGAATCCGGCCAATACCATCAATAGGGTAATGCTTTCTGTGGAAAATCCGGAAACTTTCGTAAGGAGGGGATTTATGTAGCTATACCAACAAAATACGCCTCCGTTTCCCAACATGGTAGCTCCTAAAATAAGCCACGGGGCTCCGGTTTTCAAGAAACGGAATTGCCCTTTGAACCCTGTATCGGGTAGTCCTTCGACTTGGGGAACCCATTTCCAGATGTAATAAAGTATGATGATACCCCATACTCCTACCAGCATGAATGTGAGTCTCCACGATAATAACGTGCTGAGCGATGTTCCTAACGGGACTCCGAACAGGTTGGCGATGGTCATGCCGGCAATCATGATAGAGACTGCCTCGGAGCCTTTTCCCTTGTCGGCAAGTTTCTCCGCGACAACCGATGCAACGCCGAAATAGGCTCCATGTGGTAACCCCGATATGAATCGGGCGACAAGCATAGTCCAGTAGTTGGGCGACAGTGAGGCGAAGATGTTTCCTACCATCATGATCGCCACCAATCCTAACAAAATATTTTTTAACGGGAGTTTACGGGCGAGGGTAAGCATGGGCGCTCCTGCGCAAACACCGAGAGCATAGGCCGAAATCAAGTGTCCGGCGGTCGGGATACTGATGTGCAGATCGGCTGCTACATAAGGCAGTATAGCCATCATGACAAATTCGGCTATACCTAATCCTAATGTGCCGAATGCCAGTGCGATAAGACTCTTTTTCATTTCTATTTAATTACCTATTGAGCAGTGAGGCCGCGTGATTTTCGCGGACCTTCTGAAAAAATCGGGTGCAAAGGACGTGAATAAGACTGTTTTGTCCAAAATAATCGACTTATTTTTTTCGTGTATTGACTGCCTATCTCGGACTCCAATCTGCTTCAACATAGGTCTCAATCTGTCTCGGAATAAATTTAAAACAGCTTCTTATTGAAATGAAGATATTGCAAAAAAAACTGCAAATCCTTCTTCAACAAGGATTTGCAGTTTCAATGAGCCAGATTTACATTATTTGACCTCGATTGTTTTTACGACTCCGTCATTACTTTGAACGGGTAATTTAGGAAGTTCGACAGACAGAACACCGTGTTCGACGTGAGCCGCTATCTTGTTTTTGTCTACGTTATCGGGCAATATCATTGTCTGTTGGAATTTAGAATAAGAAAATTCACGACGCAGATAGTGCTCTTTTTTTCTTTCTTCCTTATTTTCGTTTTTCTTTTCCATCGTGATAACGAGATTATCATTGTCATCGATGTGGATTTGAAAATCGTCTTTTGTCATACCCGGAGCCGCCACTTCAATGCAGTAGTCGTTTTCATGCTCTACCACATTGATTGCCGGAGCCGTTGCATTAGCTTTTTCCATCCAATCGTTATCGAAGAAATCATTGAAGATACTCGGTAACCAGCCTTGATTTTTTCTTGTGGGTAACATAGTTTTAATCTCCTATTTTTAAGTTGTTTAATCTTTTCTTTGACTTCGGCTCTTTCGATAACCGATGTCATTCGGATATTTGCAAACGACGTGCCAATATATTTTTCGAGGTTTATTGTTCGGGTATGTATGACAATAGTTATCCAAAGTGGACAAAATTATTCCATAGAGTAATTGTTGTCACTTTTTTTCGGGCAGGGGAAGACGTCGGGAATCGATAGGTAAGTCATCGTTTTTTCGATTATGCCATAAATCGGGTATGGTGTGATTATACTTTTGCTCAAAAAAAGAGAAGAGTATGGAAATACAAGAACAACAATTTGTCCGGGAACTGGCGGAGAGCCGTATGCAAATAGAATTATTGAGAAATCGAGTGTTGCTGCGTTATTACGCTCAGTTGCTCGAACTCGATATCATGGAGCAAACCCAAGAAGTGAAAGCTCTCATGAGCAGTATCAACACGCTCGAACGCTATGCCCGTAAATATGAGCCGAAAGAACCGACCGTGGAGCCTGTCCCCGTAGAAAACGGGGGATCGGGAGAAGTTTCCCGGAACAAAGAGGGAGAGTCGGAAAGTATCGATGTACTGTCGGGGAAAACTATGCCTTGTGCTTTTGCTTGTTCGGGGATAGAGAATATGACGACTGTACCTTCCCGGTCGGCGGCAGTGCGAAATCTCCCTAACGGATTGAAGATAAAATCGGTTACGACTCGTGGAAAATCGCATCGAAAATAGATTGCAGATGAAAAGGCGCAAATTTCTATTCGGTAAGGTTGTTTTGAAAATTGTTTGAGCTATCTTTGCGCAGGATGCGAAAATAGGCTGCATTCGGCAAAGTCAAGCGAGCTTGCTTTTGCCCTCATTTGCACTATCTTTGCGTATATTGTGAAAGCAGGCCGGGCTCGGTGTAACAAATGGAATTTGGTTCTGCTCCCTTTGCTTGCATGGACTCTACAATTTTACGGAACGATGAAAACGATACGAGAGATATATCGCATAGGGTATGGCCCTTCGAGTAGTCATACAATGGGGCCGAGAAAGGCTTCCGAAATATTTTTGAACCGCCACCTTGAGGCTGTGGCGTTCGAGGTCATTCTGTACGGTAGTCTTGCTGCTACGGGAAAAGGGCACTTGACCGATGTAGCGATTCTCGATACCCTTCAACCTCATGCCCCGGTCGAGATTGTGTGGAAACCGTCGGTATTTCTGTCGTTTCACCCGAACGGCATGACTTTTCGCTCGAAAAATAGTTCGGGCGAAGTGACCGACGAATGGACCGTGTTCAGCGTGGGAGGAGGGGCTTTGGCCGAAGAAGGGAAGCCTTTCGACGAGACACCGGAATTGTACGAAATGAATAGTATGACTCGGATTCTCTCTTGGTGTGAACGGACGGGGCGCAGTTATTGGGAATATGTGCAGGAATGCGAAGACCACGATATTTGGGACTATTTGGCCGAGGTGTGGTCGACTATGCGCGAGGCTATCGAACGAGGGCTCGATCAGGAGGGTGTATTGCCCGGTCCGTTGAATTTACGGCGGAAAGCCTCTTCTTATTATATAAAGGCGAAGGGTTATAAAGACAGTTTGAAAAGTCGGGGATTGGTATTTGCCTATGCGTTGGCCGTGAGTGAAGAGAATGCATCGGGCGGGCGTATTGTAACCGCACCCACTTGCGGATCCTGTGGAGTCGTGCCGGCGGTATTGTACCATTTGCAAAAGAGTAGGGAATTCAGCGATACCCGCATTTTAAGAGCGTTGGCGACCGCCGGTTTGGTGGGGAATATCGTGAAGCAAAATGCTTCTATATCGGGAGCCGAAGTGGGGTGTCAAGGCGAAGTGGGAGTGGCATGTGCTATGGCTTCGGCGGCAGCCAGCCAGTTATTTGGCGGTAGTCCCGCACAAATCGAGTATGCCGCCGAAATGGGGCTGGAACATCATTTGGGTATGACTTGCGATCCGGTGTGCGGATTGGTACAGATACCTTGTATCGAACGGAATGCCTATGCTGCGGCGAGGGCTTTGGATGCTAATATCTATTCGGCTTTTACCGATGGGAATCATCGTGTATCGTTCGACAAGGTGGTGGCTGTAATGAAACAAACTGGGCACGATTTGCCATCTTTGTACAAGGAGACCGGGGAGGGTGGCCTTGCCAAAGATTACGAACAGATGTAAAAAACAGATTTGTAAATCACTCTGGAAATTTCGATCGGGACAAGCCTCGATCAGTCGATTCCCGGTCGCCTGCTTGTGCCTATGTTCTTGTCTCCCCCTTAGCTGTTTTTGGCTCAGTAGGAAATCAGTAGGGATTGCCCTTTTATATTTCCGACCCCTCTCCTTAGAAATTACCATTTCTTCGGTTTCACTACTATATTGCTCTACAACAAAGGGGTGAAAGGGTTACACACACACACCAAGTGACGGAAGGATTAATAGATATGTCAGGAGGTTAAATACATTCCCTTTTCTCGGAGAGTGAGCAAAAAGGGAGGTGAATTTGTTTTTATGGTGAAGTTACTTTATATTTGTAGTTGTTTAAGCAATGATTAATATATGAACTTTTCTGAATTAAATATAGAAATGGTGTTCGCTTTGATGAGCGGTAAATTGTCAGCTGCGATTAATCGGAAATTATATCGTAGTTTTCGAAAATTGTCTATCGATATAACTCCCGAACAATGGACTGTATTGTATTATTTATGGTCGCGGGACGGAGTGACTCAGCAGGAATTGTGTAATGTTACATTTAAAGACAAACCGAGCATGACCCGGCTAATAGATAATTTGGAAAAGCAACAGCTTGTCGTCCGTTCTCCGGGCGTGAAAGACCGGCGTATCAATTTGATTCATCTTACAGATAAAGGTCGGGAGTTGGAGGTGGCTACGAAGCCTTTGGTGACGGCTATTATGAGAACGGCGTTGGACGGCTTTTCGGATAGAGAAGTCGAGATGGCCGGGAGAATGTTGACCAAAGTTTTCGGTAATTTGAAAAATTCGTTGGAGGATTAAGAAAATCTGTCATGATTAAATATATGAGGCATATATTCATTTTTATAGTTGTATGGCTTGCGGCAGGGACGATTTGTTCTTTCGCACAATACAAGCCCGATCGTTTGGGAGAAGGTTTTGAAGCAAAAACTATTGTCATGCCGGACGATTACAGCGGAAAGGTAGTGACGACTCTTGTTCGGAGTTTGTCATCGTGCGACACGCATAAAGCGGTGCTTTACGTGCACGGATATAACGATTATTTCTTTCAGGAAACGCTGGCTCGGACGTTTAACGATTCCTGCTTTAATTTCTATGCCGTGGATTTGAGAAAATACGGACGCTCGTTATTGCCGGAACAAACGCCGTTCGAGGTTCGAGATTTGCAAGAATATTTTGCCGATATAGATACGGCTCTGACTCTTATTCGGGAGGAGGAAAATACCGATATTGTGTTGATGGCTCATTCGACGGGAGGATTGATAACATCGCTTTATTGTGAGGCTCATCGTAACGACTTGCCGGTACAGGGACTCATTTTGAACAGTCCGTTTCTCGACATGAATATGAATTGGTTCTATGAGAAGATTCTGGTTCCTATCGTGTCGGCTTGGGGGCGTTGGTTTAAAGGAACGAAGATAAGTCAGGGAAACTCTACCGCTTATGCCGAGAGTTTGCTAAAAGATCATCATGGGGAATGGAATTATGATACCGACTTGAAATTTAAGGTATCTCCGCCTGTTTCTTCAGCATGGATACGGGCGATACATCGCGGTCACAATCAAATTCATAAAGGGTTGCATATTCCCTGTCCCGTTTTGTTGATGTATTCGAGTCAATCGGTAGACGGGAATAAATGGACGCCTCAACATCAATCGGGAGATGCTGTGCTTGATGTAAAAGATATTGCCCGCTATGGTCGCATGTTGGGACCAAAAGTCACAGAGTTTGAGGTTCAGGAAGGAATGCACGATCTCGTACTTTCGAAACCTTCGGCTCGTCAAGCTGCTTATTCCGAGATGTTTCGTTGGCTTCGGAGCAACGGATTGAACGAGTGATACCCCCAAAGTTCGTTAATTCTCCGAGAGTCATCGAAAATACGATGTGGGGCATATCGATGCCTCGGTAGTGTTTTACGATGGTATCGCCGGGGGTCATACCGATTCGTTTTGCGACTCCTTGCGAAGGAAGGTTATTGTCGCGGATAATGGAGTAAATGTGTTTTATACCCAAAATGTGGGAGGCATAGTCGGCACATGATCGTGCGGCTTCGGTAGCATACCCGTTGTGCCAGAAATTTTTGCGAAGGAGATAGCCTATTTCGGGAACGGTTTGTTCTCTGTATGGTTGCATAGTGATGCCGCATTGTCCGATGAGCTCTCCGTTTTCTTTAAGAACGGCTCCCCATAAACCGACTTTGTCTTCGGCATATCTCTTTATTTGTCGGTCTAACCATTCCCGGACTTCTGTGCCGTTGAATGCGCCTTCGTAGGCGTACATCACCTCGTTGTCTTGTAAGAGTTTACAAACTTCATGAAAGTCGTTCGGGCATAACTCTCTGAGAATTAATCTCCGGGTTTCTAATATCGTTCTCATTTCACAGGTCTCCGGTTAAAGACGTTGTTATTCGGCATTCTGTTCGGATTGCTGTTTTTCCAACTGTAAGACTTGTTTGTCTGCGAGTTCGAGCGTGCGTACGTTCAGTTGATATTCTCGTTTGAGGTCATCGACATTTTTCATGAGGTTGGCGAGCTCACGGGTCGCTTTAACGGCTTCGCGAGTGACGGGGTCGAGCGATAGAGTGTATCGGTTTCCACCCAAGTAAGTGAGGGTTATTTTTTTACTCGTATTATTCGCTATGAGTGCTGCGACGGCAGAACATTGACCGTCTTTGTATGTCACGATTTCGGTATATTTGCCGTCGTTGGTGAACCGGTAATTATTGGCTCCGTCGTACCCGATAACGAGAGTTTCGGCTTTACTTTTGTCCGGGAGCGTCGCCCGTATGGAACTGTGTTTTATCGGTGTGCTTCCGTAATATACGCTTGCCAACTGCATTTGTCCGTTTTCTGTGACCAAAACTTTCAATTGGCTACGATTTATCGCGGCTTGTTTGGGAAGTTTCTTATATATATAATTCCCTTCCGTTTGGTATTTGGCATCTTTTTCGAACCGGAAGTTTTTCTTGGCCGCTTCGAGTTCGGTTTGTCTCACTTTGAGTACACTGTCTATATAAAGCAGATTTTGCTCACTCTCTTTTTGTTTTACGCGGCACATGAGCAACATACCCGCTTTTATCTGTTTGAAGGCTTTGGGGTATAATAATTCGATACTGTCGATAGCATTTTTAGCATTGGCGTATTGACCGTTTTCGAATAACTTCCGAGCTTTTTCATATTGAGCGTTAGCTTCATTACTATTATCTCCGCAGGAGAATAATACTATCGCACAGGAGCATATCCAAAAGTAAAGATATTTAGCCATAATTGATCGGTGTATTGTATTTGATGTTAATTCTATCTAATAGACCCTCTCTGTACATCTTTGACCCCCTTAACGGTTTTGAGCTTTTTCATCAGACTGTTGAGGGAGGAGATGTCATCGACCGTGACGGTGATATGCCCTTGAAAAAGGCCGTCGTTCGAGTCGATCGAGATGCCTCTCATATATATGTTTTTCTCTTTTGAAATAATCGATGTAATGTTCGTTACGATACCGATATCGTCGTTTCCGATAACTCGCAGGACGGTGACGTATTTGGACCCCATTTTGCCCGACCAGCGGGCATTGACTACTCTGTAACGGTAACGACTGTATATGTGTCGCGCGTTCGGACAATCTTTACGGTGTATCTTGATAGTTCCTTCCGTGGAGACGAATCCAAAGATTTCGTCGCCGTAAATGGGGTTGCAGCATTTGGCCAATTTATAGTCGATACCTTTGACATCGCCGCCTATGACTAGCTCGTCTTCTTTCGATTCGTCGGGTTCTTTTTGTAAAGTAAATTCTTCTGCCGTACGAGTTTCGTATTGTTCTTCGTTTTCTTTTTTATCGATTTCGAGATAAAGGTCGATTACGCGATTGACGTCGATATGTTCATCGGCCAATTCGTTGTAAAAATCGGTGACGGTTTTATAGCCCATTTTTTTTATAAGGCGCATCATTACACCGTCTTCCATCTCTATTTTGCGGTTTTTGAATCGTCTTTGCAAAAGCTCTTTCCCATATTCCGCCGCTTTATTCTGCTGTTCGTTCAGGGCTTGCTTTATCTTTACCCGCCCTTTCGATGTCGCGGCTATGTTGAGCCAGTCTTGTTTCGGGGTCTGGTTGGGAGAGGTAAGTACTTCGATCGTATCGCCGCTTTTCAGTTTATATTTTATGGTTTCGATCTTTCCGTTTACCTTGCCGCCGACACATTTGCAGCCTAACCCGGTGTGAATGAGGAATGCGAAGTCCAGTAACGTGGCTCCCAAAGGCAATTTGTATAGGTCTCCTTTCGGAGTGAATACGAATACCTCTTTGTCGTAGAGATCCATTTTGAAATCGCGCATGAGTTCCAAAGCTCCACCGTTTCCGGCCGCTTCGAGTACTTCGCGCACATTGTTCATCCAATCGTCCAGCCCGTTCTCGCTTTTAATTCCTTTGTATTTCCAGTGGGCGGCAAGTCCTCGTTCGGCTATTTCGTCCATTCGCCGGGTACGTATTTGTACCTCTACCCAGCGTTGTTTCGGTCCCAGCACAGTGATGTGTAACGATTCGTATCCGTTCGATTTGGGAATGGACAGCCAGTCCTTCATTCGCTTGGGGTTGGGCTGGTACATATCGGTAACGATCGAATATACCTTCCAACAGTCTGCCTTTTCCTGTTCGAGGGGAGTTTCCAGTATGACACGAATGGCAAACAGGTCGTAAATGTCTTCCAAATCGGCTTTTTGTTTCTTCATCTTATTCCAGATGGAAAAAATGGATTTCGTGCGGCCCTTGATTTCGAAATGTAGACCTTCGGCTTCGAGTTTTTGTTTTACCGGTTGGATAAATTCCATGATGTATTTATCCCTGTTCCTCTTGGTTTCGTTGAGCTTGTGGGCTATCTGGTCGTAGATTTCCCGATTGGTGTATTTCAGGGAGAGGTCTTCCAGTTCCGATTTTATGGAGTATAGTCCCAATCGGTGCGCCAGTGGAGCATAAAGATAGGAGGCTTCACAGGCGATGTCATAACGGTATTTTTCGTTGGGGTGGTGGTTTATCATTTTCATGACGCAAAGCCGGTCGGCGATCATGATGATGATAACTCGTATATCTTCGGCGAACGATAGTAACAGTTTGCGGAAATTCTCGCTTTCGACGGCAGCCTGTTTGGTATACAAGCTGTTCGATTTAATGAGACCCCGAATGAGCTGGGCTATGTCGTCCCCGAATTCTTTTTTTACGGTTTCGATAGTGAGGAATTCGCTGACGACCAAGTTGAAAAGTAGAACCGAAATAAGCATACTGCGTTCTAATCCTACCCTGTCGCATAAGATGAGCGCAGTATTCAGATTACGGACAACCGGATTTATTCCTTGTTTGTTTCGCTGATAATGCCCTGTTTCGACGGCTTCGGAAATGAGGCGACGCATGCGGTTGAAGTCTTCGACTCTTAAAACCGGGCGACTATTGCGTAACAGTTGCCGATAGACCGATAGGACATTTTCTTTTTCGTCGAGTGTAAAATAGCTTTTTTCGGGCATAAGGTGCGACTGTTTTCAAAAATTCTGTCTCAAATATATATTTTTGTGGGTAAAAATGCGCTTTTTTTTAGAGCTTTTTGTAGTTTTGGGAACGGAATTAAAATTCATTATTCATTACAAGCTATGTTTACACCGGAAGATTTAGATTTGTTTGCCGAAAAAGGTATTGACGTACATACGGTTGAGGAGCAGTTGGCCTCGTTTAAAAGCGGATTTCCTTTTTTAAGGATATTATCTTCTGCTTCTGTCGGGAACGGTATTTTATCGCTTGACGAACAGCAAACGCAATATTATCTCGATTTGTGGGAAGGTTACTTGAAAGATAATCATAAGGTCGTGAAGTTTGTTCCGGCATCGGGAGCTGCGAGTCGTATGTTCAAAGATTTGTTCGCATTCCTTTCTGCCGATTACAGTGAGCCACAAACTGATTTCGAAAAGAAATTTTTCAATTCGATCGAACATTTTGCTTTTTACTCCGATCTTGACGAAGCTTGTTTGAAGAATGAAGGAAGGAGCATAACCGATTTGATAGAATCGGGCAATTACAAAGCGGTGGTGTCCAATCTGCTCGAAGCGAAGGGCTTGAATTATGGTTCTTTACCGAAGGGGTTATTGAAATTTCATCGTTATGCGACGAATAACCGTACGGCTATGGAGGAACATTTGACGGAGGGAGCTCTTTATGCCGCCAGTTCCGACGGGGAGGTCAATATTCATTTTACGGTATCTCATGAGCACCTTGCCGATTTTAAAGCATTAGTAGCCAAGAAAAAAGCGGATTATGAACGACGCTATGGCGTACGTTATCATATTAGTTTTTCCGAGCAAAAGCCTTCTACCGATACTATTGCGGTCGATGCGAATAACGAGCCGTTCCGAGAGAATGGCAGGCCGTTGTTCCGTCCGGGGGGACATGGGGCTTTAATCGAGAATCTGAACGACATCGATGCCGAAATCATATTTGTAAAAAACATAGATAATGTAGTGCCCGACAGATTGAAAGAGCCGACCGTGCGCTTTAAGAAAATTATCGGAGGGGTGTTGGTATCGTTACAAACGGAGATAAACCGTTATATTACCATGTTGAAAAGCGGGAAATATACGATCGACGATTTACGGGAAATGATACAGTTTTTGCATAAAAAGCTTTTCGTCAGAAATGAGGAAACCAAACATTTGGAGGATGCGGAGCTGGCTTTGTATTTGTTGCGGAAGTTGAATCGCCCGATTCGTGTATGCGGAATGGTTCGCAATTCCGGCGAACCCGGCGGGGGGCCCTTTATTGCTTATAATCAGGACGGAACCACATCTTTGCAGATTTTGGAGAGTTCCCAAATAGATATGTCGAATCCAGATGCTAAGGAGCAGTTCGAGTCGGGTACTCATTTTAATCCGGTAGATTTGGTTTGTGCCGTGAGGGATAATAAGGGCGAGAAATATGATTTGCCGAAATACGTAGATAAAAATACCGGTTTTATTTCGCTTAAATCGAAGAATGGCAGAGAGCTGAAAGCTCTTGAATTACCGGGACTTTGGAACGGGGCCATGAGCGATTGGAGTACTGTTTTTGTGGAGGTTCCCGCAGAGACGTTCAATCCTGTCAAGACCGTTAACGATTTACTCCGTCCACAGCATCAGTAGGGCGTGAGATTCGGCATGGAATAGAGGGCGATATGCAGTGGTATATCGCCTTTTTTTGTAACTTTGCACTTGCGAGGATAAGCATCGCCGTGGTATGGACCCAATAGAATTTTGTTTATACCTCTGGCTTGTATTACCATTGCATATGATTGATGAGAATAGTGGGGGCATGAAATCTAACCGATTTTTATTCTTCGGCTATTCGTTAAGTAAAAAAGAAAAATAAGAATAGAAAATATGACGTTTGAAGAGTTCGGATTGTCCGAAGATGTTATGCGAGGGCTGGCTGCCATGAATTTTAAGGAGGCGACTCCTGTTCAGGAACAAACCATTCCTGTGATATTGCAAAAAAGAGATTTAATAGCTTGTGCTCAAACCGGTACGGGAAAGACGGCCGCCTATATACTGCCATTGCTGAATCTGCTTACAGAAAAGCAGGGCGACGGAGATAGAGTGCGTGCTGTGATTGTCGCTCCTACGAGGGAGTTGGCGCAACAGATCGACATGCAGTTCGAGGGATTTTCCTATTTTCTTCCTATTTCTACTGTTGTGGTTTCGGGTGGGGGAGACGGCGCTTCATGGGACCAGCAAAAGCGGGGGTTAACGATGGGTGCGGACATTATTATCGCCACACCGGGACGGCTTATCTCTCATTTGAATATCTCGAATATCGATTTTTCGGGAGTGGAGTGTTTTATTCTCGATGAGGCCGACCGGATGCTCGACATGGGTTTTTATGACGATATTATGAAAATAGGTAAAAAATTGCCCGAGAATCGTCAAACGGTCATGTTTTCGGCGACTATGCCTCCCAAGATTCGGCAGTTAGCCAAGAATATCATGAACGAACCGGTAGAGGTCAATGTGGCTATTTCGAAGCCGAACGAGGCCATAGACCAGTCGGCTTATGTCTGTTATGAGAATCAGAAGATGGGAATCGTCGATTGGCTTTTCAAGGAACCTACCGGAACGAAAACGATCGTTTTCTCTTCCTCGAAACAGAAAGTAAAGGAGTTGGCATTTTCCTTGAAACGAAAAAAATATAAGGTAGAAGCGATGCACTCAGACTTGGAGCAATCGGAGCGCGAATCGGTCATGCTTGATTTTAAAAATAATAAAATCGATATTTTGGTGGCAACCGATGTTATTTCCAGAGGTATCGATATCGATCAAATAGGATTGGTCATTAATTATGACGTACCGCATGACCCGGAAGATTACATTCATCGTATCGGTCGCACGGCCCGAGCCAATGCCGACGGTACAGCTATTACATTCGTGTCGGAAAAAGAACAAGGCAAATTCCATCGAATCGAATTGTTTTTGGGGTATGATATTCCTAAACGGGAATTGCCCGAGGGGTTGGGCGATGCTCCGGTTTATTCTCCCAAACAAGGTCGGGGAGGTCAACGAAATCGAGGCGGTAAGAGAGGCAGAACCGGTGCTAAAAATTACGGAAAGGGAGGTAAGAGGAAGCCTAAAAAGAACAATCGAGGTTCACAAAGTACCGAAATTTCAAGAAAACCCGAAAGGCATCATGGTCGTTCCAAGTCGTCCGGGAAACAATCGGGTGGTGTGGAACAATAGTTGTAAGGGGTTAATTATAAGTTTTGACTATTATTAGAACGAGTGAGGTTCTTTTGCCGTATTTGATTTTTTTGTCGAAATATTGAATAACTAACTTCTAAATTCATATTTATGGAATGTAGTAAGGCTCAAAGTATAGATGAACAGAGTTTGCAAAAAGCGCAATTTCTGTTTGAATCCGGAGATATTGACAAAATAGAGGTGGGAACAATAAAAGGTCTGTGTCAAATCCATAGGTCTCTTTTTGAAGGATTGTACGATTTTGCTGGTAAGATACGGAATTTGAATATTGCAAAAGGTGGGTTTCGTTTTGCGAATAGTCTGTACTTAGAAGTTATTCTTCCTGTAATAGAAAAGATGCCGGAAAGTACTTTTGAGGAAATTATAGCTAAATATGTAGAAATGAATATTGCCCATCCGTTCATGGAAGGTAACGGGCGTGCTACTCGCATCTGGCTGGATTTGATTCTAAAAAAGAATCTTGGTAAAGTCGTTGATTGGCAAACGATAGATAAAGACCTTTATCTCCAAGCTATGGAACGCAGCCCTATTAACGATTTAGAATTACGAGTATTGTTACAACCAGCTTTGACTGATAAGGTAAATGATCGAACCGTTATCTTCAAAGGAATTGAACAGTCTTATTATTACGAGGGATATAGCAGAAAATAATATTCAAATTTATCTACAAAGATGGAAACATTTTGACTTCTTCTGTTATAGTGACAATGATAATTTGAAATAGTAAATACGTTGTTGTTTGCTCCTTTCAATTCGGAAACTGTATGTCATATTTGATTGTTTCCTATTATTAAGATAGATTGGAATGGATACTTTGGAGAAAAAAACGAAAGTAAAAGAGTTGTGGCAACTTTGTTTCCATGATGACGAACGATTTGTGAATCTCCTGTTCGACAATTTATACCGGGACGAGAATACCGTCTGTTTTGAAAAGGGGGGAGAGGTGACTACCGCGTTACAGATGTTACCTTATCGCATGAGTTTCGGCGAGACTTCACTCGATGTAAGTTATATTTCAGGAGCTGCCACGCGACCGGAGTATCGCAATAGGGGATTGATGGGACGTTTATTGAAAGAGTCGTTCGAGATTATGAGGTCTCGTAATATTCCGCTTTCGGCATTGATTCCGGCTGAATCGTGGCTTTATGATTATTATGCTTCGAAGGGTTATGCTTCTGTATTTTTCCGTCAGGAACTCAATTTTACATCGGCGCATCGGTTTTATGGAGACGGATATCATCGGATAACTGTGTCGATGGACGAGCTTTATCGGTTTTTCGATGAGCAAATGAGGCGACGTTCGTGTTGCATACAACATGGACGGGAGGATTTCAATGTGATTTGCGGCGATATTTATTTGGACGGCGGAGATGTGGTCGCATTAGCCGATTCTGCGAATCGGCTTTCGGCATTGGCATTTGTCGCTCCCGGAGATGATGCGGTTTTTGTGAAGGAGTTGTTGGCGATAAATGTCGAGGCAAAAGAGGCTATGTTGCATGAGGTTCAGTCGGTGTTTCCCGGATATTCTCTTCGGGTCTTTACGGAGCCGACGTCGGAGAATGGGTCGGCGGTTCTTATGGGAATGATTCGCATTGTGGACATTCGGAGGGTACTCGAATCGGTCGCAAAAAATAATCGTTCGTTGAGACGAGTATTTAGAGTGCACGATTCTTTATTGCCGGTTAATGACGGTGTTTTTCTTGTGGAGGAAGGTGAGTGTTACGAGGGCGTGACAAATCCGTGTGATTTTGATATCGATATAATGGAGTTGGCAGAAATCATATTCGGCGGTTCGAAACTATCGTCATTGCTGGATTTCCCTTCTGTACGTCCATATATGAGTTTGATGCTCGATTGATAAAAAGAGTTATTTTTTTTCTTCTCTTGATTTTTTGTGCTTATTTTTGCTTGCTGAAAAAGGTATGAAAAGGTTCGGTTATGCAATAGTATCGATATTTCTTGCAGTGGTGGTTCTCCTCACCAGTGGAGGAATTTCTATTGTCCGCTGTTGCCAGACACATTGTTTTTGTTTGCAAAATTCCGGTACGCAAGAAGTAGATCTCCTTTCCGATCGTTATTCTTCGGAGAGTCGTAATGATTGTTGTAAAACCGGCGGTATAGCAGACAAGCACGCTACGAAAGGACATTCTCCTTTTTGTAAACATGTGAAAGTAGAAAAACTGAATTTACCGATCGTAGACATTCCTACCGGGACAGATTGGGGGATACAGGGGACAATCGATTTGACCTATTCGTTTTGGTCGGTTATATTCGCTCCTGTCACTTCTGTTGTAAAGTATATAACTACTTCCTATATGCCGCCACCGCGGGATTATCTAAAACAAATCGCTATACTTTTGATTTAAAATCCGATATATGTAATTGGAGGGAAGGGAATGTGCCCTTTCGTGAAATTTTTGTCTTATGTGATATAGGACTGTTTTATTATATAATCGGATTAAAAAGATGATAAGATATTTAATATTTCCACTTTTTTTATTAGGTAGTTTGTCTTCGGCTTTTTCCCAAGTACGAGGGATTGTAAAAGATATAGCCGGAGAACCGATTATCGGGGCGAATGTCTTCTGGTTGGGAACTACGACAGGAACTACGACAGGGGAGTCGGGTAAATTCAGCTTACCTGAAACGGGGACGAGCGATAAGCTGGTTGTCCGTTTTGTAGGATATCGCAGTGATACGATACATATCGACAGGGTCGATACCGTTTGGGAGATTGTTTTACAGGACGGTGCGGTGATGGACGAGGTTCAAGTTTCGGCTCGACGTATGGGCACTATGAAGATACGAGCTGGGATATTGAATCAGGACATGATTTCCACGGCCGAGCTTTCTCGGGCCGCTTGTTGTAATCTGGGAGAGAGTTTTACAACGAATCCTTCGGTCGATGTCAGTTATTCTGATGCGGCGACCGGTGCTAAGCAGATTAAGTTGTTGGGGCTTTCGGGGACTTATGTACAAATGCTTGCAGAGAATATTCCTAATTATAGGGGTGTTGCTTCTCCTTATGCATTGGGCTACATTCCCGGTCCGTGGATGCAGAGTATTCAAGTCTCGAAGGGCGCTTCGTCGGTTAAAAACGGCTATGAATCGATTACCGGCCAAATCAATGTGGAATTTAAAAAGCCACAGACAACCGAGTCGGTTTCGGCCAATTTGTTTGCCAATTCGTTAGCTAAGATAGAGGCTAATTTCGATGGCAATATTCATTTGAATCAGAGGGTGAGCACGGCGTTATTGGCTCATTATGAAAACAATCTCATGGCGCACGATTCCAACGACGACGGTTTTATGGATTTCCCCCGGGTAGAACAATATAATTTTCAAAACAGATGGGCTTATATGGGAGACCGTTATGTGTTTCAAGCCGGGATAAAGGCTCTCATGGAAGATCGTACGGGAGGACAAATGCGTTCTTATCGAGCGACGGACGGAATGCCTCGGTACGATATAGATATTCGAACGGAACGATATGAGGCTTTTACCAAAAATGCCTATATTTTCGATAAGGAGAAAAATACCAATGTCGCTTTGATTTTATCGGGTTCTTTACATCGTCAAGATGCCGGTTACGGGTATAAATTATATGATGTGGACCAATGGAACGGGTATGCGTCGCTGATGTTCGAAACAGAGTTCGATAAACGGAATAGTCTTTCAACCGGTTTAAGTCTTAATTATGACGATTATGACCAGAGTTATAAATTGTCACATACGGGTGATACTTTGGGTGCAAGGGATAAAGAGATCGTACCGGGGGCGTATGTGCAATATACATATAACTGGAATGACAAACTCATGATTATGGCCGGATTACGTGCAGATTACAGCAGTGTATACGGAACTTTCGTAACACCACGTGCCCATGTCAAATGGGCTCCTAACGAGATTTTCAATCTTAGGGCTTCTGCCGGGAAAGGATACCGGTCCACTCATGCCTTAGCCGAGAATAATTATTTGCTGGCCAGTAGCAGACGAGTCGTGATAGATCCCGATTTGGATATGGAAGAGGCTTGGAATTATGGTGTCAGCGCGGCTCTTTACATTCCGCTGTTCCATAAGACTCTAAACTTGAATTTGGAATATTATTATACCGATTTCCTTCGTCAAATGGTCGTGGATATGGATAGTGACCCTCATGAGGTACATTTTACCCAATTAAAGGGGAAGTCTTATTCACATACGTTTCAGGCGGAAGCGAGTTATCCGTTTTTCAAAGGTTTTACTTTGACGGCTGCTTATCGTTTGACCGATGTCAAGACTACTTATGGAGGTGTGTTGAGGGAACGTCCGTTCGTTGGTCGATATAAAGGATTGCTGACTGCCTCGTATCAAACTCCTTTGGGTATTTGGCAATTCGATGTAACTTTGCAGTTGAACGGGGGAGGCAGACTACCGCAACCTTACATGCTGGAACAGGGGATTCCTGCGTGGAATAACCGGTATAAGGCGTATGAACAGTTGAATGTTCAAGTGACTCGTTATTTCAGGCATTGGTCGATATATGTCGGCGGTGAAAATCTTACCGGCTTCAAACAAAAAAATCCGATTATAGATGCTTCTAATCCGTGGGGAAGTAATTTTGATTCCACCCTTACTTGGGGACCTATGCATGGGGCTGTTTATTATGTAGGGGTTCGGTTTAACTGGGAGAGATTATAGATTTAAGTATATGAATTATAAAAATGTGTGTGAGAAATGAAACAGGTAAAAATTTTATGGTTAGTAGCCGCGTTGTTCTGTGCGACGACGGCTTTCGGGAAAGATATTAAAACAGTAGTTTTCAGGACAACTCCCGAAATGCATTGCAATAATTGCGAGACGAAGATCAAGAATAATCTCCGCTTTGAGAAAGGGGTGAAGGAGATTGTGACCGACCTCGGCGATAAAACGGTTACCGTGAAATACGATGCCGATAAGACGACTGTCGAAGCTCTTATTAAAGGGTTTGCCAAAATCAAGTATTCGGCAGTCCCTGTGACCGAGAAAAAAGAGGGCGAAAAAAGTACTTGTCCAGAAAAGACTACTTGCCCAGAGGAAATGGAAGAGTGCTGTACTTCTTCCAAGTAGGGTTCCGGAAATTATTCAATCGATGATAAAAGGTGTTTGTCCTGTGTGTGGTGGACACCTTTTTTTCTACTTAAAGGTAGACGCGATAACCGACAGCGAGGCTTATATTACGCCCTTGAAAACCTTTAACGACTTCTTTGATGGTTTTGGTAAGACCCAATGTATAACGGGCGTCTACGAATACTCCGAAGTTAAATTCGTAACCTAATCCGAAAGCAAGGCTGAAATCGACAGCCGAATCCCGGTATATGGAGTAGTCGTCGTTATTTATTCCTTTCCATTTGTCCGAGAGGGAAAGTCCTATACCTAATTGAGGGCCGAATTGCACGTTTAGTCCGTTACAGGGAAAGAACTTTATCAATACGGGAATATCCAGATAGTGGGTTCTACATGTGTAGGTATTGCTGATGACAGCTCCGCTTTCATCGGTAAGGTAAAATTCATCGTCCGTATATCCTCTGGCAGAGTAGAATAGTTCGGCTTGCATATCGAAGTAGTTGTTGAATTGGTAAGTTGCGATAATTCCACCTTGAAAACCGGATAAATAGTCTGCGTGGTCTCCCAATTTACTCCATGGATAATTGATTGTCGACCAGTTGATTCCGGCTTTTCCACCCAAACTCCATTGGGCTTGAATAGAAACGGGTATGAATGCAATACATATTATCAGGAAATATTTTTTCATAGTTTTTCCTTATTTATATTGTTCGATACGGGAATCGTCGATAGCTGTTTCTTTTCTTCCCATTTTTGAGAGTTGCAAGATACTAGAAAAAGTAATGAGATACAGACAATAAAATATATGAGTTTCATGTTTACATGTTTAGATACCTACAAATATACATGATATATTTTATATTCGCTTTTGTTATATTTGCATAAATGTAAAAAGATGTATTTGATTGAACGGCGGGTATGTCTGTTTTATCTCTTGCTCATGCTGTATAAAGTTATAACGGGCGGAAGTCTTTTGTGTGTTTTAGATAATTGAGTATGGAAGGGAATGAGGTGGAAGAAAAGATTGTTGGAGATTTGGACTGGGACGGGTTGCATCGTCCTCGTATTTATTATGCCGTAGCCACTACTTTTTGTGGATTGTTTCTTTCGGTACTCGACGGTTCGATATGTAATGTGGCGTTGCCTAGTATTGCCCGGGAGCTTGGTGTTTCATCGTCGGATTCTATTTGGATAGTCAATGCGTTCCAGTTGGTTATTATGATGACTATTCTTCCTTTTGCGTCGATGGGTGAGCGCTGGGGGTATAAGCAAGTTTATCTGAGGGGTGTTATCGTGTTTACAATCGGTTCGTTGTTTTGTGCGCTATCCCATAATTTGTCATTGCTCGTGATTTCTCGTGTATTTCAAGGCTTTGGAGCGGCTATGATTATGAGTGTGAACACTTCATTAATTAAGCTGATCTATCCCAAGCGGAGGTTGGGTGAAGGGGTTGGGCTCAATGCGACCGTAGTGGCCATAGCATCGGTAGCGGGACCTACTTTGGCCGCCGGTATATTGTCTGTCGCTTCTTGGCCCTGGTTGTTCGCCATCAATGTCCCTGTTGGTGTAGTTACCTTTTTTATGGGGCGTAGATATTTGCCCGATAATGCAGTTAGAGTTTTGGGGCATCGGTTTAATTGGAAGGAGGCTTTGTTGAATGCTGCGACGTTCGGGTTGTTCATCGGGTGTGTAGAGGCCTATTCCCATGATGTTCCTGTTACTTGGGTTTTGGGAGGTATTGTTTCGTTTGTCATTATAGGTACATTTTATGTGCGTATGCAACTTAGGGAGAGGTATCCAATGTTACCGTTCGATTTGCTTAAAATTCCTATTTTTTCGATGTCGGTTGTGACGAGTATTCTTTCATTTACGGCTCAAATGTTGAGTCTGGTAGCCATGCCTTTTTTATTGGCAACCACTTTCCATTATGATGCTGTTGGCACGGGGTTGTTAATGACCTCGTGGCCGTTGGTAATTGTGTTTGTCGCACCGCTTGCGGGATTGATGATCGGGAAGGTTCACCCCGGTATTTTGGGTGGGGTTGGGTTAACTATTATGAGTGTCGGTTGTTTTTGTCTTTCATTTATTCCTACCGAAACAGGGCACTTCGGGCTTGTGTGGCGGTTGATGTTGTGCGGAATGGGTTTCGGATTGTTCCAGTCTCCGAACAATCATATGTTGCTTAGTTCTGCTCCACCTCAACGTACAGGTAGTGCTAGCGGAATGTTGGCGACAGCTCGGTTGATAGGTCAAACCGTAGGAGCAGCTTTGGTTGCGTTGCTATTTCATTTGTATGGTGATTCCGCTCCTCATGATGCCATGTTGTTGGCCGGAATCTTGACTTTGTGCGGTGCGTTTTCTTCTTGTTGTCGATTGAAGGTGAGTATGCCGAAGTAATAAAAATAGAATCTAAATGTATCGAGTTTGTGATCGGTTTGAAAAGCCGGTGTATTATTGTATCGTTTAAAGGCTCTGTCATTGTGGAAGACTTTGTCCTATCTTTGTTTTCTACTTGATAAAAGAGGGTAATTTTTAATCTTTTTGTGAGGACGATAGTGTAATCGGGAAATGTGCCAGTTTCATCAGATAATGATTATAGACATTATCTCACAAAGAAACCGGATATGAAAGTTTCACAAGAACTACTTGCAATCTCCAAAATGATTACACATTGGGTTATGGCAATAAAAAAAACGATAGTTGACTATCGTTTTTTTATTGAGTGTGACATTATGAGCTTATTGTGGGCGTGTTATCGTTTCAGTATCTTTTTGGTGGCCGTGTATCCTTCTTCTGATTTTACTTTTACCAAGTAGATATCGGCGGGTAATTGCGGTATGTTTGTCGTTTGTAGGTTCTCGCCTTGATTTCTTTGAATGAGGCAACCATTGGACGAGAAGATTTCTATTTCGTTGATAGGTTCGGCTGAGAATACAGATAGTTCGCAGTCGCTGAGTTGGAGTCTTATTTCCAAGTTATTTTTTGTTGTTTGCTGTATCGCGCTCATGCCGGGAATTTTGATGTCGACATATACGGGGTAGTGGTCCGAGATATCTTTAAGGTCTACTGTTTGCCCATCGATGGTGATTGTTCTGACAATGTGTGATTCTATATTTTGAATGCCCGAATTTTTGTAATCGTGGAAAAGAATGTAATCTATGCAAGCTGTATTTTCTTCCCGTCCCGGTATCGTGTTGCCTTCGGTGTCGCTGAAAATCTGGAAGTCTTCCAAGAAAACGCTGAATGCTAGGTTTTTCCATCTGTGGGAATCGTTCATGTCTCCGGCCAAGAATACCGGTTTGCGTATGTAGTCCAATTCGGTGCAGATGGCTGCTGCTTCGTTCATGCGATGTTTGTCGTCTAAGTCCAAATGGGTGCTCATGAACGAGAAATCCTCGAAGTCGGTTCTTATCAATATACGTCCTACATCGCTACTCAATTTCATCTTTTTTATTTTTTTGATAGGCAACCAGCGTTTCACCAGTGTTCCGTTGCCTACACTGCCTCCATCGTAATCGGCAGCTATGCCGTATACTTGTACATAGTCGAGCTCGCTCCATTTGGCGATGTCGTCTAAGAGCACCCTTTTCCAACGACCGTTGGCTGCGCTGTCCAATTCTTGCAGGGCGACGACATCGGCATCGAGCGCTTTAAGTATGTTTGCGAACCGTTTGGTATTCAAATCATTGAGGCTTCCCGGATCTGTGCCGCCTTTGCAGTAGTGGGTGTTGTAGGTGAGTAATCGGATTACTCCGTCTTGCTTGGGATAGGTTTGAGAGAAAGAGTTTGATGCACAAAGTAATCCGGCCAATAATAATGTGATGCTTTTCTTTGTAATTTTCATAATTTATAAATAAAAAGTAATTATATAAAGATGTTATTTACTTGTGGGATTTAAGAAGCTGTTTTAAATTTATAGAGAAATAATATTATCATTTCAAGCAGGTATGTTCCGGCCATATTGAGCCCCAGTCTCGCATCTTGAATCCCTTGATTTTTGTCAATAGCCCGCTATTGACTGCCTATCTCGGACTCCAATCTGCTTCAACAAGGGTCTCAATCTGTCTCGGAATAAATTTAAAACAGCTTCTAAGAATCTAGATAACGATAATTGGACGTATTTATGGAAATGTAACATAAATGTTGTCCAACTATCGTTATTGCCTGTCATTGGTCTTTTTTCCTACTAAGGGTCGGAAATGTCATTGCCGGTTTGTTAGAAATCAAGTCCATCGTTCCAGTTTGGATTTTGAGAGAGCGTTCCGTTGCTGAGTAGTCGTTCTTGGGTGGGGATAGGATATAGATAGTCCCGATCCTCTCTCCACTGGCGAGGTTCTTTCTCGATGTCGTGGCAGATGATGTTGCCTTTGTCTCCATCGGTCAAGACGAACTCGTCTCCCAGTTTGTAGAATTTGCGAATGTTCTTCACCGAGGGCTTTTTGCCGGTGTAGATGCAGATGTCCACTTTTTCTTTGTCACCGACGGTTCCATCGTTCATGTCGAACACATCGTAGCGGTTGTCGCCCGATCCTTGCGTCAAACCGGGGAAATACATTCCTTTGTACGGTTGCTCGAACACTTTTCCTTCTTTCCATCGGATAATGTCGTAGTAACGGAATCCTTCGAGAAGCAGTTCGATGGTGCGTTCGCGACGTATTTCGAGGATCACGCCTTTGTTCGGGCCTGTAACGTTTTGATATCCACTTTCCAAAGCGCACAAATAGGGGTCGGGATTTGCGTTGGCAGCGTCCATATCGATGTTGGGCATGCCCACGCGGTCGCGGATTTTCTTGATGGAGATTTTGAGATCTTCCTGAGTCAAGGTTCCTAACTCGGCTTTCGCTTCGGCATAGTTCAAGTAGACTTCGGCAGCGCGGAACAGAATGTAGTCGTTGG
>PPYE01106692.1_pt1 | contig 28037 bp, 25 predicted proteins | sample 1559881 | NCBI WGS metagenome assembly PPYE01 (sample SAMN08240022, study PRJNA423297) | Human gut metagenome, whole genome shotgun sequencing project. | reverse complement strand
CCAAAATTACTGCCATGTTTTTCTATTTGTAATAAAACAATTCTTTTCATTTTACCGAACCAAATCAATTCGGTCGGCTTTGTTCGTGCCAAAGACGGTGAAAAACAAAGATAAGCCTTGCGCCGCAGACTTTTCCGTCGACATCCTTACGGTTTTCTGCTGCAACCATCGCGCCGTGTTCTTCGGCAATTTTCTTAATCGTCGCAAGACCGAGCCCGGTGCCGGAAGACTTCGTTGTGACATACGGCTCAAAAGCATGTTCGAGAATTTGATCGGTAAAGCCGGGACCGTTGTCTGCAACGTCCAGCTCTACCCCGTCCACGTCGCCGTTCTCGTCTTCCGCCACTGAGGCTCGGATGGTAACCACCAGTTTGTCTTTGTCAGGTACCGCCTCCATGGAATTCGACAAAAGATTGTGGAAAACCTGGCGAAGCTGATTTTGGTCAGCTTCTACGGCAGGAAGCCCGGGCTGCAGAATGAGATCAATGTGGATACCGGCCGCCTGATAAAACTTCACCACTTCTTCAATGAATGCTTTCAAATCAAGCTTGTCGTAGTGGGGCGCACCGATCTTCGCATAGAGACGAAAATCATTGACCATCTGCTTCATGGCCGTTACCTGATTGACAATCGTGCGAGTCGCCCGCTCAAGAATCTCCTTGTCACGCCCCTCCAGTTTTTCGCCGATCTTCATCTCTACACGTTCGGCAGCCAGCTGAATCGGCGTCAGCGGATTCTTGATTTCATGAGCCAGCCGGCGGGCGACCTCTCCCCACGCTTCGGTTCGCTGGGCAGAAACAAGGGCGGTTACGTCATCAAAAACAATCAAATATCCCTGACCGTCACCGATCGGAAGACGCGTGGCTCTCGCAAAAAGATTTTGTTTTGTCACGGCGCTCTCGGGACGCTGGTATTCGCACTGAAGCGTAATATCCGTTCGTTCATCGGTCTGCGCCACCAATTTCTCAACGACCGCAGACGCAAAGCCCGGAATAGCCTGAGCAAATTCCGAGCCCAGCCGATCCGTCAGCGGAATACCCAAAATTCTGGAAGCACTGGAGTTAGCCGAAATAATCTTCTTCTCATTGTTCAAAACGATAACGCCGGAAGACATCTTGGCCAAAATACGTTCCAAATAACTCTTGGCCTGTTCTAGTTCCGCGCCGCGTCGGACTAAAGCCGCCTGAGTTTGAGCCAGCTGCTCGGTCATGCGGTTAAAAGAGCGCGCAAGCTCACCGACTTCGTCGTCGGCTTTAACTTCCGGAATCAAATCGTATTTGCCTTCTGCAACTTTCCGCGTACCCTCCAGAAGCATCATCAGCGGCTGGCTGATTCGGTTAGCCATAATCACTGAGAGGGCAATGGCGCCGAACATGGAAAGCAAAAGCACCAGCGTCAGAGAAATAAGATAAATATTGTTTAGACCCGCTCGCGCGAGCACCATTTCCTGATAATCCCTGTAGCCGTTCATAAGTGTGTCGGCGTTCGTTGACAGGGAAGGAGGAACGTTATCTACGACCTCTAAAAATACGGTCTCGGAGCCGGCCGGCTGAAGAACCGAGGAGCGTCCCTTCAGGTAGTCGGGCTGCTCGGCTCGGTAAGCAAATGACGCAATGCTCTCTACCGACGGCACGGGCACGATAACCCGAGCTTTCTGCATTCCTCCGGCTTCATCGTCGATTTGCTGCCAAAAACCTCTTGTCCGAACTGTCTGAAGCACACGATTTGTCGGAACACTGGGGACAAGGCTCCTAAAAGAGCTCGCACTGACCGTGATGAAATTACCGGCGGAGTTAACCAGGATGGCTTCCTGCAGCCCTTGGCGTTCTCGAGCTGCATCTAATACCGTCATCCAATTCGTCGGAGGTGTTTCCGAAATTTCATTGGCAATGGCATGTGCTTTTTGCCGCAGAGAACTCTGAAAGTTCTCCAGAACCTCTCTGCCCAAAGTCAAACCGGAATCCAGTGCGCGCTCTACTCGGACGTCAAACCAGGATTCGACGGAGGTATGGAGAAACTGCACGGATGTCGCAAAAATTAAAATCCCGGGCACCACGCCGGTCAAACCCAATGCCAAGGCAAATTTAGAGAGGATTTTTACGCCGTATTTTTTCTTTTGAGCTCTGCGGTAGAGTCGGTACAAAAGAACACAAACAAGTCCGAGAAATACCAGCGCGATGATGGTGTTAAGCCAAAGGAGCAGTGTGTAGTATTTTTCAAAAAATGTACTGTTCTGGCTGGCCAATACTAAAAGGAAGAGCAGTACACAGCTCACACCGATCACTGCGATCAGCCCAAGCCGGAAGTACTTGGACATTTATTTCTCCCCGGCGCCTTTAATTTCGGCGTCAAACCATCCTGAATTCAAATTCCAGCCGTCGTCCTTTCTCAGCGTTACCTGGAACGGCCGCGGAAGTTTAGAAGTATCTAGATAAAAACGAGCCCGCGCTTCATAATCCTCCGGATTAAGATTGCGGTAGGTGCCGACGTATAGATTATTAATCGTCTTAATAAATCTCAGCGCCCCCTCAAGGGAAGAAAAACTCTGCGTCATGCCGCCGATTGCAACACGGTAGCTGCGGGTAAGAGGGTTAAAGCTCAGCCGGATGGTTTCCTTAATTCCGCAAATAGGGCGATCAAACCAATACCATCGCTTCTTTTCCACTTCCACCTCGATCACAAAATAAAGCGCGATCCCTCTCTGGAGAACATCCTCAACCTCGGAGCTGAGTTCGAACTCGAAACTGCTGCTGAAGTACAAACCCTTCGCCGGCACCTCCTGCCCTTCGATAATCGGGTCGACGGGCACAACAACGTCCGAGGCCTGAGCACTCATCGAAGTACTCAAGACAAGGAGCGTGATCGCCAGCAGTTTCTTTAAGGACATCAAATTTTCTCAAGTAAAGCGTAAAAGAATCCGTCGTGCGTGCCGGGCCAAACAGAACCGGTTTCCTGCGGCCCCTCAGCGGGAGAAAGCGATAAAAGTTTTTCACCTTTCGGTCCGATCGGAATCAGTTTGGCATCCGGATGGCGGGCGCAAAATGCCTCGATCCCGCGCGGCCCTTCCTCGGGAAAAACCGAGCAGACGGCATATAGAATTCTGCCATTATTTGCCAAGAGGGGCCACATTGTCTCCAGAAGCTTTCCTTGAGTTCGCGCAAGTTTGCCGATATCTTCCGGCTTTCTTGACCAAGGGATGTCGGGGTGTCTTCTTACGATCCCCGAAGCAGTGCAGGGAGCATCAAGCAAAATCCTCTCAAAGGGGCGGCCGTCCCACCATTTTTTAGGATCGCCCGCATCCGCCACCGTCACTTTCGCCTTTAAGTCCAGTCGCTCGAGATTTTCAGTAATCCGTGACGCACGCTTAGGATCAATTTCAAGCGCTGTCATATCCGCATCAGCCAGCTCCAAAATATGAGCCGTCTTACCGCCCGGTGCCGCACAGGCATCCAGGACCCGCATTCCTTTTTTGGCGCCGAGGAGTTCGGCTGCCAGCTGGCTTCCGGCATCCTGGACCGAAACCTCCCCTTCAAGAAAACCGGGAACGTCTTTTACCGGCCTCGGAGCAAGAAGAATCAGGCCGAATTTGCCGACGCGCTCGGTCGGAATCCCTGCCTTTTCCATTTTGGCCTGCGCCTCTTCCACAGATACTCTTCTCGTGTTGACGCGAATTGTCATCGGCGGATGTTTTTGCTGAAGTGCAAAAATATCCGGCGCCTGCGGCCCGAACACTGCTTCATAGCGGCGGATCCACCAATCAGGTGCATTAAAGCGCACCGACGGCAGCTTCTCAGCTTTTGCCAAAAGTTCAATCTTTTCCCTGCCGAAGCGCCTCAAAATCGCATTGACGAAATTGGCCGCTTTTGCCATCTTGCGAGAATGCTTGGCAGCTGCGACGGCCTCATTGACTACGGTAAAGGGCTTTTCCTTTCCTTCAGCCAGCAGTCCAAGCGCAAGCTCTATTAATGCGAGTACTTCGTCTGCGGGCGCGCGCGAGATCAGATCCGAGGAAAGCTTCTGAAGCAGAGCCCTCTGACGTACGGCTGTATACAGAACGCTTTGGCAGGCGCTTCGATTTTCGGAATCTTTCGGCAGCCCTTCGAGCACTTTTTCTATCGACAAGCCCTTCTTGACGCCGATCCAAAGCGGAATCGTCTGCGTAAGAGTAACGGCTAAGGCAGCAGAACTCATTTAAGAACCTCTCCTTTGGAAAAAGCGTGACCGGCGATAAAATCACGAACATCCAGCTGCTTCCCTCCGGGCCTCTGCAGACGCGTAATACGCAAAACGGAGCCTGCCCCGCAGGCTACTAAAATTCCTTTTGCGCTGCTTTCAATGACGGTCCCAGGTGCTTGGCTTGTTTTCTGTCCTGCTTCGGCAAAAGCCATCCAGATTTTCAGTACTTCATCCCCGCAGGCGCAGAAGCAGCCAGGCACGGGATTAAAGGCTCTGACCTTATCCGCAATCTTGTCGGCAGAAGCCGACCAATCAATTTGGCCCTCCGCCTTGGCCAATTTAGATGCATAAGTGGCCCCCTCGGGCTGAGGAACAGGCAGATAGGCCTGCGGATCCTGCAGATAGTCAATCAGCATCTCGGCTCCGAGTCGGGCAAGCACCTCTGTAAGTTCGCCGGCCGTATCCTTGTCGGTGATTGGAACGGAACGCTTCATGAGCATCGGTCCTGTATCAAGTCCGGCATCCATCTGCATTAACGTGATCCCCGTTTCTTTGTCACCGCGCTCAATCGCACGGGCAATCGGAGCCGCCCCTCGCCACTCCGGAAGAAGACTGCCATGGATATTCACGGCTTTCAGCGTCGGGAATTTTTGAGGCAGGACGCCTAAGGGAATATCGAGAACAAACTGAGGAATGATCAGTCCGTAAGCAGCCACAACAAGAACGTCCGCTTGCGCTTCCTGCATTTTTGACAGTACTTCGGCCGTTTCTTCGCCGCCTTTTTCAACACGGAGAGACAGCGGAGTGTAAACAGGAATCCCGTGCTGCTTGGCCAGCGCTTTCACGGCACTTTCTTTCAGCTTGCGGCCGCGGCCCGCAGGTCGGTCCGGCTGAGATAAAACCATCACGACTTCATGTTCGCTTTGAATTAAAGCCTCTAAAGCTTTGGCCGCAAACTCCGGCGTTCCTGCAAAAATAACTCTCATATTGTCCTCTTAACCCGAATCAGAATTGAAATTGTAATGACCGAGCCGAATGTTTCATAATCAAAGCTGACTATTTTCGGTGGTTTGCTCATGCCCTTTGCTCACTTAAAAACGGGACGCTTTCACTACGAAGTGTTCGGAGATAAACAGCTTCCGGCAGTCCTATTAATCATGGGGCTGGGAATGCCGGCTGCCGGCTGGCCCCGCAGCTTTATTTCCATGCTTCTTGAAAAAAGTCTTCGCGTCATCACGGTGGATAACCGGGACGCCGGCCTTTCTAAGCACTTTTCTCATCTGAAAACGTCTATGTCCGTTCCCGCTGCCATCGGCAGGACGCTCCTGCGCCTCCCTGTCCAGGCACCGTATTTACTCGAAGATATGGCTCTTGACCTGGTCCAGCTGCTTGATGAGTTAAGTCTTCAGAGAGCGCACGTCGTAGGCGCTTCTATGGGCGGCATGATCGGCCAAACCTTAGCATCCATCCGCCCCTCCCGAGTCGCTTCTCTCACATCCATCATGTCAGCTTCGGGAAACCCGAGAACAGGCCTCGGAAAACTGCGCGCTATTTATTCCATTCTTACGCACTCGGGAGATCTCTCGACAGAGGAAGGAAGAGAAAAACACCTCGAAAAGGTCTTTATGACCTTGAAGAGCCCGGCATACGAGTACACGGCGCAGGAAAAACACGAGCTCCTTCACGAGATGAGCCGCTATGAAATCGATCAAACTGCCGGAGAACGCCAGCTTCTGGCGATTTTGGCAAGCGGAGACCGGTCGGGCGACATCGCTCGGATCACAGCTCCGACGTTAGTCATTCACGGCGAAGACGACCCTCTCCTCCCGCTGGCGGCAGGAAAAGAAGTCGCCGACCTGATTCCTAAATCTAAGTTCCTCGTCCTGCCGCGCATGGGACACGACCTGCCTCCGATTCATTTCGAGACAATCACCCGATCGATCGCTTCTCACGTTTGGCAGGCGGAAGCCTAGCTTAGGCCTCTTCCTTAGCGGCTCGCTCCTCTTCCAGGCGCATCTTGCGGATCTTGTGACGAATGCGCTGTTTTTTAAGCATGCTCAGATGATCCACGAAAACCAAGCCGTCTAAGTGGTCCATTTCGTGCTGAACGCAGACGGCTAAAAGTCCGTCGCATTCCAATTCAAAATAGTTTCCTTCCAAGTCCTGAGCCTTAATCTTTACCTGAGCCGGCCGGGTGACCTTATCGTAAATACCGGGAAGCGATAAGCAGCCCTCTTCCCAAGGTTTGGTCTCTTCGCTGGACTCAACCAGCTCCGGATTGACCAAGACCTTCAGATCATTCTTCTCTTCGGTGATATCAATCACAATCAATCTAATATGGCGATCGATCTGTGTGGCGGCAAGACCTACGCCGGGAGCTTTGTACATTGTTTCGGCCATATCGGCGGCAAGCTGCTTGAGTTTGTCGTCAAACTCCGTAACCGTCGCTGCCTTGGTGGCAAGCCGCGGATCAGGATATTTAAGAATCGGAAGTAAAGCCAACTTTATGCTCCAAAAATCAATTTGTTATCTGTAAACCTTTAATAATACTCGTCGCTGCAAGTACTTATATACAGACTAAAACACCTGTTACATGTTGATTAACGGAAAAGAAATCACCGCATCTTTGAAAAAGTGCTAATTTAGAAAAAGACATAAGTACATAATTATTGGATTAAAAATGGGCAAAACACTTGTCATCGCCGAAAAACCGTCTGTTGCAGGAGATATTGCACGAGCTATCGGCGGCTTAAAAAAGGTCGGAGACCACTACGAGGGAGATTCTTATATTGTTGCTTCCGCGGTGGGACACCTGCTTGAGCTCAAGGAACCGGCTGAATACGAGGTAAAAAGGGGCAAATGGAGCTTCGCAAACCTCCCGGTTATCCCCTCTCACTTTGACCTCGCTCCGATTAAAAAGTCCGAAACCAAATTGAACGGCCTCAAAAAACTCCTTAAGAGTAAAGAGGTCGATAAGGTCATAAACGCCTGTGATGCGGGACGCGAAGGCGAACTGATCTTCCGTTACATCATGGAAGCAGCAAAGAACAAGAAGCCGATTTACCGTTTGTGGCTTCAGTCCATGACAAAAAATGCGATCCTCGATGCTTTCAAACACCTGCGTACGGACGAACAAATGCAGCCTCTGGCTGACGCAGCTAAGAGCCGTTCCGAAGCCGATTGGCTCGTGGGCATCAACGGCACTCGCGCCATGACGGCATTTAATAGTAAGGACGGTGGTTTTTTCCTTACGACCGTCGGCCGAGTCCAGACACCTACGCTCGCGCTTGTTGTTAACCGTGAAGAAAAGATTCGAAACTTCGTTCCTCGCAATTACTGGGAGGTTCACGCCGACTTCAAGGTTAGTGCCGGCGTATACGAAGGCAAGTATTTTGATCCTGCTTTTAAAAAGAGTTCGGATCCTGACCTGAAAGCAGAAAGGCTTTGGTCTGCCGAAGAAGCGCAGAAAATTGCCGATGCGGTCAGAGGAAAGACGGGCACGGTCACTGAGACATCCAAGCCCTCCACTTCTTCTTGCCCTGCCCTTTACGACCTGACTACGCTGCAGCGCGAGGCCAACTCCCGCTTCGGTTTCTCCGCCAAGACGACGCTTTCAATTGCCCAGGCGCTTTACGAAAAACACAAACTGCTCACCTATCCCCGTACAGATGCCCGCGCATTGCCAGAAGATTATCTTCCGACCGTTAAAGAGACTTTAGGCGCCATCGCTCAGACTTCCTCTCTCGGCAAATTTGCTCAGAAGGCTCTGCAGGATAACTACGTCGTGTTCACTAAAAAAATCTTCAACAATGCCAAGATCAGTGACCACTTCGCCATCATTCCGACCGGCCAAGTCCCTAAAGGAACTTTGTCGGAAGTAGAGCAGAAGATCTACGACCTCGTAACAAAACGCTTTATTGCTGTTTTTTATCCTCCCGCTCAGTTCCTGAATACAACCCGTACGACCGTTGTTGAGGGCTATCACTTTGTGAGTGAAGGAAAGGTCATGCAGCATCCCGGCTGGCTGGAAGTTTACGGCCGTACAAGCGAAGATTCCGGCAGCGAGTTGGTTCCGGTTGCAAAGGGCGAAACACCGCTTACCGTTAAATCGGATGCGCTCGGACTGGCGACAAAACCGCCGGCCCGCTACACGGAAGCAACATTGCTGAGCGCAATGGAAAACGCAGGTAAAACCGTAGAAGAAGCTGAGCTGAGAGATGCGATGTCTGAGAAAGGAATCGGAACACCGGCAACTCGTGCAGCCATCATCGAAGGGCTCATCGCCCAAAGTTACCTGATTCGTGAAGGCCGCGAGCTGATTCCGACAGCTAAGGCCTCTCAGCTCCTTACGCTCCTCAAAGGCCTGAATATAGAAACACTTTCCGAGGCCGAACTCACCGGTGAATGGGAATACAAACTGTCTCAAATCGAAAAGGGACAACTCTCCCGCAAAGACTTTATGAAGGAGATCGGGGACCTTACCCGCAGCATTGTGGATCAGGCAAAAAGCTACGGTGCCGACTCGGTTCCTCTGAGTAATCCGGCAATGCTGAAAGCTCCCTGCCCGAAATGCGGCGGAAAAATTGTCGAAAACTACAGACGGTTTGCATGTACATCGTGCGATTACAGCATTCCGAAGCACCCCGGCGGAAGAACTTTTGCGCCTGAAGAAGTTGATGAACTGCTGACGAAAGGTCAGATCAGACCGCTTGAAGGATTCATCAGCAAAATGGGACGTCCGTTCTCTGCCGTCCTCAAGCTCGGGCCGGCGCCTGACTTCAAAATCGACTTTGATTTCGGAGAGAAACCGGAACGTGAAACAGTCGATCTCGCAGAACTGCGTAAAACCGAGCCCGTAGGAAAGTGCCCTGTCTGCGACAAGAACGTCTATGAGACGGAAAACGCCTACGTTTGCGAGGATCATCTCGATCCGAATGCGAAGAAGAAGTGCTCATTCCGCAGTTCGAAAGTCATTTTGCAGCAGCCGATTAGCCGCGAGGAAATGAGCAAGCTGCTTTCCACCGGCTCCACGGATCTGCTGCACGACTTTGTCTCTAACCGAACAAAACGAAAATTCTCGGCTTATTTAGTCACGGACAGCAAGGGCAAAATCGGATTTAAGTTCGAGGAAAAGACCGGTGATAAGAAGGCACCGGCCGGCGCCAAAAAATCCTCCAGAACGGCTAAGAAAGCGGAAGCCTAAGTCGTCTGAAGAAGTTTGACTGAATTGAAAACGGGAGGCAGTGCCTCCCGCTTTCATAATTATTTGTGCTCGCCTTCGGCTGCAGGAACGTCCTGCTCAGGCTGAGGCGAGGTCTCAGGCCCTGCGGCTTCTTTCACTTTATCTTTCGAACCGATCTTGGTCACCAAAATCTGGTCAATTCTGTGGCGTTCAACGTCGATAACTTCAAATCGATATCCGCCGTATTCAATATGGTCTGTCAGCTTCGGTATCTTCCGGAGCATGTACATCATGAAACCGGCTACGGTCTCATAAGTTTCGTCTTCCGGCAGCTGACCAAAGTCAAAAACGCGTTCAACGTCGTCAATCGGGGTCGCCCCGTCTATCAGCCACGAACCGTCGGCACGCTGAACAATCTGAGCCTCGTCCGGCGTCAAAACGAATTCACCCATGACGGTGCTCATAATGTCGTTCAGAGTAATCACACCGACTGTCAAAGCGTACTCGTTGAGCACTACCGCAAAGTCGGAGCGCTGAGTTTTGAAGAGGTCTAACACTTCCGACAGTGTCAGTGAGTCGGGAACAGCCGGAAGAGAAGAAATGCAGTTCTGATCTTTAAGAGAGAAAGTCTTTCCTTCGATGACTCGGCGAAGGATATCTTTCGAGTCCACATAACCGATAACGTGGTCAATGTCTCGATCGCATACAGGGAACTTATTGTGAGGGCTGGAAGCTATCTTCTTCGCAATACTTTCATAGCTCTCATCCAGCGTGAAATAAACGACGTACTCTCGCGCCGTCATCGCGCTCGGAACCAAACGGCTTTCCAAGTCCATCACGTTTTCAATCGCAGCCTGTTCGCTCGGCGCGATCAGACCGGCAGCCGCGCCTGCGTCCACTGTTGCGACGATGTCTTCACTCGTAATCTTGTTTTTATTTTGAGTCGGCAGTCCGAACAGTTTCATCAAAGCGTTGGAAATAACCGTCAGCAGCCAGACAAAAGGCTTCAAAACTTTGATAAGGACCTGCATGGAACCGATCAAACGGACGGATATTTTTTCCGGATTGGTCAGGCCGATGCGTTTCGGAAGGAGGTCGGCAAAGATGATGAACAACATCGTGATCAGGAGGAATGAACACAAAAACGACGTTGTCTCTAAATACTGAGCCGGAACAAACCATTTAAACAGGCCGGCAAATACATCTGTGAATGCGGCTTCACCGACAATACCGCCGAGGATGGCGACCGCGTTAATGCCGATTTGAATAACAGAGAAAAACGGTCCGGGTTTTTCCTGCAGATTGATGACTTCCTGAGCGCGCTTGTCACCGTTCTCGGCCATTTGAGTCAGCCTGACTCGGCGGGAACCGGCGAGAGAGATTTCCGATATGGCGAAGTAGGCGGCCACCACGATCAGAGCGAAGATAGATAAAAGTTTTAAAGATAAATCCATGTTTGTTCTTTCCTTTCCCGCATAAGCCTACCAAAAGGAACGCCCAAACATAAGAAGATTCAGAGATTCCTCTTACAAGTAAGGATTGATGTTCCCAAGCTGGTAATGTCTGATTTTGTCCCTCAAAGCATCGGCTTCTGCCATGTAGTGAATTAATAGAGCCAAAGCATCACTCTGAAGATCAAAGGTTCTGCGCAGTCTGGCAGCTTTGCGGATTACCACAAAGCTGCGGGAAACATATCGCCCGTGGTCTAAAAATTCATCGAGTGCACCCAGATCTTTAATCTCATTAAAAATTTCTGCGGGCAGCCCGCTTACTTCCTGCAGTTCTTCGGGACTGAACGTGGTCTGCACTTCCGTAACAATCATCTGACTCATCGTTTATCTCCTACAGGTTTTCTCTCGGGTTGAATTTCGAGGCTTCCGCTATCTTCTGATAGAGCTCTTTCACCTCGTCAGATGGAGCGGGCGGTACAACGATCGAGATCAGCAAATACATATCGCCTGCCGGTCCTTTCTTGTTCGGGAAGCCCTTGCCGCCGATACGAATCTTCTGTCCTGCCTTGGCGCCGGCCGGAATCTTGACGGAAATCTTTCCGCCGGAAAGTGTCGGCACAACGACTTCAGCACCCAAAACGGCTTCGAAATCGGCAAGCGGAACGGTCTGATAGACGTCTCTTCCTTCAACCTTGAAGCGGCCTTCCTCAATGATATTAATCGTGATGTACAGGTTCCCGTTCGGACCGCCGTTGTATCCCGGGCCGCCTTTGCCGGTCACTCTCATCTTCTGCCCGTCGATCGTGCCCGCCGGAACCTTAATTTCCAAGGTCTTAGTAACATGGCGTACCCGACCGTCAGCCGTCTCTTCGGGCTCGCGCAGAGAGATGCTCACGGTTGTTCCGTTAAATGCCTGTTCCGGAGTAATTTGAACTTCTGCGTTCAAATCTTCACCGGCCTGAGGACGTGCGGCACGAGCGCCGCCTCCCATATGAGAGAACAAATCAGCGAAATCAAATCCGCCCCCGCCAAAGTCAAAACCTTCAAAACCGTGCGAAGCGCCGCCGCCGAAACCGCCCCATCCGGGAGGAGGTTCAAAACTGCTGCCTTCTATGCGCTGACCGAGCTGGTCATAAGCAGCTTTCTTTTCCGGATCGGACAGAGTTTGGTAGGCCTCGTTCACATCCTTGAACTTAGCTTCAGCATCCTTTTCTTTGGAGACATCCGGGTGATATTTATGTGCCAGCTTTCGGAAGGCCTTCTTAATATCGGCTTCCGAAGCCGAGCGATCCACGCCTAAAATTTTGTAGTAATCCTTGTATTCCATAACAAGTCCCCTGTGTGATCGTCTCAGTTTGTACCTTTTAATGCGAATTAATCTCCCGACCGTCTAAAAATGGGCAATCTATTCATAATTCCGATGCGATAAAGGCGCCTGCCCACAAGTTTTCCCTCAAAGACGGTTGAAGCGGGTTTCAATGTGTTAAAAATTAATCATCTTTCCAACCGGAGAATCTCAAATGAATCAAACCATTCTGGCCGGCGCCTTAGCGGCCGTATCCCTCTCTCTTGCCGCTCCTGCCTTTGCAGGCCCGGTCTTGGATAAAGTTAAGGCCAACGATGTTGTCGTGTGCGGTGTCAATACTGCTGCGCCCGGCTTCTCTAATGCGGACAGCAAAGGCAACTGGACCGGCTTAGACGTCGATTATTGCCGTGCGTTAGCCGCCGCAGTTCTTGGCGACGCCAATAAAGTGAAATTTGTACCCCTGAACTCCCCGCAGCGTTTCTCCGCTCTTCAGGCCGGTGAAATCGATGTCCTCGCCAGAAATACAACCTGGAACCTGACTCGCGATGCTTCTTTGGGCGCAGTCTTTGTCGGCACCAACTATTACGACGGTCAGGGCTTCTTAGTTCCTAAAAAATTAAACGTAAAATCCGCTGAGCAGCTGAACGGCGCAACAATCTGCGTTCAGTCCGGCACCAGCAGCGAACCCAGCGTCGCTGACTACTTCAAATCTCACGGCATGAAATACAAAGCCGTTCTTTTTGACACCACGGAAGCGACTCAAGGTGCATTCCTTTCCGGCAGATGCCAGGTTTACACAACCGATATGAGTGACTTGGCCGGCGCAAGAACGAAAGCCGCCAACCCTGATGACTATGTGATTCTGCCCGAAGTTATCTCCAAAGAACCTCTCGGACCTTCCGTTCGCCGCGGTGATAACGAATGGTTCCAGATTGCCCGCTGGGTGCTCAATGCGTTCATCGAAGCCGAAGAAAAAGGCATCACTCAGGCAAATGCCGATGAGCTCCGTAAAACTTCGACAGATCCGAACGTCAAGCGCCTCCTCGGCTCCGGTGAAGATATGGGCAAACTCCTCGGCCTGGATAAAGACTGGTCCTACCGCATTGTTAAGCAGGTCGGCAACTACGGTGAAAGTTTTGAAAGAAACTTAGGACCGAAGACTCCGCTGGCTCTCCCTCGCGGAATCAATAATCAGTGGACCAACGGCGGCATCCTCTACGCTCCTCCCGTCCGCTAACCGATTCCATTTTTAATTAATATTTAATTGCGGCATGGAATTTTGTATTCCTGCCGCAATTCTGCAGTATCAAAAACAAATTAGTACAAGATAATGAATCACCCGCACGGTGACGCCGCATGGCTCAAAAGGGAAGCAAGCAGAAAACGTAAGGCCTTTATATGGCAGTCCGCCATACTTGTGGTCCTCACCATTATTTTCGGCAGCTTCATCTTCAATATTTCTGCCAACCTCGCAGCCAGAAATATTCATTCCGGTTTCGCCTTTCTCCATGAACAGGCAGGCTTTGAAATAGGTGAGTCTCTCATCTCTTTTAGTTCTACGGAAGCTTATTTCAAAGCCTTTCTTGTCGGACTGCTCAATACCATCAAAGTTTCCGTCGTTTCCATCATTACGGCGACGGTCCTTGGCGTCATCATCGGCCTTATGCGGTTGTCAAAACATCCGCTTCTGAAATTTTTAGGTGCAGCGCACGTCGAGTTTTACCGCAACATCCCACTCATCGTACAGCTTCTCCTGATCTACCTCATCATCACCGAGCTGCTTCCGGATTCTATGGAAGCGGTGAAATTCGGCTCTTGGGGACTCCTCTCTAAGGCGGGACTTCAATTTGCCGTACCGCTGTCCAATGCCGTCGCCTGCGCTTGGTCCTTTCTGACTGCCGCTTTAGCTTTCTTCGTCGCGCGTCCCCTCCTTCTCAAAATTTATACCGGCTTGATCTCAACGGTTTTATCGCTTTCCGGCGCAATTGCCGTGGGCGGAATTGCTTGGCTGTGTTTTGGATTCTTCGGCGGATGGTCTAAACCGGAACTGCAGGGCTTCGCCATTGAAGGGGGAGCATCTCTTTCTCCTGAGTTTTTGGCGCTGTGGATCGGGCTGACATTCTTTACTTCTTCTTCAATTGCTGAAATTATCCGTGCAGGCGTATTAGCAGTACCGAAAGGCCAGTGGCATGCCGCTGAAGCGCTTGGGATGACACGCCTAGAAGCCATCAGCTATGTCATTTTTCCCCAGGCTCTGAAACTGGCTATTCCGCCTCTGGCCAGCCAGTACATGAACCTAACAAAAAACTCTTCCCTGGCTGTCGTGGTGGGTTATCCGGATTTAGTTTCGATCGGAAATTCAACCATCAACCTCAACGGACAGGCCCTCGAAGTCATCGTGATCATCATGTCTGTTTATCTGTTCCTAAATCTGGTGATTTCTGTAGTAATGAACAGCATCAACAGAATTGTCATTAGGGGAAACCGATGAAGAGACCTCAAAGCGCTTTTCCTGCAAATCTGTGGAGGTCGTTTTTTTACTCTCCGATTGCGTCCGTCGTTACTATCGGTTTGTTCCTCTTAATCGGAGCTGCGGGATGGTATGCCTGGAGATGGGGCGTCTCAGATGCCATTTTCAGAGCTGACTTTAAAGCTTGTATGAATAACCACGACGGCGCCTGCTGGGGCTTCGTGACAGAGAAGTGGCGCCTGATTTTATTCGGTCGCTTCCCTTATGACGAGCAGTGGAGAGCCGCGGCAGCGACCGGCGGCGTCATCCTGATGCTGATCATCTCGGCCTTTCCTCAGCTTTGGAACCGCACCGGCTGCAAAATTCTGACCGCGGGCTGGGTCCTCGCCTTAGGCTCATTTTTCGTTCTGATGCTGGGCGGCTGCTTCGGTCTGTCAAAAATCGACCCAGACTACTGGGGCGGTCTGCCGCTGACTATTATCCTGACGCTCTTCGGCATGACGGCCTCTACGCCGTTAGGCATCCTGCTGGCACTCGGACGACGCTCCAAAATGTCTGCGATCCGAATGCTCTGCATCGGTTACATTGAGCTCGTGCGCGGAGTCCCTCTAATTACTGTTTTATTTGTCGCATCCTTTATTTTTCCGCTGATCCTTCCGCCCGGTTTTAGGATCGATGCATTTTGGCGAATTGTGATCGGTATCGTTCTTTTCCAGGCGGCTTACATGGCTGAGACCATTCGAGGCGGACTTCAGACGATTCCAAAAGGACAATATGAAGCGGCCGCATCCTTGGGACTCTCTAAGTACCAAATCTACACTTCGGTTATTCTCCCGCAGGCATTGGTCACCGTCATACCTGCGTTCGTGAACAATCTTCTTTCGACGTTCATGGATACGTCACTGGTGACAATAGTCTCCATGTATGACTTAACCGGCAGCCTGCGTCTTGCTTTGGGTGATCCCAATTGGCGCAACTTCTTCTTGGAAGGCTACCTATTTATTGCCATCATTTATTTTGTGTTCAGCCTGATTATGTCTCGATACAGTATCTGGCTCGAAAAACGCATCCAGCGCAGCAAAGAACAGGCGGCTCTCTCAGCAAAAAAGGAACATTAACGTCATGGCTTTAAAAGAAGTTTTTCAACACAGCATCGCCTTGTGCGACATCGATCCTGAATTGGCAGGCGTGCCCCGTAAACAGGTTTGGGAAGCGCTCAAGAAAGCTTATCTGAATCGACATGAATACCTGGACTTCTTCCTTGACAGCAAGCCCTTAAAGAGTGAAACCGTTGAAGAAAAGGAAAGGATCGACCTGGAAATCAAACTTTCCGGACAAAACGGCGGTCAAACAATTGTTGAACATCACGAACTTGATCCGGAAAAATCCATAACAACCACGATTGATGCAACGGCTGCGGGGACTGAGTCTCAGTTAAAGATTGTTTTGGAAGAAACGGCAGAAGGCTTCGTTCTGCACTTTATTTATGCGCAAAACCTAGACGAAAATCAGGCGGAACAAACTGCGGAGGAAAAAGAATACCGCCAGTTTTTATTCCGGGCCTGGGCTTGGAAGGACGGCGAGGTCTGCAAGGCCGTAGCGGCTCAACTGGAGAAAGACGCCCTCGCCAAAACCGTTCAATAAAAGAGGCATTAACACCGAAGGGGCCGCAGATGCGGCCCCTTCTTCATTTAACGCTGAACAACTTCAGAATTAGATCTTGCCAACCAAGTCAATGGAAGGCTTCAAGGTCTTCTGACCGGGTTTCCATTTGGCCGGGCAAACCATTCCGGGGTTGGCTTCCACGAACTGAGCGGCCTGAACCTTACGGAGAAGCTCTTTAGCGTCACGGCCGATGCCTTCGTCATGGATTTCGCAAATGACGATACGGCCTTCAGGATTGATCACGAAAGTACCGCGCTGAGCAAGACCGGCGCTCTCGATCATGACACCGAAGTTACGAGTCATCTGACCTGTCGGGTCGCCGAGCATCGGGAATTCAACCTTCTTGATGGCTTCGGAAGAATCGTGCCAGGCTTTGTGTGTGAAGTGTGTATCGGTAGAAACGGAATAAATTTCGCAGCCGATCTTCTTGAACTCTTCATAGTTGTCAGCCAGATCTTCGAGCTCGGTCGGGCAAACGAAAGTGAAGTCAGCCGGGTAGAAGAAAACCACGGACCATTTGCCTTTCAGGTCTGCGTCTGTGATCTTTTTGAATTCGAAGCCCTGGAAGGCTTCGACGCTGAAGGGCTGAAGCTGTGTTCCTACTAAAGACATGAGTTTTACTCCTAAAAATGTTTGTCTGAGCAGGATAGAGTAATTGAGAGGGTTTCGCACCCTTAAAAATTCATTTTGGGATTAAAGCGATTCTTTACTTCGTATTTTTAATATTTTCTTTATATTTTTCAAATAATTAACATTTAGAAATAGATCGAATATTTTGTAACGCGATATTTCTTGTTAAATCACCCACTTACCGCTATTATCGAAAGCTCATTTCTCTATTTTTAGGAGCTTACATGTCCGGTCCATTGCCAAAAGAAGCCCCGGTTCTGCCGCCTCTTCCCGAAAGTGTCAATGAAACTTTCAAAATCCTGGAAAACAATCCCGTCGTCAAAGATGCTCTGAAGCAAATTAAGGAAGAAGAGCAGCTCACTATGGCTGACCAGATCGCTCTGACAGAGATCGAAGCTCCTCCTTTTCATGAAGAAGTCAGGGCCGCTTACTTTGCAGACAGGCTTCGCGAGCTAGGCCTGACTGATGTTCGCATTGATAAGGAAGGCAATGTGATCGGCACTCGTCCGGGTAAAGGAAACGGTCCGCGTTTAGTTTTAGGCGCCCATCTCGACACGGTCTTCCCTGCCGGAACAAATGTAAAGGTTCGACAGGAAGGAACAAAATACTATGCCCCCGGAATTTCGGATGACGCCCGCGGCTTAGCTGTCGTATTAGAAGTGCTGCGCACCCTTCAGAAATTCAATATCCAGACCGAGGGCGATCTGCTCTTTATCGGAAGCGTAGGAGAAGAAGGCAACGGAGACCTGCGCGGAGGAAAATACTTGTTCTCTTCTAAGGAGGAGCACATTGACGGCTTCATTTCCGTAGACTCTGCCTGCGTTGCTCAGCTTCTTCACGGCTCCACCGGTTCCCGCCGTTTTCGTGTCACCTACGAAGGTCCGGGAGGTCACAGCTGGGCCGCATTCGGAATCCCCAGTGCCACGCATGCATTAGGCCGTGCCATTGCAAAAATTGCCGACCTCAATGTCCCTGAGACTCCGAAAACGACTTTCACTGTCGGTACCGTCGTCGGAGGTTCTACTGTTAACTCCATCGCTGCAAAAGCCACGATGGAAATCGACACTCGCTCAATCAACAATGATGAATTGAACAAAATTGTCGATCAGGTCCTTCCGCTTCTGACCGAAGCTTGCGAAGAAGAAAACAAACGATGGAACGCTTCCGAAGAAAATAAGATTAAAGTCATTATTGATCCGATCGGACATCGTCCTGCCGGAGACCAGCCCGACTCCAGCCCTGTCCTTTTAGCCGCACGCGGCGCAATGAAGGCCGTCGGCATTGAGCTACGCTCCTATGACTGCGCAAGTACCGATCAAAATGTTCCGCTTAGCCTAGGCATCCCCGCAACCACGATCGGTGGCGGCGGATCCGAAGGACACAACCACAGCCTGACGGAATGGTATGACTCGACCGATTCTTACCTCGGCCCGCAGTTAGCCCTCATGACGGTTCTCTCGCTCGTCGGTTTAGAAGGTCAGACTAGACCGCTTCTTCCGAAGCGCACGGCTTCCTAACAGCTTTTTATTAGCCGATCTGAACTCGCCTCTCAACGGAGGCGAGTTCTTTGCTTTTTGGGAACAAAGCTGCAGCGAAAAGGCTAGCCTTCTTTTGTTTCGGCTACACTTCCCGAATCAATAACTTCTTTCTGAGAAATGGTGTTTGGTGTGTCCGGCAAATTGAAATTTATTCTCGTTTCGGCGTTATTAATCGCGCTTGGTGTTCCTTTGTCCGGGAACCGAACGATTGCCGCAGAACATTCCGCAGCGACACCTCAGGCGGCCGCCCCTGCGAAGACTACAGCAGAACAATCTGCCGCCAAAGAAAATGAGAGTGCGTCTGCCGACCCGTCAATCCCCGAAGTCAATCTGACGAGCCGCATTCTTTTTCAGTTTATCGCAAGCGAAATTGCCCTCCAGAGAGGTCAGCCCGGTGCGGCTTACCAGACCTACCTTACGCTCGCTGAAGAAACCGGCGATCCGAGAATTGCCGAGCGCGCTGCACAAATCGCGCTTGCCTCAAACGCTCCGAAAGAATTCCAAAAAGCCGTCTCCGAGTGGATCAAACTCTCTCCTGACAACCCCAAAGCCCAGGAAGCATTTATTGCCAGCGGCATTGTTTCCAACGAGCTGGATAAAGTCGCCGGGACCGCCGGGGCCTTCTTAGCTAAATCTAAAGACAGAGGAGCTGAGATTATTAAACTCCAGACCCAGCTGGCTTTAATGAAGGACAAGGCAAAGGCTTTATCCTTTTTCCGAACGGTTACCGGAAAGTATTCCAAACTCTATCAAACTCAGCTTGGGTTGGCTCGGTTAGAGGCTTTAAACGGCAACGTAGCCGCCGCGGAAAAATACTCTAAAAACGCTTTCAAACTCGCTGAGAATGAAGAAACCGCTTTAACTTACGGAAGTGCCCTGCTTCGGACCAATCCAAAAGAGGCTGAGCAAATCTTAGCTCGGTACTTAAAGAAAAATCCGAAAGCCGTTCGTATTCGCGACGCCTATTCACAGCTGCTTTTCCAGACAAAAAATTTCTCTGCTCTAGACTCTTTGGAAAGGGAAAACAGGGATGATGATCGCTACCTGATTGCCCTTGCAATTAGCTATGTGCAAATTTCCGACACCAAGAAGGCAAAATCCATTCTTGAGTCTGTCGTAGAACGCCTGAAAAACAATCCGGACGATGAAAATCTCTCACGCGCCTATCTGCTGCTGAGTGATATTGCCGCTGATGAAAAAGAGCTGCCAAAAGCTTTGGACTACGCTTCTAAAGTCAAAGGAAAGTTATCGGCTGCCTCAGCACTTCAGACGGCAAATATTTATTCTCGAGAATCTAAATGGAATGACGCTCTGAAAGCGCTCAAGACGATAAAAGAGGATCAGGAACCTGCCATCGTCGAGGAAGCAGCGTTGTTTAAGGCACGCATCCTTCTGGAAACAAATGGAGAGAAAGCCGCTTTTGATGCCCTGAATGCTTCGCTGATCACCATGCCTTATTCAAAAGCGCTTCATTACGAAGCTGCCATGCTTGCCGAGCGGCTTGACGACATTAAAACGGCGGAATTCCACTTAAAGAAAGCCATAGAAATCGATCCGGGCTTTGCCAACGCTTATAACTCGCTTGGTTACACGCTCTTAGAGCAGACTAAACGCATCAAGGAGGCAGAGCGGTACATCAACCAGGCTTATCAGCTTGATCCGAGGAATCCGTACATTCTGGACTCCAAAGGCTGGCTGGCCTTCAAGCAGAAAAAATACGCTAAAGCAGTTGAGTATTTGAACGATGCATTAAAACTTCAGAAAGAGCTCGATATTTATCTGCACCTTGCTGAGGTTTATTGGGCACAAGGCAATAAACGCAAAGCTGCCGAAGTTCTGAAAGAAGCCGAAAAGCTTTGGCCTGATGCGACAGAGCTCACCACATTGAAAAAACGCCTAAAGATGCCAAATGCGCAAAATTAATTTCCTAGCGCTTCTCTGCCTTCTTGTACTGTGCTCCTGTACTACTCTCATCCCTCAAAATGCAGAGGTGTGGACGGGACGATTCTCGGTTGCCTCTAAATCCGGAATCTCGGTGGACAGACACAGCGGATCTTTTCGGCTGATCGTTTTGCCTGAGAAAAAGGTTCTGAACATAAACGGACCTTTCGGAACCAAAATCGCCTCCATCGAAGAAACGCCGGAAGAATGCACACTGGTTAACTCCGATAATGAAACTTACAAGGCACGAAATTCATCTGCCCTGGTTAATCAGGTCATTGGAATACCTTTAAGTCTCGACCGCCTTCTGGCTTGGCTTAAAAACGATAAAAACGCGGATGACTTCAATTCCTACGACTGGAATGTGAAATCCGAAGATAAGGGAGGAGCGCTGCGCATTAGAGCCGAAGGCTACGTACCCTCGACCGATTCTCGAGTGACGCTGACAATCCTGCCAAGGAGAGAGCCGTGAAATGCTGCTTGAATCTGCCCGCCCCGGCAAAGCTTAATTTGTTTTTGCATGTCGTCGGCAGAAAACCGGACGGTATGCACCTGCTGGAATCTGTCTTCAGCATGATCGACTTGTGCGATTATCTTGATTTTGAAGTTCTCAATGAACCCAAAATCATTCGAGAAGGTGACACCCGCTGGGCCTTGGAAAAAGATCTCTGTTATAGAGCAGCAAAGCTCATGCAGCAATTTGCCCCGAATTTGGGCGTCCGCATTACTGTCCGCAAGAACATACCCGACGGAGCGGGCATGGGCGGAGGCTCCTCCGACGCAGCGACTTGTCTGATTGCGCTCAATAGATTGTGGAACATCAACAAAAAGCGTAACGAACTTTTAAATCTGGCTGTCACGCTTGGGGCTGATGTCCCCTTTTTTATCTTCGGACAGACAGCTTTTGCTGAAGGTGTCGGAGAAGTCCTGAGGCCTGTCGTTATTGACGATTTCGAGGGGGCTGTTGTTTTTCCCGGCACGAGTGTTCCTACCGCTGAAGTGTTCAAAAGTCCTAATTTGACAAGAAACACGGATTCCATCAGAATTACGAATTCCTCTAGCGCGGCTTTGCTTCGCCTGCCGCTAGATTTCGGGCACAACGATCTCGAACCTGTGGCGGCAGATATCTGTCCTTCAGTGAAAGAGGCGATTAACTGCTTGAAGCAGTTAGGAAAAGCCCGAATGACCGGCTCAGGTTCAGCAGTGTTTTACGCGGTAAAATCGGGCGCAGAAGTGCGTTTGTTTTCTAATCTACCCATAGGTTGGAGACAATGGGCATTCAGGAGTCTTAAATTTCACCCGCTTTACGACTGGGTCTGATTTAGGTCTGCTGTACGTAGGGGAGTAGCCAAGTGGTTAAGGCACCGGGTTTTGATCCCGGCACGCGAAGGTTCGACTCCTTCCTCCCCTGCCAATTTTCGGACGAGCTTCTCGTCTTTTATTTTTGCGTTTTTTCACTCAGTTGATCGAGCACAATCATGGTCCAAATGGTTCCAGACAGCCTGATGGTCTTTTCAGGCAACGCTAACCCGAAATTAGCACAAGCTGTAGTTCAACACCTCAATATTCCTCTTGGCCGTGCAACGGTCAGCCGCTTCTCTGACGGGGAAGTTCAGGTCGAATTAAATGAAAATGTTCGCGGCCGCGACGTTTTCATCATCCAACCTACTTGCCAGCCGACAAATGACAATTTGATGGAATTAGTCATTATGGTCGACGCGCTCCGCAGAGCTTCCGCCGCTCGTATTACTGCAGTTATTCCTTACTATGGCTATGCACGCCAGGACAGACGTCCCCGCTCAACTCGTGTAGCTATCAGCGCGAAAGTTGTTGCCAATATGCTCCAGGCTGCAGGCATCGACCGAGTTCTGACGATGGACCTTCATGCGGACCAGATCCAGGGCTTCTTTGATGTTCCGGTAGACAATATTTATGCCAGCCCGATCCTTTTAGGCGATTTGTGGAAGCATAACTATTCTGATTTGGTTGTCGTATCTCCGGACGTCGGCGGTGTCGTTCGCGCACGTGCCGTCGCCAAACGCATGGAGTGCGATCTCGCAATTATTGATAAGCGCCGTCCCAGAGCCAACGTATCTGAAGTAATGAACATCATCGGAGAAATCGAAGGCCGCACTTGCGTGATCGTCGATGACATCGTTGATACTGCGGGAACCCTTTGCCATGCTGCAGATGCTCTTAAAGCCCGCGGCGCCAAGAGAGTGCTTGCTTACGCAACACACCCCGTTTTCTCCGGCAACGCCGTAGAAAAAATTACAAATTCTGCTCTCGATGAAGTGGTCGTTACTGATACAATCCCGCTTCGTCAAGATGCACTTGACTGCCCGAAGATCAGACAGTTGTCCTGCTCTTCTCTTCTGGGCGAAACAATTTCTCGCATTGCTTGCGAGTCCTCGGTAAGCAGTTTGTTTGCCGAATAGGTACCCCACTGTCGGCTGGTCGCGGCTGACAGTTTTATTTTTGGAGTTTATTTAAATGAAATTCACTGCTGTCACACGTAAAGCGCAAGGTACGGGTGCGAGCCGCCGCCTTCGCCGTGCGGAAAAGCTTCCTGGCATCGTCTACGGTGGTAAGGTTGCTGCTACCCCTATCGAACTTGATCACAACGAAATTTTCCACGCTCTCCGCAAGGAAAAATTCCATGCCTCCATCCTTGAGATGGTCCTCGATGGCAAGTCCGAACGTGTCCTGCTTCGTTCTTTCCAAATGCATCCGTACAAACCGCAGGTTCTGCATATCGACTTCCAGCGTATTTCCGCTGATGAACAGATCCGCATGAATGTGCCGCTGCATTTCGTCGGTGAAGAAAAATCCCCGGCTGTTACAGTTGATAAGACCAACGTTAACCACGCTCTCACAGAGCTTCTGGTTTCCTGCTTGCCCGACCAGCTGCCCGAATTCATCACAGTCGACCTCTCCGGTCTTACAGTTGATAAACCGGTTCACGTTTCTGACCTCGTTCTTCCGGAAGGCGTCACAGCCGTCCTGAAGCCTGAAGAAGATCCGACAGTTGCTTCTGCTGTTGTCGTTGCTGAAGAAAGCACCTCTGACGAAGCTCCTGCCGTACCGGCTGACGCTGTTCCTGCTACTGCAGAGAAATCCGCTGAGGAAGGCGCAGAAAAGGCTTAATTTAATAAGCTTTAGGTTGCTCAAAATGTACGCCGCAGAAGTCTGCGGCGTATTTTTTTATCCATAATGTGCAGTCACTTAATAATGCGCAAGTTCGGAGTAGATAATTGTCCGCCAATCCTTTTTTAGAGTTAGGGCTCTCAGAAAATCTTGTTAATTCCCTTTCTTCATTAGGTTTTGAAGAACCGACCCCAATTCAAACGAAAGCTATCCCTGTTCTTTTAGAAGGGAGAGACGTTCTGGGTCAGGCTGCCACCGGTACCGGAAAAACTGCTGCCTTCTCTCTTCCGCTGATTCAGCGTTATTGTTTGGATACCGAGCCCGGCAAACCTCAGGTATTAATTCTCACACCGACACGAGAACTTTGTATTCAGGTTTCCGAGGCCATCAACAGCTTTGCAAGAAGCTCCGGCGTTTATGTTTTGCCGGTTTATGGCGGACAGGATTACTCTCGCCAGATCAAAGCTCTTTCCAGAGGCGTGCAGATCGTGGTTGCGACACCCGGTCGTGCGCTCGACCATATCCGCAGAGGTACGCTCAATCTGTCGGAAATTAAAGCCGTCGTATTGGACGAAGCCGATGAAATGCTGGATATGGGTTTTGCCGAGGATTTAGAGGCAATTTTTGCTGCGCTTCCGGAAAAACGTCAGACAGCCCTCTTCTCCGCGACTTTGCCTCCGAAAATTGCGAAGATTGCAGAAAATCACCTGCATGATGCCTTCCACATCCTCATTCCGAAAGAAAAGGTTCCCGAGGGAGAGCAGCCGAAGGTTAAACAATCTGCTTACATCGTCGGACGGAATCACAAGACAGCAGCATTAGGTCGAATTTTGGACATTGAAAGTCCTCGGCTTGCCATTGTTTTCGCGCGCACACGAAACGAGGTTGATGAACTTGCGGAATCTCTTCGCGGAAGAGGCTACAGCGTTGAGCCTCTCCATGGCGGCTTAGACCAGGCACAGCGTGACCGTGTGATGAAACGCGCGAGAGCGGAACAGGTAGACGTGATCGTCGCAACCGACGTCGCCGCACGAGGAATTGACATTGACCATCTGACTCATGTCATCAATTTCGGCATTCCTTCTTCCGCAGAAACCTACGTCCATCGTATCGGAAGAACCGGGCGTGCAGGAAGAGAAGGTACCGCGATTACGATCTTGGAACCGCGTGAAAGCCGTTTGCTTAAGAACATTGAGCGTTTAACAAAGAGAAAGATTACCTTGCTCTCCGTTCCTACCGCTACCGATGTGCACGCAAAGAGACTGGATCTGACAAGAAGCTCCATCCACGAAATTCTGGTCAACGAGTCGGACCTGGGCAAGTATCGTTCTGTGGTTGAGAACCTTGCGGATGAGTTTGATATTCTTGATGTCGCTGCGGCGGCTGTGAAATTCGCGAATGAAGCGAATTGGAAGGATGTTTCCGAAATCGAACTTCCCGATGATCTTTCTTGGAAGAAAACGCCCCGAGAGGATCGCCGCGACAAAGGCGAAAGAGGGGAGCGTGTGCGTAAAGAGAGGGGACCTCGTGAGCTGTCTCAAGGCATGGTTCGTCTTTTCATCGGAGCCGGCCGTGATGCCGGAGTGCGTCCTCAGGACCTTGTCGGGGCCATTGCTAATGAAGCCGGAATACCTTCCAAATTAATCGGTTCAATTGATATCGCGGACAGATTCTCCCTCGTTGAAGTCGATGAGAATGTTGCTCAGGATGTCATTTATGCTCTGAGAGATGCTTTCATCAAGGGACGCCAGTGCGTAGTAAGATACGACCGAGAAGGATCTCCGAAATCCTATCCGAAGAAAGAAGGAAAAGACTTTGAGAAGCCTTCCCGTAAAAGCAAAGGAAACAAGAAAGCATACAAATGAGCAATAAAAGTATCCGTATGATAGTTGGGCTTGGAAATATCGGAGACGCCTACAGGGGCACCAGGCATAATGCTGGATTTCATTTTGTTGATGAAGTAGCTGATAAATACGCTGCTCGATTTCAGGCGGATCGAAAATTTTTTGGTGATGTTGCAAAAGCAAGAATCGGAGGGGCGGAGGTCATCCTTCTTAAACCTTCCACTCTGATGAATTTATCCGGGAAAGCGGTTGCGGCAGTCAGCACCTTTTACAAAATTAGTCCCTCGGAGATTCTCGTTGCGCATGACGAGCTTGACCTTCTCCCTGGGACTGTCAGACTAAAAATCGGCGGAGGATCTGCCGGGCACAACGGTCTAAAGAGCATCGTATCTTGCCTGGGAAGCTCCGACTTTGCTCGTCTGAGAATCGGTATTGGACATCCAAGAGACAAGCAGCTCCAAATTCCCGTTGCCGACTACGTCTTATCCAGGCCGCCTAAAGAGGATCAAGAACTTATCTCGTCAGCAATTGATAAGGCTCTGACCTGCATAGAAGAAATTGTTGAAGGGGATTTTTCCCGCGCTATGTCGGCTCTTAATGAAAAAAACGATTCTCGTAAGTAGCTGTCTTCTGGGCTATGGGGTGCGATTCGACAAAACTTCAAAACCTTTGCTGAAGGAGCAGCTTTCAGCCCTTGAGGATAAATTTAATATCATCGGAGTCTGCCCGGAAGTTCTAGGCGGTCTTCCTTGTCCCCGGCGGCCGGCTGAAATTTCAAAAAATCGAGAGGTCCGTACGCAGAGCGGACAAGTTCTTTCAACTTTTTTCTTAAAAGGAGCCCACGGGGCTCTGAATATCTGCAAGAATTACGGCATCCAACTTGCTGTTTTAAAGTCTAAAAGTCCGTCATGCGGGTTTGGGAAAATCTACGACGGAACGTTTTCCGGCTGTTTAATTAACGGAAACGGAATTACTTCCGATTTACTGCTTCAAAACGGCGTTAAAGTCATTAATGAGTCAGAACTTGATGACTGGCTCAAAATTGTAAAGGAATAAAGATGGGTTTGAAATGCGGAATCGTAGGCTTACCTAACGTTGGCAAGTCCACATTATTTAACGCGTTAACAAAAGCAGGAATTGCTGCAGAGAATTATCCTTTCTGCACGATTGAGCCGAATGTCGGTATCGTTGAAGTGCCCGACCCTCGCTTGGCGAAGTTAGCTGAAATTGTTTCTCCTCAGAGAATTGTCCCTGCTACAGTCGAATTTGTAGATATCGCAGGCTTGGTTGCCGGCGCAAGCAAAGGCGAAGGTCTGGGAAACCAGTTCCTGGCAAATATTCGTGAATGCGATGCTATCGCTCACATCGTTCGCTGTTTCAATGACGATAATATTGTTCACGTTGCAGGCCATGTCGATCCCTTGGAAGACATCTCTGTGATCAATATGGAGCTTGCGTTAGCGGACCTTGCATCTGTTGATAAGCAGCTGAACAAATACACAAAACAAGCTCGCTCCGGCGGCGACAAAGAAGCGCTCAAACTCGTCACTGTTTTGGAAAAAATTCGTCCGGTCCTCAATGAAGGAAAACCTGCACGAAGCGTAGACCTCTCTAAGGACGAAAAAGCCGTCATCAAGCAGCTTTGCCTTTTGACAATGAAACCTGTCATGTACGTTGCTAACGTAGAAGAAGACGGTTTTGAGGACAATGCTTTGCTCGAAAAAGTTAAAGCAGTAGGCGTTGAGGAGAAAGCGCCCGTTGTTGCGGTTTGCGCAAAGATTGAGGCTGAAATTTCTGATCTTCCGGATGAAGAGAAGCAAATTTTCCTCGAAGATATTGGCATGCATGAGCCCGGTCTAAATCGCGTCATTCGAGCCGCTTACCAGCTTTTGGGACTTGAGACATACTTTACTGCCGGCGTCAAAGAAGTTAGGGCATGGACGATCCATAAAGGCGATTTGGCACCGCAGGCAGCAGGCGTCATTCATACGGACTTTGAAAGAGGCTTCATTCGCGCCCAAACCATCAGCTATGATGATTTTGTGAAGTACAAAGGCGAAGCCGGAGCCAAAGAAGCCGGAAAACTTCGCGTAGAAGGTAAGGATTACGTTGTTCAGGACGGTGATGTCATGAACTTCTTATTCAACGTTTAATATGGCCCTCACGAGCACTAAACAACGGCAGGCAATCGGCAATCGCCTCAAAGAGGAAAGAGAACGCCTCGGCTACAGCGAGATACAGATCGCACAGCTTCTCGGTATTCCCATTGACGCTTATATTCGATTTGAGGAAGGCTTGGCAGACCCCGGAATCTACCGCATGCCTCGTTTATCTTCTATCGGTTTTGACGTCCTCTATATCATCACAGAGGAGCGTCATATTCCCGGACTAGAAGAAGATGTACTTCTGCAGAAATTCCGCTCTCTTTCTTTAAAAGGGAAAGTGTCGGTGTTTAATACCATTGATGCTTTGGAACGTTTAGCGCCCAATCTCAAGCGAAAGATACGCAGCGTGAAGCGCTCGAAATCAGATTAACGAGAAACCTCGGCCCAAAGCCGAGGTTTTGTTTTATTGAATGCAGATAAAACAAAACCTCTTGAACGGTTAAGTCCAAGAGGTTTGTCTTTTATGGAGAGCCCGGAGACTACCTACTTTCGCAAGAAATACAACTCACTATCATCGGCGTG
>PPYE01106691.1_pt1 | contig 28052 bp, 28 predicted proteins | sample 1559881 | NCBI WGS metagenome assembly PPYE01 (sample SAMN08240022, study PRJNA423297) | Human gut metagenome, whole genome shotgun sequencing project. | reverse complement strand
CTTGCTGTTCTTCCCGCATTACCGCTGATAGCTTATTGGAAAGGGTCTGCTGCAAGCTGTCCGTGTCCTGCCAACCGAGGCAGGTAGTAAGGTCGCCCTGCGGGCCAGTATCCACGAGAAGTACCTTTTTGCTCTGCATAGCCAATCCAATGCCGAGGTTTACTGCCGTAGTGGTTTTCCCCACGCCACCTTTTTGGTTGCATATCGCTATGGTTTTACAGTTTGGCATTTCGCTTTTCCTCCTTCTTATGAGATTTGGACCGCTTGATCCACCAAAACACAGGAAGCGGAGTCCTGTGCTTAATTTCATCATCACTGTGGTGCTGGTGAGAATACATCGGGACTTGTGCGGAAACAGCAAACAATATTTCAGGTCGTGTAGGAACTCCCGTAGCCTTACCCGAAAAGATATCTTCAACCGAAGGAATTTTGCTGTAGACCTCGCTCCAAGTTCGCAACTCATACGCTACCGCGTCTCCCACGCAACCCGCTATCAAAGGAAATAATTCCGAGATGTTTTCCGACACGTGGTTCAGAATATTACTTACCATTTCCCACGAACGCGGAGTAGGAAATGCAAGATCATTGTCTATGGTATCAAACCCCATAAGCATACTCGGATTATAGTCGAGGAATCCGAGGACGATGGGGTTAATTCCGGCTGCAATTGCCCACTCGTGCCAGCTCTTATTATCACTTTCGATTTCGATATGACATAATCTGTTTGCAAGAGCCTTCGGCATGGTATAAGCAACGGATCTGTCGGTTACACGGTTGCCAGCAGCAATAACGACGCAGTTTTCCGGCAGTTTATGCTCACCGACTGTACGGTCAAGCGTAATCTGGTAAGCTGCCGCCTGAACAGACTGGGGCGCGGCAGATATTTCGTCCAGGAAAAGGAAGTTGATAACATCCTCACTTGGATCCATTTGAAATATCTTCGGCTTCAACCATACAGCCAAAGTTTTATCCTCGTTTGCAGTAGGAATGCCCCTTAAATCAACCGGATTGAACAGAAGAAGACGAACGTCAGTAACCTCGACCTTTTTGCCGGTTTTTTCTCGTATTTCGCTCGCTATTTGGCGCACGCCTTGCGATTTCCCGACGCCAGGAGGGCCCCATAGCATAACAGAGGGAAATTTTTTCAGCTCAGTATTTGTTTTTATGAGTGAGACATATGCATTGGATAACTGATGAACCATTTGATTCACCGTCATCTTTATGCCGCCTATGTTTTTATCAATCATAGTTTTACGCCCATTTGCTGCAATCTAATAGAAGCCGGCTGATATCCGCCAGCGAGAGCCTGTTTGTAAGCCTTTATCGCATTTTCTCTATCTCCACTATTTCGGAGGAACTCACCGAGAACGAAGGAGGCTTCCGGAACACCTTTGTCAGCTGCGTCGGCATAATAGTGCATAGCTTGCTGCGGATTTCTTGCGACACCATTTCCGGTCATAAGCATATCGGCATAGCAACGAGCTCCGTTTCCGTCACCCAGATCTGCAGCTTTTTTATACCAGAAAACCGCTTGTTCTGCATTCTGCATTACATTCTCTGCGAAATCGCCCATCCACATAATTGCAGGAACGTAGTCAAACTGTGAAGCGAGATTGCCCATAATGTCGTAAGCACGATGGACCTTATCTTCTGTTGGATTACCTTCAAGAAGAGACATCCCTTTTTTGAATTCCGCCTCGCAGATTTCCGGGCGGCACTGAATATCGTCACGTGCCAGCAATTCTCGAATATCTCTATCGAACTCGCTCATGTTTTCCGTCGCAGCTTTATTGGATTCTTGCTTTTTCTTTTTATTGAACAGTCCCATTGCGCTCACCTCATTTAATAAAATAGACGCCTATTGTTTCCAGCTTCCATGAATCGCCTTCAAAAGCACAATCCCATCCAAGGTCTTCTAAAAGCTCCATAAGCTCATATCCACCGTCTCCACATTTGTCTTCAAATGTAAATTCTCCATCATTAACCGAAATACCCATAGTAGCTAAATCATCTTCAACGTCACGCCCGGATGCGTCATCGTAAATACCGTCAGAAATGATTTCAGCAATTCTTTCATCAGACAGTTCATATGTTTCTTTATACTTTTTGAAGACTTCTTGCTGGAAATCCGAGTCAAACGCAAGGATCTCACCGTTCACGGTCTCCATTGCAAATCGACAATCTTCATAATCGTCCCAAGATTTGAATGCTCCGTGATTCATGAGAATTTCCTGCATTTCTTCATCGTCGGTTTCATACAAATACGTACTATAGCCGTCACCGTCATTCAAATCAAAATCATCGGCGTGCTCATCCACATATTCCGTTTTCCCGGCTTGAATCGCAGTGCGGAAGGTAAAATCTGCAATATCACCGGAATAGGAATCCTCATAAGATGAAATAAACTCATCCAGGGAAGAGAAGTCATCTTCTGATTCATCAAGCAACCTTTTGATTTCCGCTTCAATTGTCTGGTCATCCAACTCCTCTTCATCTTCAATTTCAAACGGTCCGGCAAAGTGTTTGAAATTAAACAGTTCCGGCATGCACAAATCAATTCGTGAAATATAATCGTTTTCATCAAGTTGAAGATCAACGATAACCCCGTTGGTAACATCGTTCAAAGTTTGGCACATAAGCATAGCAAGCTTGCCGTCCGGATACCAAAGGCCAAACGATGCTTTCTGAGCTTCTCCACCATTAAGATGGACCTCTGCATTTTTAATGGTGTTCAAGTTGCCAACGAGCTCAACTATCGTGCAGGTCGGACAGCAATCGTTCTTGCGAAGAGTTGCTCCTTTCCCCAGAAAATAGTCAACAACGGCAGCCTTACCAGTATTGGGCGTTAAAACCCACTGAGATTCAAAGACGCAATCATCGGCGAGAAGAGGAAATAAGTTATCAAATCTACCGGTTGAATAGCACTTGCAAAGGGTCTCCAAGTGCCCTTTAAGAATTTCATTTTTACTGCTATCAGTACGCATACTACTCTTCCTCCAAAACAAAAGACAATATTCTCTTGACTATTCGTAATTCCTGTTGAGTCGGATCTGTTTCATAGCCAGTCGGTCTAAAATGCCCACTCTGGCTCAGTTCCCTATACTTGAAAACATGTCCGCCGATAATCTTCATATCATTCAGATACAGATAGATTCGGAAGTCGATGCTGTTTTCTTTCCAGCGTTTTTTGATACTGTCCGTAATCTTAAACAATTTAGATAGATCTGGATCTTCACAATAATCCACTTGGCTGATAATGAATTCATCGCAGTCAGAATACGAATCATATCCTTTCCCATTGTGTACGCTTATCTTGTTAAGATGGTCCAGATCAACAGTTTCCCCAAGAACAGCCGCAAAAATTTCATGTTCCAAAAGCCGCTCCACTATGTTCACCTCTCTTACAAATCGTAGATTTCCTTAAAGAGGTTTAACATTTCATCAAGTAGCGGTTTCATCACCGAATCGGCAAATTTCATTGACTCGAAAATGCCATAAACGACTACCGGGGCAGTATCATAGTTTTCGGCGCACTGCGGGTTATACAATATGTCTCCAAGAAGCGCCGTACATTTCGATATAGCATTATCACTTAGGGCAGAAATATCTCCGAGGAACCATTCTCCACGAAGAGCCTTTCCGCGAATTATCTCACCGTATAAATCACATCTCTTGTCAAGCAATGTGTTATCGAATCCTCTATACACGGACTCCATAGCACGTGTCGCTTCATTTGCAATCGAGCGGCGATCCTTTCGCGCGCTTGCTGCCGCATAATCTGTAATAACAAACATCGCAGGCAGCAATTCAAACTCAGGGTTTTGCGCAACGGGAGAGCTTTTTGCGATCTTCAACATTGCTTTGTAATGACCGGCAAAAACGGTTTCTACTGTTTTCTTCTTTCCAAATAACATAAAATAACGACCTCCATTTAGTTGCAGTTTTAGTGGTACGATTATATTTTACATATTCTAATAATGGATTTGGTCGCCTTTACCACGACATTTTTATCGGCCGATCAACTTCTGTTCAAGACGGAAAAGAATCTCGTTAACATCGTTTAAGTTATATATTTGTTCTCTGAAGAAATATTCAATAACAACATCTCTCTTGCTGCTATGCGATAAAACATAACCGGCTCTTGAAAGAATGTCATTTGCTTCAGAGAGCGAGAGCTTTAAGGCAAGGGACAAGGCAATGCAAGTATCTTTGGCTGGTTTATATGAACGGTCTGATACTATCTTTGAAAATAGCCTGCGATCTACTTGAGCTGCTTTATAAACATCCGAATCCCTCAGATGTTTAATATTGATATAATCAAGCATTTTATCTACAAAACTCATATTTGTATTATCTTCAAGAGTTCTGAGTGCTCGGCCGGGCGTAAAATTTTGTGTAAGCGATTTTCGACAAAGTCAAGAATGGTGCTGAAAAGCAGGGCGGATTCTGGCCTGAATCCCTTGGTAACCGAAAGCCATGGCGGTCAGAACGGTATGCGCGCCGGCACGGCGTGAATGCCGGTCTGGCCGCCGTGGCATACTAACGCAAGGGAGTCAGCCAACGGCCCGGTCGGCGAACATGATCTCCAGCTGACTGAGCACCAGATCCCAGTTCTGACATCTGGCGTGCCAGTGCTTCACGATGCGCTGAGAGGCCAGATACAGCATCCGGCGCAGGGAATCGTCGTTCGTGAAGGAGGGTTTATTCTTTGTGATCTGCCGGAACTGGCGGTTCAGGCCCTCGATGATGTTCGTCGTGTATATGATTTTCCGAATCTCCACGGGGTATTCAAAGAACGTGCTTAAAACCGGCCAGTTTTCCTCCCAGCTTTTCACACAGGAGGGGTACTGCTTACGCCAGGCCTCCGCAAAGGTCTGCAGGTTTTTCTCGGCTTCCTCCAGTGTGACGGCACCGTAGATCTTCTTCAGATCTGCAACGACTTTCTTGATGTCCTTGTAGCTGACATACCTGGTGGAGCTGCGCACCTGGTGGACGATGCAGCGCTGCAACCGGCTTTTTGGGAAGACGGCCTCGATCGCCTGCATCATCCCACACAGGCCGTCCGTGCAGAACAGATATACATCCAAAACGCCCCTGCTTTTGAGGTCATTCAGCACATTCAGCCAGAATTTGCTGTTTTCGTGCTCTCCGATCCAGACTCCCAGGATATCCTTCTGACCATCCATGGTGACGCCCAGGACCACATAGGCGGCCTTGGTCACATACCGCCGATCCTCCCGCACTTTGTAGTGAATGGCATCCATGAACACGAAAGGGTACACCGGCTCCAGAGGACGATTCTGCCAGGCTGTGACCTCCGGCATGATCTTTTCGCTGATCTTCGTTACCAGCTCCGGTGAGATCTCCACGCCGTACAGTTCCTTGATCTGCTCAGCGATATCCCGCTGGCTCATGCCGCAGGCGTACAGCGCCAGGATCTTATCCTCCATCCCGTCCGCATTCCGGTCATACTTGCCAATGATCTTGGGCTCGAAGGAACCGTTCCGGTCCCGGGGCACCTTGATGTCCACTTCACCCAACTGGGTCTTAACGGTCTTCTTCGTGTAGCCATTGCGGTAGTTTCTGGGGGTGCCCTCCGGCTCATCTGAGCGCTCGCAACGCTCACGACCAAGCTCCTCGTCCATCTCCACTTCCATGACGGTCTGGATGACGTCCCGGAACATTTCCTTCATGGCCTCCAGGATCTCCGTCGTGCTGGTGAAGTGCTGGCTCTGAACGTATTCCTTCAACAAATCCTGCGGTACTGGCTGCATCATCTTCGTCTCCTTCGTCTTGAATGTTTGATCTCATTCTTGACTCAGTCGAAGATTTTCATACTGTCGAGGTTCGTCGATTACACAGAATTTTCTGCGGTCTCGAGTGCTCTAAGTGGAGAGTCTGTTGAGGACAGGCTACGCACAGCTCGGTCAATAGAACTGCTGTCATAATTGTCTCTAAGACTATATCTAACATCGCGGTCGCTATACTTTACATCCGATTCTCTCAGACTATACTGAACATCCGCTTCATCAACATACTGGAGTTTTTCATCTTCTTCAGCTTTTGGCTTTGGTTCTTCACTAAAGCTAATACTATATTTTACATCGCGGCTGAATTTGGGTTCTGCTCTTCGGCTATATCTAATTCCAGAAGACGTCCCCGAAGACGTCTTGGGCGGTTCCTTATAGTTTTCAATCAAAAAAATTCTTGCTGCTTCAACACTCTTGACTATTCTTCGTTCACGAAACCATTTGAACATCTCATCACCTCACAATTCTGGCATCTTTACTATGCCATTTATATTTAATCATATTCCGTGTCCCAAAAAACGGACTTTTACGTCAAAGGGACTCAGCAATATTGATTATTTCCTTTTTAGCTTTTTCTGCATATTCCAATGCTCTATATGCGCCACCGCTTTTTCTCTCTACATAAACCACAACTAAGTCCGAACGTTAGATCATGCTGTTGTTTCTTATGGCTATTGCGGCCTTAAAATGTGCCGAGCATGATTCTTGACATACTTCAACCTCATCATAATAAGAGTCGAAGGACTCGGTGTTATCCTCATATTCTGCCTTTGGGTAAGGCATAACCCAGACAAGAACACTGTTATCGTCTCGCACCGCACGTTTTACTCTCCGTACTGTAGAAGCGACGATTTGATCAAAATCCCCATCTCGGCCAACGAGGAACTCAACGTATTGTTTTTCTTGAATCAAATGCCGGACGATTTTATCCACTTGATCTTCAACTTTCGGAAAATTGTCTATCATCCGATGTCCGAATAATGACACCGTATAGGTATCCAACAAAACGAATCACTCCTATGCTTCGAGATTTTCTGCCGCTTCTTTTACCATTTTTGCATACTCGGCTTTAACATTTTCCGGGGATTTGATCTTCACTCTTCCGCCAAATCCAAACACCCAGCTGTAGAAAACATGGTTTGCTGCAATTTCGACTTCTGCTCTGAATGTGTTCATGTTATTGGCGTAAGTTCTTACGTCTTCGCCAAATCGGTCTATGATAGCGTCCATAACGCTGTTGTCACAAACTAATTCAACGGTGCAGCGCTCGCTGTTGTACATCCTAAACATCGTATTAAGGTATTCGTTTATATCGAAATCTTCTGGCTTGGGAACTGCGTCTGTTCCAAGGACCCTGGGTTGCTTGCAGATCCGGTCAATACGGAAGCTTCCGATGTTTTTGTGCTTATCTGAATATCCGACCATGTAGTAATAGTCCCCATTCCAAACGAGGTAGTATGGGCTGAAAACATACTGATTTCCGTCGTTCTTGACCTTCTTTTCTTTACGCACATTGTATTGGTAATACTGGAAAGCAATCTTCTTATTCGAGTTGATTGCTTCATTTACAGCGTCAACAATCAGAAGGATCTGTTCATTCACTGGCTTGATTCGTCCCTCTGGGAAGATGTTTCTTTTCAGTTCGTTTCCTTTGTGGGAACCGGCAAACTTGCTTATCTTTGCGACCAGCTGCTCACTCTTTTTGGCAGAGATAAATTTCGACGATTCGACCGCGTCGATAAGCAGTTTTAACTCTGCAATATCAAATTCTCGACTTACAAGATGATACTTGTTTTGGGTAGATTTTACCGTCTCAATATCCATGCCAAACTGCTTAAGCAGCTCGATTTCGGCGGCTATGGTTGCTCTGTGGGAATGAATGCCGTACTTCTCCTCAAGGATCTGAATCAGCTGAGCCGTTGTAAGATAGTTCTCCTCGTCGGTTTGCTCATATAATATTTTCCCAAGATATAAAGGTCTGAGTTTGCTTTCATTATCCATTCAACATTCCTCTTTTATTTCTTCTTGCGAAGGTGTTGCGGGAGCATCTTGTTCAGTTCATCGCGTGAGAAATACTGTGCTTCTTTGTTTTTTAACAGATCTTGAGCTATCGAGTAACTCTTTTCTGTAGTAATTGGTGCTTCATCATATACTGCGCTGGTTTCCTGCTGAAGACCGTCTCGCTTTAACTGGATTTCTTCATCGGAGAGAACATCAAAATCCGTAAGCAGCGAAATGTATTTTTCCCGAATCAGCCACAGTTTGTTTGAAGTGTCCAAATGACTTTTTTGTAGTGCAGAAAAATCTACATCCTTAAAATATGCCGTTAACACGAGTAATGCTGTTGAACACAATCCGCCCACCCAAATCAAAACCTGCTGATTTGAAATAATAGTGCCAATGAATCCACCAGTAGACAGTGCCGACAGGATAAACTGAGCCCATTTTAATCTACGGTTCTTTTTCGCAACTCGCCCTGCCTCAACTATCTGAGTGGTATATGTATATAAGAGTTTTCCGTAAGCGTCTTCTATTTGCGAATACAGTTGCTCACTGTATGTACGGGAATTTACTGCCATATATCTCCCTCCATTTGTTGTTTGCAGTAGAAGGATAGTCCTTTTCCTTTGCTATTGCTTCTACAGCCTTGTCGTATGCTTCTTTTGCTTTATTTTGGAACGATCCAAAACATGTAATATATCGTCCGCTTCCCATTGCTTGCCATTTATACTGCGAGGTGGGAACTTCTGAAACGTATTTCATAAAATCGCGAGTCATCCAATCGTAGTACACATAAGACTTATCTTTATATTCCCAGCCTCCGATAAAATTGTAGGCAAGTATATCAATCAGAATTCCGCTAATATCAACATCGTTTTTATCTTTCCACGCACGAGCCATTTTGCAGAGACGTTTGAGATTATAGTTGCAGTTGTTATTTCTGTTGTTAATTGCTTGTATCTCTGCTTTTGGGTCTGTAGTTTTCCATGAGCCGCCATCATTTGAATTTGCAAAAGTATAGCTACCGTCGGTATTCAGAAACGCAGGAAGGACCTCGAAGTTTATTCCGTCTGAAAAGGGAACACTAATAATCTGACCATCTGCTTTAATTTTTGTAACAGAATACGTTTTTTCAATTACATGCTTTACTTCCTGTAGAAGAGCAGATTGACCATTGGATGTATAGGCATTAAACTTCTGATATGTCTCATATGGAAGTTGCACCAACATATCAATATCGCTTGTAAATATTTCGGTGTCTCTTCCATAGGAACCAACGTACAGACTGTGTGCAGTATCGGAAGAAGACCCCCAATAATCAAGATTTATCCTCTTGGTAATAGAATGGTATCTGTACTGGATTGTGCTTATGTCATCATCAGAAAATCGTAACGCTTTGCAGAACTGTTCAAAAGCGGTCCCGACGTTAAAAGCCATCTATATTCCTCCTTAGTCGATCTGTTTTTCTATCCAGGCCATAAGCAAATTAACAATTCGCTCTTGCTGATTCTCAGTCAGTTCAGTTTCAATAGGAACCTTGTACCACTTGTTCAGGCAACCTCTACAGCAGCAAGCACAAGCGTGCTGTGCTATGAATACCGGATGTCCTCGCATCGGGGTTTGCTTTCCGTCGTTCGGAATAACTGCCGGAGCAAGCCGTTGCCTTACAAAGTCAGCAGCATGCTCACGAACAGTATTAATACCTTTATCTTTGACGTACTGCTTGTCCTTTTCGGTCAAATGAAACTTTGCTCGAAATGTAGACTTTTGCAGTTTGGCCAATGCCTCATCAATCGTTGCCATTGAGTGCGTTCATAACCTCTTTTACAACTTTGCCGTCCCAGCCAACGCAGAGCATCAGCTTATAGCTGTATGTCTGATCAAATCTTTCCATCATTTACTCTCCTTTAACAGCGAAACAAAGGGGACGCTCTTCTTGAAGTTTGTCCAGTCGAAGATCCTACAATATATTCCGTTGTGTTGGAAAATGTCTCCCTTTGAACATCCAGGACACGGGACGGTTTTACTTTCGCTGGTGCCAAACAAATTCAATTGATTGTCAGTGATTACCGTATCGTGGCAAGAGTACGGTACTACATATTTCAACCCGTCCATCTGCCATATGTTCCAGGCAATAATGTTCGCAATATTCTTTAATTCTTCAACAGATGGCTCTCTTGAGAACCTGTCTTTGTAATAATCAATGTAATCGTATAGCAGATTTTCTCTTGCGATCAGAACGCTATCTCCTTGGAACTCATAGCCGAAAATGCTTTGGATCGCTCGCTGCGCCCATTTGAGCCATTCCTCATCGCTCTCACAGTTTTCATTGACGATTCGCATCTTTCTGTCGAAGAGGCCTATCCTCTCATAGACCGGTATCAAGTCTCCAGTCGTTGTGTCATACCTGCTTACAAGATACGGAGCCTCTCCACAAGTAATCTCAAGACGTTTAGCGTCCACATACGCTTTCCAGGTCTTCTTTCCGAGAAACTCAATTCTATCAGGAACTGTTTTCCAAGTTGTTCCTTCCGGAGTATTGAATACATTCTTGCGACCGAACCACGCCTCGTCAACCAGATTATTCTGTTCGTTACAAACCCACGATGGTGTGAACACTTCTGCACGGTTTCTAATCCTGTTGCGTTGAACTTCTTTTGATTTGGCGGCACGAGGTTGGATGACGCTCGAAAGCTCACCAGTAATTAGCCTCACTTCCATCGGCTGGTGTTCCTCGTACTCGGGTCCATAGCTTTCATAATCCTTGGTACACCATAGAATATTGCCTCTGGTTGTTTTATCTTTGAGCAGCAACTTCAGTATTTTCGGATCGATATCTGCTATATCGTCTTCAAGAATGTCGATCCGCTTTTCTATTTCTGTTCGTTTCAGTTCAGACATTACAAATCTCCATTCTTAATCTTCTTCCTTAACTTCCATGAGATCTCCAATATCACAATGGAAGATTTTGCAGAACCGCAACATAACCTCCATTGAAACAGGTCTGTTCTGGTTCAGCTTTGTCATAGTATATGAACTCAGTTCGGCAGCTGAGGCGAGATCACGTTTTTGCATTTTATTTTCTTTCAAAAGTTTCCACAGTTTTTCGTAGCTGATAGTCATATTTTCCTCCCGTCTTAGCCTATTCGCACCGATTGGTGTGAGGTTACAATATTGCATATTGCATTATACCATATAATTCGTAATTTTTCAAGATGTTCTGATATATCTCCTGCGTTTTCAAGATAGGTGTCAACCATAATCGCCACCTAAACAAAAAAAAGACGCCCCACCGGGTCAAGAATGACCCGATGAGGCATGGTTTTATGGATTAAGGATCCCATATCCGAGAATTTCGTAGTACCCAACTGGGTAATGATTTTCACGGCAACTGTCTCCGGAGTTACCTTCTACAGTATAAATGATACCATTCTCCACTTTTTCAACGATACCAGTATGATCTGATAAACCGTCTTGGGGACCGGAAGACCCATTTGGGCTATCCCAGTCATAGAAGATAATCATACCCGGTGAAGGTGTTTCAGAACCGTCAACCCACTGGTTGTGTTCTTTGAACCAAGCAACACCATTGACACATCCTGCGTATTTCGGACACACGCCGGTCTCGATATATCCGCATTGATCGGCGCACCAAGATACAAAGCAAGCGCACCACTCCACTCGACTGCCGAAGCCATACCAGGACCAATACGGTTCACCGCCGACATTGCCGATCTGCGACAGCGCGACCTGGACGATCATATCGTCAGAACCATAGATACCGTAAAGCACCGCCAGCCACATAGAGTTATCTACGTTGAGCAGTTCTTCAAGCTGCAAGTCCTGGTCTTCATTGAAACGATACTGATCTGACATTTCATCTGCCGTCTTATGGCTTACCGTGATATACAGCGTCGTCTTTGTCACTTCAACGGTTTCCTCAAGGATATTGCCGTTGCCGTCATCAGATTCAATGATTTCCGTTACCGATGCGTTTGGTTAAATGCAGTATTTGTCCTCGACACCCCTGCATGACTCGGTAGTCTATGGGAAATCTTCAAGCAACCGTCTGCTAAACGGTCTCATAGGAATCTCACCTCTGCCGGGTACTCCGCCAGCCCCATAGGGAAGTATCATTATGGTTGTATGAGTCGTCGCCATGTCGGAGGCAGTCCGACACTTGTGGTGGAGGCTTACTGCTCACTCTGATAGTACAGAGGTCGTGGCGTACCCACCATCATGGCTCTTCTATACAAGTAACGTACTCGAAGATCTGATATTCAATTTTCAAGGAACAGTGAAGCGTCTTCTTTCACATTAGGAAGAGACCCCTCACTTATTCCCAGTGGGAAAGGCATTTTGGCGGGGTGGTTTTCAAAAAAAATTATAAAATTTTGAAAAAACAAAAAGCCGCCTGCTCGCTACTGAACAGACGGCATGAAATGATATATATAATAAAAGGAAATAAAAAAAGCAGGCATACTACTTTTCAGTAATATGCCTGCTGGTTGTGTTAGATAAAGACTTCGACAGTCACGTTATCCCATTGGTTTTTCCGCAGGTACTGACCGACTGACTTTCTATACGCTTCAGCTTGGTCGAAACCAATCTGGAATTGATCGTATAGATTAGTCCTCCCCACTTTTGATAGCTGCCTGCGCGGCGGCCAGACGGGCGATAGGCACACGGAAGGGGGAGCAGGACACATAGTCCAGACCCACACGGTGGCAGAACTCCACAGAGCTGGGATCGCCGCCGTGTTCGCCGCAGATGCCCAGATGCAGGTCGGGGCGGGTGGCACGGCCCAGCTTGGCGGCCATTTCCACCAGCTTGCCCACGCCCACCTGATCCAGCTTGGCGAAGGGATCGTTCTCGTAGATCTTCTTGTCGTAGTAGGCGCCCAGGAACTTGCCGGCGTCATCACGGCTGAAGCCGAAGGTCATCTGAGTCAGGTCGTTGGTGCCGAAGGAGAAGAACTCGGCCTCCTTGGCGATATCGTCGGCGGTGAGGGCGGCACGGGGGATCTCGATCATGGTACCTACCAGATACTTCATCTTCATACCGGCGGCGGCCAGCTCCTCGTCGGCGGTCTTGACCACCACGCTCTTGACGTACTTCAGCTCCTTCACCTCACCCACCAGCGGGATCATGATCTCAGGCACCATGTTCCAGTCGGGGTGACGCTTCTGGACATTGATGGCGGCACGGATGACGGCACGGGTCTGCATGACGGCGATCTCCGGGAAGGTAACGGCCAGACGGCAGCCGCGGTGGCCCATCATGGGGTTGAACTCGTGCAGGGAGGCGATGATGGCCTTGATCTCGGCCACGCTCTTGCCCATATCCTTGGCCAGCAGCTCGATGTCGGCCTCCTCGGTGGGGACGAACTCGTGCAGAGGGGGATCCAGGAAACGGATGGTGACGGGATTGCCCTCCATGGCCTCGTAGATACCCTCGAAGTCGCCCTGCTGCATGGGCAGCAGCTTGGCCAGAGCCTTCTCACGCTGCTCCACAGTGTCGGAGCAGATCATCTCACGGATGGCGGCGATGCGGTCGCCCTCGAAGAACATATGCTCGGTGCGGCACAGGCCGATGCCCTGAGCACCCAGCTCACGGGCCTTGGCGGCGTCGTGGGGGGTGTCGGCATTGGTGCGGACCTTCAGACGGCGGAACTTATCGGCCCAGCCCATGATGCGGCCGAAGTCGCCGCTGACGCTGGCGTCCACGGTGGGCATAGCGCCGTCGTAGATGTTGCCGGTGGAGCCGTCCAGACTCAGCCAGTCGCCTTCGTGATAGGTCTTGCCGGCCAGCGTGAACTGCTTGTTCTCCTCGTCCATGACGATGGCGCCGCAGCCGGAAACGCAGCACTTGCCCATACCACGGGCCACCACGGCGGCGTGGCTGGTCATACCGCCACGGACCGTCAGGATACCCTGTGCGGCCTTCATGCCCTCGATATCCTCGGGAGAAGTCTCCAGACGGACCAGAACCACCTTCTCACCACGGGCGGCCCACTCCTTGGCATCCTCAGCAGTGTAGACGATCTTGCCGCAGGCGGCGCCGGGGGAGGCGGGCAGAGCCTTGCCCACGGGAGTGGCGGCCTTCAGAGCGGCGACGTCAAACTGGGGATGCAGCAGGGTATCCAGATTGCGGGGATCGATCATGGCCACGGCCTGCTGCTCGGAGATCATGCCCTCGTCCACCAGATCGCAGGCGATCTTCAGAGCGGCGGGAGCGGTGCGCTTGCCGTTACGGGTCTGGAGCATATACAGCTTGCCGTGTTCCACGGTAAACTCCATATCCTGCATATCCCGGTAGTGATCCTCCAGCGTGTGGCAGACCTCCACGAACTGGGCATAGGCCTCCGGGAACTTCTCGGCCATCTGGTCGATGGGCATGGGGGTACGGACACCGGCCACCACGTCCTCGCCCTGGGCATTGGTCAGGAACTCACCCATGAGCTTCTTCTCACCGGTGGCGGGGTTGCGGGTAAAGGCCACGCCGGTGCCGCAGTCATCGCCCATGTTGCCGAAGGCCATGGACTGGACGTTGACGGCGGTACCCCAGGAGTAGGGGATGTCGTTGTCACGGCGATAGACGTTGGCACGGGGGTTGTCCCAGCTGCGGAACACAGCCTTGATGGCGCCCAGCAGCTGTTCCTTGGGATCGGTGGGGAAGTCCTGACCGATCTTGGACTTGTACTCGGCCTTGAACTGGCCGGCCAGCTCCTTCAGGTCCTCGGCGGTGAGCTCCACATCCTGAGTGACGCCCTTCTTGGACTTCATCTCGTCAATGAGCTGCTCGAAATACTTCTTGCCCACCTCCATGACCACGTCGGAGTACATCTGGATAAAGCGGCGATAGCAGTCCCAGGCCCAGCGGGGGTTATTGGACTTCTCTGCAATGACCGCCACCACGTCCTCGTTGAGGCCCAGATTCAGGATGGTGTCCATCATGCCGGGCATGGAGGCCCGTGCGCCGGAGCGGACGGAAACCAGCAGAGGATTCTCGTGATCGCCGAACTTCTTGCCGGTGATCTTCTCCATCTTCTCGATATATTCCATGATCTCGGCCATGATCTCGTCGTTGATCTGGCGGCCGTCCTCATAGTACTGGGTGCAGGCCTCGGTGGTGATGGTGAAGCCCTGCGGCACGGGCAGACCGATGTTGGTCATTTCCGCCAGATTGGCGCCCTTACCGCCCAGCAGCTCACGCATCTGTGCGTTGCCCTCTGTGAACAGGTAACAATACTTCTTACTCATGCAGATTCCTCCATCTATCATTATAGTTGTACCGAATGTTGAGAACAACCTTATTATAGCAAAAAAAGTTTCAAAAGCAAGCATGGATTCCAGAATTTTTCCGGTTTTTTTCGTTTTTCTTCGGGCGGCCCTCCGCTGCCGGATATTTCCGCAAAAAACAGAAACTCACACCTTGCGGCATTTGCCGCCTTTGTGCTATACTAAGGTATTATATTGGGTGCATAGGACCATCCGGTATGACAGGGGAGGGCAGAGACGGCATGGAAGAACTGATCCCGGAAAACAGCACACTGGCCCGGCGCATCCGTGCGGCGGCCTCCAAGGGGACGCTGAGCCACGCCGCCATTCTCTCCGGCAGCGGAGATCGCATGGCCGCCGCCCGCTACTTCGCCGCCGCACTGGAGTGCGAGGGAGAGGGGGAGCGTCCCTGCCTGCGGTGCCGCCAGTGCCGCAAGGTGCTGGAGGACATCCACCCCGACGTGGTGACGGTGCGGGACGACGGACACAAGGAGCTGCCGGTGGAGCTGGTGCGCCAGCTGCGGCAGGATGTGTATATCCGCCCCAACGACGGTGCCCGGAAGGTGTATATCTTTGCCGACTGCGGCCAGCTGAACCAGCGGGATCAGAACGTGCTGCTGAAGATCGTGGAGGAGGGACCGGCCTACGCCGCCTTCCTGTTCTGCGCCGAGACGGCGGCGGCTCTGCTGCCCACCGTCCGCTCCCGCTGCGTGGAGTGGAAGGTGGCCGGACAGCCGGAGACACCAGAGATGGAGCAGGCCAGAGGGCTGTGCCGGGTGCTGGCACAGGGAAAGACCCTCCCGGCGGCCCAGTGGCTGGTATCGCTGGAGAACCGCCGCATCAAGCGGGAGCAGCTGCAGGAGCTTTTGCAGGATGCGTGGCTCCTGACGGCGCAGGCCCTGCTGCTTCAGGCGGGGAAGCCGAAGGATGGCACCCTGCCGGAGGAGGCGGAGCTGTTGAGCCGGAGCCTCTCCTCCCGGCGGCTGGAGGGCCTGTCGGCCCTGTTGCGGCAGTACAGCGCCGAGTGCGCCTATAATGTGGGGGCGGGCCATGTGCTGGGGGCGCTGTGCGCCCAGTGGGAGCGGCTGCTCCACGCCACCCGCTGACCTCGGGCGCAGAATGGCGCCTATATGGAAAAACGATCCCGATACGAAAGGATGAAGGATATGACAGAAGTCATCAGTGTCCGCTTTCGAGGCGGCTGTAAGACCTATTATTTTGACCCTCGTGGCGTTCAGGTGACGGCGGGGGAGCACGTGATCGTGGAGACGGCGCAGGGGCTGGAGTATGCCCAGTGCGCCGAGGGAAACCACGAGGTGCCGGACGAGCAGGTGGTGGAGCCCTTCCGCCCCATGATCCGCATCGCCACCGACCATGACCGCCGGGTGCTGGAGCGCAACCGGGCCAGAGAGAAGGAAGCCTTCGACGTGTGCCAGAAGAAGATTCTCCAGCACAAGCTGGAGATGAAGCTGGTGCGGGTGGAGTGCAGTTTTGACGGCAACAAGATCCTGTTCTTCTTCACCGCCGATGGCCGGGTGGACTTCCGGGAGCTGGTGAAGGATCTGGCCTCTGCCTTCCGGGCCCGCATCGAGCTGCGGCAGATCGGCGTCCGGGACGAGGCAAAGATGCTGGGCGGCTTGGGGATCTGCGGCCGGCCCTTCTGCTGCGCCCAGTTTCTGGACGATTTCATGCCCGTCTCCATCAAGATGGCCAAGACCCAGAGTCTGTCTCTGAATCCCACGAAAATTTCCGGCACCTGCGGGCGGCTCATGTGCTGCCTGAAATATGAGCAGGAGGCCTATGAGGACGCTCTGAAGCGTCTGCCCAAGAACGATTCCTTTGTCCAGACCCCCGACGGCCCCGGTAATGTCAGCGACGTCAACGTCCTGAAGGAGACGGTGAAGGTGCGGCTGGATGAGAAGCCGGAGGCTCCCCGGTGCTACCACAACTGCGAGGTGTGCGTCCTCCGCAACGGCAAGGGCAGCCGGGAGGGCATCGAGATCCCCAAGGAGCGGCCCGCCCGCTACGCAGAGGAGCGGCAGGAGGAATTCCCTGTCCCCGCCATCATTGCAGACTTTGCCGCCGACCGGGAGGAGCCGGAGGAGGGCCGCCGCCGCAGCCGCCGCCGCAGAGGCGGCAAGGGCAGCGAGCGTCCTGCGGAGCGTCCGGCGGAAAAGCCGGAGGAGAAGCGGCGGGAGGGCAATCGCCGCTGCCGTACCCGCGGCAGCAAGCCCGGCGCCAGCGCCATCAAGCCCTTCACCCCCCAGCCGGATGCCAAGCCCGTGTCCCGTCAGGAGAGCCAGCGGCTCATCGAGGACGAAGGGCCGAGCAACAAGCGCCCCCGGCACCGTGGAGGCCGCCGCAGAGGCGGTCAGGGCGGCGGTACGCCCAAGACGGAGGCGTGAGCCGTGGGAAAGTTTTCAGGCGTTCTGATCGCCAGCGATTATGACAATACCATGGTGTATACCGAGGGGGCGCTGAAGAGCGGCGGCCCTCTGCCCTCGGTATCCCGGGAGAACCGGGAGGCGGTGGAGTACTTCATGGCGGAGGGCGGCACCTTCTCCGTGGCCACGGGCCGGGCGCTGCCGTCCTTTTCACGGGTTCGGGAGGGCGTTCCCATGAACGGCCCCACGGTGCTCTTCAACGGCGCTGCCATCTACGACTTCGCTCAGCAGCGCTACCTGTACACGGCCTTTCTGCCGGAGTCCGTCCGGGGGCATATCTGCCGCCTGCTGGAGGACCTGCCGGAGACGGCGCTGGAGATCTATCACGACGATGACTCCATCCACGCCATCAATCCCAACGAGATCACCTATCATCACCTGCATCTGACCCACTCCCCCACGGTGGCGCTGGCCAGCATGGAGGAGGTGCCGTCCCCCATCTCCAAGCTGCTGTTTGAGGAGGCGGAGCCCCGGATGACGGCCCTGCGGGAGTACATCGCCCGCCAGAGCTGGAGCGCCGAGTATGAGGTGGTGCCGTCCAACCCCTATCTGCTGGAGCTGACGGCCAGAGGGGCCAACAAGGGCGGCATGGTGCGCCGTCTGGCCCAAATGCTGGAGATCCGGCGGGAGAACGTCTACTGCGTGGGCGACCACGCCAACGATATCCCCATGCTGACCTTTGCCCGCACTGCCTTTGCCCCGGCCAATGCCATTCAGGCGGTGCATGAGGTGCCGGGCATCCACATTCTGCCCAACTGCTGGGAGAACGCCATTGCGGCCATGATCGCAGAGCTGGACAAGCGGTATTGAGGAGGGAAACGGCCATGAAGGAGAGCGCACCCCTGACCCTGTATGTGGCCTATACGGCCAAGCCCGGCTGCCGGGAGACCTTCGTCCGTCAGATCGTGATGGAGGGCATTGCCGATACCATCCGCCGGGAGGAGGGCTGTATCCGCTACGACTACTATTTCTCCGCCCAGCGGGAGGACGAAATCCTGCTGGTGGAGCAGTGGCAGACGCAGGCCCATCAGCGCATCCATTTGCAGCAGCCCCACATGGCCCGCCTGCGGGAACTGAAGGAGCAATATGTGGCGGACACCCGGCTGGGCCGGGTGACGCTGGAGGAAGCGTAATATGACCCCACAGGCCGCCGCAGGCTGCGGCGGCCTGTGCTGTTTTGTGCGAAAGGAGAACACCCATGCTGTTTGATACCCATGCCCACTATGACGATGAGGCCTTTGACCCGGATCGGCGGGAGGTACTGGCGGGACTGCCCCAAAAGGGCGTCGGACTGGTGGTAGACCCCGGCTGCACCTTGACCTCCTCGGAGAAGGCCGTTGCATTGGCGGCGGAGTTTCCCCGTGTATACGCCGCAGTGGGCCTGCACCCGGAGAACTGCCACGACTTTCAGCCGGAGCAGATAGAGCGTCTGCGGCAGCTGGCGCAGCGGGAGAAGGTGGTGGCCATCGGAGAGGTCGGACTGGACTACTACTGGGAGGAGAACCCGCCCCGTGCCTTGCAGCAGGAGGTGCTGCGGCGGCAGCTGGCGCTGGCGGAGGAGCTGAAGCTGCCGGTCATTTTCCACGACCGGGAGGCCCACGGCGACAGCCTTGCCATCGTCAGGGAGTTTCCGGCGGTGCGGGGGGTGTTCCACTGCTTCTCCGGCTCCGTGGAGATGGCGGAGGAGCTTTTGAAGCTGGGGTGGATGCTGTCCTTCAACGGGGCCATCACCTTCAAAAACGCCCGGAAGGCGCCGGAGGTCATCGCCGCCGTGCCGCTGGAGCGGATGATGGTGGAGACCGACGCTCCCTATCTGACGCCGGTACCCTTCCGGGGAAAGCGCAACGACTCCGGGTATGTGCATCTGGTGGCGGAGAAAATCGCCCAGCTGAAGGGATTGCCGGCGGAACAGGTGGAGCGCCAGACGTGGGAGAACGGCGTCCGGTTCTTCGGTATCCCGCAGGAGTGAAAACGAATCAGCCCGCACGGGAAAGCCGTGCGGGCTGATTTTGCGTCTTGTCCAGAGACGAGCCTTACTGGAGGTTCAGGCGCTTCTGCAGATTGTACCACGTCAGCGTGTAGAATACGCCGCAGGCCACCAGCGTCTCGATGGAATCGATGACCAGGAACCGAGTGCCGTCCAGAAGGAGGTCGGCGCTGCCGCTGGTCTCGATGATCTGCTCACCGACCGTCAGTTGGAAGGCGAAGGAGGACAGTCCCGCCGCCTGCATGACCAGTGAGAAGGCGATGAAGAACACCACCGACAGCAGGATCTTGTGATTGGAGAAGCTGTGGCCCAGAGCGATGGCGGCATAGACCATAAGGAATCCGGAGAATACCGTCAGGATGGCCAGCACGGCGATCCACAGGAGCAGCAGCGGACCGGGAACACCGAAATGGAGGGACTCCGTGATGGAGGAGAGAAGTTCTCCCAGATCGCCCCAGAAGCCGGACCAGTCTGCAATGGGCAGCAGCACCAGCAGAATGGACAGCGTTACGGCCACGGCGCTGGCGGCGGTATAGAGTAGGGCGGACAGCAGTTTGGCCCAGATGAGCTGGTGCCGGTTTACCGGCAGGGTGAACATCAGGTAGCCCTCGTCGGTCATGTAGTTCTTATAGAACCGATAGATCATCAGCAGCGCCGTGATGGCGCCGGTGGCCACTACGAAGATCCAGAACGCCATCATCAGCAGCCCCATCAGGACGGAGGCGGCACCGGTACGGTAAGGATGGTCTGCCGCCAGCTTGTAAAACAGGCTGCAGCAGCCGGCGGAGGCCAGCAGCAGGGCATAAACCGGCAGCAGGATGCGGCCGGAGGCCCGAAGCTCATATTTCAGCAATTTACTCAGCATAACGGAACACCTCCCGAAACAGATCGTCTACGCTGCAGCCACGCTCCTGCCGGATCTGGTCCACGGACTGGTGCAGCACCAGTTGGCCACGGCTGATGAACACCACGTCGTCCAGGATGCGCTCCACGTCGGCAATGAGGTGGGTGGAGATGAGCAGAGTGGAGTCCGGGTTGAAGTTGGTGAGGATGGTGTGGATGATGTAGTCTCTGGTGGCGGGATCCACGCCGCCGATGGGCTCGTCCAGCAGATACAGCCGTGTGCGGCGGCTCATGACCAGGATCAGCTGCACCTTTTCCCGTGTACCCTTGGACATCTGCTTGATGCGCTGGGTGGGACTGATCTCCAGAGCCGTCAGCATATGCTCCGCCGCCTCCCGGTCGAAGTCCGGGTAGAAGTCACAGAAAAAGTCCAGCAGCTGCACCACCGTCATCCAGTCGGAGAGGTAGGCGCGCTCCGGCAGATAGGATACCAGCCTCCGGGTGTCCGGGCCGGGGGCCTTGCCGTCGATGAGCAGCTGCCCCGACGAGGGGGTCAGAAGCCCATTGGCGATCTTCAGCAGCGTGGTCTTACCGCTGCCGTTGGGGCCAAGCAGACCCACGATCCGCCCCGGCTCCAGCTGGAGGGACAGGTGGTCCAGCCCCAGAGCCCGGTCGTAATATTTGGTCAGGTCCTTACATTCTAAAATGGCCATCTCTTATGCGTCCTCCTCCCAAGACCGCACCAGCTGGGCGGTCTGCTCCCGGTCGTAGCCCATGCGCTCCATGCGGTGCAGAAAGGCTCCGATCTGCTGGTGGGCCAGCTCCTGTTTGGCGCTGTCGACGACAGCGGCGTCCTCGGTAACAAAGCGCCCGGCAGTGCGCTGGGTGTAGACCAGCCCCGTGCGCTCCAGCTCCGCCAGCGCCCGCTGCATGGTGTTGGGGTTGACCCCGGCCTCCGCCGCCATCTCCCGCACCGGCGGCAGCCGTCCGCCGCAGGGGAAGGTGCCGGACAGAATGGCCAGCGTCACCTGTTGGATCAGCTGGGTGTAAATGGGCTGGTCATTGCGGATATCCCATTCCATAGGCGTCCTCCTTTGCCTGTGCTGCCGATGGATCGGAGCAGTCACATCTCGACGTTCTCGCTGCCCCACCTATCAGCTCGCTTGTACTACGACAATAGTACATAGAGGCAAAGGGATTGTCAAGAGGGAACGTGAAAAATTCTGCGGATGGACCAAAAATCCCCCTTTCCCGGTGCTCTGTGCCGGGAAGGGGGATTTTTGGTGGGATAGGGGGATCCGAAGGGAAGAGGCACTCGTGAGGGCGGATCACTCGTCCTGCGGCTGGTTTAACCGATAGTGTCCATTGCCGTCCACAAAAGAGATGATGTTCTTTTTTGATGGTCGTCATTCCTAACGGCAGAAATCGAATATGCGGATAAAAAATGTCCGGAGGATGTAAAATTCCTCCGGGCGTAAATATCAGTAGGAATTATCTTTGATAAAAATGAAAAATCCGAACGCATTCCCGATGGGGAAGAAGTTCGGATTTTTCATATGTGGTGGAGACTGCTGGACTCGAACCAGTGACCTCCTGCGTGTGAAGCAGGCGCTCTAACCAGCTGAGCTAAGCCTCCCTATTCGGCAACCCTTACGAGTTGCCTTGTGGTGACCCGTACGGGACTCGAACCCATGTTACAGCCGTGAAAGGGCCGTGTCTTAACCACTTGACCAACGGGCCGGATAAACCCTTGAGGGGCCCCGGAGAGACGTGGTACATCTCTCCGGGCTTTGGTAGCGGCGACTGGATTTGAACCGGTGACACTGCGGGTATGAACCGCATGCTCTAGCCAACTGAGCTACGCCGCCATATCGATAAACTCGACAAGCAAGAATAAATATAACATATGCACCGGTGTTTGTCAACAGATATTTCCCGGAAATCCGGGAAAATCTTCACCGATCTTCGATGACGCCGCCGCCCAGCACCGTATCCCCGTCGTAGAGCACCACGGCCTGTCCGGAGGTGATGGCCCGCTGGGGCTGGCGGAAGACCACCCGCATCCGCCCCTCCGGCAGGGGTGTGACCTCTGCCTCCGCCTCCGTCTGGCTGTACCGGGTCTTGGCGGTGACGGCGACAGGCTCCGTCGGCGCCGTGCCGGAGATCCAGTTCACCCGGCAGGCCGTCAGCTCCCGTGCATAGAGCTCCTCGTTGTCCCCCAGCAGGATGGTGTTGTCGGCAGCGTTCTTCCGCACCACATAGACGTGTCTCCCAGCGCTGACGCCCAGCCCCTTCCGCTGGCCGGTGGTGTAGCAGGGGAGACCCTTGTGGCGGCCCAGTACCCGCCCCTCCCGGTCCACGAAGTCACCGGGCGTCATCTCCACATGACCATACTCCCGCAGGAAGCGGCCGTAGTCCCCGTCCGGCACAAAACAGATATCCTGACTGTCCGCCTTGTCGGCGTTCAGCAGCCCCGCCTCACGGGCACTCTCCCGGATGGCGGGCTTGTCGAACTCCCCCACCGGCAGCAGCAGGTGCGACAGCTGGTGCTGCGTCAACTGATACAGCACATAGCTCTGATCCTTCCGCCGGTCCCGGCCCCGCAGCAGACGGTACAGCCCCGTCTCCGGATCGTAGCCCACACGGGCATAGTGGCCCGTAGCCAGATAGTCGTAGCCCAGCACCAGCGCCCGCTCCAGCAGCGCTCCGAACTTCAGGCACCGGTTGCAGTCGATGCAGGGATTGGGGGTGTGACCGGCGCAGTATTCCGCCACGAAGTGGTCCATGACGTCCCGTGCAAACCGTTCCGTCTCATTGAATACATAGAACTTCATCCCCAACCGATAGGCCACGCTGCGGGCATCGTCGGCATCGTCGGCGGAGCAGCAGGTACCCTCCACCTCGCCGCTGTACAGCTTCAGCATGGCCCCGTCGCAGGCGTAGCCCTGCTGCTGCAATAGAAGCGCCGCCGCCGAGCTGTCCACTCCGCCGGACATGGCCACCAGAACTCGTTTTTTCTCCATGCACCGTTTCCTCGTGTATCCTTTCCCGCCAAAGCGGGGATCCTAATATCATATGTGGGGCCGTCAGTCCAGATTTTTCCGGGTGAAGGCCGTATAGGGCAGCGCATCCGCCAGCCCCAGCAGCACCGGATGAAAGCCGCCGCCGTAGGCGAAGGGCGGCTCCTGCAACACTGTTTTGGTGCAGCGCCGATCCGGCAGCGACACCGTTACGGTGGTACCCTCCGGGCCGGACTGTAACAGCAGCCGCCCGCCGTGACCACGGGCAATGGCCTGACACAGGGGCAGGCCCAGCCCCAGACCCTGTGGGGGAGGCGGCATCCGCAGCTTCTCCAGATAGCCGTCGAAGAGGTGCGCCTGCTGCTCCGGGGGGATGCCCACGCCGCTGTCTGCCACCGTCAGCAGCACTTGTCCCGCTACGGCCCGCAGCGTCACCGTGACCTCGCCGCCAGAGGGCGTGTACTTCACCGCATTGGACAGCAGATTCCACAACAGCCGCTCCAGATAGCTGGGGTGGATGGCCGCCACATGGGTCGTCAGGCTGCACCGCAGGGTCAGCCTCACCCCGGCATGGGCCACCAGCGGCTGGGCGTAGTGCATCAGTTCCGTCAGCCACGCCACCAGCTCCACATTCTTCGTCTCCAGCGGCTCTGTTTGAGAGATCAGGGGGGCGGCGGAGAGATTGTTCACCAGCCGCAGCAGCCGGTAGTAGCTCTGGCACAGGATGGCGGCGCTCTGCCCGGTGGAGCCTTCGCCCTCCGGCATCTCCTCCGGCACCAGCCGGGTCAGCGCCGTATGGATGTTGCCCATGGTCCCCCGCAGCTGCGCCGCGATCTGCGGCATGATCTGCTCCAGCAGAATCTGGCTGTCCTCTTGATGCTCCACGGCCATCGCCCCCTTCCTCTTTACCATGCCGGGAAACGGGGGGCAGTATCCCCGCCAACTTTCTCCAGCGCAGCGGCAGTGGTGAAATTCAACACATTATAGCAGGGTTCCTGTTGAAAAACAAGGCATATCCCCGGATTTGAAAAAAGAAAAAAATTTTATGAAAAAAGGCTTGATTTTTTTGCGGCAGGTGCATATAATACTAAACATACCATATGTTTGATATATTCCGTTAGAGAGGAAGTTTTCGTGATGAGCATTAAAGTTGGTATCAATGGATTTGGCCGGATCGGCCGTATGGTCCTGCGCTGCAGCCTGCAGCACCCGGAGATCGAGATCGTGGGCATCAACGACCTTTGCCCTGCCGACTATCTGGCATATATGCTGAAGTACGACACCATGCACGGCCGGTTCCAGGCCGACGTGTCCTCCAGCGACAAGGGCATTATCGTCAATGGCCGCAGCATCCCCGTGTACGCTGAGCGTGACCCTGCCAACCTGCCCTGGAAGGAGATCGGCGCCGAGTACGTCATCGAGTCCACGGGCCTGTTCCTGACCAAGGAGAAGGCCGCCGGCCACATCGCCGCCGGTGCCAAGCACGTGGTGATGTCCGCCCCCTCCAAGGATGATACCCCCATGTTCGTCATGGGCGTCAATCAGGACACCTACACCTCCGACATGACCTTCGTCTCCAACGCCAGCTGCACCACCAACTGTCTGGCTCCCGTGGCCAAGGTCCTGCACGATAACTTCGGCATTGCCGACGGCCTGATGACCACCGTTCACTCCACCACCGCCACCCAGAAAACGGTGGACGGCGTGTCCGTGAAGGACTGGCGTGGCGGCCGTGCCGCCTCCGGCAATATCATCCCCAGCTCCACCGGCGCTGCCAAGGCCGTGGGCAAGGTCATTCCCAGCCTGAACGGCAAGCTCACCGGTATGTCCATGCGTGTCCCCACGCTGGATGTCTCCGTGGTGGATCTGACCGTGAATCTGGAGAAGCCTGCCACCTACGACGAGATCTGCGCCGCCATGAAGAAGGCCTCCGAGGGTGAGCTGAAGGGTATTCTGGATTATACCGACGAGGCTGTGGTTTCCTCCGACTTCCTGGGCGACACCCACACCTCTATCTTCGACGCCAAGGCCGGTATCGCCCTGACCGACACCTTTGTGAAGGTGGTCTCCTGGTATGATAACGAGATCGGCTATTCCGATAAGATCCTGTGCCTCATTGAGCATATGTACTCCGTGGATCACAAGTAATCGCATTTCCCCCTTTTCATTTGCTTTCTACCTTTACGTTTTCCTTCTTTTTGTTCCGCCAAAGAAGCCGCCGTCAGGGCGGCTTTTTTGGTACCCATTTTTCCCTCGGAGATTGACAAGTCCGTACCGGTGGGATACGGCAGCAAGAGAGAGCCAGCGGCTTTTGCCGCTGGCTCTCTGAGACTGCCGGAAAAATCCTCCGGGTTTTCCGACAAAAGGCTTGCAGCCTGAGAAGTATTTTCTCTCACGCACATGTCGCGAGAGAAAAAGATTTCAATTCTTTGCCGCCTGCGGGCGGCAAACTCTGCGAGGCTTTTTTGACACGCTGAGAGAGCCTGCAGCTTTTGCCGCTGGCTCTCTTTCTGCACTTCCTCAATCAAATGCCGGAGCCAACGCCCGGTATTTCCCCAGCGGAGAGGCTCCGTTCCATGTGAGATACCCACCGGTGTTGCCGGTGTCCCGCAGAGCCTTGATCTGGGCCCCTACCTCCTCCGGGCCGTAGGTGTTGTAGGGCTCCCGGATGGCGTTGTAGGCCTGCACCCATGTGCGTACCGCAGCCGGAGACGCCGTCTCCAGCTGTCGCTGGGCAGCCTTCTGGCCGAAGGCATACATGGTCTCGTAGGGGTGTTCCCACGGCAGCCAGTCCCCGGAGGCCCCGTAGTGATCCGGATAGGGCATGGCGCTGATGGCGTCCACCACATTGCTGATGGCGGGCCAGTACTGGCCGTAGGCGGTGACGTAGGCCTCGGCGCACTCCCCGAACACATCGGCGGAGACATACACCCCGGCGTTGTGGAGCCGGTCGCAGGCGTACATCAGGAATCGCTGCACCGCTTGGGCCTTGCTCTCGCCGTTTTCGTTGCGGTAGTCAATGGCCCCCTCCTCGAAGGCCCATGTGCCGTCGGGGAAGCGCATATAGTCGAACTGGATCTCGTCAAAGCCCATGAGTCGGGCCGCCTCCAGCCCCAGCTCCACCTTGTACTGCCACACAAACCGGCTGTACACACTGGGCCAGTACATCCCGCTGATCTGCAAAGGCTCGCCCGCCTGATCGGCGATGACGCACTCCGGGTGATCCTCCGCCAGATGGGGGTCGTTGAAGGCCGTGATGCGTCCGATGACGTAGTACCCGGCATTCTTCAGGGTCTTGATGCCCGTCTGATATACCTCCAGCGTGTTGTAGGCACTCTCATAGGCGGAGGGGGAGTACTGCTTCATCACCTCCGAGGGATAGGCGATGGCTCCGCCGTCCATGATGTCCACCACAAAGGCGTTGATACCGCAGGAGTCCGCCACCTCCACATATTCCGCCGCTTGGGCGACGGATTCGCTGTTGAGATACAGGGCCTTTACCTCGCCGGGCATGGGATGGCCCTCGAAGCTGGCCTTTTCACGGGGGAAGTAGTCCAGCCCTGCGGCGTCACCGCCGCCCCAACTGTCCCCTCGTTCGGCGTGGAGCTGATAGACCTCCTGATCGTACTGCGCCTTGGCGCTGGGCTCGTCCATGGTGACGTACTCCGCCCGAATGTAGCCGCCCTCCACCTGCCAGCGCCCCACAGCGCCGCTGGCGTCCATATCCTGCCAGCCGGTGACGGTCAGGGCCTCTCCCTTCTGCACCAGCCGCCCCGGCACGGCCCCCGCTTCATCCAGCAGATTCACCGCCGTGCGGACGTAGACGGTTTTCGTGGCCACCACGTCCTTGGGGTCCGTCACCAGATGCTCACGGGCCAGATAGCCGAAGCTGTCCTCCCCCAGCACCAGCCGCACCAGACCGGGATGATCCTTGTCCTCGTCCTCCACCACATAGGTGACCTTCGTCCCCCGCACCGGCTGGGACAGGACGGCTCCCTCGCCGTCGGTGATGTCCGCCGTCAGCCCCTCGGCGGCCACATAGCCCTCCGCCAGCGTCAGGGGCTTTTCCGCCCACCGGCAGAAATACAGCGCCGCCCCGGCTGCACACAGCAGCACGACGCACAGGATGACCCACAGGGCGGTGTGGGGACGCTTCTGAACAGTTTCCTTGGTAGCTTGCATGGACGTACCTCCCGGATTCATTGTCTCCATTATACGGGAAGCGGCGGCGGAAAGCTACCGGAAAATGCTCACTTTCGACAAATTTCATATTTCCTTAAAAAATCGCCGCCGGAGCGTGGACAGCCGGGCGGCGTGCGTGGTATACTGTACGGAGAATTTGTATGTAAAGGGAGTGGCACGGATGAAAAAAACATACCTTGGCTTGATGGGACTGTTCCTGCTGCCGCAGACGGCACTGGCCGTCGATGCCGCCGCCCCGGCAAGCACCAGTGTAAGCTCGCCGCTTGCCGCCCTGTGGCGGGTGCTGCTGACCCCCATCACCGTGCCCCATCTGCCGTGGCAGCTGCCGCTGCTGGCCCCCGTTGCGCTGGTGCTGGTGCTGCTGCTGCTGATCTTCTGCCTGTTGGCTCGCCGTGGCGGCTATCGCCGCGGCTTCCGGGAGGGGGAGCGTGTGGTGATGCGCCAGATGGCCCGTGAGGAGCAGG
>PPYE01343334.1_pt1 | contig 28066 bp, 24 predicted proteins | sample 1559881 | NCBI WGS metagenome assembly PPYE01 (sample SAMN08240022, study PRJNA423297) | Human gut metagenome, whole genome shotgun sequencing project. | reverse complement strand
GCGGTCAAGCCCTGGGGGATTCCGAGGGAGCATGCCGTGTAGGACTTACCCGGGTGCAAAAGTAGATATTATTTTTTACAATGCAAGCGTTTTCTGCGTGTACGAATGTTATTTGTTTGTAAGTGGTTGGAAACCTTTTGTTTTTAGATGTGTTAAAAAATGTATGCGATGATAGAAGAAAGATAGAGTTTGTTTATAAGGTGGGATATTTCGGATTTCTAAATAATCTTGTACCTTTGCAACCAAATTCAAAAATCAAAAACACTATTTACAATGGGTGGTTTTTTCGGAACTATTTCTAAGTCGGCCTGTTCAACTGATTTATTCTATGGCACCGACTATAATTCTCATCTGGGAACCCGGCGCGGCGGTATGGCTACATACGATAAGGAAGCCGGTTTCACACGTTCGATTCACAATCTGGAAAGTTCTTATTTTCGTACGAAGTTCGAGCCTGCTCTCGACAAGTTTGTGGGAAATGCCGGGATCGGTATCATCAGCGATACGGATGCGCAGCCGATCGTCATCAACTCCCACCTCGGTAAGTTCGCCATCGTGACGGTTGCCAAGATCAATAACATCGAGGAATTGGAACAGGATTTGCTGAAAGCGAATATGCACTTCTCCGAACTGAGTTCGGGCAAGACGAACCAGACCGAACTGGTAGCGTTGCTGATTACGCAGGGAAAGGATTTTGTCGAAGGCATTGAAAATGTTTACGACCGGGTCAAAGGTTCCTGTTCCATGTTGCTGCTGACGGAAGACGGTATCATCGTGGCCCGCGACAAGTGGGGGCGTACGCCTATTATTATAGGTAAGAAAGACGGAGCCTATGCCGCTACCAGCGAATCGAGCAGTTTACCTAACTTGGATTATGAAATAGACCGATTTGTCGGGCCGGGAGAAATCCTCCGCTTGCGTGCCGACGGCATCGAGCAGATGCGCCGTCCGAACGAGCAGATGCAGGTTTGCTCTTTCCTTTGGGTGTATTATGGTTTCCCGGTTTCTTGCTACGAGGGCAGGAATGTCGAGGAGGTCCGTTTCCAAAGCGGTTACAAGATGGGGAAGAAGGACGAGAGCGAAGTGGATTGTGTTTGCGGTATCCCTGATTCAGGCGTAGGGATGGCTTTGGGATATGCCGAAGGCAAAGGGGCTCCTTACCATCGGGCGATAGCCAAATACACACCGACTTGGCCGCGTAGTTTCACTCCGGCTAATCAGGAATTGCGTTCGCTTGTCGCGAAAATGAAACTGATCCCGAACCGGGCCATGCTGGAAGGAAAGCGGATCTTGTTTTGCGATGACTCGATCGTGCGCGGGACGCAGCTTCGCGACAACGTGAAAATCTTGTATGACTACGGGGCAAAAGAGGTACATATGCGCATTGCTTGCCCGCCTCTTATCTATGGTTGCCCGTTCCTCGGCTTTACTTCGTCGAAGAGTCCGCTCGAACTGATCACCCGTCGTATCATCAAGGAACTGGAAGGAGACGAGAACAAAAATCTGGAAAAATATGCGACGACCGACTCTCCTGAATATCAAAAGATGGTGCAGATCATTGCCGACCGCTTCGGCTTGAGCTCGTTGAAGTTCAATACGCTGGAAACACTCATCGAGGCAATCGGCTTACCGAAATGCAAAGTTTGTACGCATTGTTTCGACGGAAGCAGTTGTTTCTAAAGAGATATGATCGGATGAAATAAGGAAAATCATGTGCAGAAATGCGCATGATTTTTTTGTTGTTAGTGACACTTTAATTACTTTTATGGCTTGTAATATTAATGATAAGCTTATGACTGTAACAGATAGATTTTTGAAGTACGTGACGTTCGACACCGAGTCGAGCGAAACCACGGGTGTGACTCCCAGTACGCCGGGACAGCGCGTGTTTGCCGAAGCGTTGGTGAAAGAGTTGGAAGAGATAGGATTGGAAGACATCACCCTCGATGACAAGAGCTACCTGATGGCTACCCTGCCTGCCAATACGGCGAAGGAAGTTCCGACAATCGGCTTTATCGCCCATCTGGATACCAGCCCCGATATGTCGGGCAAGGATGTCGAGCCGCGTATCGTAAGTTACGAAGGGGGGGATATCGTGTTGTGCGCCGAAGAAAACGTGGTGCTTTCGCCGCTTATGTTTCCCGAACTGGACGATTATAAAGGACAGGATATCATCGTGACCAACGGCAAAACCCTGTTAGGGGCGGATGATAAGGGAGGAGTGGCTGCTATCATCGCCGCCATGAAATATCTGAAGGATCATCCGGAGGTCGAACACGGCAAGATTCGCGTAGGGTTTACGCCCGACGAAGAGATCGGAGCCGGAGCCGACTACTTCGATGTCGAAAAGTTCGGTTGCGAATGGGCCTATACGATCGACGGCGGACAGATCGGCGAGTTGGAATACGAGAACTTCAATGCTGCCGGAGCCAAAGTCGTTTTCAAAGGGCTGAACGTACATCCGGGATATGCCAAGGACAAGATGCTGAACGCATCGTTGCTGGCGGTAGAGTTCGCCTCTTGGCTGCCTGTCGCGCAACGTCCTGAACATACGACCGGTTATGAAGGCTTTTTCCATCTGACCGGCATAAGCGGAACGGTCGAGGAGGCTTCCCTTTCCTATATCATACGCGACCATGTGCGCACCGCTTTCGAACGGAAGAAAGAGTTGCTGCACGAGTTGGTGAAGCGAATGAACGAGATGCATCCGGGCAGCACGACGCTCGAACTGCGCGACCAGTATTACAATATGCGTGAAGTGGTCGAACCGAAGAAGTTCATCGTGGACTTGGCGTTCGACGCCATGAAGGAAGCCGGTGTCACACCTTTGGTGAAGCCGATCCGTGGAGGTACGGACGGTGCTCGCCTTTCTTTCATGGGACTGCCTTGCCCGAATATCTTCGCAGGCGGGTTGAACTTCCACGGACGGTATGAATTCCTCCCGGTCAAGTCGCTTGAAAAGAGCATGGAGACGATCGTTAAAATAGCAGAACTATTGGTCAAAGGTAATTATACATCATAAATCACAAATCATAAATCATGAAAACAACTCCGTTTACCGATGTGCACATCGCACTCGGTGCCAAAATGCATGAATTTGCAGGTTTCAACATGCCGATCGAATACACCGGTATTATCGACGAACACATGACCGTTGTGAATGGTGTGGGTGTGTTCGATGTCTCCCACATGGGCGAGTTTTGGGTAAAAGGCCCGAACGCGCTGGCTTTTATCCAAAGCGTTACCTCGAACGACGCTTCCGTGTTGCCGATCGGCAAAGCTCAATATACTTGCTTTCCGAATGACAAGGGCGGTATCGTGGACGACCTGCTGGTCTATCATTATGAACCGGAAAAGTACCTTTTGGTTGTCAATGCGGGTAACATCGCCAAAGATTGGGATTGGTGCGTGAGCCATAATACAGTAGGGGCGGAACTGGAAAACTCTTCCGACCGTACTGCACAGTTGGCTATCCAAGGCCCGAAAGCCGTCGAAGTTTTGCAACGCCTGACTCCGGTCGACCTGTCTTCCATTCCTTACTATTCGTTTGTGACGGGTGAATTTGCAGGTTGCAAGAATGTCATCATCTCCAATACGGGATATACCGGAGCCGGTGGTTTCGAACTTTATTTTTACCCGGATGATGCCATGACGATCTGGAATGCCATCTTCGAAGCCGGTAAGCCTGAAGGAATCAAGCCGATCGGCCTGGGTGCACGCGACACGCTACGTCTGGAAATGGGCTTCTGTCTGTATGGCAACGATCTCGACGACACGACTTCGCCGATCGAAGCCGGTCTGGGTTGGATCACCAAGTTCGCCGAAGGCAAGAACTTCACCAATCGCGCCGAACTGGAACGCCAGAAGAAAGAAGGCGTTAGCCGCAAGCTGTGTGCCTTCGAGCTGGTAGACAAAGGTATTCCCCGTCACGGCTATGAGATTGCCGATGCCGAAGGCAACATCATCGGTGTGGTGACATCCGGAACCATGTCGCCTGTTTTGAAGAAAGGTATCGGTATGGGGTATGTGAAACCTGAATTTGCAAAAGCCGGGACGGAAATCTGTATCAAGGTCCGGGGGCGTAACTTGAAAGCCCAGGTCGTAAAAGCGCCGTTCCGCAAGTAAGCTTGACGATTGATACAATCGACGGGTCGCGAAGCTTCAATCGCAAGCCTCTTTAAGCGGCTCCGTCAGGCAACGAAGCCTGTTTCGTCACACGGCGGAACAGGCTTTGATATATCTGATTATTTGTCGTACCTTTGCGCCCGAAAATAAAAGAAGGTGCTATGTTGAATTTTCTGAAAAACTGGACATTGCCCGTTGCGATGCTTGCCGGTGCGTTAGGGTATTTTATCTTTGCCAACTTCGCTTTTCTGGAGCCGACGAAACCGTTCATGAGTTCTTTTGTGGCCTATCTGACTCCCGCTTTGATCTTTGTTCAACTATTGCTGACTTTCTGCAAAGTGCAACCGCACGAGTTAATGCCTTCTCTCTGGCATGGATGGCTGTTGCTGTTCCAGCTTGTTTCGGCTTCGCTTGTAGCTGCCTTGTTGATATTCGTACACATGGATGGTGCTTACAAGGAGGTTTTCGAGGGTGCGATGGTCTGTCTGATCTGCCCGACGGCTACGGCAGCGGCTGTCATCACCGGCAAGTTAGGGGGGAGTGCATCCAGCCTGACGACTTACACGTTGCTGTCGAACGTTCTGGCGGCGATAGTTGTCCCGTTGATGTTCCCGTTGGTAGAACCTCATGCTGATATAACCTTTGTGACCGCTTTTCTGAAGATATTGAGCAAGGTGTTCCCTTTGTTGCTCTGCCCGTTTTTCCTGGCGATGTTGTTCCGCTATTTCCTTCCGGGACTGCATCATTTCCTGTTGGGTTTCCGCGACCTTGCTTTCTATCTCTGGGGTGTCGCGCTTGCCATCGTGACGGCCCAGACCGTGAAGTCTCTTGTCGAAAGCAATGCTCCGGTAGGAGTGGAGGTGCTGATAGCCTTGGCGGGCTTAGTGACCTGCGCCGTCCAGTTCTATTTGGGTAAACGGATCGGAACCCGCTATTCCGACCGCATCAGTGCTGGGCAGGCCCTTGGACAGAAAAATACTGTACTTGCCATCTGGATGGCTTATACCTATCTGGACCCGCTTTCATCGGTCGGCCCCGGATCATACGTCCTGTGGCAAAATCTTTTTAACAGTTATCAGTTGTGGAAGAAGAGGAAAAATGATCCCATTTAGAGCTTTTTTCAATCGCAGGCCGGGAGCAGTAGAAGTTCGTAGTCTGCGACATCCAGCCAACGGTCGAACTTCAAGCCGACCTTTTTGAAGTGGGAAACCTGTTTGAACCCAAGTCTTTCATGCAAGATATTACTGGCTTCGTTCCCCTCCGTGATGCAGGCGATCAAGGCTCGGTAGCCATTTTCGCGACATGCTTCAATCAATCTTTGCATCAGGAGCATCCCGATGCCCTTTCCTGTATGTCCGGGAGACAGGTAGACAGTTGTTTCCAGCGTATAGCGGTAAGCTGAACGCTCTTTCCACGTATGGGCATAACAATAGCCGGTGATTTCTTTGTCTTCTTCGTAGACGAAATAAGGAAAGTGGGAAGATATTTCTGTAATTCGGGCACGCATTTCTTCTTCCTGCACCGGCTCCGTATCGAAAGTAGCCACGCTGTGCAACACATATTCGTTGTAAATGTCTGTGATCGCCTTTGCGTCCTGGAACTCCACTTGTCTGATCATATCCCTTTTATCTTGTATTCTTGCCGCAAAAATAATGTATTAGAAGGAAAATAATCTGTATTTTTGTAGAATAATTGATATTGATATGAGATTAAGCAACGAGTGGTTTACCGCTCTTTCAGAGAATGAATCCGGACAACTGGTCACCGTTTCCGGTCGTGATGAATTAACTGAATTTATTCAGTCGGGCAAGTTCAAGGAACGGGTGGAAATCACCTGGAAATATGAAGGTGACGATAAAGGAATGCCTTCCGAAGCGCTTGCCGAAAAGATGGAGGAGGTACAGGAAGTTTTGCGTAAGGCGATGGAAAAAGATAAGCTGTCGATCCTGACCGGCGTTTATACCGGCGGCGGAGAGAGGATATGGGTCTATTATACCCGCACCGTCCGCGTTTTTGGTGAACGGTTGAACGAAGCCCTGGCGCCGTTTGAAATGTTGCCGATCTCTATCTATACGGAGGTGGACCCCGAATGGGAGGAATACCTGGATATGTATGAGATGAAGGAGTGGGCCATTGAATGATATGTTTTGCCCGTAGGAAAAAAATCAAGGGACTATCCCAGTCGAGGTAGTCCCTTTGCTATATGTGAAAAAAAGATCAGATATTGTCTATTCTAATCTAACCAGCCTGTATATCAATTGCTGGAGAGCTTCCTGGTAGTCGTCGATGATGGACTGTGAGAAGGCTTCAGGAAAAAGGTCCCTGTGTTTTTCTACATAGTTGTAGAACTCGGAAACATGTTTGGTGATATTGTCCGGAGTTTTTGTTTCGGGGATGGATATATGCAAGTCGCCGACTAAAGCGTAAGTCGTTTCGGTGATTCTGTCGATGACATCCAAAAGGGAAGCGATTGCTTCGTCCAGTGCCATATGTTTGGCATAGCTGCCGGTGCCGGTAACGCTCCAGTGATAAAGCTTCAAGCTGCTGTTAAAGGAGAAAAGTTCTCCGATAAATGTTGCAATCTCCATGTTTGAAGAATTTGTCATACTCTGTTTCTTCTCAGATTTTTTTACTGTTGTTGTATTCATAGCGAATCTATTTTGTGTTTCTTGTTTCTGTGTTTTAAACAGTTTCTCTTTCCTGAAAGTTTAGAAAAACGAATGCTAAATATATTTCAGTATATTTGTGAGGCTACCGGAGCTGTTTTAGCAACCGGAGCATTGTCTGAAATATTCGACGGGATCAAGGAAAACGTGGATGCCTGCGTTTTCCAGAACGGCCATATCGATTACGATAAATTGGATGCCGAATCGTTTGACCGGGACATGCCGATCAAGTTCGACAAGCTGCGCATGAAACTCGAAGCGGCCGCCCGGCAGAAGTACGACAAGGCGATCACTTTCGAGTTCTCCCAGAATGGCGGGACGTTTATTTTTGGTGCAAGATGTTTATTGTGCCAACAGATAGCTTTTGAAAGTCTCGAAGTCCTTTTCCATCCCTACGCTTTGCTTTTCTCCTTGCATGAAGGCTTTTAGTTTGGCGGGGATTTCGATGTCGGCATCCAGTATTTTGTCTACCGTCCCTTTGAACTTGGCGGGATGGGCGGTTTCGAGGAACAGGCCGGTTTCGTTCGGAGCCAGTTTGTTATCGATTAAAGCCTGGTAACCGCAAGCACCGTGAGGGTCTAACACGTAGCCCGTTTCGTTGTAAACTTGCTTCATGGTAGCCCCGATCTCTTCGTCTGTGAAACGGTAACCGCTGATCAGTTGACTGATTTCCGCGTGCGGGTTGCCGTTCTTGCCGTACAAGTCCAGGATGCGGGCGAAGTTGCTCGGATCACCGACATCCATCGCATTGGCGATAGTCGGAACGGAGGGACGCGGCGTGTAAACCCCCGTGTGCAGGTATTCCAGGAACACGTCGTTGCGGTTGTTGGCAGCCACGAAACGTTTGATTGGCAACCCCATCCGATGTGCAAACAAACCAGCTGTGATATTGCCGAAGTTTCCACTGGGGACGGATACCACCAGTTGGTCCGCTTTGCCTATTTTATCCAGTTGCGCATACGCGTTGAAGTAGTAGAATGATTGCGGAAGGAAACGTGCCACATTGATGGAGTTGGCTGATGTCAGCTTCATGTGGCGGTTCAACTCTTCATCCATAAAGGCGGACTTGACCAATGCCTGGCAGTCGTCGAACGTCCCGTCTACTTCCAGTGCCGTGATGTTTTGTCCAAGCGTAGTGAATTGGCATTCCTGGATCGGGCTTACTTTTCCTTTCGGATAGAGCACGTACACATGAATACCCGGTACGCCGAGAAAACCGTTTGCAACAGCGCTTCCCGTATCACCGGAGGTGGCCACCAACACGTTCACCTGCTTCAATCCTTCTTTTTTAATGAAATAGCCTAACAGGCGGGCCATGAAACGTCCCCCTACGTCCTTGAAAGCCAAAGTCGGGCCGTGGAATAGTTCGAGGCTGTAGATATTGTCGCGTACAGGGACGACCGGCGTCTCGAACGACAGCGTGTCCTGGACGATTGCATCGAGCGTTTCCGGTTCTATATCTTCCCCGAAGAAAGCCTGTGCTGCCGTACAGGCGATTTCATGGAATGATTTGTTTTTGAGACCGGAGATCGTATCCTTGTCCAAAGGCCGGATATGTTCCGGCATATATAAACCTTTGTCACCGGCAAGGCCTTTTACGACGGCTTCTTCCAGTGAGGCAAGCGGAGCTTGTTTGTTCGTGCTGTAATATTTCATAATAATTCTTTTATAAATTCGTCTTTCTCTAATATGCCATATTTCCCTTCCAGTACGGAGAACTCGTCGAAACGTGTCACGCTGTCGGGCTCCTGTCCCGGTTTATAGATAAGGAAAGGGACGGGAGTATTCGTATGTGTACGGATGGCACAAGGAGTCGGATGGTCGGGCAGGACGGCAATCGCTACCGGTTCATCCCATTTCTGCAATTCCTCGAAGAGGATACCGATGGCTCGTTTGTCCAGGTTTTCGATGGTCCGGATTTTCAGATCTACATCTCCTTCGTGTCCGGCTTCGTCGCTGGCTTCGACATGAAGATAAACGAAATCGTTTGTTTTCAGCGCTTCGAGGGCGGCATGCGCTTTTCCTTCGTAGTTCGTGTCGTAGAGTCCGGTGGCACCTTCCACGTCGATTACTTCCAGGCCGGCATAAACGCCTATGCCCCGTATCAGATCGACGGCCGAGATGACGGAACCCTGCTTGAAGCCATACATTTCCTGCATGGTTTGCATAGCCGGACGATATCCCGGCGACCAGGGCCATATGCTGTTTGCCGGGTCTTTCCCGGCAGCGATGCGCCGGAGGTTGACGGGGTGGTCTTTCAGTATCTCCTGCGATTGCAGGATCAGGTTGTTCAGTAGATCGGCGGTCTCCTGTGCTTCGGGTACTTCCGGTTTGATCATCAGGGGGCGGAAGGGATGTAGAGGCACATCGTGTGGCGGAGTGCAGTCCAGGCGCTTATCGCCTCCTTTCACAACCAACAGGTGGCGGTAAGACACACCGGTATAGAAATGTATGCGGTCAGACCCTAATTTCTCATTTAGAAAGCGGATCAGCTCGTCCGCTTCCTCTGTGGTGATATGGCCGGATGAATGATTCTTCAGGATATCACCTTCCACGCAGATCAGGTTGCAGCGCATGGCCATTTCACTTGGTTTCAGGTCATATCCGATACTGGCCGCTTCCAGCACGCCCCGTCCTTCGTAGACGGTCGGGAGGTCGTAGCCCAGCACTGCCATGTTCGCCACTTCGCTTCCCGGATGGAAACCGTCGGCAACGGTCTTCATTCGTCCGGTAACGCCCATTTCGGCCAGTTTGTCCATATAGGGAGTGTCCGCATACTGCATTGGTGTCTTGCCACCCAAGGCCTCTATCGGCTCATCGGCCATACCGTCTCCCAAGATGATGATGCTTTTCATAATTCTCTTCTAATAATTGTCAATTGTCAATTATCAATTGTTTAACGGATGTTAGCGATCGAAATAATATCGGCGAAGACTCCAGCCGCCGTGACATCGGCCCCGGCTCCATAGCCTTTGATGATCATAGGATACTCGTGGTATCGTTCGGTAGAGATCATGATGATGTTGTTGCTGCCCTCCAGTTCGTAGAACGGGTGGTGGGCATCCACTTCCTGCAAACCGACTTCGCATGCCCCGTTTTCCATCTTGGCGACGAAGCGGAAACGCTTGTCTTCCGCTTCCAACTGCTGGCGCTTCTCTTCGAACCGGGCATCTAGGCCCTGTATGTTACGCCAAAAATCGTCCAGCGAGCCTTCAAAATAGCTTTCGGGAATGAAAAGGTTGCGTTTCACATCTTCCTGTTCTACCTTGTATCCGGCTTCACGTGCCAGGATTACCAGCTTGCGGATCACGTCTTTCCCGCTCAGGTCGATGCGGGGGTCCGGTTCGGAATATCCTTCTTCTTTAGCCATCATGATCGCTTTGCTGAAAGGAATGTCCGCACTCAACGTATTGAAGATATAGTTAAGCGTTCCGGAAAGGACAGCCTCCAGTTTCAGGATATGGTCGCCGCTGTTGATCAGATCGTTCATCGTGTTGATGATCGGCAGGCCGGCCCCTACGTTCGTTTCGAACAGGAACTTGATGCCGCGGTGACGGGCTGTTTCTTTCAGTTTGATATAGTTTTCGTATGAAGAGGATGCGGCGATCTTGTTTGCCGCAACGACCGATACGTTATTGTTCAGCAATTCTTCGTATAGATCGGAGACCGCCTGGTTGGCTGTGCAGTCCACGAACACCGAGTTAAAGATATTCATCTTCAGGATTTCTTCTTTCAGATGTTCGGGCGAACTTTCCTGTCCGTTCTTTTTCAGTTCGTCAATACAGGTTTCCAGGTTCAACCCTTCGCGGCAGAAAATGGCATGCTTGCTGTTAGCTATGCCGACCACATTCAGTTTCAGCCCGTTCTGCTGCATCAGTTTCGGTTGCTGGATGCGGATCTGTTCCAACAGGTTGCCTCCGACCGTACCGACACCCGCTATGAAAAGGTTTAACACTTTGTATTGGGAAAGAAAAAAGGAGTCGTGGATCGAGTTCAATGCCTTGCGCAGGTATTTCAGCTTGATGACGAAAGAAATGTTCGTTTCGGAAGCCCCCTGTGCGCAGGCGATTACGCTGATACCTGCGCTGCCCAGTGTTCCGAACAACTTGCCGGCGATACCCGGAGTGCGTTTCATGTTTTCGCCTACGATAGCGACAGTGGCCAGATCCTTTTCTGCTACCGTGTCGCTCATATCACCCTGGGCACGTTCGAGTGCGAATTCTTCGTCCAATACTTTGACTGCCAGGTCTGCATCTGCATTCCGGACGGCAAATGTCGTATTGTTTTCCGAGCTGGCCTGTGATACCATAAACACGCTGATGCCATTCTTTGCCAATGTCTTGAAAATACGGTAATTGACGCCGATAACACCCACCATACCCAGACCTTGCACCGTGATCAGACATGTGTCGTTGATGGAGGAAATACCTTTGATCATCGCCTTGCTGTCATCCTGCACCCGTTCTTTGGAGATATAAGTTCCCCTTGCAGTCGGGTTGAAGGTATTCAGGATGCGGATCGGTATGTTTTTATGATAAACCGGGTAGATCGTCGGGGGATAAATCACTTTCGCTCCGAAGTTGCATAATTCCATTGCTTCCGTGAATGTCAGCCGGTCGATGACATAAGCCGAACTGATCACGCGCGGATCGGCCGTCATGAAGCCGTCCACATCCGTCCATATCTCCAGTCTGCGGGCATTAAGTGCTGTTGCCAGGATAGAGGCCGTATAGTCGGAGCCTCCGCGTCCGAGGTTAGTCACTTCTCCTTCCTTGCTGGAAGATATAAAGCCGGGAACCAGCGATACTTTAGGCAGCGGGTCGAATGTTTCTTCGATCAGGCGGTTTGTCAATTCGAAATCGACGATATGCTTGTTGAACTGTTTGACCGTTTTGATGAATTTGCGCGAGTCGAACAGTTTGGCCTCGTTTATCACGTTCGAAACGATCAGAGAGGAGATACGTTCGCCGTAGCTGACGATCGTGTCGGAAGTTTTGGCCGACAAGTCGTTGATGAGGTACACACCTTTGTAAATATTACCCAGTTCGTCGAGCAAAGCCATCACTTGCTTCTGCACTTCGATCCGTTTTGTTTTGTCGGGGATAACACCTTGTATGACGTCGAGATGGCGGGCTACGATTTCGGAAAACTCTCTTTCATAAGCTACGTCTCCGTTCGTCGCCATCGAGGCTGTCTTCAGCAGTTTGTCCGTGATCCCTCCTAAGGCGGATACTACGACGATTACAGGCTCTTCAATGGCCTCTACTATCTTCTTTACACTCAGGATGCTATCCACGGAACCTACGGATGTTCCGCCGAATTTCAATACTTTCATCGATATGTATTTATTTAGTTGACAATCGGTAATCGACAATCGGCAGTTTAAAAACAAAACTGCATGCCGGTTTGAGAATGTCAGTTATTTACTGATTATTGATTGATTTGAAAAAAAAGAAACGCAAGTGCAATGTGAGAATTGCAACAACGCGGGACGTGGTCTCCGCATTTGTCTATTTGTATATGCTAAACCCCCCAAGGGGTCATTGTCAGTGCCCAGGTGTGATATGTGAAACCTGTTAATGTCATTTGCGATTTTCTTTGTGTTTATATTTACGTCGGCAATATTACGCATTATTTTTCAAATGCAAGCATTTTTTTGCCTGAAAGTTGAAATTTGACAGAAAAAAGTTCGATATCACGCCAAAAAGAAGGACGTAGTTCTAACAGGACTTGGCGGGACGATGTTTTAGCCGGTTTTCCTGGCCATCGGAACGGAAGATTATAAAATCATCCTACTTGCATGGGGGTATAGATTCGGTAGAAAAAAAGCCTGGAAAAAGCTTTCCTGATGGTCTTGTTATTTTACAATCTGAATATTTTTTAGCCTTTCCGATTAAAAAATATATTATTTTAGTTTGATTAATTATAAATTTAATATATTTGCGTCTATTAGTGTGTCGAATACAATGTCCTGTTAGAACTACGTCCTTTGATTGAGGATCATTATGCTTTCTATACCTTAAATTAAAAGGAAACGTTTTTATAGGCCAATGTGGTTATACTTGAATGTATCATTTAAATCTATTGATTATGAAAAGGTTCTTTTGGGTTCTTTTTGTGATGTCCTTATGGGGGCATTTGCTGATGGCGCAGGAAAAGGCTGTGTCAGGTATCGTAGTTTCTACCGAAGACGGCTTGCCGATGATCGGGGTGGCTGTCGTAGACAAGCAGACGATGAATGGCGTAACCACCAACGAAAAAGGAGAGTTTTCGATGACTGTTTCTCCTCGTACGAAAACACTGCATCTCTCTTACTTGGGATATAAGACAAAGGAAGTCACCATTTCCGGCCGTAGCATGAAGATCGAAATGGAGCCGGACATGGTAGCTATCGACGAGGTGATGGTTGTTGCTTATGGTACAGGAAAGAAGTCGACCTTTACAGGATCGGCCAGCGTAGTCAAGAAAGAATCGCTGGAGAAGATCAAAGCATCCAATGTAACCCAGGCTTTGCAAGGGCAAAGCAGCGGTGTGCAGGTGTTGAACAATTCCGGTGAGCCGGGCGAAGATGCGACGATCATGATCCGTGGTATCGGTTCCATGAACGCATCCAGTTCCCCGCTTTATGTGGTCGACGGAACGGCTTATGACGGTTACCTGAATGCTATCAACCCGAACGACATCGAGTCCATGACTATTCTGAAAGATGCCTCGGCCACCGCCTTGTACGGCTCTCGTGCAGCCAATGGGGTCGTGATGATCACAACGCGTAAGGGCGCAAGCGAGAAAGGGCAGATCAATTTCCGTTCAACTTGGGGATTCTCCAGTTTGGCTGTAGGGTTGCCGGATCAACTGTCACCAGACCAACTATCGCAATTGACTTGGCGTGCTTTGTATAATGGCTATCTGGATTCAGGTTATCGGGACGAAGATTCCCGTTCCTATGCGTCTTATTATGTGATGGGTGAGTTCGGTAATAACCCTTATAACATTGATATGCCGGTCGGGACAGATGGGAAGATGGATCCCGATGCCAAGTTGAATTATTGGGGAGATTGGAGAAACGCTTTGTTGAAATCCCGTCTGCGTCAGGAATATACGATAGACTTCAGTGGTAAGAATAAAAAAGCCGACTACTTTATATCGGCCGGTTACCTGAACGATAAAGGTGTATTTTCTATCCAGCGTTTCGAACGCTATTCAACACGGGCAAACTTGAACTATAATGTAAACAAATGGTTGAAGGTCGGAACCAACATCAGTTTGTCTCATAGCGTGCGCGAAGGGTCTGCCAGTGATCAGACTGTATGGCTTTTGCGTACGATGCCGACAGTGTATCCTATTTATGAATGGGACAGTGCGACGAATGCCTACAGATTGGACAAGAACGGCAATCGTATTTTTGACTACGGAAACTACCGTACATCCTGGAGTGGGACTAACCCGTTGGCTGATGATACCTATAACAAGTCTCCTTGGACACATGACGATGTTTCCAATCGTACCTATTTTGAAATAACATTCATCCCAGGATTGAAGTGGCGTACCAATTTCAGCGTGGATTTTTATCAGTATAATTATGATGGCTATGTAAACAGCGAATATGGCTTTGCTGCCGGTTATAAAGGTTCAGCCTATAAGGAAAGCGACCGGAATCTTTCTTATACGATCAACAACCTGTTGACTTATGAGAAATCTTTCGGGGATCATTCTTTGTCTGTTTTATTGGGACAGGAAGCCTATGCTTTGGAATATAAGTTGTTATCTGCTGAAAAGCAGGGATTCCCTTTTCCAGGTGTTACGGAGATCGGTTCGGCAGCCGTGATGAGCAGCATGAATTCTTACACCGACAAATACCGTCTGTTAAGCTGGTTGAGCCGTGTCGAATATGATTATAAAGACCGTTATTACATTTCCGGCAGCTTCCGTACGGACGGCTCTTCCCGTTTTCATCCCGATAATCGTTGGGGGCAATTCTGGTCTTTAGGTGGTTCATGGAGAATATCCAATGAAGAATTCATGAAACCTTATAGTTCCTGGTTGGATAATTTGAAACTGAAAGCCAGCTATGGTGCTGTCGGTAATGATAACTTGGGGACTTATTATGCTTATCAAGGTTTGTATGCGACAGGCATGAACAACTACCGGGATCCGGGTGTTATGGTCAGCCGTTTGTCAAACAAGGATTTGAAATGGGAGACGAATTTGCAGTTCAATGTCGGGTTGGATTTTGCCGTGTTCAATAAGCTGAGCGGTAGTGTCGAGTGGTTCAGCCGTAAGTCTAAAGACCTGTTGTTTACATTGCCGATGGCTCCGTCTACCGGCATGAGCGGTATTGACCGTAATATCGGTGACGTTAAGAACCAGGGTGTCGAATTCTCTTTGAATTATGCTGCCATATCCAATAAAGATTTTAAATGGACCATCGATTTGAACGGGACATCTTATAAGAACCGTATAACCAAGTTGCCGCAGGCCGAAGTCAATGCCGGTGTCTTCAAATGGCGTGAAGGTGAATCCCGCTATAATTTCTGGGGAATCGAGTATGCAGGTGTGAACCCTGAAACCGGAAACGACCAATATTGGAAAACGATTTACGAAACAAACGACCAAGGAGAAAAAGTCGTGAAGGAACGGGTAAAGACCGAAAATTATAATGAGGTGACAAGCGACAGCCAGCAGAAATATCTGGGCGATGCCATTCCAAAATTGTTTGGGGGCTTTACCAATAACTTCTCATATAAAGGCATCGACCTTTCTTTCATGATCTATTACAGTATCGGCGGCAAGCTGTATGACAGCGACTATGCGCAATCCATGTATTACCGGAGAGGCTATAGCATGCACCCGGATATGTTGGATTCTTGGACTCCTGAAAATCCGAATGCCGAGTTCCCTCGCTTGACCACCTACTATAATTATGCGAATTATATGAGTTCCTATACTTCCAAATTTATTTTCAACAACTCTTTTGCGAGGTTGAGGAATGTGACGTTGGGATACACGTTGCCTAAAAATTTCACGAAGAAGTTCCAGGTCAATTCATTACGCTTGTTCGTCCAGGGGGATAACTTGGTTACGATTGGTAGTGCAGCCCGTCGTGGTACGGACCCGGAACAAAGCATATCCGGAACGACCGCCAACCGGTTCCCGGTGACGAAGTCCGTTTCATTCGGTCTGCAACTTAATTTGTAAGAAGTCTAATTAAATAAATGATGAAGAATATGAAATCAAAGAACTATATATTGTCGGTTTTGGCTACAGGTCTCATGACGGGAAGTATGGTTTCCTGTAGTGATTTTTTGGATACGAAACCATCGACATCTGTCGATGATACGGATGTCTTTCAAACAACTTCCGGCGCACAGTCTGCTTTGAATGGTTGTTACTATCAAATGCGTGCCTATGGTAGCGGGGGAGCTAACCGGGGTGACGACTACGGTATACCTTCTATCCAGATGATTTCGGACATGTGCGGTGAAGATGTGATGAATAATGGTAGTGGATGGTATTTATATAACTATAATTATTGGGGAGAAACTCAAGCTAATATATTCCGTACAGATCAGTTGTGGACCTTCCATTACCGGTTGGTCAATAACTTGAATTCCGTAATCACTTATGTCGATGATTCGGAAGGCGAAGATATGGATAAGCAATATATCAAAGGGCAGGCTTTGGCTTTGCGCGGATGGGCCTATTTCGATTTGGCCCGCTTGTATCAGCAGACTTATGCTATCGCAAAGGACATGCCGGGAGTTCCTGTTTATACGGAACCGACTGTAGACGGTACACAAGGTAAACCGCGTGGAACGTTGGAAGAAACCTATCAGCAGATCTTGTCAGACCTGACGACTGCCGAATCGATGTTGGAGGGCTTTGTTCGTAGTTCCAGCTATCCGAACGTGTTTGACCAAACGGTTGTACAAGGTGTTTTGTCTCAAGTCTATCAAGTAATGAATAACTGGGCGAAATCGGAAGAATATGCTAAAAAGGTGCTGGCGGTTTATCCTTTGACGACTGCAGAAGAGTATGCAAATGGATTTAATGACCACCTTACCAAATCTTGGATTTGGGGAATTAAACAGACGGAAGAGCAGAATATGGGCGACTATTCTCCTTTTGCTATGTGGTACAACGGTGATCGTAAATGTTGGACTTTTGCAGGCTTTATCCTATCTGATCAGTTTGTGGATTTGTTTGACGAAGATGATATTCGTTTCAAACAGTTCGAGAATTGGTCTACGGGTTCTGGCCAGACGAAAAAAGAATTCTGGATTTCTCATAAGTTCAGGGATAATGAGGACTGCCGCGGATCGATGGTTGTCATGCGTTCCGACGAAATGTTGCTGAATGCGGCGGAAGCTTGTGCGCACCAGGGAAAAGATACGGAAGCGAAAGCGCTGTTGTGGCAGCTTCAGGACTTGCGTAATGCCAAGCGTACGGAAGCAAGTGGCGATGAACTGATCGAAGCTATTTTAAAAGAAAGAAGAAAAGAACTCTATGGAGAAGGTTTTTCTTTGTTTGATATGCTTCGGACGCAGAAGGGTCTGGAACGAACCGGTAACCATATGGACTGGGGGGGCTTGATCACGTTGCCCGCCAAATCATGGCGTTTCATCTTCCAGTTGCCGGGAGCCGAAATGAAGAACAACAAATCTTTAGTCGATGAAATCTGGCCGGCCGGTGACCAGAATCCGTTTGACGGGGTCTATGAACCGTGAGATTTTGGGCGGTGTATCGGAGCTGCCTCCTTCTTGGTCAAAGCGATGACATACATAGTCGATGATTAAAGGAGGATTTGTATTCCCATGATCACCGGCCTGCATTTGCAGGAACGCAGGCCGCCGTTTATAGGAACGCAGGCTGGTGATTGCAGGAACGTCGGGAGACATTCCTTACGGGATTTGACACAATTGGCACATTTGACATCGGTTTGCTAAACTATATATAGGTAATAATATATATTCAGGTATATATATACCTACATAGGTATATTAAATAATTAATTATTGGTAACTATATACCAGTTTGCAGAACATAAGTAATCTATTAATTTCTATTTATTGTACTATGTACACTATTTGTTTCATATCTTTACCATATTTAAAAATGAACCATTATGATAGATATAAAATCATTCAATTCATTGATAGAACTTACAGATGCTTTTCCAACAGAAGAAGTATGTTTAAAGTATCTGGAAAGTTTAATATGGGAAGATGGTGTGGTATCGCCTTTCGATCCAGAATCAAAAGTGTATGTGTGCTCCAATAATAGGTATATCTGTAAAAACACAGGTAAATCATTCAATGTTAAAACGGGAACAATCTTTGAGAACACAAAGTTGCCGCTAAGAAAATGGTTTATGGCTATCTGGTTGGTTCTTTCTCACAAGAAAGGCATATCATCTTTGCAGTTGTCAAGAGATATAAAAGTTACCCAAAAGACCGCATGGTTCATGTTGCAGCGTATTAGAGAATGTTTAATGTGTAAAAATGAAGGGAGGTTGGAAAATGAAGTAGAAGCAGATGAAACCTTTGTAGGCGGGAAGAACAAGAATCGCCACAAGGACAAGAAAGTAAAGAAATGTCAAGGTCGAAGTTTTAAAGATAAGACTCCTGTTTTGGGAATGGTTGAACGAAAAGGGGAAGTCGTTACAAGAGTTATCAAAAGTACGTCCAGAAGCGAAATAACTCCTATAATTCAGCAATTCGTAGACAAAAGGGCTGTTTTATATACTGACGAATGGGGAGGATATGACGAGATTGACAAATCCTATTACCATTACACGGTCGATCACGGCAAAGGACAGTATGTGAATGGAAGAATATATACCAATACGATAGAAGGCTTTTGGACAGGCTTAAAAAGAGGCTACATCGGGATTTATCATTATATGAGTCCAAAGCATCTACAACGGTATGCTAATGAGTTTACTTTCCGGTACAATACCAGAAAGGTTAATGATTTTCACAAATTTAATTTGTTACTTTGTAACATTAAATATCGTATAACTTACAAACAACTGATTGCATGAGCAAGAAAGGAATGACAACCGGGGAAGAATTTGAAGATTTTCTAAAATTTGCAATGAAATACAGACCTCAAAAAAGAAGGGTTAAAAGCAAGTCAAAAGAAAGAGCATGCTTTACTCCTTCCGAAGTAAGGGATATTTTCAAGCAAAACAACTTGACTGACGAGTCTTTGTACAAGAGATTGCTGGGAATGGGCGAAAGTTCCGATAATGCAAAAGCATTAGTGCAAAGAATCCTTCACCCTACCAAAAAGGATTTGGAATTGGAACAGTCGGTCAAAGAAAAAGACCTTTATTTAGACTGATCTTCTTCTTTGCTTGTTTCATCTTGAAGGTCTGAATCTTCTAAGATTACACCTAAAACGGGTATGACATCTTTATCCAGTACAATAGCAGAGCATTTCTGACACATATAACCGGAAGGAGTTTTTACCCACTTGTGCTTACAATCAGTTTTCATAAAACATTAAAAATCATGGATTTAAAAGTTACAGTAGAATATAAACATCTATCTCTTAGCGAGAGACATCCTGTTGAAAGAACAGTCAAATTTGAAGATACTGAAGGTAAAGTTGCTGTATTGCAACAGGATATTGTCCCACAAGATGAAATTTGGAAAGGAACAGAGTTGTTAGATGATTTTATGAGAAAATGTTTTCGGGATCAACTTAAATTTCCTTAAACAAAGATTCATCTTAGGAGTTTAAATGTGACCACATTGTTTTTACGCTTTATTTCTTTAAAAGCACCTACGTTTTTTAAAACGTCATAAGCACAATCGAAAGCATCATTACTTATATTAAATTTTTGCTGAAATAACTCTCTGCAATCCTTAATATTAAATTGTGGGCACTCATTTCTTACATTTAATCTACGCATAAACTCCCAGAGTTCTTTTATCGCGAAATTATAAAGTTCATCTTCCATAATATTCATTTTTAAGTTCGCGACAAATGTAATAGTTTATTCTTACATGTCAAAATATATTCTTACATTTGCGGTGTCCAGAGGGACTATTGTGGAATTTCAGGAAGTGCCTTTTTCTGTTAAAGTCGCCAATTTTTAACAACACGCAAGGCACAAGTGACTCGCTATATCAAGTGGGTTGCTTGTCTGCGCGTGTACAGGGGTTTGGCGACACCTAACAGAAATGCGGACAGCAGCCCACTTCTTTTTTGATAATCAATCCTTTGTTGGCTGTTGGAAGGAGCAAAACAACAAAAGTATGGTAAAATTAAAGTTTTTGTTTGTAACACTTTTAATGGTGTCAACAATTAATGTATGGGGACAAGAAAATTTTAAAGTAGAAGATTTCTATCTTCCAGAAGAAGGGTCTTGTGTTAAGATTTTGGGGACAGTAAAGCCAAGCCAAATAGGGAAACAAATTGTTTATATGCCTGAATTAAGATCAATAGTGACATCTATGATGATGGGAGAAACTACTATATCAACAAAAACAGTAACATATTATGTTTCCCAAGCTAATTCTATTGTTCTTAATAAAATTAAGGTTTCAGATATTAGTGGACAGACAAACACTTATGTTTTGAAGGAAGATGAGTTTGCGAAAAATCCTAATTCCATAAAAGAAGACCTTATACTTCCTCCATCGGAAAAAGAAAAAGCAACGTGGACTTATGTTGATTTTAGTGGGGATAAATTGAGTTTGGAATCTATGTACGAGGATATAGTTTTTGATGGAAAACCGCTTAAAACTATAAAAGTTGTGCGTAGAATAAAGGGAACTTCATTTTGTGAGATATATTATTATGGTTACAAAAAAGGTTTAATAAAAGAAGATGTGGTAAAAGAAAATGGACAAATTGAAACTCTATTTAAATTGAAAAAGATTTATAAGCTGAAAGAATAAAACTAATTAAAAAACAACGGTAACTTTGTACCGGTGCAAACTGGTATATAGTTACCTAATTATTTATCTCGCGTATATATATTTCTACAACCCCATGTCAAATGTGCCAAATGTGTCATCGTTTCCCTTTCTCCATGTCTTCCCGGCTTTTGCTCTGTGTCACGAGATAAACACCTGTGAAGACCAAGACAGCCGACAGGACTTTCTGCCAGGAAAGGGTGTCCTGGCCGATCATGACGGCAATGAACGAGGCGACGATCGGCTGCACGTAGTTGTACATGCTGACTGTTGTCGGGCGGATTCTCTTCAACGACATCGGGATGAGCAGGTAGGGGAGGAACGTCGCCCCGAAGAGGACGTAGAAGATCGCGCCCAGTTCCGTGAAGTCCCAAACCTCCCGGTGGAAAGCGGGAGCGTCGAGCACATGCCGGAAGGTGAAGGGGACCAGCGTCAGTGTCGTGAAGAGGAACATCCATTTCATCATCGTGACCGATGAATAGCGCAGGGAGAGCGGTTTCGACAGAACCAGGTAGATGGCATACATCAACCCGCTGACGATCATCATCATGTCACCGTCGAGGCTGCTGATGCTGTCGATGGCATGCGTGGAGCTGAAGACAAGCAGCAGGCCGCCACTGACCCCCATGAACACACCGAACGACTTCTTCCGGGTGATCGGCTCCTTCAGTATGACGGCGGCCAGCAGCAGGACGAAGATCGGCACGGCGGTGGCGATGATGGAGGCGTCGACTGGAGAAGAACGGTTCAGCCCGACGATGAACAATCCCTGATTGATCCCCACTCCGCAAAGGGCGCATACAAAAAGCATCCCCAAGTCTTTCAACGGCACTTTCTCTTTTACCGTGAAGAGAGACACGATCCAGAACATCACACAGGCGAAAGCCATGCGCATGATCGTAAGACCTTCGGGGGGAACGTGTGCCGGCAGCAGATATTTGGATATCGGCATGTTGACGGCAAACAGGATATTGGTTATCAATATCAGGATGTGACCTTTCAGTTTCTCGCTGTTCATGACAAGTGTTCTTATTTATAACGCTCTTTTTCTTTGATAAACCCGTTGCGGAACGCGTAAAGGAGTTTTTCGAGATCATGGATCTGTTGTTGCAGGTCCGCCCCCTTGTCTGTGTCCTTGACCATCTGGCGGTGGGAGTTCAGTTCGACGACGATGGTGGTCGAACGGATGTCTTTGCCCTCCTTGATGGCCTGGTCGGTCGACAGGAACGGTTCGTGCTGTACAAGCTGGAAGCCGCGCGAATGGTAGACCAGGGTATAACCTGCAATGCCTGTTTCCGGGTGGTAGGCTTTGGAGAAGCCGCCGTCGATGACAAGCAGTTTCCCGTTTGCCTTGATCGGGTTCTCGCCTTTGATGGAGCGTACGGGGACATGTCCGTTGATGATGTGGCGGTGCTGGCCGGTGACGCCGAACTCGTCCAGCAGCATGTCACAGACCGATTCTTCTTCTCGGAGGGAATAGTAGGCGCCTTTTTCCTCCTTCTTCACCGATTTGTCGTCGATGAAGCAGCGTTCGAAAGTCGCCATCCGGCTCTTGTCGAAGAGAGGGGAGTCCTTGCCTTCCCAAAGATACCAGATGTAATCCATCGCGAAGTCCTTCTCCGGGCTGTCGTCGGCATCGAAATAGGCGGTGCGCACCAACTGGTCCACTTTATCCAGCAGGGCTTTGCCCTTATATTCCGTTCCTTCGATCCGGATCGCCTTGAGCGTGCCGTCCGGGTTCATCGGGACGGAGGCATGGAAGAGCAGGTTGGAGTTGCAGACCTGATACATGCTGCCGTGCGTGAACAGGCAGCGCATGTGCTTTTTCAGTTTCTCGCTACATTCGAACGAGTGCTTGATGCGCCGCATCAGTTCTTCTTCTTCGATCGAAAGGGCATAGGGGTCCTTGGCATTGAGAGTCGGCCAGTTCTTGTCTTTCAACTCGTATTCCTTTCCTTCGATATGGATCGTCCCGCGGCGGAGGTCGATATGGTGGAGCAACAGGCGGTCGTCCATCCCGAATTCCGGACGGCGACGGATGATCTCGCCTTCCAGCTTGAACTGTATGATCGTGATCGCCTTGTGCATGCGGGCGATCAGTTGGGTTGTCTTTTCATCGAAGGTCGCATCCGACGCGTTCGTACGTGGGATGAACAGTTCGCAGGGGTCGTCTCCATAGACTTCCATGGCGAATGTCGCCAAGGGCAGGAGGTTGATGCCATAGCCGTCCTCAAGGGTTGCCAGGTTGCCGTAGCGCATGCACATGCGGATCACGTTGGCGATGCTCCCCGCGTTGCCGGCGGCGGCCCCCATCCAGAGGATGTCGTGGTTGCCCCACTGGATGTCGAAGTTATGGTAGTTGCAAAGCGTGTCCATGATGATGTGGGCGCCCGGCCCGCGGTCGTAGATGTCGCCGATGATGTGCAGCAGGTCGATCGTCAGGCGTTGGATCAGGTTGCACATGGCGATGATGAAGTCATTGGCCCGGCCGGTCGAGATGATCGTGTTGATGATCTGGTCCACATAGGCGGACTTGTTCGGCTCGTCGCTCGACTCGTGGAGCAGTTCCTGGATGATGTAGGAGAACTCCTTCGGCAGGGCCTTGCGCACTTTCGAGCGCGTGTATTTGGACGAGACGTTCCGGCAGACGCGTACCAGTTGGTTCAGTGTGATCAGATACCAGTCGTCCAGGTCTTTTTCGCGTTGCCGGATCAGTTCCAGTTTTTGTTCCGGATAGTAGATCAGCGTGCAAAGCTCTTTCTTCTCGAAGTCGCGCAGCGTGTTGCTGAATATCTCGTTCACTTTGCGCTTGATCGCACCGGAGGCATTTTTCAGCACATGGTTGAAAGCCTGGTGCTCGCCGTGGATGTCGGACAGGAAATGCTCCGTCCCTTTCGGCAGGTTCAGGATGGCCTCCAGGTTGATGATTTCCGTGCTGGCGTCTGCCACCGTCGGAAAGCTGCGTGCCAGCAGCGTCAGGTAGCGCAGGTCGTTTAATACGTGTTCTGCTGTTATATCTTTAGTCATACCCTATTTTTTTATTGTCAATCGATTGAAACGTCTCCAAAGTAACAGTCCGAGCGTGGTCAGGCTGATCGGGAAGCCGCACCAGATGCCGATGGCTCCCCAACCAAAGGTGAACCCGCACAGGTAACCGATGGGAAGTGCCAGTCCGAAGTGGCAGAAGAAAGCCATATAAGCCATGTATTTGACATCCGAGATGCCTCGCAGAGCGTTGGCGAAGAGGATTTGCAGTCCGTCGCCTGCCTGATACAGGATCACTGACCAGGCGAGCAGGGCGACCAGTTCGACCACCTCTTTTTCCGGAGTGATGATATATCCCATGATGTTACGGAAAATCCCGATCAGGAGAACAACGATGGTTGCCGTCCCCATGACCAGATGCAGGCCGGCAAAAGATGCGTGCCGTATGGCAGGCCAGTCGTTCCGGCCCCGGAAGTTGCTTACCCGTATGGTAACCGCCGCCGCTATGCCGTAATAGACCATGAAGCCGAGCGTGGTGATCACGCCTGCCACTTGGTGGGCGGCGAGCGCCGTGCTTCCCAGCCATCCCATCATGATGACACTCAGACTAAACGAGCCTGTCTCGACTCCCATCTGGAAGCCGACCGGCAGGCCGAGGCGGACCAGGTTGCCTATGTTCGCCCGGTTGACTGTCCCTTTCTTGAACCCTTCCCTGTAAAGTTTGTAACGGGAATGCTTGGTAAACAGGACGTAGAATATCCCGAATGTCAGGATACGGCTGGCGAGTGTCGAGATACCGGCTCCGGTAAGCCCAAGTTCAGGGCATCCGAAGTTGCCGTATATAAGCAAGTAGTTCCCGATGATGTTGAGCACGTTGGTTCCTAACATGACGCACATCGGGGTGACCGTGTCTGTCGTGCCGTCGCTGAACTGCTTGAACGAGTTGAACAGCATGGCGAAAATGACCGAGAAGAGTTGCAGGATATAGTAAGGCACGATATAGGGCATCAACTCTTCCGGCTGCTTCAGAATATGGATGTTCAGAAGCAGTGTCAACATGCAGAGGCTGAGTAGCAATCCCACGATGAGGTTGATACAAAGGCTGTTTTTCAGTGTCTCGCCTGCCTTTGCATATTCTTTCTGCGCAAAATACCCTCCGATGATGGGAGTCAGTCCATAGGAAAATCCCATCCCCGCGATGAACACGAGGTTGAAGAAGTTGTTGACAAACGAGGCGGCAGCCAGCTCGGCCGTACTGTGATGCCCGACCATGATGTTGTCGGCAAAGCCTACAACAATAATGCCCAGCTGTCCCAACATGATCGGGACACCCAGGCGTATCGTTTCTTTGTAATGTTCCTTGTAAACCGAAAGTTGCATCATTCCAAAACCTCTACCGACTTGATTACTACATTTTCCGTCGGGCGGTCTTGCTTATTTGTCTTTACTTGCTGGATCGCGTCTACTACGTCCAGTCCTTCCACCACTTCGCCGTAGACGGTGTATTGGTTGTCAAGGAAGGGCACGCCGCCGATCGTCTTGTAGGTCTCGCGCAGTTCGGAAGGCATCTTCGTCTCGTCTTTACGCTTTTCGGCCTCCAGTTCGGTCTTGCCGATCAGGGTGTCGCGGAGCACGGCGAGCTCTTCTTTGTTGCCGCTGCGATAGAGTTCCATGATCTTGGACTTGTTCTCTGTCTGGAGGCGGTTGAAGATGGCCTGTTTCAGGCGCCCTTCCATCTGCTTTTCCATCTGGCCGAGTTCGGCTTCCGAATATTTCTTGCCTGTGACGATATAGAACTGTGAGGCTGACGATGCTTTTTCCGGGTTCACTTCGTCTCCGGTGCGGGCGGCGCACAAGGCTCCCTTTTTATGGAAATATTGGGGATAGTTGAACTCTGCCGGAATGGTATAGCCCAAGTCGCCGGCTCCTAACTGCTTGTTCATCGGGGCGTCTTTGGAAGTGACATCGCCACCTTGTACCATAAAGTCCTTGATGACGCGGTGGAATAGCAGGCCGTCGTATTGTCCGGCTTTTGCCAGCTTGATGAAATTGTCGCGGTGCTGAGGTGTATCGTTGTATAATTTGAATTTTATCTTTCCGAGTGTGGTGTCCATCACCACTAATGTTTCTTTTGTTTCCATTCTTTGTTGTTTATTTGTTGACTATCTTCATTGACTTGATTTTGATGTTCTTGACAGGACGGTCGTCTGCGTTCGTTTCGGTGAACTGGATCTTGTCGACTGCTTTCATGCCACTTACGACTTCGCCGAAAATCGTGTATTTACCGTCCAGGTGGGGCGTGCCTCCTTCCAGCATATAGGCTTGGCGTTGTTCGGGGGTGAAGGTGATGCCTTGTTCCTTCTCCATCTTGTCTAGCTCCATTTCCGTAAAGAACTTGCCGGTTACGATATAGAACTGGGTGGCCGACGAGGCGCGTTCGGGGTTCTCGTCATCGCCTGTACGGGCGGCGGCGAACATGCCGCGTTTATGGAAATACTTCGGGTAGACGATCTCTGCCGGAATGGTGTAGTCCAGATCTCCGTCACCTAAGTGCTGTTCCATCGGGGCGTCTTTGGAATTGATGTCGCCTGCCTGTACCATGAATTGTTTGATGACACGGTGGAACAACAGTCCGTCATAGCGATGTTCCTTCACATTTTTGATAAAATTATCACGATGTTGGGGCGTGTCGTTAAAAAGTTTCACTTTGATCTTTCCCATATCGGTGTCGATCAGTACCAGCGTTTCAACCTCTTGCGCTTGCAAATGGACGGATATCAGAGCCGAGAGGGCCACTAAACATATAGCAAACAGCTTTTTCATCTTCATCTTATTTTTGTATTATGGCAACAAAAATAGTGATATTTACTCGTTAAAGCAATCATTTGACACAACCTTTTCCGTTGGCATCTGTTCAAGTTGGTAATTCATCTAAACAAAAAGCATATTTATGAAAACATTGTTGAAAAGCGCAGTTCTACTGCTCGGAATGGGATTACTTTCTACCCATTCCCAGGCTCAGAAAGTGGTGGTTGAGGATAAAGAACCGAATTCCGTCATGTTTGTCACAATCGATAAGGCGGGCAATGAGATTATCCGGATCATGAATGCGTCACAGAGTCCCCGTTTCCACGAACCGAAAGCGCCCCGTTTCCTGCTGACAGACCGGAAAGGCAAGTTTGCTCTCGGTATCGGAGGATATGTGAAACTGGCAGCCGAATATGATTTTGGCGGTATTTCCGATAATATCGACTTTTACCCGGCATTGATTCCCGGCAGAGGACAGTCGTATGTACGGAACCAGTTCCAGATGGACGCCACTACGAGCACGATCTTCCTGAAGCTGGTCGGGCATACGGATCTCTTGGGCGATTTCGTGGTGTATACGGCCGGTAACTTCCGCGGTGGAAGCGGCAAGATATTCGAGTTGAGGAATGCTTATGTGTCGGCTCGCGGCTTTACGGCGGGGTATGACTACGGTTCGTTCATGGACTTGGGCAATGTGCCTGCTACGATCGACTTTGCCGGCCCTAACGGGATGTCGATCTATCATGCCACACAGATCCGTTACGAACATGCGCTCGCCAAAGGTTTGAAAGCCGGTATCGGGGTGGAAATGCCGGTTGTGGACGGGCTGACAAACGAGCATGTCAGTATTGCCAAACAGCGGATGCCGAACTTCCCGGTCTACGTGCAGTATGGCTGGAATCCTAAAAGCCATTTCCGGGCAGCGGCTATCATCCGGAGCATGACCTACGATGATTTGACGGCCCGCAAAGCTGAGTCGGAGATCGGATGGGGTGTTCTGGCTTCTGCCACTTTTAACCTGACGAATCGTTTGCAGGTCTATGGACAGGGTGTGTATGGCAAAGGTATCGGGCAGTTCCTGAACGACATGAGCATGTTGAATGTCGATGTGGTCCCGAATCCTGAAAAAGAAGGGAAGATGCAGGTGCTCCCGATGATGGGCTGGTTTGCCGGCATGCAGTATAATTTCTCTCCGAAAGTGTTTATCACCAGTACATACGGGCAGTCACGCTTGTATAGCCATGATGGTTATCCTGTTACTGCTTCCGACCAGTACCGCTACGGACAATACCTGAACGCCACGCTTTTCTGGAACATCACGTCCGACCTGCAGGCCGGAGCCGAATATCTGCGCGGCTGGCGTACGGATTTCAACGGTGACACACGTCATGCGAACCGGGTGAATCTGGCGGTACAGTATAGTTTCTAAGAAGATTAGAACCTTTAAATGATGATTTATCTGTTACTTTTGGCTTGATCCAAAAGTAACCAAAAGATCAAGGCTTAAGCTGGCTCGCTACTCCGTTCCCTTCGTTCGCTGTCGCGTCTGAAACTCGC